>Ga0183260_10004926_pt1 | contig 10555 bp, 9 predicted proteins | sample AntDrymUQ4972206_2_FD_129768 | JGI IMG/M metagenome (GOLD analysis project Ga0183260, IMG submission 129768) | Polar desert sand microbial communities from Dry Valleys, Antarctica - metaG UQ497 (22.06) (version 2) (version 2) | ecosystem: Environmental > Terrestrial > Soil > Desert | place...
CCTCCAGCACGTCGGCAGCGCGCTCGGAGTCGAGGTGGCCGAAGATCTCGACCTGGTCCTCCTCCGGCAGCTCTTCGAGGACGTCGGCGAGGCGTTCGTCGTCCATCGCCGCAACCACGGCCGTACGCCGCTCCACCGGCAGGTCGTGCAGCACGTGCGCGGCATCGGCGGGCTTCATCTCCGACAGCTGCGCGATCAGTAGGGTGGCCCCCTGGGTCTCGTCGCCCCGGGTCAGGCCGTCGACCTCGCTCCACTCCACGACGTGGGTCTGGCCGCGGCGGCGGAACTTGCTGCTGAGTTCCTGGACCGCCACGCGCGACATGACCCAGTCGCGGTTGCGGGCCTGCTCCATCGCGACGTCGTAGACGCTGCCGCGGACGCCGGTGGCCGGGATCGTGACGGTGCGGTCGAGCATCTGGCCGATCACCAGGGTCTCGGTGGGCCGCTGCTCGAAGCGACGCATGTTGAGCAGGCCGGTCGTGTAGACCTGCCCGCTGTCGACGTTGGTGACGCGGGTCATCGGGACGAAGATCCGGCGCCGCCCGAAGACCTCCGCGACCAACCCGAGCACCCGCGGCTGGTTGACCTCCGAGCGCACGGCGACCACGAGGTCGCGGACCTTGCCGACCTGGTCCCCCTGGGGGTCGAAGATCGGCAGGCCGACCAGTCGGGCGGCGTACACGCGAGTCGGGGCGGTGCTCACGGGGCAAACCTATCGCCCCGATGCCTCCCTCCGGAGCAGCCGCGACGGGCATCCGCGGGAAGGTCGCCCGCCCGGGTGGACGTGGCCGTCCGGGCGGTGGGGCGGTCGTGCCGAGATGCCGGGTCGGACGCGTTCCGGGCCGTATACTCGGCGCCATGAACCGCCAGGGGACGTACGCCGCCGGAGCTGTGCGGCTGCTGCTGTGCGTGCTCCTCGCAGGGTCCCTGATGGGCTGCGGCAGTGACCCGTCGACCGGCGACCGCGCCGCAGACCCGGAGTCCTCCGGCGAGTCGGCCGGTGCCACGAGCGACACGACGTCGAGCGCGCCGGCGGACACCGCGCCGGCTGACTCACCGGAGTGCGCAGAGATCTGGCAGACCGGCACGACCATCCCGCGGTCCTATCAGGGCTGCGTGGAGGACGATGGAACCTATACCGAGCGCGACGTGTTGGGATGTTCGTCCGGGCAACGTATGGTGCGTCACGCCGACCGCTTCTACGGCGTGCTCGGTGGGACGGCGCACGAGACGGGGACGTCCCTGGTGGACGACCCCGAATATCAAGACGCCGTGGCGCGCTGTCGAGCCTGACCTGCGGCGGACGCGTCGACCATCACGGGAGTACGCGGATCCGCGCCACGTGCGCGACCACCAGATCGAGGGGAATCACGCATGATCGTCAGAGCCCTGGCCCTGCTGTTGGGCATCGTCGGGATCGTGGCGTCGATGTCGCCCGCGGCACAGGCGACGCCGGACAACTTCTCTCCCCGCCCCGGGGTGACGTTGAACAACCCCCTGGCTGGCGCCGACGGCCAACGGGCCATCTACCGGAGGATCGTCCGTTCCATCGACTCCAGCCCGCGCGGCAGCGAGATCAGTATCTTCTCCTGGAATGTCCTGACCGAGTACGGCGTCGACCGGCTGCTGCGCGCCGAGCGTCGTGGAGTCCAGGTGAGGGTGATCATGTCCAGGAGCAACCTGACTCAGTTGGACAATCCGGGATTCGAGCGGCTGCGCGCGAATCTCCGTCGCGGCAACGACCGCAGCGACCGCCGCAACGGCACCAACAGCTGGGCGAGAGTCTGTGGACGCTCGTGCCGGGGAGACCGGGGCGCGGCTCACACCAAGATGTATCTCTTCTCCCACGCGGGGAAGTCCAAGCGGGTCGTGATGCAGGGCTCGGCCAACTTCACGGTCGCCTCGACGAGCAACCAGTGGAATGACATGTACACCCACGTCGGCAACCGCGATGCCTGGCAGTTCGCCAACCGCGTGTTCAGGGAGGCCGCCCGCGACAAGCCGGCTCGCCCCAAGTACGTCACCACGAGGTTCGGCCACAACAAGCTGATCATGTTCCCCAACGTCGGCAATCAGGTGAGCGACCCGGTTATGGGGTTGCTGCGCCAAATCAAGTGCCGCGGCGCGCAGAACACTCCCGATGGCCGCACCGTGATCCGCATCGCGCCCGACGTGATCCGCCAGAGCCGCGGCATGTGGCTGGCGACCAAGGTGCGCCAGCTCTGGGAGGACGGCTGCCCCGTCCGGATCGGCTACACCGTGATGGGCATCGATGTCGGCAGGATGCTGCGCGAGGACAAAGGCCGCGGTCCGGTGCCGATGAAGCACTTGGTCCAGGACTTCGACGGCGATGGTGAGTTCGACAACTACTTCCACCTCAAGACGATGACGGTGGTCGGCAACGTCGGCCGCGACCGCTCCGCCTATGTGACGCTCAACGGGTCGGCCAACTGGTCCAGTTTTGCCAAGACCAGTGACGAGAATCTCGGCATCTACCGGCACAAGCGCCGCACGCTGAAGTACCAGGAGCACATCAACTACTGGTACGAGAACTTCCCGCCCGATGGGTCGGGTCGCAACGCGGCTCGCCGATTGTCCACTGCGCCCCCGTCCGACGAGCGGCTGATCTTCGGCACCGGCACGAACGCGATCTACGAGGACGGTGAGCCGGTGGGCGATGCCGATCTCAACCCGTTTGCCAACATGCCGCAGGACTGAACGATGCGCGCGTTCGTCCGCGTCCGCGAGGTCGACGACGACGGGCTGGTTGTGCAGTCGCTCGGCGACCGTCCGCTCGACGTCTGCTTCGACGGCCGGCGGGTGTGGACGTTCTGGACCTGGCGCGACACCGGAGGCGGGCGCGCCGTGCAGCGGCTGGTGCCGTGGCCGAAGCCGCTGCGGCGCCACCTCGACGGTCGCAGCCGGATCGAGGTTCGCGACTCCGCGACGGGGCGTACCTACTTCGGTGAGACCGTGTCGCTGGGCAGCGGCGAGGGCCGGGTGCGGGTCCGCAACAAGCGCGGCATCGACCTGGGCATGGACAAGTCCGGCAAGCTCGTGCCCACCTTCGCCGGCCGGTCCGGGCGTGACATCGCGGCGCTGCTCGACGCCACCGAGGCGGTGATCGGCGCGCTGCGTTCGGTCGGGCTCGAACCCTTCCTTGCGTACGGCACGCTGCTGGGCGCCGTCCGCGAGGGTGAGCTGCTCGCACACGATTCCGATGCCGACCTGGGCTACATCAGCCGCCACGGCAACCCGGTCGACGTCGCACTCGAGTCGTTCCGCGTCCAACGCGAGCTGATCGGGATGGGGTGGGACGTGAGCCGCCACAGCGGGGGCGCGATCAAGGTGCTCGTCAACGAGGGTGACGTGACCCGCGGACTCGACGTGTTCGGGGGCTTCCTCGACGCCGGCCGGCTCCACCTGATGGGCGAGATCGGTGCGGAGTTCGACCGGGAGTGGCTCTTCCCGCTCACCACGTGCAAGCTCGGTGGACGGCCGATGCCGGTGCCCGCACGGCCCGAGAAGCTGCTGGAGGCGACCTACGGCCCCGGGTGGCTGGTGCCGGACCCGGCGTTCAAGTTCACCACCCCGACGCGAACCATCCGGGCGTTCGACGCCTGGTTCCGCGGTGGCCGGCCCAACCTGCGCCACTGGGAGCGCCGGGCCGCGATCGGCAGCGGCGATGCTCTGCTCCGGGCGCCGTCGCGGCTCGCGCGCCAGGTACACCGCACGGCGCAGGAGCTCGGGGCCGAGGTGCTCGACATCGGTGCCGGGCGGGGTGCCGACAGCGTGTGGCTCGCCCGCCAGGGGGTGCCGGTCACCGCCTACGACTTCGTCCCGCGAGCGCTCGACGCCGCGGCTGATCTCGCCCGCGACGAGACGCTGCCGCTCGACGTGCGCTTCGTCAACCTCACCGAATGGCGCTCGGTCTACGCCGAGGGTGCACGGCTCGCCCATTCACCCCGGCCGCGGGTGATCCTGGTCCGGCATGTGCTCGACGCGACCTCCGGCTTCGGCCGGGCGTCGCTCGCGCGGCTGTGCGGGATGGCGCTGCGCGACGGCGGTCGACTGTACGCCGAGTTCTTCCCGACCGAGGAGCAGGGCGAGTCCGGGGAGTTCGCAGGGGCCGCCTGGGAGGTCGGTGACGTCGATGTCGACGAGTTCACTACGCTGCTGACCCGAGCCGGGGCCTCCCGGGTGAAGGTCAAGCAGCTGCGACGCAAGCAGCGCCCCGTGGTCCGAGTGGTGGGAGAGTGGTGACGTGCGGTTGAGGAGCCTGCGCCCGGCCGGCGTGAACGCCGTGCACCAGCTGGAGGAACGTGTCGCCGATCTCGAGGCCGACCTTGCCGAGCTGCGCCGCCACAACCTACGGCTCGCCGAGATCGCCGACGTTGTCCAGGAGCTGCTGATCCCGATGGCGTCGCGTGACGAGGCGGCTGTCCAGGCCGCGATCGAACGGTTCCGGAAGACGATCTAGGGTGAGCGATCGCGTCCACGTCCACATCGGACTGCCCAAGACCGCGACGTCCTACCTGCAGACCATTCTCTGGTCCAACCGCGCGCTGCTGCGCGACCGGGGCGTCGTCGTGCCCGGTGCGGAGCGGCGCGACCATCTGTGGGCGTCCCGCACCGTGCGCGAGGACCCCCACCAGGCGAAGGCCCCCGAGCGGCATCGCACGGCGTGGCGGCGCATCGTGGCAGAGCTCGAGCGCTCTCCCGGCAACGGCCTGATCAGCCACGAGTTCTTCGCCGCCGCGTCCGGCGAGCAGGCTCAGGCGATGGTCGCAGCGCTGTCGGCGGCCGAGGTGCACCTGGTGGTGACTGCCCGGGAACCGCTCGGGTTGTTCACCGCCAGTTGGCAGGAGAGCCTCAAGAACGGCGACACCACGCCCATGGCCGAGTACGCGCGACACGAGTCCAGCAACCCGAACGCGATCTGGAACTGGCGGACACTCGACCTCCGCCTCGTACTCGAGCGCTGGGCGCAGGCGGTGCCGCCCGAGCGGACCCACGTGCTGGTGCTGGATCCCGAGGCGCCGCGCGAGGATGTCTGGAACCGGTTCGCGGGCATCCTCGGGACCGACCCCGACGGCGTCGACCTGACCGGGTCGTTCCCCAACACGTCGATGGGGGTCGTCGAGGCCGAGACGTTGCGCCGGGTCAACGTCTCACTGCGAGGCTTCAACAAGGCCTTCGACAAGGGCGTCTACATCCGGACCTTCCTGGCCGACGACCGGCTGGTCCCGCGTGAGGGCGAGCGGTTCTGGCCCCGGCCGGACCAGATTGAGGAGTGCCGTCGTCGCGGCGAGGACGCCGTTGCGTACCTGCAGTCCGCGGCCTACCACCTGGTCGGGTCGCCGGACCACCTCCGGGTTCCCGACGACCTCGAGCAGCGCCGTCTGCCGGACTCCGTGTCGGACGCCGAGGTCGCCGGGGTCGCGGTCGACCTGGTGGCGACGATGCTCGGCGACGTACGCCGGCTGCGACAGGAGCGCGAGCGTCGGCCCGGCACCCGTGGCGGACGAGCCTCGGGTTCTCCCGGCCGGATTCGGCGCCGGCTCCAGAGGCTGCGCAACGGACTCAGTCGCTGAGTGCGGCTTCGCACCCGTTCAGCCCCGGCGCGCCAGCCGGCGCAGCGGGCCACGGCGCGGCTGGGCACCCTGACCCGGCCCGTCCTTGGCCGCGTCAGGTGCGAAGAAGGGCGGCTTCGGCGCCGACGAGAGCTCGTGGATCCGGTCGGCGAGCTGGGCGGCCGCACCGTCGGGGAACGGCGCGGGGCTGTGCCCGTCCTGCTCGGGGTCGACCTCGACCAGCAACCCGAGGTCGGCGAGCAACTCGGTGTCGTCCTCGGTGGTGAGCTGGTAGATCCGCTGCAGGTACCTCGCGCGCGTCTCCTCGGGAAGGTCGGCCGCGATCAGGGTCTTCAGCGCGCGGGCCGCGGGTGCGCGGGAGGGTCGGTAGCGGGCCGCTCCGGCTCCAGCGAGCGCGATCCACTTCCTCACGAACTCCTCACCCGATACCGCGTCGTAATGGAGCAGTTGTAACCGCGGGTCCTCGTGACCGGGCTCCACCCGACCCTCGGGGGTGACGGCGTCGTGAAGCGTGAGCATCGTCCCTGACGCTGGACGGACACCCGACTTCCCCATCACGTGGCCGTGGAAGTACGTCTGGTTCGTGGGCTCGTCGATCGCGCCCAGCACCTGCAGCAGGTTGAGCTCCCCGTCGTCGAGGAGCCGCTTGAACGCCGTGGGCCGGGCCTCGGCGTGCAGCCGGCTCACGGCCTCCAGGGGCGGCAGACGTACGACGGACTGGTCGGCCGGCACGTCGGCCACCGCGTCACGGTCGACCCGGGCGACCTCGTCCCCGTCGATGTGGAAGAGCCACTCGGCCCACGCGAACGGCTCCAGCACCGATCGGGCCCAGTTGGCATTGATGCGCTGGCGCACGTTGAGGCTGCCCGGCCGGTCGTCCTGCCACCAGCTGCGCCGCTCGGTCGGAATGCAGGTCACGTGGGGATGGCTGTCGAGCGACTCGCGGACCTGTTGCTGGTCGGAGTCGCGTGGCGAGTCCAGGAACACGAACATGTGGTCGACGCCGGACGCGAGGTTCGCGGCGACGAAGAAGCCGGTGTTCGCGGGGGAGTCCTTGACCGTCGAGGCCGTGAACAGCATGGGCCACAGACTAAGGCCCCCGCCGCGAGGCCCGGGCACGCCGCCGAGCCTGCTAATTTTGCGCGGTGCCCCCTGCTGACCACCGAGCCCCGCGTTCCCGTCCAGGTGGTGGTCCCATCGCGGCTGCGGTCCTACTGGTCCTCGCGCTCGGTGCAGGCGCAGCAGTGATCGGCCCCTCGCTCGCCGGCGAGACCACCGCATCCCGTATGTCGGACAGCTCCAGCGACGTCGGAGACTCCACCTCCTCACCCACCCCGGCACCCACCAGCCGCGCCCCGCGACCCCGTGCCGGGATGCGGCATCGGGGTGCCTGGCCGCCGGTGGCCACGGTGGCCGAGATCCGCAGGGCGCCCAAGCCGGAACCCGAACCAAAGCCGAGACCGAAGCCGAAGCCGAAGCAGCCCCGCACACCGGCCGAGCCACCGGCCCCGATGAGCGTCCGGATCGGGACCTTCAACGTGCTCGGCAGCCAGCACACCGACGCCGACGGTCCTCGCTTCACCTACCCATCCGCTGAGGTTCGCACCGCGCGCACCGCATCCCTCGTCGCCCAGCACGGCGTCGACGTGCTCGGCACCCAGGAACTGCAGGCCGACCAGCTGCGCGGACTGCAGGCCCGCACCGGGATGGCCGCCTACCCCGGCTTCACCTGGGGCGAGGTGGAGACCGACAACTCGATCCTGTACGACCCCGGCGTGTTCGAGCTGGTCAGCGGCAGCCAGTTCACGATCACGTTCATGGGCCGCGCCCGGCCGCAGCCGATCGCACGCCTGCGCCACCTGGCCACCGGCCGCGAGTTCTACGTCGTCAACACCCATCCTTCACCCGGGGGCGGGGCCTACCTGACGCAGCGGCGCAACGCCCAGGCCACGTTGGTGTCGGTGGTGGCCGACCTGCGCGCCCAGGGGCTCCCCGTCCTGGTCACCGGCGACATGAACGACCGTGAGGAGTTCTACTGCCGGGTGGTCGCCCCGGGCGGGTTGAGCGCGCCCAACGGCGGCACCTACGGCAGCGGTTGCCAACCCCCGCCGAGCCCGCTGCCCGTCGACTGGGTGGTCGGGACCGGCGCGTCGTGGAGCAACTACTGGCGCGACACGTCCCCGGTCACAGCGCACACCAGCGACCACTTCTTCATCAGTGCCACCGCCATCGTCGAGTGATCGGGATCGGCCGTCCGGCACCCATCGCCGGACAACGGCGTCGAGCCCCACAAACGAGGCAGCAAACTACAGTCCTGTAGTTCTCTCGTTTGTGTTGCGTGGTGCACGAGGGGATGTTGTGATTCATGTGATTCGAGGAGCTGACCCGGCTCCGGTCCCACCCGAGGAGCGTCCATGGCCGCGCCCGTCCTACCCAACGGTCGCCTCACCACGCGCCTGCGGCCGGCCGTCGTCTGTCCTGTGGTCGGCCTGGTCCTCGCCCTCTCCGGTACTCTGCTGACCCCGGCTGGCGCCGCCGAGGTCGCGTCGGAGCGCCGTGGACCGGCCACGGCCACCAGTGACGTCACGATGGTGCAGGCCAACATCCGCAGCGACCTCTCGGTGGACCAGTTCCAGTCCGACGTACGTGAGGTGCTGGCCGTGCGGCCCGACTTCGTCACCTACAACGAGGTGCCGTTGCGCAACGAGCTGGTGTTCGCGCCCGACGGCTATGAGGTGTGGCGCAGCGACCGCAACCGCTACACCAGGTCGACCGCCGTCGTGTGGCGTGAGGACCGGTGGACCCAGACCGCCCGTGGCGTGTTCCGGATCTCCAACTGGCGCGGCGTGCCCGACGGCAAGCGGATCGAGCTGGGGAGACGTTTCGCCAACTGGGTGACCCTGATCGCTCCCGACGGCCGCACCGTCTCGGTCGTCGCGGTCCACATCGCCCCGCTGACCAAGGGAATGCCCGACCTGCGCCGCGAGTCGGTCAAGCGGCTGACCATGCTCGTCGGCGAACTCGACGACTCGGGACCGGTCCTCGTGGGTGGCGACTTCAACATGCACTACATGAGCGCTGCCTACCCCTACGACCTGTTCTCGAGAGCGAGCATGTCACCGACCTACGAGACACTCGGCACCACGTTCGCCACCGGCGACCACCAGGGGGCCACCATCGACTACCTGTTCCACAACGGGCCGCAGATCCTCCCCGACAGCCACTACCCGATCGAGCTCAACTCCGACCACGACGCGGTCGTGGCGGGTATGTCGTGGCAGGTCGACGCGCCGGCCGAGACGCAGACGCTCAGGAACGACCCGGCCGGTGACCGGCTCGCCCAGTGGGCGGCGATCACCACCGTGCTGGAGAGCATCCGTGCGGCGGAGCCGGGTGCGAAGGTCGAGGTCGTCACGTCCGACGTCGGGATCCGCGCCGTCCTTCGACGACTCAAGCAATCGCTCGCTCGTGGCGTCCACGTCCGGTTGACCACCCGCAGCTCGGACCTGACCAGCAAGGAACGCCGACTGGCGCGTGCGATCGCGGCATCCGGCGATCCCGAGAGCTGGGTCCGGCAGTGTGACCAGGACTGCCGTGCGGTCTGGTGGGGCGAGGGCGGCGCCCGCACCATGGTGATGGTCAGCGGGCCCGAGGGACGATGGCAGGTACGCGCCGACGTCGACCGGATCCTGGACCGCTCGGCCGTGGAGAAGCAGACCGAGGTGAAGCTGCGCACCGGTGAGTTCGGTCTCGCGGAGGGCGCGCGGCTCTTGGACGCGATCCGTTTCTGACCCCGGTGTACGTCGCCGAGCCGGTGTGGCGTAGGAGTGACCCATGCCAGAGCCGCGCCGCCTCTACGTTCACGTGGGGTTGCAGAAGACGGGGACGTCCTACCTGCAGCGGGCGATGCGGGAGAACCTGGACCAGGTGACCGCGCAGGGCCTCGACCTGGTCCCGGCAACCACGCAGGAGTCCTTTCACGTGATGCTGGTGGTCCGGGGCCGATTCAACCCCGATCACGACCCCGCCGAAGCCGGGAAGGCGTTGACCCGGTTCGCCGAGCAGCTGGTCGCGGCGACCGGTGACCGGGCGCTGCTCAGCCAGGAATCGCTGGCAGCCGCCACGCCGGAGCAGATCCAACGTCTGCTCGCGGCGGCCGGTGACCGCGAGGTGCACCTCGTCGCCACCGTGCGCGACCTCGCCCGTCAGCTCCCGTCCTCATGGCAGCAGTCGCTCAAGGCGGGCGGCACCATCCCCTACGACCGTTACCTGAAGCGGCTGCAGCGGATGGAGGCCCGGAGTCACGGCGACCATCCCTGGATCCACCTCGACTCACCCGCAGTACTGGGCCGTTGGGCCGAGGCGATCCCACCCGACCGGATCCACGTGATCACGGTGCCACCGTCCGGCAGTGATCCCAGCGAGCTGCTCCGGCGCTTCTGCCGGGTGCTGGCGGTCGACCCCGACCCGATGCGCGCCGCCCCGACCGCGGGGAACACCAGTCTGGGCCGGGCCCAGGTGGAGCTGTTGCGGCGGGTCAACAGCGAGCTGCCGAAGGAGGTGCTGCGCCGCCAGGTCTACGGGAACGTCGGCAAGCGGTTCTTCGCGATGGAGGTGCTCGGCTCCCAGGACCGGCGCCGGATCCTGGTGCCCGAGGAATTCTGGGCCTGGTGCGACGACGTGAGCTCCCGCCAGATCGAGGCGCTGGCCGGGGCCGGCTACCGGGTCGAGGGCGACGTGGAGGACCTGAGGCCCGTGGCCGCGTCGTTCTCGAACGAGCGCGCCGAGCCGGATGAGCGCGAGGTCGCGGCGGCCGCGGTCACGGCACTGGCGAGGATGCTGACGCTGCGAGCGCGGTCCGGCAGGCGCAGCCGTCGCCGTCGTACGGCGGCCGGTCGCGGGAACCTGGTCGGCCGGCTGCTGCGCCGAGTGCGGCAACGGCCCCGGAGCTGACCAGGTCA
>Ga0183260_10004928_pt1 | contig 10554 bp, 11 predicted proteins | sample AntDrymUQ4972206_2_FD_129768 | JGI IMG/M metagenome (GOLD analysis project Ga0183260, IMG submission 129768) | Polar desert sand microbial communities from Dry Valleys, Antarctica - metaG UQ497 (22.06) (version 2) (version 2) | ecosystem: Environmental > Terrestrial > Soil > Desert | place...
ACTGGTCGGAAGCGCCTCGTAGTCGAAGTAGCGGTCGAGAGCGATCGTCGCGAACGAGAGAACAGCTCCAGCGAGCACGCACATCACCGGCACGAACCAGAGGCTCGACTTGAGGTGGATGAGCAGTTGGGAGAGTCTCATGCCTGCCGGCCTTTCCCGAGCTACCCGTTCGACGTCGCTGAAAAACGAGATGTGCTTTTGCTTTCTTGGGACAGCGAGTGATGCTTTGATGACTAGAAATTTGATGCTATGATGCAAGAGTGCGTACGACCATCACCCTCGACTCCGATGTAGAGATCCTCGTCAGGAAGCTCATGCGCGAACGAGGCGCGAGCTTCAAGGAAGCGGTGAATCTCGCCATCCGCTCGGGGCTCGCACCCAAGGACGATGCCGCCGCCGTCGTGACCCGGACCTTCGACATGGGGAAACCGCACGTGCCGCTCGAGAAGGCGCTCCAGCTCGCGGGTGCGCTCGAAGACGAGGAGCTCGTGCGCAAGATCGCGCTCCGAAAGTAGGCAGTCATGCAGCTCGTCGACGCCAACGTGCTCCTGTACGCGGTCAACGAAGCTTCCCCACGGCATCGCGCGGCGCGGGCTTGGCTCGACGCATCGCTCACGGGCAACGAGACCGTCGCCTTCGCGTGGGTCGCGCTGCTCGCGTTTCTCCGACTCGCGACCCATGAAGCGGTGTTCCCGCGGCCACTGTCCTCGAACGATGCGATCGACGTCTTGCGAAGCTGGCTCGTTCGACCCACCGCGGTGATCCTGGAGCCTACGCGCCGACATCTCGATGTGGTCGCCGAGCTTTTGTCCGGCGTCGGCACCGCTGGAAACCTCGTCAACGACGTGCATCTGGCTGCGCTCGCACTCGAGCATGGCTGTGAGCTCGTGTCGTTCGACTCCGACTTCGCCCGTTTCCCCGGTCTCCACTGGCAGGCACCGGGCGACTGAGAACCAGTCCCGTCATTGCCACGGTGCGCGGAACCCGTTTAGGGTAGGACGCCGATGGCCCTGCTCTCGGTCCGGGACGTCACGCTGCGCTTCGGCGGGATCGTCGCCCTCGACGGCGTGTCGTTCGACGTCGAGGAGGGGCACATCTCCGGGCTCATCGGTCCGAACGGCGCGGGGAAGACTACGGCGTTCAACGTGATCACCCGCCTGTACAGGCCCGATGCGGGGACGGTGGACCTCGACGGCGAGTCCATCCTCAGGTCGCCCGCACACAAGATCGTTCAGAAGGGCATCGCGCGCACCTTCCAGAACATCCAGCTCTTCCGAACCATGTCGGTGCTCGAAAACGTCCTCGTGGGCGCGCACGGGCAGGGGCGCAAGTCGGGGGAAAAAGAGGCGCTCGAGGCGCTCGACGTCGTCGGGCTGAAGGAGCGCGCGCACTTTCCGGCCGCCGCGCTCCCGTATGGGACGCAAAAACGGGTCGAGCTCGCCCGCGCGCTCGTCGCGAAGCCGCGACTGCTCCTGCTCGACGAGCCTGCCGGAGGTCTGAACCACGAGGAGGTTGCCGACCTCGGTGTCTTCATCCAGCGCCTTCGTGACCGGCTCGAGCTCACGATCCTGCTCGTCGAGCACCACATGAACCTCGTCATGTCGATCTCCGACCACGTCAACGTGCTGAGCTTCGGCCGCAAGATCGCCGACGGCCCACCGGCGCAGGTGCGGGCCGACCCCGCGGTTATCGAGGCGTATCTGGGAAGCGAGGAGGAGGACGAGGAGTCCCCCGATCCGGGATCTGGCTCGAGCCAGACGCCGGATGAGGCCGCTCAGCCCTCGGGTGAGAACGAGCGCGCATGACCACGCTCCTGAAGCTCAACGAGGTGGAGGCGCACTACGGTCCTGTCCAGGCCCTTCGCGATGTCTCGCTCACGGTCTCGGAAGGCGAGGTCGTCGCTGTCCTCGGCGCGAACGGCGCGGGCAAGACGACCACGCTGCGCGCGATCTCCGGCACCGTCACGCGCAGCGGGAGCATCGAGCTCGACGGCAAGGAGATCAGGGGCGGTCCCGAGGCTGCCGCGAAGGCGGGCATCGCGCATGTTCCCGAGGGACGCGGAACCTTCGTCGAGCTGACCGTGACGGAGAACCTCAGACTCGGCGCGTACACACGCCGCGACCGCAACGTGAAGAAGGACATCGAGCGGATGTCCGAGTATTTCCCCTGGATGGTCGAGCGGGGTGGCCAGCGCGCCGGAACGCTCTCCGGCGGTGAGCAGCAGATGCTCGCGCTCGCGCGCGCTCTGATGAGCCGGCCGCGGCTTCTGCTCCTGGACGAGCCCTCGCTCGGCCTGGCGCCGATGATCGTGCGCGAGTTCTTCCGCATCGTCCGCGAGCTGAACGAGAAGGAGGGGCTGACGGTGCTCGTGGTCGAGCAGGACGCGCGCATCGCGCTTCGGAGTTCCTCGCGCGCGTACGTGCTCGAGGTCGGGCGGGTGGCGTTGACGGGGACGAGTGCGCAGCTACAGGGGGACGAGTCGGTGCGCCGCTCGTACCTGGGGTACTAGCTTGACGCCTTTGGTCGCCGCCGCCTTCGCCGACTTCATGCAGCAGGTCGTGTCCGGCCTCGCGTCCGGCGGGGTCTACGCGGCCCTTGCTCTCGCGCTTGTGATCATCCACCGCTCGACCGGGGTCATCAACTTCTCGCAAGGAGAGATGGCCACGCTCTGCACGTACATCGCGTGGACGCTGACCGTGAACCACGGGTGGAGCTACTGGCCCGCGTTTGTCGCCACGCTCGGCTTCTCGTTCCTCTTCGGCGTCGTCACGCACCGCGTCGTGATCCGGCCGGTCGAACGCGGAAACATCCTGCGGGTCGTGATCGTCACCATCGGCTTGCTGATCGCGATCAACGGCTTCGTCGTCTGGCAGTGGAGCGGGGAGCCGCAGGCGCTCGCGAGCCCCTTCGGGACCGACACGTTCGACATCGGTGGCGTGATCGTCTCCGTCGGGGACATCGGAACCCTGGCCGTCACGATCGGGATCGTGATCCTCCTCTGGCTCCTCTTCCAGTTCACGAAGGTGGGTCTCGCGCTGCGGGCGGCCGCGGTCAATCCGAACGAGGCGCGCCTGGTCGGAGTCCGCGTGACCTGGATGCTGGCGCTCGGGTGGGGGCTCGCCGCAGTGCTCGGCGCAGTCGCCGGAATGCTCACGGCGCCCAGCGTCGGTCTCGATCCGCAGATGATGCAACCGATCCTCATCTACGCGTTCGCGGCCGCTGTCCTAGGGGGCATCGACTCCCCGCTCGGCGCGGTCGTCGGAGGTCTCACACTCGGGGTGATGCTGAATCTGATCGGCGTCTACGTCGACTTCGTCGGCGCGGAGCTGAAGCTGCCGGTCGCGCTGCTCGTGATCCTTGTCGTCCTCGTGCTGCGGCCCTCGGGCTTGTTCGGCCGGCCGGAGGTGAAACGCGTATGACGCCCAAAGGCACACGCCAGGTCGGCTTCGTCGGCTTCGCGCTGCTCGTCGTTTTCGTCTTCCTCCTTCCCGAGTGGATCAGCACCTTCCGTGCCCAGCAGTTCGCGTACGTGGGCATCTATCTAATCGCGCTCCTCGGCCTCAACATCCTGACCGGGTACACCGGGCAGATCTCGCTCGGCCACGGCGCGTTCATGGCGATCGGGGGATACACGACTGCGCTCCTCATGGCCGGAAACGCGCAGTTCGGGCAGGAAGGGCTGCTCGGTATAGGCGGCGGGATGAAGGACGTCTGGACGATCCCGATCGCCGGCCTCGTCGCCGGGCTCTTCGGGCTTGCGTTCGGCCTCCCGGCACTCCGGCTTTCCGGGCTCTACCTCGCGCTGGCCACCTTTGCGATCGCCGTTGCCCTGCCGTCGGTGGTCAAGCGCTTCGAGGAGTTCTCGGGCGGCGGGTCCGGGGTGAACCTCTTCGGGCTCCCTGAGCTCACCGCCGGAATCGTCCCCGTCGAGATCGCCGGTCAAGAGCTCGTGTTCAACGACTGGCTCTACTACCTCTGCTGGTCGGTCGCCCTCGTCGCCTTTGCGGTCGCCTGGTTGATCCTTCGGGGGCGAACCGGGCGCGCCTTCCGCGCCGTGCGGGACAGCGAGACGGCTGCGGTGTCCTCAGGCGTGAGCCTTGCGCACTACAAGACGCTCGCCTTCGGGATCAGCGCCGCGTATGCGGGCGTCGCCGGGTCGCTCTTCGCGATCGCGACGACGTTCGTCAACCCGGACACGTTCCCGATCGCGCTGTCGATCTTCCTGCTGGTCGGCGTGGTCGTGGGTGGGCTCGGTGGGCTCTCGGGCCTTGTCGTGGGCGCGATCTTCATCCAGTTCCTGCCGCTCTGGGCCCAGGGCGAGGGTGTGGCTTCACGGCTCCCCGATTTCATCGTGGATCGCACGAAGGAGCCGGGCGCGCCCGCGATCATCTACGGTCTGGTCCTCATCCTGCTCATGTTCTTCCTCCCGAACGGAGTCGGCGGCCTCTTCCGCCGGGCGGGGCAGACGCTCACAAGCTGGCGCTACTCTCGTAGCGGATAGCAACCTTCGGAGGAGAAGACGATGAGACTACGGGCCACCCTCGTGGCGATTGGAGTCGCTAGCGCTTTCGCCCTCGGCGCGCTTCCCGGCGCATTCGCCGGGTCGAACGCGGATCCGGGCATCACAGCGACGACGATCGTGCTCGGAGGCACGTCGCCGCTCACCGGCCCGGCAGCTGCGTACGCCTCGGTCGCCCGCGGCGCCAAGGCCTACTTCGACTCCGTCAACGCGAAGGGCGGCGTCGCGAAGCGGAAGCTCGAGTACAAGGTCGTCGACGACGCGTATAACCCCGCGCAGTCGGTCCAGGCCACGCGGCAGCTCGTCGAGCAAGAGAAGGTCTTCGCGATCTTCAACTCGCTCGGCACCGAGCAGAACATCGCAGTCCGCGAGTACCTGAACCAGACGAAGGTGCCGCAGCTCTTCGTCGCCTCCGGTGCGACCACATGGGGCCGCGACGCCGCCAAGTACCCCTGGACGATCGGGTTTCAGCCGAGCTACCAGGCCGAGGGGTTGGTGTACGGCCAATACGTCTCCAAGACGCTGAAGAAGGCGAAGATCGCCGTCCTCCTGCAGAACGACGACTACGGCAAGGATCTCCTCGTCGGGCTCAAGCGGGGGCTCGCGCGCTCCGGCTCGAAGGTCGTCGCGGCGGAGTCCTACGAGGTGACCGCCCCTGACGTGCAGTCGCAGGTCGCGAAGCTCAAGTCGTCCGGCGCCAACGTGTTTGCGATCTTCGCCACGCCCAAGTTCGCGATTCAGGCATTCGTCTTCGCGAACCGGCTCGGCTGGAGGCCGCTGATCATCAACAACTCGGTCTCCGGCGCCTCGAACATCATGCTGCTGGCCTCCGAGGGCGGGAAGAACAAGTCGATCGAGGGCGCGATCTCGCTCAACTTCCTCAAAGACCCCACCGACGCGAGGTGGAGGAACGATCCGGGGATGAAGAACTACCGCTCGCTGATGGCGAAGTACGCAAAGGGCGCGAACGTGAGCGACGTCTACCACGTGTACGGGATGGCGGTCGCCTTCGAGACGATCTCGCTCTTCAAGCGCTTGGGCGCGAACCCGACCCGAGCGGGGCTGCTGGCGCGTGCGCGTTCGATCACGAGCCCGGCGAACCCATTCCTGCTTCCGGGCATCGCCGTCCGGACGGGGAAGGACGACAACTTCCCGGTGCAGCAGGGGCAGCTCCAGCGCTGGACGAAAGGCAAGTGGGCGCCGTTCGGCGGGCTCTGGGAGTCCAGCCGGCTCTAACCCCTTACACCGGAGTCAGGCTGAAGCCTGACCCCCATCCCATCCACCTGGGGACAGGCTTCAGCCTGACCCTTGCACTCGAGGTTCAAAAGCTCTGCGATCGTGAGCACCTCGACCGCGGCTCCCGGGCTCGGCGGCACCTGTCCGGCGAGCTCGAGCGCCTCCTCGCGGCTCGCGCAATCGACGACGTAGAAGCCGCCGACCGCCTCCTTCGTCTCCGCGAACGGGCCGTCGGTGACGAACGGCTTCTCGCCGGGGCGGACGACGGCTGCCGACTCACGTCCTGCGAGCGCTTCGCCGAGCACGTACGCCCCGCGCTCGCGCAGCATCGCCGCGTAGGCTATGTGCTCACCGACGACGGCGCGGCGTTCGTCCGGCGTCAGCGCCGCCTCGGCCTCGTCGTCGCCGTGGATCAGGAACAGGAACTCATCTCGTCTCCTTTGCCGGTTTCCACGCATGAGACGAATGCACACCCGCATCATCGACGTATGCTCGCGCAGAACGTGAGCACGACCCTCGACCTCCACGCCGCGCCGCTCGAGGATCTCCTCGCGGAGGCGCGTCGTCTGCGGCGCGGGCCGCTGGTCACGTACTCGCCGAAGGTCTTCATCCCGCTGACGACGTTGTGTCGCGACGTCTGCGGCTACTGCACGTTCGCGCGCCCGCCCCGGCGCGGGGAGCGCGCGTTCATGACGGAGGACGAGGTGCTCGCGATCGCTCGCGCGGGTGCTGCGGCCGGGTGCCGCGAGGCGCTCTTCACGCTCGGGGACAAGCCCGAGCTGCGCTACAAGGTGGCGCGCGAGGAGCTTCGATCGCTCGGGTGCGCGACAACGATCGAGTATCTCGCGCGCTGCGCGCGGCTCGTCCTCGAGGAGACCGGCCTTCTCCCGCATCTGAACCCCGGCGTCATGACGCGCGAAGAACTCGAGCTTCTGCGGCCCGTCAGCGCCTCGATGGGGATCATGCTCGAGACGACCGCCGACCGGCTCGGGGAGCGGGGAGGACCGCACTGGGCCTCTCCGGACAAGATCCCGGCAGGTCGGCTGGAGACGATGCGCCTCGCAGGCGAGCTCCGAATCCCCTTCACGAGCGGGATCCTGATCGGGATCGGCGAGACGCGCGAGGAGCGGATCGATGCCTTGCTCGCACTACGCGCGCTCGGCGAGGAGCACGGGCACCTCCAGGAGATCATCGTCCAGAACTTCCGCGCGAAGCCGGGAACGCGCATGGCTTCTCACACAGAGCCGACGCTCGACGACCACCTGTGGACGATCGCGGTCGCGCGCATCCTGCTCGGCCCCGACTGGCACGTCCAGGCACCGCCGAACCTCGCCTACGACGACTTTCCTCGTCTGCTCGACGCCGGGATCGACGACTGGGGTGGCGTCTCGCCGGTGACGATCGATCACGTCAACCCGGAGGCGCCGTGGCCCCAGATCGAGCGCCTCTCGGAGGCGACGTCGAGGCGCGGGCTCGAGCTCGCGCCCAGGCTCGCGATCTATCCCGAGTACGTCGCAAAGCTCGACAGTTGGTGCGACCCCGCGGTCGCGAAGCACGTGCGCCGTGCCGCCGACGCGGTCGGGCTCGCCCGCGACGACACATGGGCGCCAGGCGAGCCGGCCAGCCTCCCGTTTCTCGTGCGCCGCGGCGCCGCGCCGCTCGAGCTCTCCAGCGACGAGCTCGGCGAGGACGAGCTGACGCGCTTGCTCGAGTCGCGTGGGGGAGAGATGAACCGTGTGCTCGCTGCCGCCGACCGGCTTCGCCAAGAGGTCTGCGGCGACGAGGTCACGTACGTCGTCACCCGGAACATCCAATACACGAACGTCTGCTATTTCCGCTGCGGCTTCTGCGCCTTCTCGAAGGGAAAGCTGGCGAGAAACCTGCGCGGCGCGCCCTACCTCGTTCCGCGAGAGGAGATCGTCCGCCGCACGCGCGAGGCGTGGGAGCGCGGCGCGACCGAGGTCTGCCTGCAGGGCGGGATCCACCCGGCGTTCACGGGCGACTACTACGCAGACGTCGTGCGCGCGATCAAAGAGACCGTCCCCGGTATCCACGTCCACGCGTTCTCCGCGCTCGAGATCTGGCAGGGGGCGGCCACGCTCGGCCTCGCGCTCGAGGAGTACCTCGCGCACCTGCGCGATCTCGGCCTCGGATCGCTGCCCGGAACGGCCGCGGAGGTGCTCGACGACGAGGTGCGGCGGATCATCTGCCCGGACAAGGTGACGACCTCGCAATGGCTCCGAGTGCACGACGCCGCGCACCGGGTCGGGCTACGCTCGAACGTGACGCTGATGTTCGGTCACGCGGACACACCGAGGAGCTGGGCGCGTCACCTCTTGCGCGCACGCGAGCAGCAGCAGCGATCAGTCGGCGCAAGCCCGGAATCCACTAGCGCGGATTCCGGGCGCGCAAGGGCAGAGCTCTGCTGCGAGCAGCGGAGCTCGGGCGGGTTCACCGAGTTCGTGCCGCTCCCGTTCGTGCCGATGGAGGCGCCGATGTACGTGAAAGGACTTGCGCGGCGCGGGCCGACCTTCCGCGAGACATTGCTCGTGCACGCCGTCGGTCGGCTGGCGCTGCACCCCTGGATCACGAACATTCAGGCGTCCTGGGTCAAGCTCGGCCCAGAAGGCACTCGAGAGGTGCTCAGGGCGGGCGTCAACGATCTCGGGGGAACACTCATGAACGAGTCGATCTCCCGCTCGGCCGGCGCCGAGTACGGGCAGGAGCTGCCACCCGAGCGCATGGAGGAGCTGATTCGTTCCGCGGACCGCGTGCCGCGGCAGCGGACGACGCTGTACGGCGACCCGAAAGAGGAGCGCGTGCGCGCCTCGTTCGGCGCCTCCCCGCTCGCCCCGCCGCTGAACCCTCCTGTCAAGGAAGCCGGCCTTGTGGCTCCGCCGCGCCTGGTTAGGCCCGGGCTCGTCGCTCGCGGTCGGTAGCGATGAACCATCTCGCGCTCGCGGTCTCCGATCAGGCTCGGTCCCGCAGCTTCTACGAGCGGTATCTCGGGTTCTCCGCTGAGCCGACGCCTCGCGAGGACGGCGTCTTGATCCTGCGCAACGCCGCCGGGTTCTCACTCGCGCTCGGCGAGACGGACGAGCCGATCCGGGTGCCGGAGTTCCTGCACTTCGGGGCGGGTCTTCCGGACGCAGACGAGGTGCGTCTCTTCCGTCGCCGGCTGGCCGCAGACGGCGTCGCGATCGTCGGTGAGTGGGACGAGCCCGACTACGCGAGCGTCAAGTTCCGCGACCCGGACGGCTACGTGGTCGAGGTCTCCTGGGAGCCTGAGTAGTCGGGCTCGTGCGCCAGAAGGTCGTCGATGGCTTCGCGCCGGCGGATCACCGTTGCCTCGCCGTCTCGCACGAGAACCGCCGCGGGACGCGGCGTCGCGTTGTAGTTCGAGCTCATCGTAAGGGTGTACGCGCCTGTCACCGGGACGGCGAGCAGGTCTCCGGGCCGCGGCTCCGGCAGCTTGACGTCGTCGATCAGCACATCGCCAGACTCGCAATGAAGGCCGGCGATGCTCACCACCTCGGTCGGCGCCTCCTCGGCCCGCGCAGCCGAGAGCGCCGTGTAGCGCGCGCCATAGAGCTGCGGACGCGGATTGTCGGACATGCCGCCGTCGACGGCGACCCAGGTCACGCTCTCGAGTCGCTTGACGGAGCGGACCCGGTAGAGCGTGACGCCCGCTTGTCCGACGAGCGCGCGCCCCGGCTCGAGCAGCAGGCGGGGCTGGGGCAAGCCGTGCTCGTCCCACGCGCTAGCAACCGCAGCCGCGACGGTTCGCGCGAGCGCGCCGAGCGGCGCCTCGAGCTCTTCGAGGATGTGTCGGACGGCGAAGCCGCCTCCTGCGTTCACGAGCGCAGGCGTCCAGCCGAGCTCATCCCGGCAGCGGGCGGCGAACTCGGCAAGTAGCGCGATCGTCTTCTCATGCGAGGTCGTGTCTGCGAGTTGAGATCCAACATGGACGTGAAGCCCGGCGACCTCCAGTCCGACCTCGAGGGCGCGCTTCAGCGTCCGGAGCGCGGCAGCGGGCGGAAGCCCGAACTTCGAGCCGTGGTGGCCAGTCTGGATCGCCTCGTGCGTGTCGGCCTCGACGCCGAGCGTCACCCGCACGAGGACGCGGGTCGACGGTGGCAGGGCTGAAGGCTCTTCCTCCGAGTCGAGGACGATCGTCGCGTCCGCGCCCGAGGCGGCGAGAAGCTCCTCGGAGGACTTCGCGTTCCCGTGGACGACGACCTGCTCCCCCTCGAGACCCGCCGCTCGCGCGAAGGCGAGCTCACCGGCCGAAGCGACGTCCGCGCCTATGCTTTCCTCCGCGAAGAGCCTTAGGAGGGCGACGTTCGGGAAAGCCTTCGCGCCGTAGACGACGAGGGCATCCGGCACCGCGGCTCGAACCTCGCGCGCTCGCGCCCGCAGGGTGTCCTCGCAGTAGACGTAGAGCGGGGTTCCGAACCGCTCGGCAAGGTCGTTCGCGCCGAGGCCGCCGACGATCAGCTCGCCGTTCTCGATTCGCGCGGAGTCCGGAAAGAGCTCGAGCATCCGCCGATTTTGCCTGTTACCCTCTTCGGAGCATGGCGCAGCTTCTTACGTAGGCGGGGAGCGGGCGTGGCGAGAGCCGCGGGCGTTCCTCTGAGCCTCTCGCACGAGAGGCTTTTTTGTTCTCCCAAGCGAGTACAGAGGCGAATTGAGAAGGCGATGGACGAATACGACCCACAAGCGATCGAGGAGAAATGGCAGCGCGTCTGGGAGGACGAGGCTGCCTTCGTGACTCCGAAATCGAAGCCGGGAGCGCCATC
>Ga0183260_10004929_pt1 | contig 10552 bp, 8 predicted proteins | sample AntDrymUQ4972206_2_FD_129768 | JGI IMG/M metagenome (GOLD analysis project Ga0183260, IMG submission 129768) | Polar desert sand microbial communities from Dry Valleys, Antarctica - metaG UQ497 (22.06) (version 2) (version 2) | ecosystem: Environmental > Terrestrial > Soil > Desert | place...
CTACCAGGCAGCCGAGCGGGAGAGCGCGGCCGCCGGTCTCGCCCTTCTCGACGACGTTGACGCTGCTCGCCTGAGTCGCGAGCTGCAGGGTCTGCTGTCGTGTCAGCGGGCCCTGCTGCTCATGCGCAGCGGCGACGGCGAAGGGGCGCTCGAGAGCTTCGATCACGCGCTCGGAAGGCTCTTCCGGGACTCGACGGACCACGCCCGGGCACTGCTGAACCGCGGCAACGTGCATCTGCAGCGTCGGGATCTGAAGCGGGCTCGCCAGGACTTCGTCGACTGCGCGGGGATCGCGCGACGTCGCGACATGACCTGGATGCACGCCTTGGCCACCCACAACCTCGGCTATGTCGAGCTGTTGGCCGGACGGTTGCCCGAGGCACTGCGCGCGATGGACGAGGTCCGGCCCGTGCTCGCGTCGCACTCCGCGGTCGACAGTGCCGCGTCCGACGCCGACCGGGCGCAGGCTCTCCTCGCCGCGGGCCTGACACACGAGGCGGACACAACACTCGTCCGAGTCATGGGGAGCTTCGGGCGGCTCCGCCTGCGGCAGAGCCAGGCCGAAACCGAGCTGACCCGGGCCGGCCTGCTGCTGGTGACAGGACGGGCGAGCGACGCGGCTCGGCTGGCGCGCCGGGCCGCTAGCCGGTTCCGTCGCCGTGGAGCCACCACCTGGGCCTTGCGGGCGGACGCCCTGGCCCTCGGAGCGCAGGTGGAGACGGGCCGGGTCCCGCACGACGCGGTCGACACCGGGTCGGCGCTCGAGCTGTCGCTGGAGTCGGCCGGCCTGCGCGAGGACGCGCGCGCCGTCCGGCTACGCACCCTGCGGGCCGCGCACGCGCTCGCCGACGACCCGGCGGTGGATCGGCTGCTCGCGGCGACACGCGTGCCCCGGTCCGCGCCCGTGACCACCCGGCTGCTCGCCCGGATCGTCCGAGCGGACGTCGCGCGTTCGCGGGGACGACCCGCCGTGGCCCGCAGGCACCTGCGCGACGGACTCGCCGAGCTGTTCGCCTGGCAGTCGTCGTTCGGCAGCCTCGACCTGCAGACCGGGGTGGCCGGCCACGGGCGGGCGCTGGCCGTACGGGGCCTGCGGCTGGCCGTCGCCGACGGCCGCCCGGACGTGGTGTTCGACTGGACCGAGCGGGCACGCGCGTTCGCGTCCAGGGTGCCGCCCTTGCGACCGCCGGCCGACGCCGATGCCGCGACCGCCCTGAGCGAGCTGCGGCAGCTGCGTGCCGAGTCGGGTGCGACACCAGGAGCGGCCGCCCGCCGGCGCATGTCCGAGCTCGAGGGTCGGGTCCGGGACCGGGCGCTGTACTCCCCCGGCCCCGGCATCGTCACCGAGCCGCTCGCGCTCGACGAGCTGCGGTCCCGGCTGGCACCGTCCGACGGAACGCTGGTCGCCCACCTGGTCGTCGACGACCACGTGCACGCGCTGGAGGCCACGAGCACCCACGCGTCGGTCCACGCGCTGGGACCGCGCGGTCCGGTGGTCGCGACGCTCGAACGGGTGGTCCGTGACCTCGACGCCGCGGCGACCGTGCTGCCCGCCCAGATCCGCGCAGCCGTGGCGCGGTCCCTGCGCCACGGCATCGACGAGCTGGGCAGCCGGTTGTGGCAGCCGCTGCGGGACGCGAGAGCGGTGCCAGAGGACGGACCGGTGCTGCTGGTCCCCTCGGCCGCGCTGGCAGGCGTCCCGTGGACGCTGCTGCCCCCGCTGTCCGGCCGGCCGGTCGCCGTCGCCCGCACCGCCACCTCGTGGGCGCATACCCGACGACCGGACGGTCCCGTCCGTACGGTCGGGCTGGTGGCCGGGCCCGGGGTGGAGCGAGCCGCCGGGGAGGTGGCCCGGGCCGCGACGGCGTGGAGACACGCGACAGTGCTCGAGCAGGATGCGGCAACCGCCTCGGCGGTGACCGCGCTGGCCTCTCAGGTCGACCTGCTGCACGTGGCCGCCCACGGCACGCACAGCCGCGACAACCCGTTGTTCTCCGCCCTCGCGCTCGCCGACGGCCCGTGGTTCGGCCACGACATCGCCGCGGTCTCCCCCGTGCCGGCCCACGTCGTGCTGTCCGCGTGCGAGCTCGGGCAGTCGTCGGTGCGCTCCGGCGAGGAGACCCTCGGCATGACCGCCGCCTGGCAGCACGCGGGCGTACGTACCGTCGTCGCCTCGCCGGTCCGGGTCAGCGACGCCACCGCCTGCGAGCTGCTGGCGCGCCACCATGCCGCCGTGGCGACCGGCGCCTCCCCGGCCGCCGCGTTGGCGCAGGCTGCCGCCGAGCTGACCGACTCGACCCCGGCCCCGTTCATCTGCTTCGGCGCGGGCTGGTGACTCAGCTTTCACGGGGTACCCCGTGAAAGCGTCACTCCCCCCGGGTTACGACTCCCGGGAAGTGACAACGACCCGGGGAGAGTGGCCCCTCGCTCTCCCGCAGCCGCTGTCATCGCACCGCGACGCGTTCGGGCGGTGCGGGCGTACGAGGTGCCGCTCCGAGGCCGCTGTGACGACGCCGGCGGTCTCAGTGATCCGGTCTCGACGGCGGCCCGGTGCGGCAGACCGAGGCCACGAGCCCGACGTCGCGGTCGTCGACGTGCGACTGCCACCGACCTTCACCGACGAGGGTCTGCGCGCCGCGATCGAGGCACGGGCCGAGCGACCGGGCCTGCCGGTGCTGGTGCTCTCGCAGTACGTCGAGCAGCTGTACGCACGTGAGCTCCTGTCGAGCCGGGAGGGCGGCGTCGGCTACCTGCTCAAGGACCGGGTGGCCGACGTGGGCCGGTTCGTCGACGCCGTACGACAGGTCGCTGCCGGCGGCACCGTCCTGGACCCCGACGTCGTCGCCACCCTGCTGTCGCGTCGCGAGGGCGACGAACGGTTGCGACGGCTGACCGCTCGCGAGCGCGAGGTGCTGGCGCTGATGGCCGAAGGCCGGTCGAACGCCGCGATCGCCGGGCGGCTGTTCGTCACCGACAAGGCGATCAGCAAGCACAGCAACAACATCTTCGCCAAGCTCGGCCTCGCCGGGTCCGCGGACGACAACGTCCGCGTGCTCGCGGTCCTCGCCCACCTCGGCGTCTGACCCCGCACGCCCGGACGGTCATCAGCGCGCGGTGACCGGCGGTCATGCACTCCGGCAGCCCGGGCTACCGCAATGCAGGATCGTTCGCCCCTGCGGTCTGCGTGCTGGTCTCGTCGTGCGCCCGGTCGTCCCGGCTCGGCAGCACCCGCCGCGCCACGATCACCGAGGCCACCTGCACCACCAGCATCAACGCGAACACCGCACCGAACTCGACCCCGTCGCGCCCGAGGGTGGCGCCCGCGTGCCCGTGCAGCCACGCGTACAGCACGCCGCCGGTGCCCACGGTGAGCACGCAGCCCAGCGCGTCGGACATCTGCAGCGCGGCCGAGCTGGCACCCTCCTCCCCCGGCGGGCTCAGCCGGAACAGCAGCACGCTGAGCGTCGAGAACGTGATGCCCATCCCGCTGCCCGCGACCGTCCATCCCGACGCGGCCACGACGGCGGGGACGTACGGGTCCGTGACGACCGCGGTCGACGTCACGAGCAGGCCGGCGAGGACCACGGCCGACCCGACCATCGCCAGCCGGCCCCGGTCGACGCCGAGGGTGGGGCGGCCCTGCCACCACGAGCCCGCCGACCACCCGAGGGCTGCCCCGGTCAGGGTGGCACCGGCCAGCGTCGGGGGCAGGCCGCGGTGCTCGACCAGCATCAGCGGCAGGAAGGCCTCGACACCGAAGAAGGCTCCGGCCTGCACGCCGCGCAACGCCACGACCGAGGGCAGGCCACGGCGCAGCCGCAGCGTGCCGGGGGGCGTCAGGCGCCGCAGCGACGGCACCAACAGCACGGCGCCGGCGGCGAGGACGACGACCCCGACTGCCACCCGTTCACGCTCGAGCTGCTGACCGCCCAGCTGCATCGTCGCCGCACCCACGGCCAGCGCGAGCGCGAGCCACGCGAGACCGGCGCGGCGTGACCCGGGCTCGCCCGGGTGGCAGGCCGCGAGGGGACGCAGGAGCAGCAGCACCGGCGCCACGACGAGCGGCAGCAGCCCGTAGAACACCAGCCGCCACGACAGGTTCTCCGCGACGGTGCCGGCGACGAGCGGACCCACGACGGCGGGCAGGACCCAGGCGGCGGCGAGGTAGGAGAAGATCCGCGGACGCAGCTCGTCGGCGTACGCCTGACCGACGAGCACGTAGACGCCGACGATGATGGCGCCGCCGCCGAGCCCCTGGACCAGCCGACCGGCGACGAACGGCACCATCGAGGTCGCGACGCCGGCGAGCACCAACCCGACCGCGAACGTCGCGACACCGCCCAGCACGGGCAGCCGCGGCCCGAAGCGGTCGGCGAGGTCGCCCGCGACGGCGGTGGCGAACAGGCTCGTGACGAGGAACCCGGTGAACGACCAGGCGTACAGGTCGAGCCCGTCGAGCTCCCTGGCTGCCACCGGCATCGCGGTCGCCACCGCCATCGCCTCGAAGGCGACCAGCGACACCAGGGCGACCACCCCGAGCGTCGTACGCCGCAGCGCGGGCGCCCAGGGGCTCGGCGACGTCATGACCAGAGCCTAGCCCTGACCCTGACACACGGGTCGTCGGCGGCACCCGTACGCGCCCCGGCCGGTCCGTGGTGAGCGGGCGCCGCCCGTGCCGGGCCGGTGGCCACCGGTCGGCCACGGTGGTGGGCCGTACGGGGCGCGCGCGGGCGCCGCGGGTCAGCGGCCGTCGCCCCCGGAACCGCCGTCGTCCCCGCTGTCCCCCGGCTCCTTTGACTCCCAGATCTCCTTGCACTCCGGGCAGACGGGGAACCGTTGCGGGTCGCGGCTCGGGACCCAGACCTTGCCGCACAGCGCAACGACGGGGGTGCCCTCGATCATCGCCGCGGTCAGCGTGTCCTTGGGCACGTAGTGCGAGAAGCGCTCGTGGTCGCCATCGTCGGTGACCGGGCGGGTACGCGCATCCTCGACGGTCTGCGTGCCCGGGCTCGGCTGGGTGCTCATGCGCGGCAGTGTCGCACGCGGGCGACCCGGCAGGCACCGGTCGGAAACCGACCGGTGCCGCCGAACCCGCCGATTGCGCACATCCGGGCGACGAGCGGAGCCGCCGATCCCCCGGATGTGCGCTCTCGCCCCTCCGGCCGCAGCCGCCCGCCCCACGCCGCGTCCGAGACGGAGATCCGCGGGGTGCGGCTCAGTTGTGCGCCGGGTCTTCGGGGTAGGCCGCGAGCAGCGACAGCCGGCCAGGAGCCCTCCTCGACCTCGGTCTCCAGCTGGCCAGCGCCCCAGCCGCTGTAGCCGGCGAAGATCCGCATGCCGGCGAACGCGTCGGCCACCACCTGCACCGGGGTGTCGAGGTCGATCAGGCCGGTGTCGCCGAACATCCGGCGCCAGCCGAGCGGGGCCGCCGGGGTGCCGGGCCGTAGGGCGGCCACCCCGAGCGCCGCACCCGTCGAGACGGGTCCGCCGCCGAACACCGAGCCGGGCCTGCCGACCTGACCCTCCCACCCCGGCAGCACCTCGGCGACCGGCACGTCGAGCGGCCGGTCGAGCACCACGCCGAGCGCGCCGTCGTCGTCGTGGTCGAGCACGAGGACCACGCAGCGGCGGAAGTTGGGGTCCTCGAGGGCGGGTGTCGCCACCAGCAGCCGGCCCACCCAGCGCGGGGCACCGACGTCGCTCACGGGGAGGTCACCGGACCGCCTGCGCGGCCTGCGTCACGGCCTCCGCCACCACCCCGTGCACGTCGGGGTGGAAGACGCTCGGCACCACGTAGTTGGCGTTCAGCTCCTCGTCGGTGACGACCCGGGCGATCGCCTCCGCGGCGGCCCGCAGGACGTCCGGGGTGATGCTTCGGCTGCAGGCGTCGAGGAGACCGCGGAAGACCCCGGGGAACGCCAGCACGTTGTTGATCTGGTTGGGGTGGTCCGACCGGCCTGTGGCCACGACGGCCGCGTGCCGACGGGCCTCGACGGGATCGATCTCGGGCTCGGGGTTGGCCAGCGCGAACACCACGGCGTCCCCGGCCATCGTCGCGACGTCGTCGGCGTCAAGGAGGTCGGGCGCCGACAGGCCGACGAACACGTCCGCGCCGTGCAAGGCGTCCGGCAGCTTGCCGGTGACCCCCGCGACGTTGGTGTTCTCGGCGATCCAGCGCAGGTCCGGGTCGAGCTCGGCGCGGCCGTGGTGCACGATGCCGTCGACGTCGACCACCGTGACAGCGCCCGCACCGGTGCTCGCACCGGCGTGCAGCAGCAGCTTGAGCACCGCGGTCCCGGCAGCACCGGCGCCGGCCATGACGATGCGGACCTCGGGCAGCGCCTTGCCGACGACGCGCAGGGCGTTGGTGAGCGCGGCGAGCACCACGATCGCGGTGCCGTGCTGGTCGTCGTGGAAGACCGGGATGTCGAGCTGTTCGCGCAGGCGGCGCTCGACCTCGAAGCAGCGGGGGGCGCCGATGTCCTCCAGGTTGATGCCGGCGAAGCCCGGTGCCACCGCCACGACCGTACGCACGATCTCGTCGACGTCCTGGGTGTCGAGGCACAACGGCCACGCGTCGATGTCGGCGAACCGCTTGAGCAAGGCGGCCTTGCCCTCCATCACCGGGAGCGCCGCGGCCGGGCCGATGTTGCCCAGGCCCAGCACCGCGGAGCCGTCGGTCACCACGGCGACCGAGTTGCGCTTGACGGTGAGCCGCCGCGCGTCCTCGGGGTTGTCGGCGATGGCGCGGCAGATCCGCGCGACACCGGGCGTGTAGACCAGCGACAGGTCGTCCCGGTTGCGGATGGGGTGCTTGGAGGCCATCTCGATGACGCCGCCGAGGTGCATGAGGAAGGTGCGGTCGGAGACCTTGTGCACGCTCACGCCCGGGACGGCGCCGAGGGCCTCGACGATGGTCTCGGCGTGCTCCGTGGACGAGGCGGCGCAGGTGACGTCCATGCTCAGCCGCTCGGCTCCCGATGCGGTGACGTCGAGAGCCGTGACCATGCCCCCGGCGTGCTCGACCGCCGCGGTCAGCTCACCCACACCGGTGCCGCCCACGGGCAGCTCGAGCCGTGCGGTGATCGAGTACGAGATGCTCGGGGGCGCGGGCACCCGCCCATGCTTGCATGCGGACGCCCGGTGCAGACGGCGTGCGGTCAGCCGAGCCGGACCCCGCCGTCCTTGCGCGGCACCAGCTCGATCCAGGTGTTGCCCGGTGGGACGGTGAACGGGTCGCCGTCGGCCTCGAGCTCCAGCGCGGCCGCCAGCGACGTCTTGGTCCAGGTGCCCTCGACGACGGTGCCGTCGTGGAAGACCATCGCCGGACCGGTGCCCTCGTAGATCGTCTCGGGGACGGGGTTGCCGGCCGGGTCGTCGTAGCCGGCGTCCCCGATCTCGACATCGAGCACGAGCACCGTGTCGGCGACGAAGTCGTCGCCCTCGGGAGCGATGTCGCCCCGACGCGCGTACCCGTCGCCGTCGAAGCGCCACGACGTGGTGTGCCCGGCCGAGAAGCGCACGTCGAAGCCGGTGGCCCTGCGGGCGTCCTGGACCGCGGCGGCGCCGAACGGCAGGTAGGGGGCCGGCGGCTCGGTCTCGGCGAGCTCGTCGACCAGGGCGGGCAGCTCGTTCATCACGTCGTACGGAGCGGTGCGGTCGTCTGCCCGGGTGAATCCCGGATCGCCCTCGGCGTAGACGTCGACGCCCGCCTCCTCGAGCCGGCGCAGGGTGACCGGCGCCCCACCGGAGGCGACGAGGGCCGCGTCGACGGGCGCGACGATGCCGATGTCGCACGCCCGGGTCGAGCGCACCGGTCCGACCAGGTCCGGCACCTCGGAGTAGTACATCGCCGCCAGCCGGGTGAGCCCGCCCTCGACGAGCTCCTCGGTGACCAGGTCGGCGGCGCCGAGGCCGACCTGCGGGGCCGCCGCGGCGGTGTTGTCGATCTTGACCGTCACGACCGGGTGGGCGGGCAGGTCACCGTTGAAGGGCTCGCCGGTCAGCGGCTGGGTCTGCGTGAGCGATCCGCCGGTCCGGCTGTCCCCGTCCTGGCCGTCGGCTGCGTCGGCTGTGCTCGTGGGCTGCTCGGCTGGGCTCGTGGGCTGCTCGCCACCGCCGCAGCCGGCCAGGCAAGATCGCCAGCGCCACGCCCGCCGCGCTCGCGCGGGCGTGCCGGGTGCAGCGGACCGTCGGCATGGGCACCCCGTCAGTGTGGCCGAGGCCGGCCCCGGATCGGGGCCGGCCTCGGTCGTGTCGTACGGGTTGTCGAGCGGACGGTGGTCGAGCCGACCCTGGTCGAGCCGACCCTGGTCGAGCCGACGGCTGTCGAGCCGACGGCTGTCGAGCCGACGGCTGTCGAGCCGACCAGCGCGAGGCCCGCGGGCGGGGAGCCTTCCGCTCAGCGGCGGCGGAGGGTTGCTGCCTTCCAGTCGTTGGTCCAGATCTTGGAACGGTGCACCCGCTGTCCGGTGCTGGGGGAGTGCAGGATGACCCGCTTGCCGTCCCTGCGGCCGACGAACATCCCCATGTGGTAGACGCCGCTGCCGCTGTCGAAGAACATCAGGTCGCCCTTGCGCATGTTCTTCTTCGGGATGCGGCGGGCATGGCGGAACTGGTCGGCTGCAGTACGCGGCACGTGGACGCCGGAGCGCTTCTTGAACGCGAAGTAGAACAGGCCCGAGCAGTCAAACCGGTTGGGACCGTCCGAGCCGTAGCTGTAGGAGTCACCGATCTGGTTCTTGGCGACCTTCATCGCGTGCCGGATCTTGCGCTTCGACGCGGCGTCCGCGTCGGGAGCGACGACCGCGCTGGTCGCCAGCAGGGCGAACGCGGTCACGAGGACGGTGAGGAACAGCGCTGCGAAGCGCTGCACCCGGAACAGGCGTGCAGACATGAGAGTGGCTTCCTTCCCACGCCTGCGGAGTGAGCTGTCGGGTTCGGGCGAGAAGGTGCCCGGCCGTCCTGGGCGCATGATGGCCATGCGACCGCGGACGACTTCACCCCGAGCGCGGGACGCGACCTGCCGGGGCAGAGCCGGTGCCGTGCGGTGACGACGAGGGGCCGTCGGTGGGTCCCCCGCTCCTGCCCGAGAGGTGGTGTCGACGTCAGGTCGAGGGACGAGAGCGGGTCGGGGCAGGATTCGGCGTCGACCGTCTCGCCTATGCAGTTGTGTGACGCGCCCACCGTTGCCCGGAGGCGTAAACCAGCGAGACCGTACGTGATGCGGTGGCCGACACGCCAGTCCGGGGCGGCGCACCCGCCGGACGGCGTACGGCTCGGCACCCGTTCGACCGACGCGCTCTCGACGGAAGGGTTGGCCCCCGGGCCGCGGGTCAGAGCCTTCGCCCGCCGTCGACGTACAGGGTCTGGCCGGTGACGAACCCGGCCTCCTCGCTGGCGAGGAAGCAGATCGCGGCGGCGACGTCGTCGGGGTGGCCGACCCTGCGTACGGGCGTGATCGCGGCTGCCGCCGCCCGGTGCTGCTCGGGCGTCGCGCCGATCCGCCGCGCGACGTCGTCGGTCATCTCGGTGACGACGAATCCGGGGGCGACGGCGTTGGCGGTGACCCCGAACGGTCCCAGCTCCATGGCCAGGGTCCGGGTCAGACCCTGCAGGCCCATCTTGGCCGCGGAGTAGTTGGCCTGGCCGCGGTTCCCGAGCGCGGAGACGCTGGACAAGCTGACGATCCTGCCGTAGCGCTGGCCGACCAGCACCGCCTGCACCGCCCGGGTGACGAGGAAGGCGCCCCGCAGGTGCACGGCCACGACGGCGTCCCAGTCGTCCTCGGACATCTTGAACAGCAGGTTGTCGCGGGTGAAACCGGCGTTGTTCACCAGCACGTGCAGGCCGCCGAGCTCGTCGACGACCCGGTCGACGGCCGTCCGGACCGACGCGGCGTCGGTGACGTCGCAGCCGATGCCGAGCGCGCGCCGCCCCCCGGAGGGCGCGGACAGCCCGGCCGCGGTCTCCACGGCGCGGGGCTCGTCGAGGTCGAGCACGGCCACCGCGGCGCCTTCGCTCGCGAGGCGGCGGGCGGTAGTGGCACCGATGCCGCGGGCGGCACCGGTGACGACCGCCACCCGGCCGGCGTAGCGCTGCGGAGCACTCATGGGCGCACCCTATGCACGCCGTCGCCCGGTCAGCGGCTGGCGGTGGCCGGCCACCGCGCCGGGTCAGCGGCGGCGCGGCACCACCCGCAGGATCCGGTCGTTGCCGCCGCCGTTGGAAGTGGTGAGGTAGAGGTTGCCGCCGGGTCCGAGCTGCGCGGTGCGTAGCCGGCTCCCGTCGAGCCGAGCCGGCCTCCAGGATCGGACGAACCTGCCCTCGCGGGTGAACTTCAGGATCCGCAGGTGGGAGTCACCGAGCACGGCCATCGCCAGGCAGCCCTGCCAGACCCCCCACTTGCCGCCGCGCAGCCAGGCTGCCCCCGACGGGGTGATCGTCGGGTTGCCGGACTTCCAGCGTGCCCCGACCTGCTTGCCCGGCAGGGAGAAGTCGGTCATCGGCACGGACTCGTCGTAGCCGGGACCCGGGTCCCACCCGTAGTTGC
>Ga0183260_10004930_pt1 | contig 10552 bp, 14 predicted proteins | sample AntDrymUQ4972206_2_FD_129768 | JGI IMG/M metagenome (GOLD analysis project Ga0183260, IMG submission 129768) | Polar desert sand microbial communities from Dry Valleys, Antarctica - metaG UQ497 (22.06) (version 2) (version 2) | ecosystem: Environmental > Terrestrial > Soil > Desert | place...
CCAGCGCGCGCTCGACGCGGTCGAGGGCCGGGGCCGCGAGGCCCTCGATCCCGTGCTCGGTGCGCCAGCGCTCGAGCACGTGCGCCGGCGTGCGGAAGCAGGTTCCGGAGTCGAGCACGACGACCTCCATCCCGCCCTCGGCGAGCTCGGCGGCGACCACCGCGCCGCCCGCGCCGCTGCCGATCACGCAGGCGCCGGCGCGCAGGACGCGGCCGGAGAGGGACGCGCCGGAGACGATCATGCCGCGACCTCGCGGCCGCGCCGCTCGCGGGCTTCGCGCACGCGCGTCGCGGGGTCATGGCCGAGCACCAGCAGGACGCCGCGGTCGCCGTAGTAGCTCACGGCCGCGACGGACCGCAGCGCCTCGCCGAGCGGCCGGGTGAGCGCGAGCCGGTCGAGCCGCCGCAGCACGGCCAGCCGCGTTGGCCGGTCGCGCGAGCGGAAGCGCGAGCGCCAGGGCGGCCAGCGCCGCGCGCAGCCCCGTCCGGTTGACCCGCGGGGCATGGGCGAGCCAGCGCGCGAACGAGGCCACGGCGTCGGTGGCCGCGACCGGCGGCAGCGGCGGCTCAGGCGCCGCGACCGCGTCGACGAGCGCGGCCACCATCTCCGCCTCCCGGCGCCTCATGCGGCCGGGTGGGACGAGAAGTACACGACAGTCATGCGCTTCTCGTCCCACCCGCGGCCGGCCGGCGAGAGGCGCCTCCGCGGCGGCTCACGCCAGCGTCTCCAGCAGCGCAGCCTCCTGCGCGGCGGCGAGCGTCGCCACCGCGGCGGCGGCGGCATCGCCGTCGCGCGCGGCCACCGCCTCTGCCGCCGCCGCGTAGTACTCCTGCAGACGCTCCCGGTCGCGCACGAGCGCGCGGAAGTCGGCGAGCCGGGCGAAGTAGACGTCGCGGATCGAGTTGGCGATCAGCAGCAGGACGAGGTTGCCGGCTGCCTCGATGAGCGTGGCGAAGAAGGCGAAGTCCAGCCCCTGCGCGGACTCGTCGTCGGGCGCGGCGGCCAGCTCGGCGGCGAGCCGGGCGAGCAGCTCGCTCTGCGCGTCCTGCCGGCGGCCGGCCGCGAGCCGCGCGGCCTCCGAGAGGAGCAGGCGGCGGGCCTCCATCACCGAGCGCAGCACCTCGCGGTCCAGCTCCGCGCCGCCGCCGAGCGCGTGCACGAGCACGTCGAGCCCGCCGTGGGCCCGCCAGTCGCGCACCCGCATCGCGTCGCCGTGGCGGACGTCGACCAGCTTGAGCTGCTCCAATCGCTTGATCCCCTCGCGGACGGAGGCCATGTTCACGCCCAGCTCCGCGGCGAGCGACCGCTGGGTCGGCAGCCGCTCACCCGGTCCCGGGCGCCCCGCGAGCACTCCGGAGGCCAGGCGGTGAAACACCTGGTCGGGGAGGGAGGAGCGCTCGAGGGATTGTTCCATTGTCCGGAACAGCTAACCAGCAGCGCGATTGCCGGTGCCGTCCGACCCGCCACGTACCTTGCGCCACATGCCTCTGTGCTTCATCGAGCCCCAGGACGCGATCCGGGTGATCGCCGAGTCCGTCGGCCGCGAGGCGCGCCGGCAGCTGCTGGGAGAGCTGGTGCGCGCGTGGGTCGACGAGATCCCGGAGGCGGAGCTCGCGTCGCATTACGCCAAGGCCGTCGCCGACCTGGACGAGCATGACCTGTCGATGCTCGCCGCCTGGCACGCCTCGCTGGAGGTCGGCATGCCGATCGCCAACAAGGAGTTCCTCGTCAACGCGTTCCCCGCGCTGGGCGACAACCGGCGCGAGGCGCTGAAGATCGCGGCCGGCTTCCGCGGCGAGGACGCGTTCAACGCGGGCGTCGCGGAGGAGCAGGCGCTGGAGTCCGTGCTGCCCTGGCTCTCGAAGGCCCGCGCCGCCGAGCTGGCGGCGGAGTGCCTCGAGCTCTACTGCTGGGACCGGCTGGGCTCGGAGAACTGAGCGGGCTCGCACAGGACGGCGGGGCACCGGTTCCGCCTCGGCAGGCGCTGGCTCGGGGCCGGCGGCGCGCTGCTCGCTGACGCCTCAGGCGCGGCGCAGGAGGTCGTAGCGCCCGACGCCGGCGCGGCCGTCGAGGCGCCAGCGGAAGAACGCGCAGTCGAGCCGGAGCTGGCCGAGGTCGAGCGTGGAGCCGCAGAGCACCTCGCCGGAGCCGCGGTGCGGGTGGCTGTCGTCGTCGTGCAGCCACAGCTCCAGCCCGGCGCGGCGCTGGCGCCCGTCGGCGTCGTAGGTGGTCGTGAGCCGAGGGTCGGCGATCGGCCGCGCTCCGTCGGCGTCCAGCAGCGCCGCCCACACCGGCTCGCCGGCGTGGGTCGCGCCCTGCGGGCGGACCGCGGTGAGCGCCAGGCCGGCGCCCTCCCGCGGCCACGCCCCGACCGTGCGCGCGGCCTCGATCCGGCTCCAGTCCGGCTCGCCCCACGCGTGCCCGCGCTGGCCGAGGCAGCTCACCTCGCGCACCCGCCCTCCCGTGCGCACCGTCCCGGAGACCGTGCAGACCTGTTCGTAGCCGGCCATCCCGCCGGCGCGGACGACAGCCTCGCCCTCGCCCAGCTCGGCCGGCGGGCCGACCGCCTCGAAGGCGAGCTCGAAGTCTTGCTCCGGCCCGGCCAGCGCCACGGTCCAGCGCCGCAGCGGCTCGACGACTGACGCCTCGAGGCCGCCGAGCGCGAGCGACTCCCAGCCCGCGGCGTGGGGGACCTCGAGGCCGCCACGGGCGACCGCCGCGACCGGGTCGCGGCCCGCGAACAGCACGGCGAGCGCACTGCCCGTGGCGCTTCCACCGTCCTCGCCCGGCGACAGGCCGATCCGCGCCAGCCCGTAGAGCTGCGCGTCGGGGTCGCCGAACGCGAACGTCACCGCGTCGGTGAAGGCGGGTCCGGTGGGCGGCCGCGCGCGCTCGTGGCCCGGCTCGATCAAGACGGGCGAGGCCGGCGGGGGTCGCGAAGCCTCTCGGGCTCGGCTTCGACCGCCGAGCCCTCGACGTCGTAGCTCTCGCGCGGGCGCGGGCCCGGGCGAGCCCCGCCGCGGCCGCGCGGGTTCGCCATCGAGGCGACCATCCGGTGCATGAAGCGGCGGACGAGCACCGCGCGGAAGATCGCGCGCGTTGGCGGCAGGAGCAGCAGCACGCCCAGGATGTCGGTGAGGAAGCCGGGCGTGAGCAGGAGCGCGCCGCCGAACAGCACCAGCGCGCCGTCGAGCACCTCGCGCGCCGGCGGTCGGCCGCTCTGCAGGGCCTCGTTGAAGCGCCGCCACGCCGCGCGGCCCTGTGAGCGGGCGAGCAGCGAGCCGAGCACCGCGTCCGCGACCAGCAGCGCGATCGTCCACCACACGCCGATCAGCTGGCCGACCTGGATCAGGACCGCCAGCTCGGCGATGGGCACGACGATGAAGAGGAGGAGCAGCAGCGGGAGCATCGGGCTCCTTACACGGTACGCCGTCGAGGTGCGCGTCAGCCGAACGCGGGGGCCGAGCCGTCGAGCCGGACCGCGGGCAGCCGGTCCAGTCCGACCGACTCGATCAGCCGCCGGATCTGCGGCTGCGGGCCGGCCAGCCACAGCGTGCGGCCGTGCGCGCGCAGGCGCTGCGCCAGGCAGGCGAGGTCGACGATCACCGAGGAGTCCGCGAAGTGCAGGTCGGTGAGGTCGACGATGACGTCGCGCGTCGCGCTCAGCGCCGCCGAGAGCGGACGGCGGCGCCTGCCGCTCGTGGCCCGGTCCTCATCGCCCGCGATGGTGAGGATGGCGAGCTGTTGATCGAAGGAGACGATCAAGGGAACCTAGTGCATATCGCTCACGTGGCACGGCGCGACCCCGATACTATCGACGGCATGGTCGACGAAGAAGAGGTCACCGAGGCGCTCAGCAACGTGATCGACCCCGAGCTGGGGCTCGACTTCGTGGAGCTCGGCCTCGTCTACGGCGTGGAGGTCGACGGCGGCACGGTGACCGTCACGTTCACGCTCACGACCCCCGCGTGCCCGATCGGTCCCCAGGTCTCCGAGCAGATGCAGGAGTTCGTGGGCGAGATCGAGGGCGTCCAGGAGGTCGTCACGAACATGGTCTTCACCCCGCCGTGGTCCCCGGACAAGATGTCCGAGGACGCGAAGTTCGCGCTGGGCTACTGACGCCCGGGCGTCAGGCCGGCGCCGGCTTGGCCGCGCGCCGGGGCTTGGCCTTCGCCGCCGGCTTCTCGACCGCCTTCGCCGCGGCCACCAGCTCGCCCAGCGCCGTCTCCAGCAGGCTCGCGACCTCGTCGAGGTCGGACAACGCGTCGTAGTCGCCGAGCAGGCCGAAGTCCATGCCGCCGTGGTAGGACATGATCGCCACCGCGAGCGCGTGGTCGCGCGGCAGGAAGGCGATCGGGAACAGGTCCTGCAGCTCGCGCCCGAGCAGGTAGAGCGGGATCTGGGGGCCCGGGACGTTGGTCACGATCAGGTTGAACAACCGCGTGGAGAAGTTGATCCGCGAGGCCTGCGCGAGCACGGTCGGCGGCGCGAAGCTCTGCACCCCGGCCAGCACCTCCGCTCCCACGGCCTGCTTGGAGTCCTTCAGGCCGTCCATCCCCGCGCGCACCACGGCCAGGCGCGCGACCGGGTCCTCGACGTAGACGGGCAGCGGCCCGCGCATGGCCGCGATGCGGTTGCCGAACTGGTGGCGCTCGTCCTCCCCGCGGATCGAGACCGGCACCAGCGCGCGCAACTCGATCCCCTCCGTGCGCACGCCGCGCGAGCGCAGCCAGTGGCGCAGCGCGCCGGCGACGACGGCGAGCACGACGTCGTTGACCGTGCCGCCCAGCGCGTCCTTGACCCGCTTGTAGTCGGCCAGCTCCTGGCGCACGAAGGCGAAGCGCCGGTGCGGGCCGATCGGCACGTTGAGCGGCGTCTCCGGCGCCGGGTTGAGCCCCGCCCATGCCACCTCGCCCACGCCCTCGATCGCCTCTCGCGCGGCTTCGAGCGTTTGCGCCGGCCGCGTGGCCGCCGACAGCGCCTTGGCGGTCAGCCCGAACGGCGTCCTCACGAGTCCCATGACCCCGCGGGCGGCGAGCTGCGCCGCGCTCGGCTCGGGCGAGGGCGACCACGGCTCGCCCTCGTGGGGAGCCGCCTTCGGCACCGGCTCGGCGTCGAACAGGACGGTGGCGAGGTCGACGCCGGCGACGCCGTCGACCAGCGCGTGGTGCGTCTTGGAGATCAGCGCGAAGCGGTTGCGCTCGAGCCCCTGGACGAGCCACGTCTCCCACAGCGGCTTGGAGCGGTCCAGCTGCTGCGAGTGCACGCGCGCGTCGAGCGCGCGCAGCTGCTCCTCCGAGCCGGGCGCCGGCAGCGCGGTGTGGCGCACGTGGTACTCGAGGTTGAAGCTCGCGTCGTCCACCCACAGCGGCCGGCCGGTCTCCAGCGGCGGGAAGGCCAGCTTCTGCCGGTACCGCGGCACCATGTGCAGCCGGCTGCGGATCTGGGTGCAGAAGTCCTGGTAGTCCGGCGGGGGACCCTCGAAGATGAGGACCGCGCCGACGTGCATGTGGGCGCTCTCCCCCTCCTGCGCCAGGAAGGAAGCGTCCACAGCCGTCAGCCGGTCTCCGTGTGCCTGCGCCATCGTCGCTCCCTCGCGGTTCTGCTCCTGGCGAAAAGCCTATAGCGTTCCCGGCACCGCTCGTGGACGCCGAGATCAGAGAGCTCCAACCCGGGGAGGCCGCCCTCGCCGCGGCCGCGCTGCTCGAGCTGCGACCCGCCTTCGGCGACGAGGCGACCCTGGCCGGGCGCGCCGAGGCGCAGCGCGCCGGCGGGTACCGGATCGTCGCGGTGTTCGAGCCCGGCGAGCGCGTCGCGGCGGCCGCGGCCGGCTTCCGCGTCTCGGAGAACCTCCCCTGGGGCCGGCACCTCTACGTCGACGACCTCTCCACCCGCGCACGCAGCCGCGGGAAGGGACACGGCGCGCGGCTCATGAGCTGGCTGACCGAGGCGGCGCGCCGCGAGGGCTGCGCGGAGTTGCACCTGGACTCCGGCGTGGTCCCCGAGCGCGAGTCCGCGCACCGGCTCTACTTCGGCCACCGGATGCGCATCAGCGCGTACCACTTCTCCCGCGATCTCAGCTAGCAACGCGTCGTTCCTCACGTCATCGCCGCCCGCAGGATCACCACGTCCTGGCGGGGGCGCTGCAACCGTCAGACGGCGGAATGCAGCTGGGCGTGCGCGCGCAGCACCGCCTTGTCGAAGCTCGCCACGCGGACGTCGCCGTGCCCGTTGTGCTCGGCGTGAATGGCGGTGGCGAGCGCGTAGGCGTCAGGCAGTTTGAGGTTGGTGCGGGCCCGCACCGCGGCGGCGCGCCGCGCCAGGGCGCCGTCGACGATCATGATCTCGATCGAGAAGTGGCCGAGCATGGCGTCGACGTGATCACGGGCCTGCTGGCCGGCCTTGATCGGGCCGATCAGGATCTCGCTGTAGTTGACGGCGCTCAACATGCGCCGGGTGCCCGGGGCGAGCGAGTCCCGCACGAGCTTGACCGCATCGGCGTGGTGGACGTCGGAGCCCGCGAGGAATCCGATCAGCACGTCGGAGTCGAAGACCACTACCGCCATCCGTCGCGCACCTCATCGAGGTAACCGGGCGGGTAGACGTCGTCGCCCATGGACCCCGCGTACTCCTCGAGGAGTGCGTCGGTCTTGACCAGCTCGATCTGCCCCGGCCCGACGCTCGAGACCCGCACGTCGTCTCCCGGCCCCAGGCCCGCCGCGCGCAGCACGTCAGCCGGGATCGTGATCTGGTTCTTGCTGGAGATCGCGCTCATGTCCTTTACCGTATCAGCGAACCGTAAAGGCACAGCTATGGCGCGTCGCGCAACGGGCAACCGGTGTCCATCGCGATCGAGGTGACCATCACAGCAGCGCGGTGAGCAGCCCCGTGACGACGGCGACGACGAGCACGCCGGTGAGGACGGACTCGTAGGAGCCGCTGCGTGCGAGGCGGCTGAAGAGCCGGCGGCCGAGGAGGGTGCCGATCGCGACGAGCGGCACCGTCGCGGCGAGCACGCCGGCGTCGGGCACGGCGCCCGAGGTGCGCGTCAGCCAGAGCGCGGCGACGCTGACGGCGCTGAGGCCTAGGAAGCAGACGGTGATCGTGTCGCGCACCCGGACCGGGTCGGCGCCGCGGCCCATCAGGTGCAGCAGCAGCGGCGGGCCGCTGGTGTTGGTGGAGGTGCTCAGCGCGCCGGCCGTGAAGCCGGCCGCCGGCGCCGCCCACGCGGGCCGGCGGCTCGGCTCGGCGCGGCGCGAGGCGAGCCGGCGAACGAGCAGGGTCGCGACCACGCCGAGGGTGACGGCCACCTGCAGCGTCACCGCGTCGAGCGAGCGCAGGACGGCGACGCCCGCGAGCGCGCCGGGCAGCGCCGCGGCCACCATCACCGCCGCGTCGCGCCCGAGCGGTCGCGGCCGCCGGCGCTCCGCCGCGAGCATCAGCAGGCTGACCTCGGTGCCGAGCACGAGCAGCGTGCCGATCGCCTCCTGCGGGCCGAGCGCGGCGAACACGAGCGGCGCGGAGACGAGCGCGAAGCCGAATCCGGTGGCGGACTGCAGCGCCGCGCCGAGCGCGATCGCCACGCCGGCGACAACCAGCAGCGGGGTCATGCCGCCACCCTAGGACTTCGGCTGCGATCATCCACTGCACTGGCGGACGATTCCGACGGGGGACGCAGATGGCGTGGGACTTCTCGACAGAGCCTGAGTTCCAGCAGCAGCTGGACTGGATGCGCGCGTTCGTGCGCGAGGAGGTCTGGCCGATCGAGACGATCTTCGGCGACCTCGACGACGAGGGCTTCCGCCGGCTGATCGCGCCGCTGCAGGAGCAGGTCCGCGAGCGCGGGCTGTGGGCCGCGCACCTGCCGCCCGACCTCGGCGGCCAGGGCTTCGGCCAGGTCAAGCTCGGCCTGATGCACGAGATCCTCGGCACGAGCCCCTACGCGCCGGTCGTGTTCGGCAACGCGGCGCCCGACTCGGGCAATTCGGAGATCCTGGCGCTGGCCGGCACCGAGGACCAGAAGCAGCAGTGGTTGCACCCGCTGCTGGCGGGCGACCTCAAGTCGGCGTTCTCGATGACCGAGCCCGACAGCGCGGGCTCCGATCCGACGCTGCTCGAGACCACCGCGGTCCAGGACGGCGACGACTGGGTCATCAACGGGCGCAAGTGGTTCTCCTCCAACGCGTCGGTGGCGAACTTCCTGATCGTGATGGCGGTCACCGACCCCGAGGCGCACAAGTACCAGCGCGCCTCGATGCTGATCGTCCCCGTCGACACGCCCGGGGTGCAGATCCTGCGCGACATCCCGACGATGGAGCACCCCTACGAGCACTACGGGCGTTACGGCGGGCATTCGGAGATCGTCTACGAGGACGTCCGCGTGCCCGGCGACGCCCTGCTCGGCCAGCGCGGCGCGGGCTTCCTGATCGCCCAGCAGCGCCTCGGCCCCGGCCGCATCCACCACTGCATGCGCTGGCTGGGCGTCTCGCGGCGCGCGTTCGACATGCTGTGCGAGCGCGCCGTCACCCGCTACTCGCACGGCTCGGTGCTCTCGGAGAAGCAGACCGTGCAGAACTGGGTGGCCGACTCGGCGGCGCAGATGCACGCGGCGCGGCTGATGACGCTGCACGCGGCGTGGAAGATGGACACGGAGGGCGCGGCGGCCGCGCGCCAGGAGATCGCGCTGATCAAGTTCTACGGCGCGGCCGTGCTGCACGACGTCGTCGACCGCGCGCTGCAGATCCACGGCGCCCTGGGCTATTCGACCGACCTGCCGCTGGAGGCGATGTACCGCTTCGCGCGCGCGGCTCGGATCTACGACGGGCCGGACGAGGTGCACCGCCAGAGCGTCGCGCGCCAGATCCTGCGCGGCTACGAGGCGCCCGCGGACGGCGTGCCGACCGAGCACCTGCCGACGCGCCGCGAGGCGGCGCGCGAGCGCTTCGCGGACCTGCTGGAGGCGGTGACCTCCAACGACTAAGCCGTCCCTCGTCGTCGCCATGATCGCCCTTCCCGCCATCGTCGTCGTCGGGCTCGTGCTCGCGCTCGGCGCGGGCGGGAGCGCGGAAGAGGGCGCGGCGCCCACCTCGTCCGCCGTACGCGCCGACCGGTTCGACTCAGCACGGGCCTTCCGGCACCTGCGCTACCAGATCGGCCTCGGGCCGCGCCCGGCCGGCTCGCCGCAGCTGGCGACGCTGGCCGCCTACCTGCGCAAGCGCCTCCCGCGCGGCCACTACCAGTCGGTCCCGGGCCACCCGGGGCTGCGCAACGTGGTCGGGCGCATCCCCGGGCGCAAGCCCGCCGTGGTGGTGGCCGCGCACTACGACACCAAGGACATCCCCGGCTTCGTCGGCGCCAACGACGGCGCGGGCGGGACGGCGGCCGTGCTGGAGCTGTCGCGCGCCCTGCGCAAGGTCAAGCGCCCGAAGGGGGCGCCGGAGATCCGCTTCGTGTTCTTCGACGGGGAGGAGGCGACGGACGACTCCAAGCCGTTCCTGGAGAGCGGCGTGCGCGGGTCGCGCGCCTACGCCGCCCGCCACGAGGAGGAGGTGCGCGCCCTGGTGCTGCTGGACTTCGTCGCTGAGAAGGGCGCCATGCGGATCCCGTACGAGCCCGGCTCGGACCGCCGCCTGTGGGACCGCCTGCGCGCCGCGGCGCAGCGCGCCGGCTCCGGCGAGGCCTTCCCGGACGCCGAGAGCGGCGAGGTGCAGGACGACCACACGCCGTTCGCGCGGCGGGGGATCCCGGCGATCGACCTGATCGACTTCACGTTCCCCTGCTGGCACAAGACCTGCGACGACATCTCGGCCGTGTCCGAGCGCTCGCTGGACCTCAGTGGCGAGGCCGTGCTCGAGCTGCTGCGCAGCTGGCGCTGAGCCCGCTCCGGCGAGTCCTACACTGGACCCATGGCCGTGGAGAAGCTCCTGCTCGCCGCTCCCCGCGGCTACTGCGCCGGCGTCGACCGCGCCGTGCAGACGGTCGAGCGCGCGCTCGAGCTCTACGGCGCGCCCGTGTACGTGCGCAAGGAGATCGTGCACAACAAGCACGTCGTGGCGCAGCTGCGCGAGCGCGGCGCGATCTTCGTCGAGGAGCTCGACGACACGATCCCCGAGGGCGCCGTCACGGTGTTCTCCGCCCACGGAGTCTCGCCGGCCGTGCACGCCGACGCGCAGGAGCGCGGGCTGCAGACCATCGACGCGACGTGCCCGCTGGTGACCAAGGTCCACCGCGAGGCGGTCAAGTTCGCCGGCGAGGGCTACACGATCGTGCTGATCGGCCACGCCGGGCACGAGGAGGTCGAGGGCACGATGGGCGAGGCCCCCGAGCACATCGTGCTCGTGGAGACCGAGGCCGACGTGGACGCGCTCGAGGTCCCCGATCCCGGGAAGGTCGCCTACATCTCCCAGACCACGCTCTCGGTCGACGAGACGCGCGTGATCATCGCCCGGCTGCGCGAGAAGTTCCCCGGCATCATCGGGCCGCGCACCGACGACATCTGCTACGCGACCACCAACCGCCAGCTGGCGGTCAAGCAGATGGCCGCGGAGTGCGA
>Ga0183260_10004932_pt1 | contig 10551 bp, 7 predicted proteins | sample AntDrymUQ4972206_2_FD_129768 | JGI IMG/M metagenome (GOLD analysis project Ga0183260, IMG submission 129768) | Polar desert sand microbial communities from Dry Valleys, Antarctica - metaG UQ497 (22.06) (version 2) (version 2) | ecosystem: Environmental > Terrestrial > Soil > Desert | place...
GCAGTCATCGGGGGGCGTGACAGGCCTCGGCGACGCGGCGCGGCGGGCGGCAGGCTGCGTGCTTTCCGGCCCGGCTGGAGGCGTCGTCGGCGCAGCACACGTCGCTGCGGCGAGTGGCTTCCCCGACGTGCTCAGCTTCGACATGGGCGGCACGAGCACCGATGTCGCGCCGATCCTCGGCGGCGAGGCCGCGACGACGACCGAGTCCGTCGTCGCCGGCGTGCCGGTGAAGCTGCCTGCCGTGGACGTGCACACGGTCAGCGCGGGCGGCGGCTCGATCGCCTGGGCCGACCCGGGCGGCGCGCTGCGGGTCGGGCCCCGGTCCGCCGGGGCGGACCCCGGACCGGCCGCCTACGGGCGCGGCGGCGAGGACCCGACCGTGACCGACGCGAACCTGCTGCTCGGCAGGCTCCAGGACGGACTGGAGCTGGGCGGCGAGCTGACCCTCGACCGGAGCCGGGCCGAGCGCGCGCTCGCGGGCGTTGGCGAGCCGCTGGGGCTCGGCGCGGTCGAGACGGCGCTCGGCGCCGTCAGCGTCGCGAACGCGGAGATGGCGCGCGCGCTGCGGACGATCTCAGTCGCCCGCGGTCTCGACCCGCGCGAGTTCGCGCTCGTCGCTTTCGGCGGGGCCGGGGCGATGCACGCCTGCGCGCTCGCCGAGGAGCTGGAGATGAAGACCGTGCTCGTGCCGCGCGCGGGCGGCGTGCTGAGCGCGCTCGGCCTCGCGCTCGCCGACACGCGACGCGACTACGAGCACCCACTCCCGGGTCTGCTCGGCGAGCTCGACCCCGGCCGGCTCGAGGATGCGTTCGGCGAGCTCGAGCAGGTCGCGCGGGCCGATCTCGACTCGCCCGAGCTGCGCCGCGCCGCCGACCTGCGCTATCGCGGGCAATCATTCGAGCTGACGGTCGCAGCCGGGGACCCCGAGCGCCTCGCGGCTCGCTTCGGGACCGAGCACGAGCGCCGCTACGGGTACCGCATGGAGGACGAGCCGATCGAGGTCGTCTCGGTCAGGCTGCGGGCCACGGTCGCCGTTGACCCCGCGGAACCGGCCGGCGGCCCCGCGACGGCCGCCGGCGACTCCCCGGAGCGGCCCGCCGGCGGCGGTGCCCCGTCCGGCGAGCGCCGCGTGAACTTCGACGGCGACTGGCGCGCGGCCCGGGTATGGAACCGCGCCGAGCTGGGCCACGGCTCGACGCTAAGCGGACCGGCGGTGGTCGAGTTTCCCGAGTCCACCTGTGTCCTCGCCCCGGGCTGGGACGGCGAGCTCGACGCCAGCGGGACGCTGGTGCTGGTGCGAGCGTCATGAGCGAGGCCCGGCTCGACCCCGTCACGCTGTCGGTACTGACGAGCGCGCTCGCGGGGATCGCCGAAGAGATGGGTGCGCTGCTCATCCACAGCGCCTACTCGTCGAACATCAAGGAGCGCCGCGACTGCTCCGCGGCGCTGTTCGACGCCGACGGCCGCATGGTCGCCCAGGCCGAGCACATCCCCGTCCACCTCGGCGCGATGCCGGAGGCTGTCGCGGCCGTGATCGAGCGCGAGGCCCGCGAGCGTAGCCAGCGGGGCGACGTATTCGCGCTCAACGACCCCTACACCGGCGGCACCCACCTGCCCGACATCACGCTCGTGTCGCCCTTCGCAATCGGGGGCGAGCCCGGCGGCTACGCGGTGACGCGCGCGCACCACTCGGACGTCGGTGGGATGCGGCCGGGGTCGATGCCAAGCGATTCGCGCGAGCTCTACCAGGAGGGGCTCGTGATCCCGCCGGTGCGCCTCGCGCGCGCAGGCGAGTATGTCCCCGACGTGCTCGAGCTGTTACTCGCGAACGTGCGCACGCCGCACATCCGCCGGGGCGACCTGCGCGCCCAACTCGCGGCGAACGGGCTTGCGCAGACGCGGCTCGAGGAGCTTGCCGGCCGGCGCGGAGGCGACACCGTGCGCGCAGCGTTCGACGAGACGATCGCCTACGCCGAGCGCGGCGCCCGCGCCGCGATCGCCGCCCTGCCCGACGGCCGCTTCGAGGCCGGCGGCGAGATCGAGGGGGACGGCGTGAGCGAGGACGACGTGCCGATCGCGGTGGCTGTCGAGATCGAGGGCGACGCGATGAGGGTCGACTTCGAGGGCAGCTCCCCGCAGGTCCCGGGCAACGTCAACTGCCCATTCGCCGTCACCCGCTCCGCCTGCTACTTCGCGCTGCGCGTCCTGCTCAATGCGGAGGTCCCGACGAACGCCGGCGCCTATTCAGCGCTCGAGATCCGCGCACCCCGGGACAGCGTCGTCAACGCGTCGAAGCCGGCCGCGGTCGTTGCCGGCAACGTCGAGACCAGCCAGCGGATCGCCGACATCGTGCTCGCCGCGCTCGGCCACGCCACCGAGTTGCCGGCGGCCGGCCAGGGCACGATGAACAACGTCGTCATCGGCGGCGGCGGAGGCGCCGAAGGCGACTGGACCTACTACGAGACGATCGGCGGCGGCCAGGGCGCCGGCCCGGATGGGCCGGGTCCCTCGGGCGTCCACGTGGGCATGAGCAACACGCTCAACACCCCGATCGAGGCGCTCGAGCTCGAGTACCCGCTACGGGTCGAGCGGTACGAGCTGCGCGACGGCTCCGGCGGCGAAGGCCGCCATCGCGGCGGCGACGGAGTCGTGCGTGCGGTGCGGGCGCTCGAGCCCGCCAGCCTGTCGCTGCTGACCGACCGCCGCCGGCACGCCCCACGAGGCGCGGCCGGCGGCGGCACCGGCCGCCCGGGCGAGAACCTGCTGAACGGCGAGCCGCTGCCGCCGAAGGCCGGCCGCGAGCTCGCGGCCGGCGACGTCGTCGAGCTGAGGACCCCCGGGGGCGGCGGCTACGGGCGCGCCTGAACCGGCCGGCCACGGATAGGAGTCGTCCTAGACTGCCCCGCGTGCACCCGGTCGAGATCCAGGACCTGTACAAGAACTTCGGCTCCGTCGAGGCCGTCAGAGGCCTGAGCTTCAGCATCGACGCCGGCCGCGTGACCGGCTTCCTCGGTCCCAACGGGGCCGGCAAGAGCACGACGATCCGCGCCCTGCTCGGCCTCGTGAACCCGACCTCGGGGACCGCCCTCTTCGGCGAGCGCCGCTACGACCAGGTCGAGCGGCCGAGCAGCCACATCGGCGTAGTGCTCGAGGATGCGGGCTTCCACCCCGGGCGCACCGCCCGCAACCACCTGCGGGTGCTGGCAGCGACCGGCGAGCATCCTCCGGAGCGGGTCGACGAGGTCCTCGCCACCGTCGGCCTGACCGAGGCCGCGGACCGCCACGTCAAGGGCTACTCGATGGGCATGCGCCAGCGGCTCGGGATCGCCTCGGCGCTGCTCGGCGACCCTGAGGTCCTGATCCTCGACGAGCCGACGAACGGCCTCGATCCCCCCGGGATCGCCTGGATGCGCGGCCTGCTACGCCACCAGGCCGACGCCGGCCGGGCGGTGCTCGTCTCCAGCCACCTGCTGGCCGAGGTCGCGCAGTCGGTGGACGACGTCGTAGTGATCGCGGACGGCGAGCTGCGGGGCGCCGGGACGCTGGGCGAGGTGCTCGGGGGCGACGACGGGCCGGTGGCCGCGGTGGCGGCCAGGGACCTCGGAGCACTCGCGGCCGCGCTGGAGCAACACGGGCACGACGTCGTGCGCGAGGACGACCGCCTGCTCGTGCCCGGCTCAACGCCCGAGCAGGTGGGGCTGGTCGCCGCCGAGGAGCAGCTGGCGCTCACCGGCCTGGGAACGCGCTCGCGATCGCTCGAGGCCGCGTTCCTCGCCCTCACCGGAGACGCGCAATGACCGCGCTGCTGCGGGCGGAGCTGCTCAAGCTGCGCACCACCCGGACGTTCGTCACGCTCGTGGGCGTCGCCGTCGGGCTGTCGCTGCTGCTGGTCGTGCTCGGCGCCGCGCTGGCTAACGACCTGACGGAGAAGGACGTTCGCGAGCTGTTGATGTTCGACTTCAGCGGCCTCTTCATTCTGCTGCTGGGCGTCATCGGGATGGCGGGCGAGTTCCGCCACCGCACGATCACGACGTCGATCCTCGCCGCACCTGACCGCATCCGCCTGCTGGGCGCGAAGGTGCTCTCCTACGCCCTCGCGGGGGCGCTGCTGGCGCTGATCGTCTCGGTCGCGATCGCGGCCGTCGGGACGGCCGTCCTCTCCATCCGCGGAGAGGTCACGATCGGGGTCAGCGAGATGGCCGACGTGCTCTGGCGCAACCTCGTCGTCGCCGCGTTGTTCGGCGCCCTCGGCGTCTGCGTCGGCGGGCTCGTTCGCAATCAGGTCGTGGCGATCGTCGGCCTGCTGTTCCTGTCGTTCGTGCTCGAGCCGACGCTGCTCGCGCTGGCGAGCGAGGTGGGCAAGTTCGGGCCGACGGTCGGCGCGCCCAACGGTGTCATCGTGATCAACCCCGGGGACGACAGCGAGTCGCTGCTCGCGCCGGGGATCGCCCTGCTGGTGATGATCGGCTGGGTCGGACTCGGCTACGCGGTGACGGCGCTCGTCCTCCGGCGCCGCGACCTCGTCTGAGCGGGCCGGCCGCCTACGGCCGTGTGGCGCGGGCGGGCCGGCTGTGCCCAGGGCGCTAGCGGCGCTTGAACGGCTGCAGGCGGGGATAGCTGCCGGGCGGGTAGGGCTGCGGGTCGCGCGCGTCGGCGGGACCGGGGTAGGCGTTGAAGCACAGGTCCCGCTGCGGGCAACCGCTGGCGGGGGTGTCGCTGGAGAGGTTCCCCTGGAAGACCGCGGCCGTCCGCAGCCAGTGGCCGTTCGCATCCCCGCTCTGGGTCGCCCCGGCGAGGTTGGCGAAGAAGGCGGCGAGTCCCGGGCTGCGATCGGCCGTGTAGGCGAGCAGCGGCACGAGGTTGCGTGCCACGCCCTCGATCGCGGGCACCGACGGCCCGACGAGCTTGACGACGGTCAGCAGCTCACGGAAGGTCGGCACGCCGGACAGCCGCGAGACGATGTCCACCGTGTCGGTCGTGATCGCCGGCAGGTCGGCGAGGATGGGCGTGAGCAGCGGCGCCGCGTCGGCGAGGTCGCTGATCGCCGGCCGCGCCGCGCGCAGCAGCGGGCGGGACTCCGCGAGCACACGCCTGCTCGCGTCGAGCACGCCCGGCACCTCTGCCAGGCCCCTGTCGAGCGAGCCGGCATTGTCGGCGAATGCGCCGAGCGTCTGCCGGCCCGAGCCTACGATCGTGCGCAGCGCACGCTCTCGCCGGCCGAGCTCTCCGAGCACGATCGCCCCGTCTCGCGCCAGGCCGGCGAGGTCCTCCTCCTGACCGCGCAGGGAGTCGGTGAGCCCCCGGAGCTCGCGCACGGTCCGCGTCAGGCCGCCTACGGTCGCGTTCAGCCGCTCCGGCCCGGCCTTGGCGCGGGTCGCATCCTTGAGCTCGCCCAGGATCGACTTGACGCGCGTGCGCCCCTCCTCGTCGAGGAACTCGAACGCCTCGTCGAAGTCGACGCTGTCGCGCGCCTCGACCTTGGCGCCGGTCTTCAGCTCGCCCGCCGACTCGCTGCCCGGCTCGAGCGCGAGATACGGGTCGCCGAGGATAGTTCGCTCCCCGATCCAGACGTGCGCGTTCTTGTGGATCGGCGCGTACTCCTCCTTGACCGAGAACTTGACCGTCGCCGTCGCCCCGTCGTGGTTGTACGCGACGTCCTTGACCTTTCCGACCTCGAGCCCGCGCAGCAGGACCGGCTGCTTGGTGGGGAGGATCTCCGTGTCCTTGAAGGTCGCCTCGAGCGTGTAGGGCTTGCCGCCGACGTTCTTGATCAGGCTCGGCCCCTCGAACGCGAGGTTGAGGAAGATGAAGCTGGCGATCGCCGCCGCCGCGCAGACGAGGGCGATGACGACGCCTGCCTTGGGGATCCTGTGGTCCACTAGCGCCTCCCGCCCTTGAAGTCCGAGACGTTGCGCAGCAGCGGCTGCTTGGGCAGCCCCGGCGTGTTGAAGCGCATCAGGCAGGCGAGTGGGTTCTGGGTGACGCAGACCCCTTCGAGCGCGCGGGCGAAGTCGCGATCGAGGCGGGAGGAGGCGCCGCCGCGCCGGCGCGCCGCGGAGGCCGCCATGCCAAAGTTCTCCGGCCTCGCGCCTTCGGTCTTGACGATGTCGATCGGCCCGTAGGGCCCGACGTTGTCCTGGCGCGAGAAGTTGCCGCTGAGCGTGTCGGCGGTCTGGGCGACCCCGCCCTTGTACTTGTCGAGGTCGCGCGCGAGCCGGGTCGCGTCGCGCATCACCGGAACGAGCGCTTCTGCACGCCCGCGCAGGCCCCGCGAGCCGCGGTGGAGCAGCCCCAGCGGCCGGCGGCCGTCGCGCACGAGCGCCTCGAAGCGGCCGAGGAGCCGCTCCGCCTGAGGGAGCTGGCCGCGCAGCTTCCTGAAGCTGCCCGGCAGCGCGGCGGCCCCCGGGGCGAGGTCGTTCAGCGCGGGCAGCAGGGGCTCGGCGAGGGCACGGATTCCGGCCAGCGCGCGGCGGGCCTCGACCAGCATCGGGCCGAGCTCGCGCGTGAGCGCCGCGAGCTCGTCCTCGCGCCCGGCGGTCACCTCCAGCGTGCGGCTCCCGCTCTCGATCGCCTGCGCGAGCTGGTCGCCCCGTTGCCCGAGCGTGCGGAAGACGACCTCGAGCTCGCCCACGAGCGCGGTCAGCAGCCTGCGCCGGTCCGCGAGCGCCCTCGACACCGGCGTAGCGGTCGCGGCGAGCTTGCCGACCTCCCCAAGCGCGCGCCGCAGCTCGCCCTCGCGGCCACGCAGCGAGAGGCGCGCCTGCTGGACGAGGATCGTCACGTACGCCTGCGTGTCGGCGTCGAGAATGCTCGTCAGCTCGTCGAGCGTCACATAGCCCTTCGTGCGCGCGGGGCCGATGACGCCGTCGTTCGGCATCGCCCCGGTCGAGGGCGTGCCGGGATCGACGTTGACGAGCAGGTTCTGGAGCGCGCTCGCCGGCCGGATGGAGGCGCGCGCGTCGGCGAAGACCTTGCCCTTCACCTCGGCGTCGAAGCGCAGCGTCACGCGTGCCTGCCCTTGGTCATAGCGCACCTTCTCGACGCTCCCGAGCGGAGTCCCGGCGATCGCGGCGGCGGGCTGGTCGAGGCGGTCGAGCCCCTGCGCGTTCGGGAAGACGACCTCGACCCGGTAGGGCTCCGCCGAGAAGGGCAGGTCGATCGACTTCTTGCTGAGCGTGTAGCCGACGAAGATCACGAGCGCCGCGATCTGCGCCGCGATCGCGACCCGTCCGAGCGGGATCCGGCCGGCCGTCCGGGAGGGGTTGACGAAGCTCCACGCGGTGCGGGCGGCGTCGAGCGGGAGTGTGAGGATGCGCTTCACGGCTGGCACAACCCGAGCGGCTTGAGCCGGTCGGCCAGGGGCTTGCTGATCAGGGCGATACTCGAGCAGGTCGGAATCGAGACGCCGGCGGCGGTTCCCTGCTGGTCCAGATAGGCGGCCACGCGGATGATGTGACCGGGGTCGCTGCTCTGGGACGGCGTCTGGAACGAGCGCCCGAGCGACGCTCCGCCGGCGAACGCGCTGACGAGCTGGGCGTAAGCGGGGAGGCCGAACTCGGAGCGCGCGTTGAGGGTCGGCAGCACCGACTCCTGGAGGATCTCGGCGCCCGGCCGCAGGGCGACCACCGCCTCGCGCAACGCCGGAGACGCGTCAGCCGCGCGGGCAAGGACGGTGCGCAGCTGGGCGATCAGCGGCGTCGCGGCGATCGTCACCGGCGTCGCGCGGCGCAGCAGCGGACGCGAGCCGCGCAGCAGCGGGGCGAGCTCCCGCCCGGCGGGCTCGAGGTCCTCCGCCAGCCGGCTCAGCGTGTTGACGATCTCGACGAGCTCGTCGCTGCTGCGGTCGAGCTCCTCGAGCGCTCCCGGGAGCGCGACCAGCGCGGCGTCGAGCGGCCCGCCGCCGTCGACGGAGAGGGCGCGCATGGTTCGGTTCGTGCCCGCGACGAGCGGGGCGAGCTGCTTCTCCTGGGAGGCGACCGCGTGGCTCGTGCGGCCGAACCCCCGAATCGCCTCGGAGAGTTCGCTTCTCCTGCGCCCCTGAAGCGCACGTGCCGTGGGCCCCAGCTCGCGGACGAGCTCGGGCGCGGTCTTCAGCGTGCGCTGGAGCCCCGGTATCGCCTCGCCGCGGAGCACCTTCGCCCCCGAGCCGACGATGTCCTTGATCGCCTCCCGGTTTCCCTTGCGCAGGACCCGCGTGGCCTCGTCGAGGGAGACGTAGACGTCGGTGCGGGACTTCGGGATCTCCTGGCCCTCCTCGAGCTCGGGCGCAGTGGGCGTGCCGAGGTGCAGGTCGACGAAGGCGGACCCCTCGAACAGCGTGTGCGGGCGCAGATCGACGCGCGCGTCCTCGCGAACGGGGATGTCCTCCTCGATCTCCAGCTCGACCAGAACGTCGTCGCCGACGCGCGTGACCTCGCCGATCTCGCCGGCGTTGGTCCCCCCGACGCGGACATTGCGGTCGATCTTGCCGAGGCCCTGCACCCTGTCGAAGCGGGCGACCAGCGACTTGCTGCTCTTGAACGGGTCGGGCCGCACCGCAGCGAGCACGACGATCAGGGCCGCCGCCACGATCACGGCCACGCCGAGCAGTCGGCGGCGCGCTAGCACGGCTTCGCCTGGCGCCGGGGCTCGCCCGGCTTCGGGTACGGGTTGCGGTGGGGATGGCAACTGAAGACGGGCGCGAAGCGAAGCACGGGGTTCCCGGGCGCGGTCTGACCCTCGGCGTACCGCCGGGAGGTGGCCGAGATGATCTGCTCGGCCGAGGTGGTGATGTCGTCCGCGTAGGGGTCGAGCGTCCCGGTGAGGCGATCCAGCGACTTCAGCAGCGGATCGATCGTCGCGACTGTCGTCTCCAGGTTCGCGATTACCGGTGTCGCCTCCCGCAGGACCGGGCGCAGGAAGCCCGTCTGGCGCGTGGTCTCCCGGCGCAGCTCGTCGCCGCTCGCGAGCGCCCGGTTGAGGCCCGGGAGCGATCGCTCGAGGCTGGCGAGCGCCGGGTCGAGGGCGATGCTCAGCCGCGTCAGCTCGTCGAGGACGGGGTTCGCCAGCGGGGCCGTGCGAATCAGCTCGTCCTCCAGGGGCCGGGCCAGGTCGATCGTGCGCCGCAGCTCGGGGGCACGCCCGGCGATCGTCCCCAGCGTCGTGCTGCCCGCCCCGATGAGCCCCTCGACGTCGTCCCGGCGCTCGCCACGGGCGCCGCGCGTCACCCTGCTGGCCCCGGCGACCGAGCGGGCGATCGCCCCGCGCTCGCGCGTCAGCGCGCGCAGCTGGTCCTTCGTCTGGCGGGTCAGCGGGGGCAGGTCCCCGAGCGCCTGGTTCAGCTCGCCGCCACGGCCGGCGAGGCCTACCCCCGTGTTGTAGATCGTCCGCTTGAGCGTCCCACGGGATCTGCGGTCGAACAACTCCACCACCTCCAGCAGATCGACGTTCGAGCCGGCACGGCGCAGCGGGATCGTGCCGCCGTCCGCCATTGGAGCGTCCCTGCTGTTGCCCGGGGTGAGCTCGACGTAGGTCAGGTACACGAGCGACTTGACCCGCACCTTGGCGCTCGCGTCACGGCCGACGGGCGCGAACTTCGGCCGCAGCTCCATCGAGACCTTGCGCCCGCCCTTGTAGGGCTCGACCTCGGTCACGAGGCCCGCCAGGCGCCCGGCGATCCGAACCGTGTCGCCCTTCGCGACCACGGGGGAGTTGCCCGGGAAGACGGCGTTGAGCGCGTAGCGCTTCTGGAGGGGCACCCCGTTGACCGACTGGTAGGCGACGACTGCCATCGCGAGGCCGATAGCCGCGACCAGGAGGCCGAGCGCGACCGTGTGGCCCTCGGCGCGCCTGGTCGCGCTGTAGATCAGCTGCGCCGGCCTCATGGCCCGAGCAGGTAGTCGAGGACAGGGTTGAGCCGGCGCTTGTCGGGCGCGCCCCTGGGGCCGGGCGCGAGGCGCTCGAGCGTCCCCTGGAGCGGCCCGTCGGGGGCGGCGCCCGACGGCGGGCTCCCGCTGCGCGCCGGGGGCCGCCGCGGTGAGCGAGGCCCGGTGCGGCCGTTACGGGGAGTGCCTGTGCCCGAGCGGGGGCTCGGCCGGGGCGAGCCCGAGAAGGCCCCGATCCCGCCCAGGCTCCCGATCAAACGATCTAGGTTCCCCAGCACCTTCGTCAGGCAGCCGGGCCTGATCGGCTCTCCGAAGGTCTCACAGCTCGGGATCGCCACCGCGCGCACGAGCGAGCGGCCCTTGTCGTAGTCGGCGGGGAAGAGGCTCTGGTTGCCCTGCTCGACGGCGACCGCGCCGAGGCCGAAGTCGCCCTTCGAGTCGCACTTGCGCCCGCCGTAGCACTTGGCGCTGAACAGCGAGCGCAGCACGGTCGGGTCGCCGACCGTCGCGTCGAGCAGGGCGCTGACGCCCGCAGTCAGGTCGAACGGCGCCGTGAAGACCCGCTTCGGATCCGCCTCGAGCGTTGGGACCGAGGCCCGCAGCAGCTTCGTCGTCAGGCCGAGCGTCGGATCGACGTCGCCCAGGATGACGCTGGCGTCATCCACGAACGGGCCGAGCAGGCGCGCGC
>Ga0183260_10004934_pt1 | contig 10549 bp, 16 predicted proteins | sample AntDrymUQ4972206_2_FD_129768 | JGI IMG/M metagenome (GOLD analysis project Ga0183260, IMG submission 129768) | Polar desert sand microbial communities from Dry Valleys, Antarctica - metaG UQ497 (22.06) (version 2) (version 2) | ecosystem: Environmental > Terrestrial > Soil > Desert | place...
GGCGCGCCTGGCCACGACCATCGTTCCTGACTATCACTCCGGACCATACCATCCGGGCGGCTGGCCGTGGATGGCTCGTGCGGCGCGGATCGCCCCGGCGGCGAACGCTTGCCGGCTGTAAGCCCGGTGCGTGATCCTGATCTCCTCCTCGTTGCTGGCGAAGAGGATGGCGTGCTCACCGGGATTTCCACCGCCCCGCACCGCGTGGATCCCGATCTCGCCCGGCTGGCGCGGCGCGTGCCCTTCCCGACCATGCACCAAGGGATGCTCGTCCGCGCCGGGCAACCCGGCGACAATCGCCTCCGCCAACATCAGCGCCGTGCCCGACGGCGCATCGACCTTGTGCCGGTGGTGGGCCTCGATCAGCTCGATGTCGTACCCTTCGAGCGCGCGGGCAATCTCCGGAAGCAGACGTTGCAGCAAGGAAACTCCGGTGCTCATGTTCCGGGCGAACCAAACCGGCGCCCGCACAGAAGTTGCGCGCAACAACGCAACCTGATCAGCGTCGAGACCGGTCGTGCCGAACACAAGTGGTGTTCCCGATTCTGCCGCCGCCGAAGCCGCGGTCGCCGAAGACTCGGGTGTCGAGAAATCGATCAGCACATCGCAGTTCGACGCCAAATCACCAAGTTCTTCGGCGTTTCGACTCCCTATTCCGCCAACCCCCGGCAACAACGGGTCGATTGCCGCCAGCACGACCATCTCCCGCCCCATCCGTCCCGAGATCCCGACCAGTCCAAACCGCAACGGCATGTTCGTCGCCATCACGCCGCGACCTCGACGGGGTCCGGTTCCGACATCGTTGGCCAACCCGTTTCCTCGCCGATAACCACCTGGTTCGCGGTGTAGGGACAAGCCAACAGCGCCCGGAACACGCGCTCGCGAGACTCCGGCAGCAGTGAGACAAGCGGTAGGCGAATCTCCGAGGTCGTCATTCCCAGCATCTCGCCAGCGGTCTTCACCGGGACCGGGTTGGTTTCGACGAACATCGCGTTGCAGAGGTCGAGCAGGTCGAGGTGGATCGTTCTGGCCCGATCGTAGTCACCGCGCAGCACTGCGGTTGTCAGGGCTACCGGCGCCCGCGGCACGATGTTGCTCACAACCGAGATCACGCCTCGACCGCCAACACTCATGATCGGCAGGGTCAGCGAGTCGTCGCCGGAAAGCACGACAAACTCCGGTTCAGTCAAGCGGATAATTTCGCTGGCGCGGTCGAGGCTGCCGGATGCTTCCTTGATCCCGACCACATTCGGCAACTGTCCCAGGCGAGCAATGGTTGACGGCAGGAGATCGCTGCCCGTGCGACCGGGAACGTTGTAGAGCACGATCGGCAGCTCGCAGCGTTCGGCGATGTGGCGGATGTGCTGGTAGAGTCCTTCCTGGGTTGGGCGGTTGTAATAGGGCATCACGATCAGCGCGGCGGAAGCGCCGGCCCCCGCTGCCTGAAGCGTCCGGGTCAGCGTTGAGGCAGTGTCGTTCGTGCCGGTCCCGACCATCACCGGCACGCGCCCGGCGGTCTGGGAGATGACGATCTCGATCACGCAATGGATCTCGTCGTTCGAGAGCGTCGGGGTTTCGGCGGTGGCGCCGCAGTCGACGAGGCCGCTCACGCCGCCCACGATCTGGACCTCGACGATCGCGCGGAGGGCGAGCTCGTCGATCCGGCCATTGCGGAACGGTGAAATCAATGCGGTCCAGGTTCCAGAGAGATCGAGGGTGTTGGTGTTGAGAGTGGACATGTGTGAATTCTCCATCCGGGGCAGGCCCGGTCATTGCCAATTTCAGAGATGCCTGGTAGTGGCCGCTCTCGTGGCGGCCAATTCACGCCTGGGATCGATGTAACGGCCCTAACCCAGGCGCGCGGCTTCTCACCGCGTTTGGCGATGATTGGAGAGATATGATCGGGCGGGTGATTGAAGGCGGGCGGACACGAGATCTGCGGAAGTACGAGTATCGATACTACATGCATGTGAACGCGCCTCCGACGGCAAACGCGCGGCCTGGATCCTAAGTGGGCTCAAACGTTGCGTTAGTTCGGGGATGCCCTTACACGAAAGAACACCGTCATACCCCTCCTGACCGGGGACGAGCGGTGTTGAGCCCGTGGCGCTACCCCTGTTTACCGCGATCTTGCGATCGGCAGCCTCAGTGCACGGCGCGCGAAGTCCCCAAAAGAGGGTTCCGGCGGATGTGGTCGTATGCCAGCATCGGCGCGATGCATCGGCTCAGTAACGGGAGCCTCTTGCCCAGGTTTCCCGGGCCCCCGTCGCCGCCTACTGGGCTGGTTTCAGCCGTTGGGGGCGCTGCTCGAGGGTCTTATTCACTGGCGATCCCGATCCCGCATCGCAGCTGCCGCTGTTCTCTGCATCGTTCTCGCCAGGTACTCGTCCCTGTCGTCGCAAGTAACTCTTCGGTTGTGATTTGCACCATAGGGGTTTGCCGACGAATTTGTCATCCGGGAAGCAACGATGCGCTAAGATAATGTTGCTCTACAGAGCGCGTCGACCGGCAAGGATACGACCGATGATTGCGCTGATTGACGACAACCGGGAAACCATCATCGCCCTCTGCGAGCAGTACGGGGTGCAGCGTCTCGCTGTCTTCGGCTCGGCGGTCAAGGGAACGTTCGACCCGGAAACGAGCGATCTCGACTTCGTCGTGGAATTTGAGGATTACGGTCGGGGCATTGCCAAGCGATTCATCTATTTCGCCAATGCGCTGGAAGCACTTCTAGACCGGTCCGTTGACCTCGTATTCGAGTCCAGGATGAGCGATGCCGAATTCCGAAAGAATGTTCTGGACACAATGGAGATCATGTTCGATGGCGGCAGGCGCAAACAAGAGGTTGCGTGACGCTCTCTATGCGTGCGAGGAACTGGCTCCGTTTACGGTGGGAAAGTCGCTGAGTAACTATCAGCGAGAGAATGGTCTTCGGCGTATTGTGGAACGACTACTTGAAGTCATTGGTGAGGCTATCAATCAGGCTCTCCGAATCGAACCCGAATTAGTCGAGTCCATACCCGATGCCCTGGTAATCGTCGGGATGCGCAATCGCATCGCTCACGGGTACGACGATCTCAAGGACGAGGTCATTTGGAACGCTGCTACAGAAGACTCGCCGGCTCTCGCCATCAACCTGCGGGCACTGCTGAGCGACCGAGGCGGGTTGTGAGGAACGACCATGATCGCCCTGATTGAAGACAACCGAGAGGAGATCGCCGCCCTCTGCGAGCAGTACGGGGAGCAAAGCCTCGCTGTCCTCGGTTCGGCGGCCAAAGACACGTTCGACCCGGAAACGAGCAGCATAGAATTCGTTGGAGGAGTCAGAGGATTTCGGTAGAGGCATTGACTATGGCATCCCCCGAACTATAAAGGAGGTGCTACCATGACGTTAATGAGCTCACGAGCTTGATCCACTTCGAGATCGCCATGACTGGACAACATCAACCCATCCTCACAATTGGATATGGCAATCGCACGATTGCCGACTTTCTGCGTTTACTCCAGAAGCATGGAGTGCGGTTCGTAGGTGATGTCAGAACTACTCCCTACTCTCGGTTCTCACCTGACTTCTCAAAGGATGCACTTGTCGGTCATTTGCATCGGATTGGCATCCAATATGTGTATATGGGCGATTCACTCGGTGGCAATCCGGATGACTCAATGGTTCGCCAGGCAGGAAGGACCAGCGAGAAGCATTATGTCCTCTATGCCAAGGTGAAGAAGCTGCCTGCCTTTCAGGTAGGTATAGAGCGACTGCGAAAAGCATGGTCACAAGACTTGGGACTTGCGTTGATGTGTAGTGAGGCAAAGCCTGAAGCCTGTCATCGAACACGTCTTATTGGTGACACCCTCGTCGAAACTCAGATTGACATTTTGCATATCGATGAGCACGGCGATCTCCGAAGTCAAAATGACATCATGCTCCGGCTCGATCAGGGTCAACAGCTGCTGCCTAGCATGGGAGCCTCACCCAGGGCTCTGAAATCTTCGAAGGCATTTGGATGATGCGAATCGCCACCATTGGCGTTTATGGCTTCGACGAGGCGAGTTTCGTTGACGTCCTTCGGAAAGCTGACATTGATCTGTTTGTCGACACCAGACGAAGACGAGCCGTTCGTGGAAGCACGTATGCCTTCGCAAACAGCCTCCGCCTGCAGGCTCATCTCGCAGACCTTGGAATACCGTACGTCCACAGAAAAGACCTCGCTCCATCAAATGAAACGCGACAGGCACAGGATCGGGCTGACTGCGCCACCAAAACAAAAAGAAGTGATCGCGACAAACTCACGGAAACGTTCAAACGGTCGTATGCGCAAGAGTGTCTCGAAAAGTTGGATTCGCAACAATTCGTCAGCGCATTGGGCCTCGAAGTTCAATCGATATTGATCTTCTGCGTCGAGCGCTCACCTACAGCGTGTCATCGGTCGCTGCTGGCCTCCAAGTTGGCTGCAGACCTCAATGCAGTAGTAGAGCATATCGTTCCGTGAGCAGAGTTGTCATTACCGCCCGGACTCGCATCAGTGATCGTGACATATGTCTTGGCGGAATAGATCTGGACAGCATGCGTACCCTGCGCCTTTCAACTGCACAGTCCAGGAATTTTACAAATGACTCTCCATTTCATGTTGGCTCCTCCTGGATCATCGATTACACGAATCGACCCAATTGCATTGCCCCTCATATGGAGGATGTCAACGTCGATGCCTATACGCACATTGCCGACACGTTTGACTTCAGCAAATTGTTTGGTGCGAACAAGCTTGAGCTGCGTGTTTGGCGGGATGGTCCCGAAACGCTATTCGACGGAGTCCTTACCTCTGAAATGAGTCAGGCGCGCACGTTGGCCGGGGGACTCTATGTGTTTCAGGGTGGGAAGACGCCGTCCATGAGCCTTGGCTACTGGAGTCCCAACCGCGACCTCCGGGCGAGGCGATCACGGCGCCACTCTGGTCGCGTGGGTTTCGACGTGTATTACATTGATGATTCTGGAACCGATGGCACGGTGAGAATCGTTCATTCCGGTTTTGAACCGCTTCCTCCAACGATTCCGGTAGGGTCAATGTTGAGCCTTTCGCTAGCCCGCTGGTGGAGACCAAGAGGCGATTCCGATCAAAGAGAACGATGCGCCTTACAAATCTGCGACTTGCTCTTTTAGAACTACAGTGTGGCCTGTTGTTCTCAATCACCCTTGATTCAATTTGTCGTCAATGTCTGGCGAGCGCGACTTCACTCTCGATGGTCAGCCACTCAACGCGGACGGCTCTCAGAGGTTTGGTATCCTCGCATCGCGGGTCGGCCGCATCTCCGGGTTCACCGCCGGCACACTCCGGGCGGCGCTGGAACGGGCGCACATCGACGTCTTCGTCGACACCCGGCGGCGACGCGGCGTGCGCGGCAGCCAGTACGCCTTCGCCAACAGCCGGCAGCCCTGCAAGAGATGCTCCTCGACCTCGACTGCGCTGCTCGCCGGCGTCGCCAAGTTCGTCGCAATCCTGGCGACCTGGACCTGGCGACGACGCCCGGCGTAAAGCAACGAGGCGAAGCCTGAGTTTCGCTCCATCACAAGAGGCGCCGTCGATCGGCGGCGCCTCTCCGCCAACGCCCGATGGTCGAAGAGCGATCATCGACACGCGCATTTTGCCCTCGCGGCACGCACGATGACACCTGTCACTCGGATAGGTCGTCTCCCACCAAATTCAGCACGTAGCGCAACGCCGGGCCGAGTTGGTCCGGCGTGCGGTGAAGGTGGGAAGCGAGTTCGAGGAGCGCCTTTTCGAGCAGGAAGGCGTCGAGCAGTGGCGCCCGCTCCTCTCGCGTTACCGGCAGGAACGACCCCTCGTCGGCCACCTCCTGATACGCATCCAGAAACTCCCTCCCGGACCACCGATACCACGCCAACAGCAGCGCATACTGCGTCGCCCGGTCCTCGGTCGAATCAGCTTCCGACACTCGCCGCGCGCCAGTTGTCATCGTCGCCATCCGGAACGAGTGGAGCATGTTCGCCACATCGTCGAGTGGCGACGCCTTCAATCGCCGTTCTTCAAGGTGGCGGTCGGGCTCGCCCTCGAAATCGAGGATCGTCACGTCGCCGCCGGTGCGCAGCACCTGCTTGAGGTGGAAGTCGCCGTGGGTGCGGATTCTGGATCCGCTCAGGGGACGACTCAGGACTTTCCCAAAACGATCGTTGATGCGCTGGTTGCAACCGATGATCTCTTCAGCCAACGAGCGGGTATCTTCGTTAAAGCCCGGCATCGCCTGCCGCAGGTTCCAGTGCGCGCGCGCCGCCAACCCGCGCATCGACTGGTATCTGGAACGCTGCGCGAACCTGGTGTAAGGCTCGAGCGCAATTGCCGGATCGCCGTCGAGTTTGGCCAGCGTCGTGTGCAGTTCGGCGGCCCGTCGACCGAGCAGGCGCACAAACGCGCGCGCAGGTTCGAGCAGTTCCCCCAATGCAGCGGGATCGTCGTCCACCGCACTGAGCAGATCCGACGCCCTCGGTTCTGCTACACGGGAAACAGCGAGACCCTGCGTCATTGCACCCGCGAGGAACACGCCTAACACGTCGCTTATGTATTCCCACGCATTGCCCTGGTTCGGAATATGCGCCTGGACCACAGCTACGGTCATCGGCTGGCGCCGCGGTGTCCGATACTCGAGCGCGCCGAGCATGGCCGGTACGTTCGGGAACCCGGCATCGTTCAGTGCGACGCCGAGTTCCCATTCGGAATTGACGCCCTCGTTGATCCGCCGTAGAAACTTGACGACGAGATGTCCGGCAACCATGTCGTCGTCCTCAATAACACTATCGATATGCGAGGTCACGACGGGCCGGTCGGCCACATTGCTGGTTGGCCAGAAACTACGGTTTCGCACCGCGACCACCTCCCCCACCTCGCCCGGAAACGGAGCGTCGTCAATTCGGGTAAGCCGTTTCAGGGCGTCGTTGATCGTGCCTTCCTCGATCGCATCGACAAGGATGGCATGACCACCGTCACGGCGCCGAATGCGGGCTATCGGCGCCTTTAACTTGCCGCTCAAAGCGTCGGGATCGACTGCGGTCATCTGCAATGCCAGCAGATAGATCTCGGCGTCGCGGTCAGAGAAGGAAACAACGATGGGCGTGAGGCAGACCGCGTCTCCATCGTTGGCAAGGGGCACGGCGTCCAGAAAGGTGACCGAAAGCACGGATTCGACTTTTCCGCGGAACCATGGTTGTTTCCCGAGAAACGGCGGGATTGCTTCCTCCAGCAGGTGTCGTTGTTGCCCGAGTACGAGGTCGAGCCAGTCGCCATCGACTTCAATAGTTGGAATCGATGCGTTGTTCGATCTCGCTTGCGGAGCGTCCTGAGATCCGACGGGCGAGGCCGAGGTCAACGCGAACCAGTAGAAGGCATGAGGTCCAAGCGTGAGTTTGTACGGCTCGTCAGCGATCGGCCAGAAGGTCGCTCGACCGAACAACTCCACCGGCGTACACCCCGAGAAGTCGGCGAGGTCGAGTTCCAGCGCCTGGCTGAAGCGGGAGAGATTCGCGACGACCAACAAATGCTCATCGTCGTGCAGCCGCAGGAACGCGACGATCCGGTGATTGGCCGGTTTCAGGAGCTCGAAGCTACCGCGCCCGAACGCCCTGTAGCGCTTGCGCAGCGCGAGCAGGCGTTTCATGTACGCAAGCAACGATTGCGAGTTTCCCTCCTGTGCTTCGACGTGGACCGTTGCGTGGTGGTATTCGTAGTCAACGATTAGCGGCAGGTAGAGCCGTTGTTGGGGCGCTCCGGAGAATCCTGCGTTGCGGTCGGCGCTCCACTGCATCGGCGTGCGCACGCCATCGCGATCGCCGAGATAGATGTTGTCGCCCATCCCGATCTCATCGCCATAATAGATCACCGAAGTGCCCGTTCCTCTAGCCCCAGATGCTCGGCTCAGATGTTTACCAGGTCGGCGAAGCGGCCTTCCAGGTATGCGGGGGTGAGCACAGCAACCGTGCACCGGCTTTGCTCTACGGAGCGGGACATCTCCGTAATCAGGGGGTAGCCGATCCGGAAACAGCGATAGTCGAAGAAAATGGTGAGTCCCGCCTGTTCCAATGCCGGCACGGAGGTCTTGCGCACCCAGGACTTGTCCGGTTCCAGGTGGCGGTAGCTGACGAAGACATCATAGGCGTCGCCGGTCATAGGTGCCTCCCGTGTCTGGATTGCGGCCAGGATTCGCGACGGAGTTTGTAGTGACATCGATGTGGTTCTTCATGATCTCACTGGTGGAAGGTGGTAGCAAGTGCGACGATACGGCTCGTCTCCGAAGAACCTTTCCCATTCGTCGGTCGATAAATTGCGGTTGGCGAGGGAGCAAGCGCGAACCCGCAACCAGTCGGGATCGAGGTTCCACAAAACAATCGTGCCGTCCGCTCCGGCCGAGGCAAGAGTTGTGCCGTTAGGACTGAACGCGACACCGTGCACCTCGCCGACGTGACCGGCGAGTGGTATTCCCAGTGGCTCCCCAATCACTACATCCCACAATCGGACGGTTCCATCCTCGCCACCCGACGCAAGTGTCGTTCCTTCGGATCCAAAGTCGACGCTCGTCACACCTCCGGTGTTGCTTGTCAAAGCTGACAACTGTTGTTCGCCGGACATAGCGTCATATTCCCAAACATTCAATGTGCTGGACCTAACGCCTGAGACCAAAAACCTTCCGTCAGCGATGGAAGTTGCGGCATAGATGTTGCCGACATTTCCGCCGAGGGGTGCCCCCCACGATTCCCCAGTCAACGCATCCCACAACTGGGCAGTGCCGTCATAACCACCTGACAACACCGCCGCACCATCGAGGCTGAAGGCGACGCTGGTCAATGCGCCTTTATACGGTTCGAAGAGCGTTCCCCGTGGTTCTCCGCTCTCCACGTCCCACAATTGCACGGTCCCAGACCCATCGCCTGTGGCCAATACCAGGCTGTCGGGACTAAAAGCCATAGTCCTCACAGAGGTAGAAATGATCACCCGGAGCTCCCTCGAATTCGCTTCCCATAGCCGGAGGTCACTCCCACCTGTAGCCAGAATCGATCCGTCGGGTCTGAAGGCGACTGCGGAACTGAAGGCGACTGCGGAACTGAAGGGGACACTAAGAGTGCCTTTCAAAACCCCTCCAATGGGGAAGCTGGCGGCAGTCGAAGAGGGCGAAATCGTACGCCAGGAACTCTGGAAAGATTCCCGCCTACCGCACGCTCGGCCAGTTTTGAAAGGCACTCTAAGTAAACCATCAATCGTTTCGCTCGCAAGGAAGCGACCTAACCTATTGGTATTCTCAAGATTTCACAGGATGACAGATCCATCACTGCCACCCGAGGCAAGCGAAGTGCTGTCAGAATTGAAAGCGACGGTTTGCACCGTGGAGGCATGACCCGTGAGAGGCGCCTCCTGAAGTTCGCCGGTCGCTACATCCCACAGATCAAGTGTTCCGCCCCAGGTTCCCGTCGCCAATGTCGCACCGTCCGGACTGAAGGCGACGCTAGTTATGAGCCCTCCATGGGTCGTCAGTGGAAGCCCTAGCGGTTCTCCAGTTAACGCGTCCAACAAGAGCACGGTCCCGTCATATTTCCCAGTGGCCAGCGTTTGACCATCGGGACTGAAAGCAACATTGGTCACACCCTCGTCGTGACGTTCAAAAGATTCTCCCCGTGGTTGACCGGTCGCCACGGTTCATAGCTGCACAGTCCCGTCCGGACTCCCCGAGGCCAGGATCGTGCCGTCAGGAAGGGATGCTTGCTCAACCGCGCGATGGCTTCGCCAGCGTCGTCCTCCCGCCCGAAGAACTGCTGGTGATCCCGCTCGCCGAACGGCCGCAGGCCCGGGTATGGGCAAGCAATCGGTTCCACGACGGGAGGCGGCCGGTCCAGCAGGCCGCGAAGCCTGGCGGTCTCGTCGTCCCAACTCTCCTGGTCGGTGAAGTCGAGAGAAATTAGCGAGCGCAACTCGAGGCCGAGTTCGGCGGGCTTGTATCGGAGCGGGAAGAGAGTTCCTTGTTCGCTCTTGACATTAAGATAGGTTGCGAGGTCCTTGACCAACCGCGCCCACTTGTCGGCGACAAAGGCCGGGCTCAGGATCAGCAGGGTATGGTGGCTGTGCTCGACGGCGCGGGCGTACTCGTCAACCAGCGGTCGACCGGGCTCGAAGTCGCGGTGGGTATGGACCCGCTCGGGAGGAAGACCGAGACCGGGCAGCAAATAGCCCTCGACCCAGGCGGCGTCCTCGGTCGCATAGGAAACGAAGAGATCGTGGACGGGTGGCTCTGCTGCCATGGGTCTTGCCTTCCGAACCGCGGTTCGGGCCACCGAGGGCTCAGCAAGCGACATCGACATCTTTTTATAGGGGTCCCAGTGATACTTTCCCTTGTATCACATAATGTCGTGAATTGGAATCACCCTTGGGATGGGCATCATGGGCTAGCCCGCTGGCCCCGCGGCATCGACCCAGACCGACGCCAGAGTTCACGGACCTCGCCACCCGTCCTCACGAACGCGCCCCTGCTTCCGCTCCGTCCACAGCAGCACGAA
>Ga0183260_10004936_pt1 | contig 10548 bp, 12 predicted proteins | sample AntDrymUQ4972206_2_FD_129768 | JGI IMG/M metagenome (GOLD analysis project Ga0183260, IMG submission 129768) | Polar desert sand microbial communities from Dry Valleys, Antarctica - metaG UQ497 (22.06) (version 2) (version 2) | ecosystem: Environmental > Terrestrial > Soil > Desert | place...
CACGTCGGATTCTGTGTACCGGCGCTTCTCGCTCTCCAGAACGTCGAGGCTCGGCAGACGAACGAGCGGCATCAGGCACGCCCTCGACAGTAGGCCGCAAAAACGTGCCGTGTCAGCGTCAGCATTGCGCCGATTCTGGCACGCACCGTCACCATCAGGGCAGCTCGGCTGCGAGCGTGCCCTCTGGGTCTCGAAGCCGAGCTTCCCTGCACGGCCGTCCGAGCGTGCCGGTCATCACCGGCCCGTCTACAGTGAGGTGGATGAGCCTGCGCATCTGCCTCGTGACGCCGTTCGCGTGGTCGCAGCCGCACGACGTCAACGAGCACGCGTCCGGCGTCGCGGCCGAGCTGCGCCGGCTCGGGCACGAGGTCACGGTGCTCGCTCCCTCCAACCGTGCGGCCGACCTGCTCGAGGGCAGGCGGGCGCTCGCCGCGGGCACGCGCGCCGAGGTGATCGCCGTCGGGCCGGCGGTGCCGATCTCTCGCCGCAGCAGGATGGGCGTGCCGGTCGGCGTGCGCGCGAACCTCTCCGTGGCGCTCGCGACCGGCCTCTACGACGTCGTGCACGGGCTGGACCCGGGCCTGCCGAGCCTCTCGTACCTGGCGCTGCGCGATGCCCAAGCGCTGACCGTGGCGACCTTCTTCTCGACCGAGCGGCTCTCCTACCCCCCCGGCCGCACCCAGCGGGAACGCCTGCGCGCGCGCATCGACGCCCTCGTCGCGTCCACTACCGAGGTCGCCGACGCGGGGAGGGAGCGCTTCCCCGGCGACTACACAGTCATCTCTGAGGGCGTCGACCTCGAGCTCTTCCGGCCGGTTGCGAAGGAGCGGACGATCGTGCTCGAGTGGCGACCCGCCGAGCGCCCGCTCGTGCGCGCCGCCGTACGCACCATGCGCGAGCTCGAGGACTGGGAGCTGATCCTCCTGCGCACGAAGCCACTCAGCGGCCGTCCTGCCATCCCGCGCGATCTCGAGGGGCGTGTCCGCCTGGAGACTGCACGCAGCCCGGCGGCCCGGGCCGCCATTCTGAACAGCGCAGGCATCTTCGTGCCGCCGCCCACCGGCAGGCGGCGGCTGCTGCTGGAGGCCTCGGCAGCCGGAGCGGCGATCGCCGCCCCACCCGGTCTCGCCGAGCAACCCGCTCTGGCCGCCGCCGCCATGGCCAGGCTCGCCGAGGACGACGATCTGCGCGCCCGTCGAGCTGCCGAAGCCCGGGCAGGCGCGGCTCACGAAAGCTTCGCCGCGGTCGCAGGGCAGCTCGACGGTCTCTACCGCCGGGTGGCCGAGCGGCGCAGGCCCCGCCGGGAGGCCGAGCCTCTCGCCGGTCGCGACTGGATCCTGTGCGACCTGCACATGCACACGAGCTGGTCTCACGACTGCAGGGTCGAGCCCGGCGAGCTCGTGGCCCACGCCGAGGCCGCGGGCCTCGACGCTATCGCCGTGACCGACCACAACGCGTTCGGCGGTGCCCTCGAGGCGCTCGCGCTCGCCCGCGGTCGGCCCCTGACGGTGATTCCCGGCGAGGAGATCAAGACGGGTGGGGACGGGGAGGTGATCGGGCTCTTCCTCGCAGAGGAGGTCCCCGCAGGTATGTCGTTCGCAGACACGGTGTCGGCCATCCGCAGCCAGGGCGGGCTCGTCTACGTGCCCCATCCCTTCGACCGTCTTCACTCGATCCCGGACCCCGCCACGCTTGCGCGCCACCTCGGCGAGATCGACGTGCTCGAGGTCTACAACGCGCGCCTGCTCTTCGAGGTCTACAACGACGAGGCGTTGCGCTTCGCGCGCAAGTACAACCTGCTCATGGGTGCCGGCTCGGACGCGCACGTGCTGCAAGGTCTCGGCACGGGGGCGCTACGCATGCGGCGTTTCAAAGGCCCCGAGGAGTTCCTACTCTCCCTGCGCACAGCCCAGATCCTGCGCCGCCCGAAGTCCCTTGCCTACCTGCAATCGTTGAAATGGGTTGCGCAGGTCAAGGAGAAGGTCCGCTAGGGGAGAACTGAGCCTGGCCCCGTGTCCGCCGTGCCAACCGACGAGATCTACGAGAAGTACCTGCAAAAGGCGATCGCCGAGACCAACGAGCTGGGCGAGGAGATCAGGCGGGCAGCCGGTGCGGAGCGAGTTCCCGTGGTGGGGTCTGGCCACCCGCTCGGCGACGTGTTCCTCCTCAAGTACGCGCCGCAGGCCTCGGAGCTCCAGGAGGGAGTCGCCTTCTGGGGGCGCGCGGGACAGGCGATCCTGAAGTCGCTGCAGCGTCTGCGCGTCGACCCCCTGGCGGTGTACGGGACGAACTGCCTCAAGTTCGCGGGCCAGAGCGAGGACGAGGCGGCCCCGTGGCTGCGCCGCGAGTTCCGCATCGTGCAGCCGAAGCTCCTCGTCGTGATGGGCGAGGACACGCTTGGCTTCGTGAACCGGGCTGACTTCCCGCTCGCGCGCACGCTCGAGACGACCCTGGGCGAGCTCCAGGTATTCACGCCTACCATTGAGGCGCTGTGGGTGCCCGACATCGACGCCTCGCTCGACGAGCAGTCGGCGAAGACGGGCTTCTGGACGGCGTTCAAGCCGCTCGGCACGTGGTGGGCGGAGCTTCCCCCGTACTGAGCACCCGGGCGGCCGTCGGCGTGGCTCTGGTCGCCGGTCTCGGCGCCTACGGTGCGCTTGCCGATCGTCTGCCGGGCATCCCTCTCGGCTGGGACGTGGCGCTCGTGGCCCTCGTGCTCATGCCGGCCACCTTCGGGCTCGCAGCGCTCGCGCTGCCGTTGCGGGTGTGGCAGGGCCTCGCGCCGGTCGGTCTCTCGCTGGCGCTGCTGGCGGCCCTGCTCGACCTCGCCGGCCTGGAGGTGCTCGCGAACCTCGCCAAGGTGGTTGCGGTGACGGCGATCGGCTTCTGGTTCCTGAGCTACTTCGAGCGCCCGAGCTGGGTCGTGCTCGTCGCCGCCATCATCCCCGTCGTCGACTCACTCTCGGTCTGGCGCGGCCCGACCCGGGAGATCGTGAGCGACCGCCCCGAGGTCTTCGGAGCCCTCTCGATTGCGTTCCCCGCTCCTGACACAGGCACGTTTCAGCTCGGATTGCCCGATGTTCTCTTCCTCTCCATCTTCCTCGCCTCCGCCGCGCGCTGGGGCCTGCGCCTCGTGGCGACGTGGCTCGCGCTGGTGGCGTCCTTCGGCATCACGATGGCGCTTGCCGTCTGGGTGGATCCCTTCGGGCTCGGGGGGCTGCCGGCCCTGCCGCTGCTCTCGCTCGCGTTCCTCGCGGTGAACGCCGACCTGCTCTACCGGAGCTTGCGTTCACCCGAGCCGGAGCCGGCGTAGAGCGCGAGCGCCGACCCGCCGACGAGCTCCTCAGCAGGTCGTTAACGGGGTCAGACCCCTTCGCGTGCTTACACGCGCCGCGCCCGCCCTCGTGCACGATCGGCGAGCGCGACAGCGTCAGCGCTTGATGATGCTGTGGATCTCCAGGATCTCGGGTTCACCCGAGAACTCGATCCCGACCTCCGCCAACACCGGCATGAGACGCTGGCCGAATGCTTCGAACTGCTCCTTCGAGTCCCAGATCTCGCTGACTCGGAGGTTCCCGTCTGACCCGAAGCACACGTGGTACTCCAATCCCTCGGGAGGAAACTCGAGGCCGGCCTGCTCGAGCCGAGCGGTACTCTGGTCGTACCTCTCGGCGGTCAAAGACTCGGGGTTGAAGCGGACAAGGATGCTCATGGCGCGCTCCTCCGGCTCGGGAGGGTCGAACGTATCTCGATCGCCAGGCGAATTGCAACCACCGCTGCGAGCTCCAGCAGGCGGTCCAGGCGGGGCGGTCGTTCTAAGAAGCTGCAGGGCGCGTGAGGACGGCGACCGTCTCCACGTGGGGCGTGTGCGGGAACATGTCGACGGGTTGCGCGCGCTGGAGCTCGTAACCCCACTCCGTCGTCAGCACCTTGACGTCACTCGCGAGCGTGGTCGGGTTGCACGAGACGTACACGAGCCGCGGCGCACCGAGGCGCCCGAGCCGGCGCAGCGCCTTGCCCGCGAGACCCGCACGCGGTGGATCGACGACGACGACGTCCGGGTCGCCGGCCCGCTCACGCAGCTCCTCGAGCACCTGGCCGACGTTCCCTGCGAAGAAGGCAGCGTTCGTGATGCCGTTCAGCTCGGCATTCTCGATCGCGCAGGCGACCGACTCCTCCGACACCTCGACCCCCCACACGCTCCCGGCCCGGCCAGCCAGCGTGAGCCCGATCGTGCCGATGCCGCAGTAGAGGTCGTACACGGTCTCGGTCCCGGTCAGGCCCGCCGCGTCGGCTGCCAACCCGTAGAGGATCTCCGCCATGCCCGTGTTCGTCTGCAGGAACGCGTTCGGCCGCACGCGGAAACGCAGGCCGCACAGCCGCTCCTCGATCGCCTCCTCGCCCCAGAGGAGCTTGGTCGGCAGGTTCGTCACCTCGGACGGCGTGTCGTTGATCGCCCAGTGGATCGAGCGCACCTCCGGGAAGCGGCGCAGCACCTCGACGAAGTAGCCGGCCTCGAAGCGCTCACCGGCTGCGGTCACGAGCTGCACGAGCGTCTGGCCCGTGTTGCGACCCTCGCGCACGACGAGGTGGCGCAGGTACCCCGTTCCGGCCGCCTGGTCGTAGGCCTCGAGCCCCTCCTCGCGCGCCCAGTCGCGAACGGCGTTGCGGATGGCGTTGCCGAGATCGGTCGTCAGCCAGCAGCGCTCGATCTCGAGCACCTCGTCCCAGCGCCCGGCCCGGTGGAGGCCGAGCGCGGGACCATCCGAGGTCTGCGTGAAGGAGTACTCCATCTTGTTGCGGTAGTGGAAGACGGACTCCGCGGGCACGATCGGCGCGAGCGGGGGATCGACCAGCCCGCCGATGCGGCGCAGCGCCTCGGCCACCTGGTCGCCCTTCGCGGCCACCTGCGCGTCGTAGGCGAGATCCTGGAAGCGGCAGCCGCCGCAGGCGGGATAGTGCGCGCACGGGGCCTCGACGCGCAGCGGGCCCGGCTCGAGCACCTCGGTCGCGAGTGCCTCCGCGTGGCTCCGCTTCACCTTCGTGACGCGGGCGCGCACCGTGTCGCCCGGCAGCCCGCGGCGGACGAAGACGACGAAGCCGTTGGCACGCGCGACGCCGTTCCCGCCGTAGGCGAGCGAATCGACGTGAAGCTCGAGCTCCTGATCTTTGGAGACGGGGGCCGCCACCCGCCCACCCTAGATGGTTGCTCGAAAACGGCGTGATCAACCATCGAGTGCGCCTCTCTGTCGGGCTGCCTCTCCGCCGGTAGAGCGTGCCCGCCTGCGGCGGGGGCGGAAGGAGGCGGCTGCGCCGGCGAACCGTGCCCCAGGAGGTGTTCCCACCGCCACCCGCGCAGCGGGTTACGCAGTTTGGCGGAGACGCAGCTCGACCTTCCCGGTGGAAATAGGCGAGCGATCGACGCCTTCCGACCGATCGTCTAGCTGACGTCGCGGCGCCGCGTCAGCACGACGCCGAGCGCGCCCAGGAGCGCGACGTACACGAGCCCCACGACGAGGCCGCGCGTCCGCGATATGTCCCCGCCCTGGAACGTCAGAGCGCTGAGGGTCTGCCCCGGCAGGTAGCGGCCAACCCGGTCCGAGATCACGGCGATCAGGCTCTCGACGACGAGGAACCATACGAGCGTGCCCACGATCGCGCCGACCTGGCTCTGGACTATCGCCCCCACGGCGACGCCGAGGGCCGCGTAGAGCGCGCACCCGACGAGGAGCCACAGCGCGTCGGTGAAGAAGGCGCCGCCAAGATCGAGAGATGCTCCACGCGCGGAGACCCACACGAGCGCGAGCGCCGCTGTCAGCGCGAGCGCCATGACGCCGAGCGCAACACCCGTGAGCGCGCTCGCCAGCGTCTTCGCGACGAGTACGCGCTCGCGTTCCGGCGTGGCGAGGAACGTCGGGGTGGCCGTGCGGTGCCGGAACTCGCCGGTGATCGCGAGGATGCCGAAGAGCAACGCGAAGAGCGCGGCCAGACTGGCGACTGTAAAGAGGTCCTCCTGCCACTGCTCGAGCTCGAGCTCGAACGCATCGGCCGTCGCGAGAGACGCGATCACGATCAAAGCGACGATGCCGAGCAGCGCGATGAGCAGGCCGAGCGCGGTCCGGGTCGTCCGCAGCTTCAGGAGCTCGGCCGCGAGCAACCGGGTCACGAGAGCGCCTCGGCGGAGGTGAGCTGGAGGAACGCCTCCTCGAGCGTGGCGCTCTCGGCGTGCAGCTCGTGGAGGGCGATGCCGTGCGCGGCCGCGAGCTCACCCACCCGCTCGGCGGTCATCCCGACGACCTGGAGCCGGCCGTCGAGCTCGGTCACCTGTGCTCCCTCGGCAACGAGCAGCACGCGCAGCCTCTCCGCCCCGGGGCTGCGCACGAGCACGCCGCCGGCCGCTCGCGCCTCCACCTCGGCCACCGACGACTGCGTGACGAAGCGGCCCTGATGGATGATCACGACCGCATCGACGGTCTGCTGCATCTCGGCCAGTACGTGGCTCGAGACCAGCACCGTCCTGCCCTCGCTGCCGAGCCCGCGCAGCAGGTCGCGCAGCCAGCGGATGCCCTGCGGGTCGAGGCCGTTCGCGGGCTCGTCGAGGACGAGCACCTCGGGGTCTCCGAGGAGGGCGGCTGCCAGAGCCAGACGCTGGCGCATGCCCAGCGAGTAGCCGCCCGTCCGACGGCGCGCAGGGCCGGTGAGCTCGACGAGCTCGAGCACCTCGTCGACGCGCGAGACGGGAAGACCCGAGGCGGTCGCGAGCACCCGCAGGTGGTTGCGGCCCGACCGCCCGGGGTGGAAGGCCGAGGTCTCGAGCACGGCGCCGACGCGTCGCGCCGGCTCGTCGAGCTCGCGATAGCTTCGGCCGAGAATCGTCGCGGTGCCGGCGCTGGGCCGGGCGAGCCCGAGCAGCACGCGCAGGGTCGTCGTCTTGCCGGCACCGTTCGGGCCGAGGAAGCCCGTGACCGTGCCGGGCTCGACGCGGAAGCTCAGTCCGTCGACAGCGACCGTCCGGCCGTAGCGCTTGCTGAGCCCGTCGACCTCGATCACGGACTACGCCAGTGCCGAGACGTAGACGCGGCGCTCGCGAGGGCCGTCGAACTCGCAGAAGAAGATGCCCTGCCAGGTGCCGAGCGCAAGGCGTCCGTCCCGGAGCGGCACGAGTACCTGCGGGCTCATGAGGGCCGCACGCAGATGCGAGGGCGCGTTCTCCTCGCCCTCCTCGACGTGCTCCCAGCCCCAGCCGTCGGCAACCATGCGCTCGAGGCCGCGCTCGAAGTCGCGCGCCACCGCGGGGTCGGCGTGCTCGTTGATCGTCACGCCGGCGGTCGTGTGGGGTACGAAGACGAGTGCCGCAGCGCCGCCGCCGTCGAGCGCCGACTCCACCTGCCGCGTGATGTCGACGAGCTGCGTGCGCCGCTCGGTGCGGAGGGAGATCTCCCGCATGGCGGCTATCCTACGGCGCGTGCCGGGTGCCCCCTCTCCCCGCGAGCTCGACGCCGTCCGGGAGGAGGCCGATCGATTCCTGGCCGCGCTGGACGAGGAGTACTACCTCCACTACGCCGGCCACAAGGAGCGCCTCGAGCTGGAGCCGATCTACGAGCGCCACTCCACGCTGACCGAGCTCGGAACGGCGCAGGGGATCGGCGCGGCGGTGAACGGCGACCGGCGTGTGCTCGAGCTCTGGCGCTTCACGTGCGAGGGCTACCTCGGCGGCATCACCCGCGAGCTGGCCGAGCGCGAGGCGGGCCTCGAGGCCGAGCTCGAGGCGACTGTCGACGGCCGCACGATCCCTTTCCGCATGCTGAGGCCCACGATCGCCAACGAGCCCGACCGAGACGTGCGGCGCCGGCTCGACGAAGCGCGCACGGAGCTCGGTGAGGAGCACCTGACGCCGCTCCTGCTGGAGTCGGCGCAAACGACGCGGGGAGGTGTGCGCGAGCTCGGCGCCGCCACCTACCTCGAGCTTTACCGCGACCGCTTCCGCATGGATCTGGAGCGGCTCGCCGAGGAGTGCCGCGCCTTCCTCGACGAGACGGAAGAGTTGTACGAGACGAGCGCCGACCGGCTCTTCCGCGCCCGCGTCGGCGTCCCCCTCAGCGAGGCGGAGCGCTGGGACGTGCCGCGCCTCCTGCGCGCGACGATCTGGGATCCGCAGTTCCCGGGCGACCGAATGCTTCCCGCGCTCGACTCGACCCTGCGCGACCTCGGCATCGACATCCGCTCGCAGGCGAACGTGCACCTCGACCTCGAGCAGCGCCCGCTGAAGTCGCCGCGCGCCTTCTGCTCGCCGATCGAGGTCCCCGAGCGGGTCATGCTCGTGATCCAGCCGATGGGCGGGCCTGACGACTGGCGTGCCCTCTTCCACGAGGCCGGCCACGCGGAGCACTTCGCCCACACCTCTCCGGATCTCTCCGTCGAGGAGCGGCGGCTCGGCGACAACGCCGTCACGGAGGGCTGGGCCATGCTCCTCCAGCACCTGGTGGACGAGCCCGCCTGGATCTCGCGACGGCTCGACTTCGCCCGCCCGCAGGAGTTCGCCCAGGAGGGCGCGACCGTCCTCCTCCTCTTCGTGCGCCGCTACTGCGCGAAGCTCCTCTACGAGCTCGAGCTGCACGTGGCCGATGATCCGACGACGATGAAGAGCCGCTACGTCGAGCTGCTCGGCGACGCTCTCAAGATCGAGCCCAGCCCGACGGACTACCTCGCCGACGTCGACCCCGGCTTCTACGCATCCTCCTACCTGCGCTCGTGGGCCTTCGAGGCGCAGCTTCGGGCGTTCCTGCGCGAGGAGTTCGGCAACACGTGGTTCGCGCGGCGCGAGGCAGGCTCGCTCCTCCAGGAGCTGTGGGCGCTCGGGCAGAAGCCGACCGCGGAGGAGCTGTTGAAGGACGTCACGGGCGCGACGCTCGAGCTCGCGGCCGTCGCGGAGCGAATCCAGGAGACGTTGCGGTGAGCACGAACCCCGTTCAGGGAATGTGGGAGCGCTTTCAGGCGCGGGACTGGGACGGCGCCGCCGAGCTCATCCACGAGGACTTCGTCGGCGAGTGGCCGAACACCGCCGAGCGCATGGAGGGCCGAGACAACTTCCTCGCCGTCCAGCGCGCGTACCCGGAGGGATGGACCATTGAGGTGCGGCGCATCATCGTGGACGGCGACCAGGCGGCGGTGGAGGTGCGCGTGCCCCACGGCGACCAGCTCTTCCACTGCGCGGGGTTCTACGAGGTGCGCGACGGCAGGATCGCGCGTGCCACCGAGTACTGGTCGGACGGCGTCCCGGGCGAGCCGCCCGCCTGGCGCGCCGAGTGGATCCAGCCGCTCTAGGAACGACGCCGAACGCGTTGGCGCGCGCGCTGGCACCATTGGGGTCATGACCGGAAAGCACGCGGCCTGGCTCGTCTCCCTGCCGGTCGCCGTGGCGGGCTGGCTGGCGGCGCACATGGTCGCCTACGCGCTGGCCGAGCCGGTTGCCGGCGCTCGTGCGGGGCGGCTGGATGCGAGCGGTCACGGCTACCTCGAGCACCTGCCCCTCGTGGCTCTCGGCCTCCTGGCCACGGTCGTCGCGGGGGCCGCGCTGCACGCGCTCGCCGCCGCCCGCGGTCGGCGCACCCATGCCTGCTCGCCCTGGCTCTTCGCGCTCCTTCCCCCCCTCGCCTTCGTGGTGCAGGAGCACCTGGAGCGATTCGTTCACGACGGAGCCCTGCCGCTCGCCGCGCTCGAGCCGACATTCCTGCTCGGGCTGCTGCTCCAGCTTCCCTTCGCCCTGCTGGCGCGCGCCGCCGCAGGCCTGCTCCTGCACACGGCCGCGGAGCTCGGGCGGGCGCTGTCGATGCCGCCACCGAGACGTCCGGCCGTCGCCGTCCGGAGCACAGTCGCGCTCGACCTCTGCCTCACTCGCCTTTCCCAACCTGCGGCCGGCAGCTCCGAGCGAGGCCCTCCCATCCCCATCGCGACCGGACCCTGACGAGCCGCGGGCGTCGCCCGCGGCGAATCCATGGAGGTTGAATCGATGCGGAACACGAGACTGCCCCTGATCGCGGCCGCCGCCATCGCGGTGGTCGCACTCTTCCTGCTCCTGCGGCCCGACCACCCCGAGCCGGCCGCCGACGCGGTTCCGACCGCCACGGTGGCCACGACGGCGGCTACGACGACGACGCAGCAGCAGACGACGACCGCGGCCGCGACGACGCGCGCGCAGACGACAACGGCCGTCACCACGCGCCCCCGTCCCCGCCGCGGGCCGAGCGCCGCGAGGGTCACCGTCGTCGTCCTCGGCGGCCGCGTGCAGGGCGGCATCCGGCGGGCGAGCGTCCGCCGGAACCGGCAGGTCGTGCTGGTCGTGCGCTCCGACGTCGCCGACGAGGTGCACCTGCACGGCTACGACCTGAGCCGCGAGGTGGCGCCCGGCCGGCCCGTTCGCCTGCCGTTCCGGGCAACGATCACCGGCCGCTTCGAGGTCGAGCTCGAGGAGCGCGGGCTGCCGATCGCCCAGTTGGAGGTACGGCCGTGACCGCGCTGCCGCTCGCCCACGGCCTCGGCTCGGTACGC
>Ga0183260_10004937_pt1 | contig 10547 bp, 10 predicted proteins | sample AntDrymUQ4972206_2_FD_129768 | JGI IMG/M metagenome (GOLD analysis project Ga0183260, IMG submission 129768) | Polar desert sand microbial communities from Dry Valleys, Antarctica - metaG UQ497 (22.06) (version 2) (version 2) | ecosystem: Environmental > Terrestrial > Soil > Desert | place...
AACGGGGGCAGGGTCGCGCGCCGGCCGCTGTCCCTTATGACGGTCAGCCGGCCGTCTCCTCCGCTTCGCGTCCGGGGACGGCCGGGTCGGCGGAGGACGCCTTCGCCTTCGGACTTGTGGGGGCTTGCCAGTCGTCCATCGTGGTGTGGCCGCGGGCGCCGTGGTCGAAGCCGAGCAGGTCGCCCGACGGGTTCTTGCGGTCGCCGTGGTGGTAGGCGCGGATCTCGGCGATCCTGCCGTCCTCGAGGCGAAACCACTCGGTCCCCCGGTTGAGGCGCTGCTCTCCCGACTTCGGGTCGCTCCACGTCATCGTCCACTCGATCACGGCCTCGTCGCCCTGCTCGATGCCGTGCTCCATCCACCACTGGCCGTCGACGTTCTCGACCCCCCACTGCGCGTTTTCGGCGATCTCGCGCCCACGGTGGGGTCCGAGGCGCGTGTAGTAGTGGACCGCGTCGTCGGTGAAGTGTTTGGCGACGCGGTCGGCGTCGCCGCTGTTCAGAGCCTCGTAGTAGGAGCGAACGTGGTCGAGATTGCTCATCGCCGCCAAGGCTAGATGATCGACCCCGAACTCAGGCGGGTCTCGCAAACGACGCGCTCCGCGACGCACGGAGACGCTCATCGCAGGCGGCGATTGGCGCAAATACCGCAATTGGGGGCTGACGGGTCCGCCTGGGCATTGGATAGGTTGGGGCGCAGTGCGAATGGAAGCGGCGACCGACTATGCCCGCATCGAGATGTCCCGGGACGAGCTGGCCAAGGCCTGGCTCGTCCGAATAGTCGAGCGCACACCGCCCTCTGAGCTCGCCGACCTCCCGGTCCCATGGATCGCCAACGAGGCTCCGCCCCTCATCGCGGAGATCCTGGACGAGCTCGCCGGCGGGGGCGGCGGCGAGAACGTGTCTCCCGAGAGCCGGCGGCGTGCGCGCGAGCTCGGCAAGATGCGGGGCGCGACGGGGCCGACCCAGATTCCCAGGGACCTTGCCGCACTCCAGGCGCTACTGGTCGAGGCGCTGCAGCTCGAGGTTCCCGAACGCGACCCCGGCAGCTTCGCCAAGGCTGCCGGGCGCCTGGCGGAGATCTTCGGCTCGATCCAATCGAGCGTCGCCGAGTCGCTGGTCGAGGAGCGCAGCGGGGAGGCCCAGCGCGATGACGCGACCGGCCTGCCGGGAAGCGCTCAGCTCAACGAATGGATGCGGATCATGGTCGCCGAATATCGTCGCTATGCCCATCCGTTCGCGATCCTCCTGGTCGACATCGACGGGCTGGGGAGGATCAACGACGCCTATGGCCGTCAGGTCGGTGACCGCATGATCGGCGCCGTCGCGGCGGCCGTCGAGCGCCAGGTGCGCTCCGTGGACCGCGCCTTTCGCCTCGCCGAGGACGAGTTCTGCATCCTGTCACCGCATCAGGTCGCATCCCGGGTGCAGCCGCTCGCCGACCGCCTCACCTCGAGCGTCAACGGGTGGCAGCACCACGACGGCCCGCGGATGACCGTCACGGTCGGTGTCGCCTCCTGTCCCGAGCACGGCGACAACGCCGAGCGACTGCTCCAGGCGGCCGAGGAGGCAACCTATGCGGCGAAGGCATCGGGTCGCAGATTCGCCGTCGGGGCCGGCGGGGAAAAATCTTTCGTGCAGGAACCCGCGCAGGAACCCGACCCGACTTAACAAAAACCCTCACACGGTCGATAAACCTTGTTGAAGGTTGCGTCGCTCCGTCGCATCCGGACGAGTAAGAGGGGATTTTCTTGAGCGGAATTCGCACCAGCGCCGCCGCCGAGCTGCTCGGCGTCAGCCCCAGCACGCTTCGCACCTGGGAGCGCCGACTCGGCTACCCGCAGCCTCGCCGCACTTCCGGAAACCAGCGCCAGTACGAGCTCACCGAGATCGAGGCACTACGCGAGGCACTGAGCCAGACCGGAAGCATCTCGGCCGCCGTCGAGATCGCCCAGCGCCGCGGCGAGGGGACCGCCTCGCCGGCGCGCCTGCTGAGCGCCTTTCACCGCTTTGACGAGGCCGCCGCCGACCGCGAGCTCGAGGAGAGCCTTGCCGTGCGCTCGCTCGAGCGCAGCGTCGAGGAGGTACTGCTGCCGACGCTGGAGATGGCCGCCCAGCGCCCTGAGAATGCCGCCGAGCTCGAGCACGCCTGCCGTTGGGCGACCGGTTGGCTGCACTCGGCGCGCCGCCTCGCTCCGCCGTCCGTGCGCACGGAGGGAATCTTGCTGCTCGACTCCGGCTCGCCGCTCGGGCTCGAGGCCGTCTACGTCCAGGCGCTCGAGCTCTTCCTGCGTCGCGCCGGCCTGCGCGTTCTGCTGCTGTCAGCCGACCTCGCCGAGAAGCGCTTCCTCAACGCGATGCGCGCCCTGCGGCCGGTCGCCGTCGTGCTGTGCGGCGCTGACGCGCGCCTCGACGTTGTCGGGACCCCGCTGCGGCGCGTGCTCAGCGACGGCGAGGCGCGACTCTACGGCTACCGCACCGCCCGCCTCGTCGAGGGGCGCCGCGGCGTTCCCGTGCTGGGCAGCTCGCCCGCAGAGGCCACCGAGACGCTGGTCTCGGCGCTCGACGTCTCCTAGCCGGCCTGCGGCGACAGACCACGGCACCATCGCCGGACGGCGGCCCGCTGTGGTCCTGCTTGCCCGCCGTGATTAGCCGATCGAGACGCAACGGCTAGTCCCCAAACGGGTGTGCGACTACCGAAATTCGGATTCCAAGCTGTCGCAAGTGCGCAGCTTTGCCCCCTGAACCTGCGCAGTTGTTGCGTAACGACTGTCCAGGTATGGCGGAGGTTCCTCAAGTAGCCGAAAAAGGGTGCACAGCGCGGAGAACTTATCGCCGCGATTGAGGGCAATTCGCAACTCGGAGGGGGTTATGCCAAGAAGCTCGAGGTTCATGAACGTAGGCCACGCCGCGACTTACCTCGGCGTCAGCGCCGCGTCACTTCGCAACTGGTCCAACCGCGGGCTCGTGCCCGTCTACCGAACGCCGGGCGGCCAGCGCCGCTACGACGCCACCGATCTCGACCAGTTCATGCACTCGATGCGCGAGCCGGTCGACCGCGAGGCCAGCGAGGCTGAGGACACTGATCGCCCGGCCGAGCATTCCTCGGTCGAGCGCCAGGCCGTCTCCAACAGAGGCTAGCTCCACCGGGAGCAAGACAATGCCTGGTCGCCCATCTCGATTCGTCATCGCCCTGGAGGTGATGGCGCTCGTCGCCGCTATTGCGGTCGGCGTGTGGCGCGGGACCACCGGCTTTGCGGACTGGGAGCTGGTGCCGTTCTTCGCCCTGCTCGTCCTTTCGTTCGTCGGCGACATCACGATCCTCGAGACGGCGGGCAGTGGGGTCAAGGCCTCCAGCAGCTTCCTCGCGATCGTCACCGCGATCGTGATCCTGGGTCCGAGTCCGGCAGCCGTCATCGCCGTTTTGACGATCCTTGCCGGTTGGTGCTTGGCCCGTTACCCGGCCAAGGATCTGCTCATCAACCTCGTCGCTTACGCATGGTTCCCGTTGCTCGGAGGGATCGCCTTCCATTCACTGCTCGAGGGCACTGCGACCACCCATACCGACGTCCTGTACTACATCCTGGTCTTTGGTCTCTTCCTGTTCGGTCTGGGCATCAACTTCTCGGTGATTGCCGGCTACGTCTGTTACGAGGAAGGAAGCCGGTTCGTTACCAAGGTCCGACGGTCGCTAGCGCCGATCCTGCCCTCGGAGATCGTCTCGGCTCTTCTCGCCGTCGGGATCGCCCGCGCTTACGTGGACATCGGCGTCCCGGCGCTGGCCCTGTTCGGCGTGGTGCTGGTGATCTTCCAGTACCTGCTCCGAGCGCTGCTGATATCGCAGGAGCGCGGCGACGAACTCGAGGTTCGGGCACGCCAGCTTGCCGGCTTCCAGGTCGCCGTCTTGAGCGCACTGCTGCGGACGCTCGATCTCCGGGACCGCATGACCGCACGCCACAGTGCCGCGGTCGCTCGCTACGCCCGCGAGATCGCGGCGGCAGCCGGTCTCTCAGAGCAGGAACAGGAGCTGGCCCACACCGCAGGTCTGCTCCACGACATCGGCAAGTTCATCCTCTCGGACCGCATTCTCAAGGGTGACGAGAAGCTCACCGAGGAAGACTGGGAAGAGATTCGTCGTCACCCCTACGAGGGAGCGAGAATCGTGTCCGAGATCGATGGCTACCAGCCGGTCGGCGACATCATCCTCGCCCATCACGAACGTCCCGACGGCCTCGGATACCCGCGCGGCCTACAAGGCGAAGACATTCCCATGATCTCGAGAATCATTGCCGTCGCCGACACCTACGACGTGATTACGGCGCGAGATTCCTACCGCGATCCGGTGAGCTCGCTCGAGGCGATCGAGGAATTGCGGAAAGTTGCCGGCACGCAGCTCGACGAGACCTTCGTCGACGTCTTCGTCGAGATGCTGGAGCAGCACGAACTCAGCTACCGCCACGGCGAGGACGCTGACTTCGAGGCCGAGCTGGCGCTTGACCGGCGGACCCGCGAGTACGTCGGCGTCGGGGAAGCCCCTGCGACGACGTTCGCAACTCGGCGTGCTCGCGCCGACGGCTCCGCACGCCCTTAGCGCGCACCGTCCCTAGAAAGGCGAAAGCCCGCTCGCGAATCCGCGGACGGGCTGCCCTGCATCCCTGATTACTAAATCCTTTTTTGCGCGCGTTACTTGCGGAAACCCATGAAAGCTCCTCCTTGGAGGGGGTGTGCTGCGGCTGCAACGCTACCCCTAATTGACAAAAGTTGCAAAACCTTGAGCGAAGTGAGCGATTTCGCCCAAAATGCCGGAAAGGGCTCGGTTAGCGTGGACGGCGATGGGCCCGCTGCTTAGTCCGCTCAGGCTTCCCGGCTTTCGCAACCTCACGGGCGCCTACATGGCCAACGAGGTCGGCAACTGGCTGGGCGAGATCGCGCTGGCGATCCTCGTCTACGACCAGACCGGAAGTCCGCTCGCCACCGCCGCGTTGTTCATCGGGCTCCAGTTCCTGCCGGCGTTCCTGGGCCCGCCGCTGGTCTCGCGCCTCGAGGCGCTGCCGAGCCGCCAGAGCCTCGCCGGCCTCTATGCGACCGAGGCCGTTGCGTTCGCGGTGCTCGGCCTGCTCGCCGACGACTTCGTCCTCGCCGCGGTGATCGTGCTGGGCGTGTTCGACGGCACCCTTGCGCTGGCGGCCAGATCGCTCACACGCGCCGCCGCGGCTTCGATCCTGCAGCCCTCAGGGCTGCTGCGGGAGGGAAATGCGGTCTTCAACATCGGCTTCACGGCCAGCGCCGCCGCCGGCCCCGTCGTCGCAGGGGTCGTGGTCGCGGGAGCCGGTCCACAGGCCGCGCTGTTCGCGGACGCCGTGTCATTTCTCCTCGTAGCCGTGCTGATCGCCACCACGCGCGGGCTGCCGCGGGTCGAGTTCGACACGTCGAGCTGGACCGAGCGCTTCCGCGACGGTCTGCGCTACGTCAGGGAACGCCCCGCGCTTCGACGTCTCTTAAGCGCCCAGGCTGCGGCGTTCGTCTTCTTTTACGTCGTGATTCCGATCGAGGTCGTGTTCGCCAAAGAGACGCTCGATGCCGGCGACGCCGGCTATGGCGCGCTGCTGTCGAGCTGGGGGATCGGGATGGTGATGGGAAGCCTCGCGTTCGCGGCATTGCGACGCCTTTCGCTTCGCGCCCTGCTGGCGGTGAGCACTCTCGCGATCGGGCTCGGGTACCTCGGTACCGGTGTGGCCCCGACGCTGCTCGCCGCATGCATCGCGTCGGTGATCGGGGGGGCCGGCAACGGCATGCAGTGGGTGGCGATGGTCAGCGCCGTCCAGGAGCTCACCGGTCCGAGCTTCCAAGCCCGCGTGATGGCGATGCTCGAGTCGCTGTCGAATGCGATGCCCGGTCTCGGGTTCGTGATCGGCGGGGTCGTCGCGGCCGTGCTGTCACCGCGTGCGAGCTTCGTCGTCGCAGGCGCTGGAGTTCTGATCGTGCTCGGGATCGCGGCGATCGCGATGAAGCGGACCGGCTGGCGCGGCGATCAGCCGCCGGAAGACGTGCTAGCCGAGACAGGGGAGGGCGCGGCGGCGCGCCCCCCGAGCCCGCCTAGGCGCTCGGGGCCTAGAGCCCGTACGAGCGCCCGATCACCTCGAGCATGATCTCGTCGGTGCCGGCGCCGATGCGGTTGAGGCGGACGTCGCGGTAGGCGCGCTCGATCTCGTACTCCTTCATGTAGCCGTAGCCGCCGAAGATCTGGACGCACTCGTCGGCGACCTCGCAGGCGACGCGTGAGGTGAACAGCTTGACCTCGGAGATCTCGCGCACGGGGTACTCGCCGTTGGCGAAGCGCCACGCGGTCGCGTAGTTGAACTGCTTGCCGGCCTCGATCTTGGTCGCCATCTCCGCGAACTTGTGGCGAATCGCCTGAAAGCGGCCGATCGGGCGCCCGAAGGCCTCGCGCTCCTTGGCGTACTCGAGCGTCTTCTCGAACATGCGCTCGCACGAGGCGACGCAGCCCGCGGCGGCGACCATGCGCTCACCCTGGAGCTCCCAGGAGATGTGGTAGAAGCCCTTGCCCTCCTCGCCGAGCATGTTCTCCGCCGGGACGCGGACATCCTCGAAGCTCAGCTCGCCGGTGTCGGAGGCGTGCATGCCCATCTTCTCGAGCCGGGCCGAGATGCTGAACCCGGGGACGTGGTTGCCCTCCTCGTCGCGCAGGTCGACGATGAACAGGCTCATGCCCTCGTGGCGGGCGTCGGGGTCCGTCTTCGTGACGAGGACGATGAAGTCGGCGCGCGGGCCGTTGGTGATGAAGGTCTTCGAGCCGTTAATGACGTACTCGTCGCCGTCGCGGATCGCGGTCGTGCGGATGCCCGCGACGTCAGACCCCGCCCCCGGTTCCGTTATCCCCAGCGAGCCGATCTTCGTGCCCTTGATCCCGGGCTCGAGGTAGCGCTTCTTCTGCTCCTCGGTGCCGAGCAGGTGGATCGGCGGCAGCACCATGTCGGACTGGACCGCGAAGCCCATGTTCGTCCCGCCCGACCCCGAGTAGCTCATGCACTCGGCGCGAACCAGCGAGTAGAAATAGTCTCCACCCTGTCCCCCGTACTCCTCCGGAAAGCACAGCCCGAGGAAGCCCAGTTCGCCCGCTCGCGTCAAGACCTCGTTCGGCCATAGCGTCTCCTCCCACTCGTTGCGGTGGGGATGGAGCTCCTTGAGCACCCACGACTTCATCGACTCGCGCAGGTCCTCGTGCTCCTGGGTGAAGATCAGGTGCTTGCGGGCGCCCTCGTGATCGGGCTTGATGACGGGGGCGCCGTTGGTCTTCGAGGACTCGGTTGGGCTCGTGGTCGCCACGGGGCAGCTCCTTGTGGTTCGCGGGCGGTAAGCGGGAGCATAGAGTATAAAGTCATACTTCCTACTCGTGCCCAGCCCTTGGGCACGCCAGGCGTGAGTAAATGAGCTACGAGCAACTTCTCTACGACGTCGAGGACGGGGTCGCGACCGTGACCCTTGACCGCCCCGAGCAGCGCAACGCGCTGTCTGGGCAGATGCTGGGCGAGCTCGTCGATGCGATGAAGCGGGTCCGCGACGACGATGAGGTGCGTTGTGTCGTGCTGACGGGATCTGGCGACAAGGTCTTCTGCGCCGGGGCCGACCTCGGCGGGTTCGCAGCCGACGTTCCGCTGGTCCAAAAGCACTACGCCTCCGACCTCTTTCTCGAGTTCTTCCGCCTCATGCCGCGGCTCGGCAAGCCGTCACTGTGCGCAGCCAACGGTCATGTGCTGGCGGGCGGGATGGGCTTGGCGCTGTCGTGTGACCTCGTGATCGCGAAGCAGAGCGCGACGTTCGGAACTCCCGAGATCAACGTCGGGGCCTTTCCCTACATGATCATGTCGATCATCTACCGCAACGTGCCGCGCAAGAAGGTCAACGAGATGATCCTGCTCGGCGAGCGGATGTCGGCCGACGAGGCGGTCGCCTGCGGGATCGCAAACAGGGCCGTCCCTGATGACGACCTCGACGCGGCGGTGGGGGAGTGGGCCGCCAAGCTCGCTTCGAAGAGCCCGGTGCTGATGCGCCTCGGCCACGACGCGATGTACCGCCAGCAGGACATGGAGCTCGACGCCGCGCTCGAGTACCTGCGCTCACAGCTCTCACTGACCTTCAGCACCGAGGACATCCTGGAGGGCGTGCAGGCGTTCTTCGAAAAGCGCGAGCCGAACTGGAAGGGACGCTGATGGCGACCGAGGAAAAGGACGAACCGCAGGGGGGAGAGGCTCCCGAGGCTCCACCCGAGACCGACCACGGCGAGCAGACCGGGATGCAGGGGCTGGTCGACGACCTCCATTCACGCCGCGAGACGGCCAAGCTCGGCGGCGGCGAGGAGAAGATCGCCCTCCAGCACGAGCGCGGCAAGCTGACCGCGCGCGAGCGCCTCGACCTGCTCGTCGACCCCGGCAGCTTCGTCGAGCTCGGCATCCACGGGGGGCCGCACTTCTCCCAGCGCGCGATGGAGGGCAAGGACGCTCCGGCCGACGGCGTGATCACCGGCTGGGGCGACGTCGACGGGCGCACGTGCGCCATCGCCGCCTACGACTTCACCGTGATGGCCGGATCGATGGGGATGACCGGCGAGCTCAAGGTCGGGCGGCTGCGCGAGATGGCGCTGCAGAAGCGGATGCCGTTCATCTGGCTGCTCGACTCGGCCGGGGCGCGGATCCAGGAGGCGTCGGGTTCGCTGTTCGCAGGCTCGGGCCACCTGTTCCGCGAGGAGGTGACGATGTCGGGAGTGATCCCGATGGTCGCCGCGATGCTCGGCCCGTGCGCGGCGGGGACGGCCTACATCCCGGGGCTATCGGACTTCGTCCCGATGGTCGTCGGCCAGGGCGCGATGGCGCTCGCGGGGCCGCACCTGACGAAGGCCGTCACCGGCGAGGACATCTCGATGGAGGAGCTCGGCGGCGCCAAGGTCCACTGCCGCAAGTCGGGAGTGGGGGACCTCGAGGTCGCCGACGACGCCGAGTGCATCCAGGCCGTCAAGGACTACCTCTCCTACTTCCCGGCCAACTGCGAAGCCAAGCCGCCGCTGCGCGAGACCGAGGACCCCGACGACCGGATGTCGGAGAAGCTGCTCGACATCGTCCCCGAGTCGGCACGCCAGCCGTACGACATGTACGACGTGATCCGCGAGATCACAGACGACGGCGAGTACTTCGACATCAAGCCGAAGTTCGCCCGCACGCTGATCACCTGCCTGGCGCGCTTCGGCGGCCAGCCCGCGGGCATCGTCGCCAACCAGCCGAAGCATCTCGGCGGCATCCTCGAGAACGACTCGGCCGACAAGGCGGCGCGCTTCATCAACCTTTGCGACGCATTCAACATCCCGCTCGTCTTTCTCCAGGACGTGCCGGGGTTCATGGTCGGCGCCAAGGTCGAGCACGCGGGGATCATTCGCCACGGAGCGAAGATGCTCTACGCCGTGTCGCGCGCGACGGTCCCCAAGGTGACCGTCGTCGTGCGCAAGGCATACGGCGCCGGCTACTACGTGATGTGCGGCAAGGCCTACGAGCCCGACCTGATCGTCGCCTGGCCCTCGGCCGAGATCTCGGTGATGGGCGCCGAGGGCGCGGTCAACATCATTGGTCGCTCGGCGATCGAGGCCTCCGACGATCCCGAGGCGACGCGCCAGAAGATGATCGACGAGGTCAAGGCGATCATCGATCCCTACATCGCCGCCCGCAACGCCCTGATCGACGACGTCATCGATCCGCGCGAGACGCGGCCGACGATCGTGCGCGGGTTGCGGATGGCAAAGGACAAGCAGGTGGAGCGGCCCTACCGCAAGCACGGGGTGATGCCGGTCTGAGCGAGGTCCGCGTCGCCAACGGGACCATCAGCTTCGACGGCAGGGTGGTCGAAGCGTTCGGGTTCAAGCGCGGGGAGTCCCGGCGCATGCACGTCGGCCACATCACCGGCGTCGAGTTGAAGCGCAAGCGGCTCATCGGCACGCTGGTCGAGTTTCACGGCGATGGACCGCTCGAGATGTTGCTCGACGCCGATGTGGAGGATCACCAAGTGCCTGCCCTGGAGGCTTTGCTCGACGAGGTGCGCGGCGCCGCCGCAGCCGCCAGGCAGGAGAGCCGATGACCATCGGGGACAGGATCAGTGCAGTTTCGAACCGCTTCTACGGCCGCATTCGGCATCCCGATGCCTGGAACCCCGACCTCGACACGGATGCCCACAGCTTCGACGCCCTGCGCGGCAACCGCTACTGCCTCGTAGCGACCTTCCGGCGCTCTGGCGAGCGCGTGCCGACCCCGGTGTGGTTCGGTCTCGCCGACGACGGCAAGCTGTACTTCCGTAGCGAGGCCAAGGTCGGCAAGATCAAGCGGATCCGCAACGACGGGCGCGTCGAGATCGCGCCCTGCAACGCGCGCGGCAAGCCGCTGGGCCCGGCAATCGCGGGCCAGGCTCGGATCGTCGACGCGTCGGAGGAGCAGAGCGCCGAGGCCGCGGTGCAGTCGAATTACGGCCGCGGCCGACGGATCTACGAGG
>Ga0183260_10004938_pt1 | contig 10547 bp, 6 predicted proteins | sample AntDrymUQ4972206_2_FD_129768 | JGI IMG/M metagenome (GOLD analysis project Ga0183260, IMG submission 129768) | Polar desert sand microbial communities from Dry Valleys, Antarctica - metaG UQ497 (22.06) (version 2) (version 2) | ecosystem: Environmental > Terrestrial > Soil > Desert | place...
GAGACCATCGGCATCGCGCTCCGCCTGTCGCTCCAGGTCAGCTCGTACGGCCGCCTTCAGCGCGTCGACGGAATCGAAATCACCGACCTCGCGAGCGAACGCGTCGTCGAGCGCGGGCGCGGACTTGCGCTTCACGTCGTGCAGCGTGACCCGGACCGTTTTCGATTTGCCGCGCTGGGATTCGTCGGGGAAATCGTCCGGCCACTGAACGGGACGCTCGAGGGTTTCGCCGGGCGAAAGCTGCATGATCAGATCTTCGATGCCGGCGATTGCCTGGCCGCCGCCCAGCTCCACGGGGTACTCCCGCGGCTCTGCGAAGTCTCCCGACTCTTCCTTCGTCGCCAGCGTGACGCGCACCTGATCGCCGACTTCCGGGCGGCCTTCCGTCGGCGTCCAGATGGCCTTCTCGTCGCGAACGCGCTCGAGCTGCTCGGCGAGCTGGTCGTCGGTGATCCCGACCTTCGGACGCGCTATCTTGAATCCGCTCGTGCGCGCAAGCTCGATCGTAGGTCTCACCTCGACGTGCAGCTCGAACGTGAGCGGCTTGCCCTCCTCGAACTTCACGTCGTGGATATGCGGCTGCGAAGCGATCTTGAGGTCCTGCTTCGTGATCACTTCCTCGTACGCATCGCGCACCAGCGCCTCGAGAGCTTCCTGCCGGATGGCCTCGCCGAACTTCTTGCGGATCATCGCCGGCGGAGCCTTGCCCTGGCGGAAGCCCGGCAGGCGCACCTTGGTGGCATAGCGGCGGGCGGCTTTTTCTTCGGCATGCTTCACGGCTTCAACCGGAACTGACACCTGAATTCGGCGGTCGACTCCGGTTGATTCTTTGGCGGTAAACTCCATTCCTAAAGTTAATTCAGGCGCGCAAGCTCCTGTGAGAGCGTTGCCGGGCGCTGGCTCGGGTGGCCCGAGCCGCTAACCTGGTGGTGCAGGTGGCGGCGCACCCCGGATGGTCACGTCCACCGTATATCCGTCTTTCGCCAGCAACGCGCGAAGCAGCTGAACCGCGCTCTCGTTTGCATGGCGCAGCAGCCCGAGCGTGCTCCCAGCGGAGGTGAGCTGCGCCCGCGCCTGCCGCTGTATCGTATCCCGATCAGCCGGTCTGAACGGATTCCACAATCCGCCGCGTTCGTCATACGTCGTCATGTCCGTGATCTCGATGCCGATCAGGCGCGCGGACGGGACGCGCATCGTGATACGCTTGGAAGAGTGATCGATGGTGACGTCGGGCTTGTCGCCCAGGTCGATGCCGGCCAGGAGCCGCCCGGTGACGACGACAAGTGATCGCTTCGTGGACCCGTACCACGTGTTCTCGTATACGATCACGTCGCGTACGGTCGCTTCGCTGGAGACCAGCTTCGCCACCGCGCGCATCTGTTCGATGACCAGGTCGTGCGTGACCTTGGTGCCGCCCTTGAAGAAGGCGAACGGCATGCGGCTGCTGCAGTAACCGGCGGCGATCATGATGAGGAGAGCCGCTGCCACAAGACCCAGTCCCGGGCGCATCAGTGCACGGTACGGCGGAGGCGTCGTGTCCGGCGTCTCTGTCCGAGGATTCAGCGGACGGCCGCCGCTCTCGTCTCCAACAGGAGGTTGCATCTCTAGCAAGGAATATAGGCCACGGGTGTCACGGGGTCCCGATCCCCCATATTGTATGAGCCATGCGAAAGGGGGGACTCGAACCCCCACGGATTGCTCCACTGGATCCTAAGTCCAGCGCGTCTACCAATTCCGCCACTTCCGCGTAGCTGGAAATTACACCCGCAAAACAAAAGCGGCGCCGATCATCGGCGCCGCTTTCGCGTTCACAGGCTGCTGCCTGCGCTTAGTCCACTCTGATATTCACGACCCGTGATCGCGGGGTGCCATTCGGTTGCGGTCGCAGCACGCGGAGTGAGACGTAGTCGCCCGCCTTCATCCCCGACAACACCTGCTGCAGCTCGGTTACAGCACGAATCTCCCGGTCAACGGGTGACAGGACGGCCCCGCTGATCTCCTGGGCGTAGAGGCGCTCGTAAGCCGGCCCGAGACCCACGACATCAGTCACAATCACGCCTCGCTGATTCCCAATGCGGAGGCCCTGCGCTACTTCCGGCGTGACGTCCGTAACCGAAACCCCGAGGCGATTGCTGGCCGTTACCACGCCGGGTGCGTTCCGCGCTGTTCCTCGCGCCGGTGTCACCGCCGCCTGCTGTGACGGCGCTTCCGTGAGGCGAACGCGGAAAGTGTGGCGGGTGCCGAACCGAACTACCTGCAACTCGACAGTCTCGCCTGGTGCGTGGCTGCGAACAATTCGCTGCAGCCCCGCCACCCGGTCCACCTGCTGGCCGTCGGCGGCGACAATGACGTCGCCCTCGCGCACGCCCGCCTGCCTCGCCGGCGTGTTCTCGCCGGTGAACCCGCCGACGATCACGCCGCGCACATCCGTGAGCCTGGCTGCCGCCGCGTCCTGCGCATCGACTTCGTTGATCTGGATGCCGAGCACCGCGATGCGGACTCGGCCGTGCTCGATGATGTCCGTCATGACTTTGCGCGCGAGCGTGATCGGAATCGCGAAGCCGTAGCCGGCGTTGAATCCGTTCGGGCTGGCGATCGCGGTGTTGATGCCGATCACCTCGCCGCGGCTGTTGATCAGCGGGCCGCCCGAGTTGCCGCGATTGATAGCGGCATCGGTCTGAATGAAGTCGAAGATGCCGTATTGATTTTCCCGCGCGAGCCCGGCGAGGAACTGACCGCCCCGTCCCTTGGCGCTGATGATTCCCGCGGTAACCGTATGGTCGAAGCCGAGCGGATTGCCGATGGCCAGGACCCATTCACCGACGCGCGAGCGCGTGTCGTCGCCCAGCACGGCGAACTGAAAATCGTCGCCCTCGATCTTGAGCACGGCGACGTCCGTCGTCGGATCTGTTCCGACCACACGCGCGACGTACTGCAGCCCGTTGAGGAGGCGCACCGTCACTCTGTCGGCCACCGTCCGCATGTCGCTACGGGTGACGACGTGATTGTTGGTGAGGATGTAGCCGTCCTTCGAGACGATCACGCCCGAACCCATTCCCGTCTGCACTCTCGGGGCCTGCTGCTGCTGGAGTTGCTCGAACAGCTCCTCCATCCCTTCGGGAACCATGCCCGGCGGGATCTGCATCTGCGTGCGTCCGCGCGGGCGCGTCGTGTCCGGCCGAATGTTCACCGTGATCGATACGACGGCAGGCGTAACGCTCTCGGAGATCGAGACGAACGCGTTGCTCGCCTCAGCTACCGTCTGAACGTCCATCGCGGAGGGGCGGCCCTGCGCGAAGCCGAGCCGCGTCCAGTTCATGCCGGAGGCGATCATCAACCCGCCGAGGAACGCGATCACAACCGCGAGGGTCCAGCGGGCGCGAGAGAATGATGGGACCATTTGCAACCTTTGTTTGTTGATGCGTTGGGAGATCTACCGACCTAGAAAGTATGACACCTGAACCCCAGCGCGGGTTTCAGATGCCAGGAGGCTGGGCGGAGCCCGGGGGTGGTCGCAGGCCGCGTCTTAGCGCGCGTAGTTTGCGCGCGTAGCGGCCGAAGACCATCCCCGGGGGTCCGCCCAGCCGGCGGACCTACTTCTTGTCTTCGTCCACGATCTCGTAATCCGCTTCGGCGACGTCTTCGGCGGGCGGAGAAGCATCCGCGGGCGCGCCGGACTCCGCGCCGGCCGCGGCCCCAGCATCGGCGCTGGCCTGCTGTGATTGCTGCTGATAAAACGCCTGGCCGGCCTCGCTGAAGACCTTGGTGAGCTCTTCCTGCGCCGCCTTGATCTCGCCGACGTCGTCGCCCTTGAGCGCCTTGCGCGCGCGCTCAACGGCCTCGTCCACGCGGGTCTTCACTTCCGGCGCGACCTTGTCGCCCCACTCCTTCACGTTCTTCTCGACTTCGTACGTCATGCTGTCGAGCCGGTTGCGCGCGTCGATCTCCTCGCGGCGCTTCTTGTCTTCCGCCGAGTTCTTCTCCGCGTCCTTGACCATGCGGTCGATCTCGCCGTCGGACAGGCCGCTCGAAGCCTCGATCTTGATCTTCTGCTCTTTGCCGGTGGCCTTGTCCTTCGCGGTCACGTGCAGGATGCCGTTGGCATCGATGTCGAAGGTGACCTCGACCTGGGGCATGCCGCGCGGTGCCGGCGGAATCCCGGTGAGCTGGAATTTTCCGATGGTCTTGTTGTACTGGGCCAGCTCGCGCTCGCCCTGCAGAACGTGGATCTCCACCGTGGTCTGGTTGTCGTCCGCGGTCGAGAAGGTTTCGGTCTTCTTGGTCGGGATCGTCGTGTTCCGCGGGATGAGCACCGTGGTCACGCCGCCGAGCGTTTCGATTCCGAGCGAGAGCGGCGTCACGTCCAGCAGTAGAACGTCCTTCTGCTCGCCCGTGAGGACCGCGCCCTGGACTGCCGCGCCGATCGCGACTACTTCGTCCGGGTTCACGCCCTTGTTCGGCTCCTTGCCGAAGAACTTCTTGACCTCTTCCTGGATACGCGGGATGCGCGTCGAGCCGCCGACGAGGAGGATCTCGTCGATCTCCTCCGGCTTGAGGTTCGCGTCCTTGAGCGCCTGCTCCATCGGCGGGATCACCCGCTTGATGAGGTCGTCCACGAGTTGCTCGAATTTCGCGCGGGTGAGCGTGTAGTTCAGGTGCTTCGGGCCGCTCTGGTCGGCGGTGATGAACGGAAGATTGATGTCCGTCGACTGCGTCGTCGACAGCTCCATCTTCGCCTTCTCGCCCGCTTCCTTGAGCCGCTGCAGCGCCATCGGATCCTTGGAGAGGTCGATCGCCTGGTCGCGCTTGAACTCGGCCACGAGCCAGTCGATCACCCGCTGATCGAAGTCGTCGCCGCCGAGGTGGGTGTCGCCGTTCGTGGATTTCACCTCGAACTGCCGCGAGCCATCCACGTCGTACAGCTCGAGCACGGAGATGTCGTACGTGCCGCCGCCGAGATCGAACACGGCGACCTTCTCGTCCTTCTTCTTGTCGAGCCCATAAGCGAGCGCAGCTGCTGTCGGCTCGTTGATGATCCGGAGCACGTCGAGGCCGGCGATCTTGCCGGCGTCCTTGGTGGCCTGCCGCTGCGAGTCGTTGAAGTACGCGGGGACGGTCACGACGGCCTTCACGACCTTCTGGCCGAGGTAGTCTTCCGCGGTCTGCTTCATCTTCTGCAGGATCATCGCGGAGATTTCGGGGGGCGTGAAGCTCTTGCCCTGCACCTCGACCGTGGCGACGTCGTTGGGGCCGCTCGTCACCTTATAGGGGACGCGCTGCTTCTCCTCGGAGACCTCGCTCGTCTTGCGCCCCATGAACCGCTTGATGGAGAAGACGGTGTTGGCGGGGTTCGTCACTGCCTGGCGCTTGGCTATCTGGCCGACGAGGCGCTCGCCATCCTTGGTGAACCCAACGACCGAGGGAGTGGTTCTGCCGCCCTCTGCGTTCGGGATCACGACGGGGTCTCCGCCTTCCATGACCGCAACGACCGAGTTGGTCGTGCCGAGGTCGATTCCGATTACTTTGTCTGCCATTGAGGTGCTCGCTGTTGGCTGTTGGCTGTTGGCTATTGGCTGTTGGCTAAAGACCTGCGAGCCAACGACTTGCTGAGGCCCTGCATAAAGCAACTCAAGGGCCGGATTAATCTGCCGGTTTGGCAGAATAGTCCTAATGTCTCGATACTGGCGCCATGATTCCAATTGGGGACGAGAATCCGACGTTAAGGACGCCTTGGGTCACTTACCTGATCTTGGGGGGCATCGCTGCGGTCTGGTTTTTGGTTCAGGGCGCCGGGTTCGACGGATATGCCTTGGCTGCGAGTGCCTGTACATATGGCATGGTGCCTGGCGAGCTGACCCGGTTGGCGGCTGTGGGCACCGGGGTTCCGATTGGAGAAGGGCTCGCGTGCGTCATTGACCGGGATCCCGTCAACATCGTCACGCCTTTCACCTCCATGTTCCTCCACGGCGGCTGGGGGCACCTGCTCGGCAACTCGCTCTTCATGTGGGTGTTCGGCAATAACATCGAAGACAGCATGGGGCACGTCCGGTTCGCCGCGTTCTATGTGATATGCGGGCTGGCGGCCGCTGCAGCCCATGTATTCGTCGAGCCCTCGTCCGTTTTGCCTACGATTGGGGCGTCCGGGGCCATCTCGGGAGTGATGGGCGCTTATCTGCTGCTGTACCCCCGAGTGCGGGTACGCATGCTGTTCATCTTCATCATATTCTTTCGCGTGTTTCGAATCCCGGCGTGGATAGTTCTCGTCTACTGGTTCGCGCTGCAGATCCTCGAAGGGCTTCCGCAGCTCAGCCCGGGCCCCGAGCTCACCGGCGGCACGGCGGTCTGGGCCCATGTCGGTGGCTTTGTTGCAGGAGTGTTACTCGTGAAGCTGTTCGAGGACCGTAAGCTTGTACGACGGCGCTCGCTGGTCGCGGATGCGGGCGCGGTCTGGAGCGACAGCAAACATCCTGCGGACGTGCACCTCAAGTGACATCCACACTCTTCTTCAACCGCGAGCTCAGCTGGCTCGAGTTCAACTCCCGTGTTCTGCACGAGGCGTTCGACGAGCGCAATCCTCTGCTCGAGCGCCTCAAATTTCTGGCGATCTTCGCGACGAACCTGGACGAGTTCTACATGGTTCGCATAGCCGGACTGCGGCGCCAGCTCGCCGCCGGCGTAGAGCAGCCGAGCGCGGACGGGGTGGCTACGCGCGGGCAGCTCGATGCAATCAACAAAAAGATCGCGGAGATGATGGCGTTGCAGCGCACCTGCCTGCACGACCTGCTTCTTCCCGAGTTGGCCGGGCACGGAATCAAGCTCGTCACGATGGACGACCTCACCCCGCCCGAGTGGCAGGTGGTCGACGAATTTTTCGAATCACAGGTGTTTCCCGTCCTCACGCCGCTGGCGTTCGATCCGGGGCACCCCTTCCCGTACATCTCGAACCTCTCCCTTTCGCTCGCGGTCCAGGTTTTTGATCCTCAGAGCGGGACTGAGCACTTCGCGCGCGTAAAGGTCCCCAAGAGTCTGCCGCGGTGGGTGCCGTTCGGGCGGGCGCACCACTTCGTTCCGCTCGAGCAGGTGATCGGCGCGAACCTCGGCGCGCTCTTTCCCGGGATGGAGATGCGCGGCTGGCATGCATTCCGTGTGACCCGGTATTCCGATCTCGAGCTGGCCGCGTCCGATGACACCTCGGACCTGCTCGCCATGATCGAGGAGCAGGTTTTCCAGCGCAGGTTCGCGGAGGTCGTTCGCGTCGAGCTGCAGGACGGGACTCCGCCGGCGCTGCGCGCGCTGCTGCGCGAGGAGCTCGCCGAGCAGCAGGATCTGGATTCGGAGAACGCTCTGCTGCACGAGGAAGATCTGGTGGAGACCGGACCTCTACTCGAGCTGGGCGACCTCATGGCGATCGCGATGCTCGACGTCCCGGAGCTGCGCGACCCGCCCTATACAGCGGTCATCCCGCCCGAGCTTCGCGACCCCACGCGATCGGTTTTTGCCGCGATTCGGGAACGCGACATCCTGGTGCACCATCCGTTCGATTCGTTCACCGCCAGCGTCGAGAATTTTCTGCAGGCGGCGGCGCTGGACGAGCACGTGCTCGCCATCAAGATGACGCTGTACAGGACGTCGGGCGACACGGCGATAGTGCGGGCGCTGACCGAGGCAGCGCAGCGCGGAAAGCAGGTCGCCGTGCTGGTCGAGCTCCAGGCGCGCTTCGACGAAGCGAACAACATCACGTGGGCGAGGACGCTGGAGAGCTTCGGCGTGCATGTCGCGTACGGCCTGCCGGGCCTGAAGACACATTGCAAGACCGCGCTGGTCGTCAGGAAGGAAGGGGACGGCATCCGCCGCTACGCGCACATCGGAAGCGGCAACTACAACTCCAAGACCGCGCGGATTTATACGGATCTGGGATTGTTCACGTGCAGCCCGTCCATTGGCGCCGACGTCAGCGACGTGTTCAACGCGCTGACCGGCTTCTCGAGGCAAAGTATCTACAGGAAGCTGATCATAGCTCCCGCTAACATGCGCCGGCGCTTTCTCGACATGATCGAGCGCGAGGTTCAGTTCGCCAGGGAAGGGAAGCCCGCCCGCATCATAGCGAAGATGAATGCTCTCGTGGACGAAGAGATCATCACCGCGCTGTACGCGGCTTCACAGGCCGGAGTGGAGATCGATCTGATAATTCGCGGGATCTGCTGTCTCCGTCCGCAGCTGGCCGGCGTGAGCGACCGCATCCGCGTGACGAGTATCGTCGGACGATTCCTCGAGCATTCCCGGATCTGGTACTGGGAAAACGGCGGCGCGCCCGAATACTACTTCGGCTCGCCCGACTGGATGCCGCGCAATCTCGACCGCCGCGTCGAGTGCGTCGTGCCGGTGGAGGATCCATTGCTGCACCCGCGCGTGAAGTCGCTGCTGGATACCTGCCTCGTCGACAATCGCCAGGCGTGGGAGCTGAAGCCCGACGGCACGTACGTGCAGCGTCTGCCCGGGGCCGATGTGGAGCGGGCAACTCATCGCACACTGTTGCTCGATTCGTGGGGCTTGGTCGACCGGGAGGCGCGGGCGGTCGCGGAGATCCCGCATCACCCGGCAGAGCGCGCGCCGTAAGAGACTACTCGCCCTCGGTCTTCGCGTCTGAAGTGACTACGGCGCCCGCGGGACCCACGATGCGCACGGGCACTCCCGCGACCTTCTTGAGGAGCCGCGCCTTCCGGTCTGCCCCCCAGAGCTCGAGCTGAATCTCGCGCGCGGTGTCGGCCGATCTTGCCTTGAGCGTGATCGCGTCGACGCTCCACTCCGCATGCACGCTACGCACGGCGGCGGAGTGACCGCGGTCGAAGCCGTCAGCCACGCGGAGAATGGCGGACAGCCGCTCGACCACGCGGCGGGACTGCCTGTCGAGCCCGGAGTAGTGGGGGTGCTTCTTCTTCGGTCGCGGCCCCCGGTGATACCGCGCCACATTTGCCACGATCACCTGCTCCACGGGAGACATTCCGAGCAGCTCGGCATGGCTGATCAGATGGTATGAATGCTTGTGGTGGCTCTCGTAATTGATGTGGTAGCCGATGTCGTGCAGCAGCGCGGCATCCGCCAGCAGATCGCGCTCCCCGGGCTCGCAGCCGAGACGCTCGCCGATCTGATCGAAGATCTGCAGAGAGAGCGCCTGCACGTGCTTCGAGTGCAGCTCCTCGTAATGCGATCGCTCGGCGAGCTGCATCACCGATCGCTGCCGGGTCTGGCCAGGGTCCGCGATCTTGGGTCGCACGCGCGCGGTTTCCAGGAGTAGCCCTTCGCGGATGCCGTAGCTGGACACGGTGAGCTCCTGCGAGTCGAGGCGCTCGAGCACTTCGACAATGACGCAGATTCCCGCGATGATGATGTCGGAGCGCGCCGGATTGAGTCCAGGGATCTTTGCACGCTCCTCGCCGGGGAGATCGACGAGCATGTTGAGGATCCGCTCTATCTCGGCGCAAGGCACCTTCGTCCCCTGAACCGTCTGGGCCATGTGAAGCCCGCGGCGGGCGAGAAAGATCTCGCCGATGTTGGTGCAGGTGCCGCCCGAGCCGATGACCATCGCTCCGCGCCAGTTGCGCACAGGCAGCTTGCGGCTCAAGGTGCGCCGGATCTTGCGCCGCAATTTCTTCACTCGCGAGCGCCGGACCTTCCCGGGCAGAAACTCTTCCGTCAGCCGGAGCGCGCCCAGCGGGAGCGAGATCAATCGCTCGAGCAGCCCATCCGCGCTGAGCGCGAGCTCGAGCGACCCACCGCCAATGTCGAGCACGACCGCCCGTCCCTCGCCGATCTCGAAATGTGCGAGCGCGCTTCGGAAGCTGAGCCGGGCTTCGTCCTCGCCGTCGAGGACGCGCACGTTCAGTCCGCTCTCCTCACGAATGAGGTCCATGAACAGGTGGCCGTTGGTCGTGTCCCGGACGGCGCTGGTGGCGACCGCCTCGACGCGCTCGGCTCCGAGCTGCAGCGCGAGAGTGGCCATGCGCCGCACCACTTCGAGAGCATCCTGCATCCTGCTTTGGTCTATCCGGCGCGTCTCACGCGTCCCCGCTCCGAGTCGAGGAGCGGCCTTCATCTCGTCCACGATGCGGATCGTGCCGTCGGCGCCCACGTCGGCCACTATCTGGCGGATGGAGTTCGATCCGATGTCGATCGCCGCGATGCGCGACACGCCGTCGGGCTTACCGGGCGCGCGGGTTCTTGTGGTTGGCGTCTTGAGGTCGGATGCGGTCTTCACAACGACTCGATGGCGCATGTTCGGGGCCACGCGTGTGACAGGGTCAGAACCGGGCGACGAGGTGAAGGAATGCGGTCTTATCCCTCGGGGCCGGTGATCCGTACCGCGGCACCAGCTCCTGGTAATCGAGAGCGAGAGATGCCGCCGGCGAAAAATCCCAGACTACTCCCCAGATCGCGAGCCGATGGCGATCGCCGCGCGATTTGTGTGTCGCGACTTGGTCGAGCCGCGCCAGAAGATGCAGCGGCTTGGATCCTTTCGCCCCGCCGCCGAATACTCGCGCCATGGCGTA
>Ga0183260_10004940_pt1 | contig 10544 bp, 10 predicted proteins | sample AntDrymUQ4972206_2_FD_129768 | JGI IMG/M metagenome (GOLD analysis project Ga0183260, IMG submission 129768) | Polar desert sand microbial communities from Dry Valleys, Antarctica - metaG UQ497 (22.06) (version 2) (version 2) | ecosystem: Environmental > Terrestrial > Soil > Desert | place...
ATTGAATGAAACGCGCGAACAGTTCCGAAGCCGAACCCGATTCCGAATCTATCAACACCGCCAATTTGCCGCGAAAGACGTCCTTACCCTTGAATTTAGCCATCTGGGGCTTCATTTCCTTTCGGCCCTGTAGATCCGCGATCTTTGTGTCCTGGTCGACAAAATAGCCCGCGAGCGCTTCGAGAGCGACGACATAGCCGCCGCCGTTTCCGCGTAGGTCGAGGATCAAATTGGACGATTGGCTTACGCGCCCTCGCATGATACTGTCGACCTCTTCAGGCGCTAGAACAAAACTGGGCATGCGCCAGATCAAAGTATTGCCAACTTTGTTAAAGCGGTGGAGAACACCCTCGCCATCGCTAAGCTCAAATTCGCGAACGAGATCTTCGAAATTCAAAACGGCTTTTTTTGGTGTTACTTTGGACGCCAGGTTAAGCTCGCGCACTTCTTCCGAACCGGGGCTTCGCACGTCGAGTTTCAGTCCGGCCCTGGGGCTAAGAGCATTGTAATAATAGTTTACCTTCCACATTTCCTTGCGGTTGGGACGGAACCCTTCGACAGCTACAACCACATCGCCAACTTTTAGCCCCTGTTTGTCGGCATCGCTTTTCGGTTTGACGGCAATAATATAGGCTTTATTCCCGATCATTTTCATCCGCCATCCGTACTCGAATTTTGCGGCGCGCGCCGGTGGATAAAAGACGGTATGAGAGTCGTTCAGATCGACCATTGCCTGGGCAATGATCCCAAAAGCCTGGCCAAGCGAGGTGGCACTGTCCAGCTTTTCACTCGCGGTTTTAAAGCGGGCATCTATATCGATCCCACGAAACGTAGAATCATAATACTTGTCCTTGAGTTCCTTTTTGATGGAGCTGAGCATATCTTTAGCCCGGCCACGCTCAAGACTATCAAGCTTTTGCGCGCTCACGCTCGAAGCCGTAAAAAACACGCACGCAGTAAATGCGGACGCGGTGACAAACGCGAACAAAGTCCGGGCTTTTAGTTCAGTAAAACAAACTTTCACGATATAACCTCTCAAAGTTGTAATTAATAATAATCGAAGCTGTCAGCGACAGCGTCGAGATTGTGTGAGCCTCCGTCTTGCGCTTCGATGAGCTTTTTTGCCACATCTCTGGCGATTTCGAGTGTTTCGGCGATCGTTCGGCTTGGGCAATTAAACCCTGGATACTTTCAGAGGTCGCAAGATAAAATCCTTCGGGAAGTTTTTCGATGTGCAGGTCAATAACCTTTTCCATAGTTTAATCTGACGCCGATGTGGTCAAAGTTTCCATATCTTTCTTCCACCGGAGCACTGGCTTTCGCGCCGCGGTTGCTTCGTCGAGGCGGCCGATTCGGGTGGAATGCGGCGCGTCGATAACGAGCTGCGGATCTTCCTGCGCTTCGCGGCTGATGTCCTTCATCGCTTCGATAAACGCATCGAGATCGGCGCGGCCAACCGATTCGGTCGGCTCGATGAGCATCGCTCCCTCGACGATCAGCGGGAAATAAATCGTCATCGGATGAAAGCCGTAATCGATCAGACGTTTAGCGATGTCGAGCGTATGGACACCCTTCCGCGACTGCTTTTTGTGCGAGAAGATCACCTCATGCATCGGGTCGGAATCGAACGGCTTGTCGTATTCCTCTTTTAGATTTTCGGCGACATATCGTGCGTTTAACACTGCGGCCTCGGTTGCCTCTTTTAAACCGTCTGCGCCGTGCGTGTAAATATAGGAAAGAGCGCGGACCATCATCCCGAAGTTTCCGTAAAACGCTTTGACGCGGCCAATGGATTCGGGACGGTTGTAATCGAGGCCGAATTGAGTTTTGTTTTCGTTCGACACACTCCCTAAGGCCCCCGTTTCTGCCTGTGTTTTAAAGACGCGTGGAACCGGTAAGAACGGTTCCAATTCGGGAGTGCAGCAGCACGGGCCGCAGCCGGGGCCGCCGCCGCCGTGTGGTGTCGAGAATGTTTTGTGCAGATTCAGATGAATGACATCGACACCCATGTCGCCGGGCCGCGCAACGCCGACGAGCGCGTTCATATTTGCACCGTCCATATAGACAAGTCCGCCGGCTGCGTGGATAACCGAGCAGATCTCTTTGATATTGGTTTCGAAAATCCCAACCGTGTTCGGATTCGTGAGCATCAACCCGGCGATGCCGCCCTGATCGCAAAGCTCCTGTAAATGCGCGAGATCAGTTAATCCCTCGGCTGTCGAACGGATGGTTTTGACCGTGAACCCTGCGAGAGCCGCCGATGCGGGATTTGTGCCGTGTGCAGAATCGGGAATAAGCATCACGCGGCGGTCTTTCGATTCTTCGCCGTCGCGTTTGTCGAGAAAGGCGCGGATCAGCATAACGCCGGTCATCTCACCCTGCGCTCCGGCCGCCGGCTGCAGCGAAACACCGGGCAATCCGGTTATCTCCGCCAGATCTTGTTCGAGTTCGTAGATCAGCTCCAGCGCCCCTTGAGATTCTTCTTCGGGTGCGAGCGGATGAAGATTCGCGAAACCGGCGATCCGCGCAACTTTTTCGTTCAGACGCGAATTGTATTTCATCGTGCATGACCCGAGCGGATACATGCCAAGATCGATCGAATAATTCCACGTCGAGATACGTGTAAAATGACGAACGACATCGACCTCGGAAACTTCCGGCACGCCTTCGAGATCGTCGTCGCGGCGAAGCTCGGCAGGCATCAGCTCATTAATATTGATCTCGTCTATATCGAGCTTTGGCAAACGGTAACCAACCCGGCCTGTTTGGGATCGGTCGAAGATCAGTTCTTCGTTCTGTGTCGGGTGTTGAGTAACTTTCTTGATTGTCATAAAACAACGCTATCGATTTTGTCAGATGAGTTCGTGCGAGCAGAACCGGCATACGTAGGCTTCGGGGTTCAGCATCCTGTGACAATACGGACAGGGCTTAAGCCCTCGATTTCTCTCTTTCCGCGCGATCCTGATGTTCTGCACGAGCAGCCTGGCACCGATCATCGATACGATCAGCATAAATGGAACGAGACAAAGAAAAATTTCCAAAGGCTCGAAAATCATTCGGTCAACCCGCCGATGCGATACCGTCGGCCAGCGCATCAATGCGCTCCTTTTTCATCGTTTCGGTCACGCAAACTAAAAACTCATTTGGCCGATCGCGGTAATACTTCGATAGCGCAAGACCGCCGATAATGGTGTTCTCTCGACGAAGCCGTGTTAGCAGCTCGTCAGCCGGCCGCGGGCTTCGCACCACGAACTCGTTAAACTTCGGAGCGGAATGGGCGATCGTAAATCCGTCCACCGCGGCGATCTTTTTTGCAGCGTATGCTGCTTTTTGCGCATTTTGTGCAGCGACTTCCTGCAGGCCCTGTTTGCCCATCGCTTCCATGTAGATGGTGGCGGCGAGGGCGATGAGGCCCTGGTTGGTGCAGATGTTCGAGGTCGCTTTCTCGCGGCGGATGTGCTGTTCGCGGGTGGCGAGCGTAAGTACAAAACCTCGGTTGCCGTTCTTGTCGTAAGCCACACCGGCCAAACGCCCCGGCATATTGCGTACATACTTTTCGCTGGTCGCAAACAGGCCGACGTGCGGCCCGCCAAAGCTCATCGGAATTCCGAAAGACTGCCCTTCACCGACGACTATATCGGCGCCGCAGGCTCCGGGCGATCGCAGCAATCCAAGCGAGATCGCTTCGGTGACCACAACGACGAAAAGTGCGCCGACGGTGTGTGCAGCTTCCGCGAGTTTTGTGAGGTCTTCAACACAGCCGAAAAAATTGGGTGATTGAACTACAAGCGCCGCCGTCTTGTCATCAAGGGCCGACGTGTCGGACAAACGTCCCGTTTCCTCGTCAAACGCCGCTTCGACAATTTCCGCATCGCCGTGCTGGGTGTAAGTCCGCGCAACCTCACGATATTCGGGATGGACGCTTTTGGCAACTACGATCTTGTCCCGCCGCGTGACTCGCTGTGCCATCACGTAGGCTTCGGCCATCGCCGTCGAACCGTCGTACATCGACGCATTGGCAACATCCATTCCGGTCAACTGGCAGATCAGCGTCTGGAATTCGAAAATGTATTGCAGCGTGCCCTGCGATACTTCGGGCTGGTACGGCGTGTATGAGGTAAAAAATTCGGAACGCTGTATAAGATGATCGACTATCGTGGGCGAGTAATGCGAGTAAACTCCGGCGCCTAAAAATGAGGTCTTTGTCGCGGCTGTATTTTTTGCCGCAAGCAACTCCATCGCTGCGATGACCTCCGGTTCGGCCAACGGGTCGGTTATCTCAAGCTTTCGGTTCAACTGCACATCCGACGGTATCGAGCGGAACAGATCGGCGGCGCTTGAAAGCCCGATGTCGGCGAGCATTTCGGCACGCTCCTCGGGCGAATTTGGTATGTAACGCATAAAAAAGAATTGAGAATGGAGAATTGAGAACGGAAGATATTTTCATTTCTCCATTCTCAATTTCCAACTATGCATTCGCGGAGAGGTATTCCTCGTATTCCACGCTTGAAAGCATCGCGTCGGCCTCGAGCGGATTGTCCATTTTCAGCTTGATGAACCAGGCCTCCCCGTACGGGTCGGCGTTGACCGTCTCGGGCGTGTCGTTAAGGGCGGCGTTAACGTCCACGACCTCGCCGGCGATAGGCGTGAAAACTTCCGAAACTGCCTTGACCGATTCGACCGATCCAAAGGCTTCATGCGAGCTCAATCTATCGCCGGCACGCGGCAGGTCGATGTAAACCACGTCACCCAGCGAATGCTGCGCGTAATCCGTGATGCCGATGCTGGCGACGTCGCCTTCGACCGCGACCCATTCGTGGTCCTTGCTGTAACGTAAATTCTCGGGGATCTTTGACATAAAATTTTATCTAAAGATAGTAAAAGTCTTAACGCTGTTTTGTTAGCTTTTTGGATTTTTGTTTGTTTGGTGTGTTTCGTGGTTACCTCTCCGGGAGCAAAAACCGAAACCACGAATTCACACGAACAAACACGAAAAACACGTACCGAAAAAAACTTTTGATAACATTAAGCCTGTCTTTTATAAAACGGTGTCGGCACGATCTTGGCCGCGAGCATTTTTCCTCTTACATCGATTTTAATTTCCTGGCCGGGTTTTGCAAATTCGAGCGGAACAAAAGCGAGGCCGATGTTTTTCTTGAGGTAAGGAGCCGGGCTTCCGGATGTTACATATCCGACTTTTTTGCCATCGATGTAAACCGCAAAATCGTCGCGTGCAATTCCCGGCTCGCGCATTTCAAAGCCGACGAGCTTTCGCTCGAGCCCTTTTTCTTTAAGGGCGATCAGTGCATCGCGTCCAACAAATTCACCCTTTTGAAGCTTTGTGATCCAGCCGAGATTTGCTTCGAGCGGCGTGATATCGTCACTCAGCTCATGGCCGTAAAGCGACATCCCGGATTCCAGCCGCAAAGTGTTGCGCGCCGCAAGGCCACAGGGAAGTATGCCGCCATCATGGCCATAACGGCCTGTTTCAAGCAGTTTGTTCCAAAGTTGTTCCGCACGTTCCGGTGCGGCGTAGATCTCGAATCCATCCTCGCCCGTATAACCGGTGCGCGAAATTATCGATTCAACACCGTCCACGCGGCCTGTCGTGAAGTGGTAATACTTTATCTCGTCTAACTTTGAACCAGTGAGCTTTTGCAGAATTCCGATCGCCTCTGGCCCTTGCACGGCGATCTGGCAAAAATCTTTGCTGGCGTTTGCGAGCGTAACATCAGGCTTTGAGTCAAGGAACCCACCCGCTGACGCAGGTGGTTCTGACAATTTCGACGAGATCCAGTCCCAATCCTTTTCGGTCGTTCCGGCGTTGACTACGAGCAGCAGCCTGTCTGGGCTGAAACGGTAAACCAGGAGGTCGTCGACAACACCGCCGCGTTCGTTCGTAAGAGCGGAGTAATGCGCCTGGCCGTCGACCAGCTTCGTCACATCGTTGGTTGTGACGCGGTTGACGAATGGTATAGCGTCCAGGCCTTCGACCCATATCTCACCCATATGAGACACGTCAAAAAGCCCCGCTGCAGTGCGCGTACGCATATGCTCTTCGATGACACCCGCGGCGTATTGCACGGGCATTTCCCAGCCGCCAAAATCGACCATCTTACCGCCGAGCGCGCGGTGAGTGTCGTTCAAAGGTGTCTTTTTGAGAGTTTCCGACGGCATAGATGGATAGCGTAAACGAGCAAGCTATCACGTCGGTAAGATAAGTGTCAAAAAGGTTCCGGGAAGCCCGGATGGCGGGAAATCGCGGAGAAACCAAAGGGTTTTATAGGTACGGTAGTAGTAGGTCCGTTTGAAAAAAAGCTGCTTTTTCCCTCTTTGATCTTTTTCGTGTCTTTTCGTGTTGATTCGTGGTTACTCTTTACAAATCTAAAAACTGTAACCACTAATTCACACAAATCAACACGAAAAATCCAAATTGCCAAATTACCGCTCGATCACCGGAACGGATTCCCAGCCGTCGAAAACTGCTGAGACCGCCAATGTATAATCAGCTTTTCGCTTTTTTTACTTCGGCAGGCAGCCGCGCGGCCGCATCGATGATCTGTTCGCAAAGGTCGATGGATTCGATAATCGACCCGCGTTCAAGCTCATCACGCGAGGAATTCAACAGCGGCTTAAGCACATTCGTAAATCGAGCGGCGGCGTTGGAAAGGTTGTGGACGGCCTTGGGAAACAGTTTGCCCGTCGTTTTGTTTTGCGTGAGCGTATTCTTATCGTGTTCGGCCACGTCATCAATATCATCGACGGCTTTTTGCAGCAGCCGCCGGATATCCCTGAACAGCTCGGGTCGGGTCCCGGTCGGAGTTTCGCCCCATTTTTCTGTTTCCTTTGCCGGCGGTGTCCAGCCGCCCGCGTTTATTCGCAAAGCGGCAAAGCGGCGGTCGATCATCTTTGTCAGAACGTCGATCCGCAGATCGATATCCTGGGCGTCACGTACCAGTTCTATTTCCGCGTCCGTCATGAAATCGCGCCGTTGCCCGTTTGCATCCGGCGCCGCGACGAATACAAATAGCGCGACTGTTAAAAACGCAAGAGGAAGGAACCATCCTGATGAAGCAATAATTCTCATTTTCATTGGTTAGGAAGTACAGTATCGCCGAAAAAGGGCTCGAGTGCCTTTTTTCGGGCATCTCGAACGGTTCGCAAGAGTGTTTTCAAATAATAGCCGTAACGATCTGGAAGATCTCTTCGGACAAGTTCGAGCCTCGGCATGAACGCCCTCAGGCCCATCTCATACTTTTTAAAATAACTAAAGGCCTTTCCGCGACGTAGATGCTCGGTGTTCAGAAAACGCGAAGTGTTCTCGACTAAACCATGAAACACGCCGAGCTCGACCAACATCGCGTCAAATGTCTCCGACTCCTTTAATGTCTCAGCTTTCCTTAAACGAACATCCATGAGCTTTAGGGCCAGCTCGGTTCGGCGTTTTACATCGCTTTCCGCGTTGAGCTGCGCGGTCTCGGCCCTGGAAACGATCTTCAGAGGCGGTGGGGCGACATCATCGAGCTCCGCTTCCTGGGCAAATGAAACACCCATAAAGATGGGGATCGCAAACAACGCCGACATCAGCGTCGTTGACGAACGCCGCCCGAGTTTTAGGAAAATCGTAGTGTTATCAGCGGTGTGCATCGGGTTTCTTTCTTCGCGTTCCCTTTATCTGCTTTTCCAGCGGCGGCAGTCTTAGCTTCACTTTTTCTATCTCGAGACCGTTTTCCTTTTCGTTAGATAGTCGTAGAAACTGCTGATAGTTAGCCATGGCGTCCAGATATTCGCCAAGATGATCGTGCGTTAGCGCTAGAAAAAAATAAGCCGCAGCGGTGTTTGGCTGCTTTTGCGTGAGCCATAGATACTCGGGTTTTGCGGCAGCGTAATCCTTTAGCTGAAACAGAGCGGTCGCAAGGTTTGCACGAACCGTATAGTTGTCCGGAGTAATCTTTAGTATTTTACGAAAAAGACTGACCGCCGCGCCATAATTCTTTGCCTGCACAAGCGCGGCACCGTATCCGATGGCATGAGAAATGTTATCGGGTTCGGCTTCGGATGCACGGCGGCAATACTCAAGAGCCTTCGCAGGATTTTCAACCCGCAAGGCCGAACAAAGGCGGCCGAGTACGTGCGGGTCGTTTGCGTCACGTTCAAGCATCTTCTCCAGTTCCGGAGCTGTCGCGTCGCCGGACGCCATAATTCGGGCACGCAGCTCGGAAACAGCGGCGTCCGGATTTTGCACCTCGTTCAAAACCGCGAGAGCTTCGGACTGCTTGTCCTGCGTAATTAATATCCGTGCACGCAGAAGAGGCAGCGTCCGCGAATTAGGTTTCAGTCTAACCAGCCGAGAGAACAATTCGTTGGCAGCCGCAACATCCTGCTCGGCAATAGCGGCATCGAATAAAACGTTCAGAGCCAGTTGATTCCCGGGTTCGAGAGCCACAGCCCGCTCCGCACTGGTTTTTGCTGCTGCAAGATCACCAAATGTACTTTCCAAAGCCGAATGAGCAGCCCAGATCGACGCAGGTGTTTTAGCCTTGGCAGTAAGAAGTCTCAAATGCGCAAGCAGTGGGCGAATGACCTCGGGCTTAGCCCGTGTCCTGACCCGCAGGTCCGCCATGGCGGCGATCGCGGGAAAGTTTTGGCTGTCCAGCTCAATGGCTTTCGTTAGGACAGTTTCGGCTTCGGCGAATTTTTCCGAACTCACCAGCAGAGAACCGAGGCTTGCCACCGCAAGGCTCCAATCGGGACGAAGCGATACCGCGCGGCGAAACGATGCTTCTGCCGCAGCGGTCTGCTCCAAAGCAAGCAGTGCGTAGCCGCGTTGAAGCTCCGCCTCGGGAAATTGCGGCATTACCGCGAGGGCCTTTTCGTAAGACTTGAGCGCGGTGGCGAAATCGCCCTTCTCATGAGCATCCTGCCCTTTATTAAATAAGGCGACGCTCTCGACAGCCGGATCGGGTTCGTCCTGAGCGCGCGAAGTTTCGGCGAAAAGCAGAAATGTGCAGATCAGCACGGCGTACGTGATGGTTAATCTAAAGGGGATCAACATTCGAATATCGTTAAAGACGCGGAGACTAACATTCAAAAGAGAACCGATCAAATTAGGCGGAACGACAACCTGGCTTTTCAAACGTTATCGTTTGCGTAAGGTATTGTCTCTACGTTAACATTTTGAACTTGCACCGATTACTACCAAACCAGCTCCCGGTCGCAGAATGATAGCATCGCCGCAACTTGCCACCAGCGACACGCCCCTACAGAATTCCGCTTATAAGGAAGTGTTCCTTCGCGGTTTGATGCGCGAAATGGAAAGCGTGTTGGTCGCGTACTCGGGCGGTGTCGACAGCGCGTACCTGGCGTTCGTCGCAACGCAGGAGCTAGGCGAAAATGCCTCGGCCGTAATGGGATTGTCGCCAAGCGTTTCCGCATTTCAGCGATCCGAAGCTGAGAAGATCGCGACCGCGTTCGCGTTTAATTTCAGCACTATCCGTACCGACGAAATGCAGCGACCGGAATACCGCGCGAACGGCCGCGACAGATGTTACTTCTGTAAATCCGAGCTTTACTATAAACTCCGTTCCATCGCCCGCGATCGCGGCACGCGTTATGTGATCGACGGCACGAACGCCGACGACCTCGGCGATGTTCGCCCGGGACGAGCGGCCGCCGCCGAGTATGGCGTGCGAAGCCCGCTTGCCGAAGCAGGATTGAGCAAATTTGAAATCCGCGAGCTTAGCAAACGACACGGGCTTTCGACCTGGGACAAGCCTTCGAGTCCGTGTCTGTCGTCGCGCATATTACACACGATCCCGGTGACAATAGGACGTTTGAAACAGATCGAGGAAGGCGAAGATTTTTTGCGGTCGCTCGGGTTTCGCGAATTTCGGGTTCGCGTTCACGGCGAATCGGTTCGTCTCGAGATAGCAAGGTCCGAGATGCATAGTGCGTTTGTCGACGAGACAATCGACGCGATAGCCGCCAGGTTTCGCGGCCTTGGCTTTAAATACGTTACGCTCGATCTCGAAGGGTTTCGGTCGGGATCGATGAACTAGCGCGGAGAATAGATTTAGAAAATTATTCCTATGGAAAATTCGAAAAATTTTAAGATGGCAAATCCGATGGCTGACGAAATGAGGCGATTCAAAGCGACCGACGAAAAAAATCCGTTCGAAGCGATGAGCGAGCGCTTTGACAAGGCTGCGCAGCTCCTTGGGCTCGACCCCGATCTCTATGCGGTGATGCGCGTCCCAAGCCGAGAACTTAAAGTTTATATACCGGTTCGAATGGACACCGGACACATTCAGGTTTTTGAGGGTTACCGTGTTCAGCACAATTTCGCCCGCGGCCCGGCAAAAGGCGGCATTCGGTATGCTCCGGACGTCACGCTTGACGAAGTAAAAGCCCTGTCAGCCTGGATGACGTGGAAATGCGCCGTGGTCAACGTTCCGTTCGGCGGCGGCAAAGGCGGCATTATCTGCAATCCTATACAGATGTCGTTGGGCGAACTTGAGCGGCTGACAAGGCGCTACACCGCGGAA
>Ga0183260_10004941_pt1 | contig 10544 bp, 12 predicted proteins | sample AntDrymUQ4972206_2_FD_129768 | JGI IMG/M metagenome (GOLD analysis project Ga0183260, IMG submission 129768) | Polar desert sand microbial communities from Dry Valleys, Antarctica - metaG UQ497 (22.06) (version 2) (version 2) | ecosystem: Environmental > Terrestrial > Soil > Desert | place...
AAGGGGACCAGGCCCTCGCGGGTCTCCTGGTCCTTCACCAGCTCGAGGGCGAAGAAGCAGCCGAGCCCCCGGACCTCCCCCACCGACGGGTGACGGAGCGCCAGGGCCCGCAGGCCCGGGCCGAGCACGTCCGTGCCGATGCGGGCGGCGTGTGGGATCACCTCGTCGTCCTCCATGGCCCGGATGGCGCCGACGGCGGCGGCGCAGGCCAGCGGGTGGCCGGAGTAGGTGAGGCCGCCCTGGTAGGCGCGCTCGGCGAAGGTCTCGGCCACCACCTCGGTCATCACGACGCCGCCGAGGGGCACGTAGCCCGAGTTGACGCCCTTGGCGAAGCAGAGCAGGTCGGGCGCCACGTTCCAATGGTCGGCCGCGAACCAGGCGCCCGTGCGTCCGAAGCCGACCATCACCTCGTCGAGGATGAGCAGGATGCCGTGCTCGTCGCAGAGGGCCCGGACGCCCGGCAGGTAGCCGGCCGGGGGGACGAGGACGCCGTTGGTGCCCACCACCGTCTCCAGGATGATGGCGGCGATCTGCTCAGCTCCTTCGTACTGGATGACCTCAGCCAGGTGGGCCAGCGCCCGCTCCCCCTCCTCCTCGTCGGTGCTGGCGCCGAACGACGACCGGTAGGTGTAGGGCCCCATGACGTGCACCACGCCGGGGATCGACGGCTCGCTCCCCCACCGGCGCGGTTCGCCGGTGAGGGCCATGGTGGCGGCGGTGCCGCCGTGATAGCTGCGGTAGGCGGCCAGCACCTTGGATCGGCCCGTGTGAGCACGGGCCAGGCGGATGGCGTTCTCGTTGGCCTCGGCTCCGCCGTTGGTGAAGAACACCCGATCGAGGCCCTCCGGCGCGTGGGCGGCGATCAGCCCGGCGGCCTCGTTGCGGGTCTGGTTGGCGAAGCTCGGGGCCACCGTGCACAGACGCTCGGCCTGCTCGACGATGGCGGCGATCACCTTCGGGTGCTGGTGGCCGAGGTTCAGGTTGACGAGCTGCGAGGAGAAGTCGAGCCACCGGTTCCCATCGTGGTCCCAGAACTCACAGCCGGCGCCCCCGGCCAGTGGGAGCGGGTTGATCAGGTGCTGAGCCGACCACGAGTGGAAGATGTGGGCCCGGTCGACAGCCGCGACCTCGGCGTTGGTGGGAGCGATGGGAGCGAGGGCCATGCCCCCATCTTCGCTCAGGCAGGGGCGGCGACGTGGCTACCAGTCGGTCGGCGTGTAGTCCTTCAAGAACTGTCCCCAGACGTGGGCGCCGGTGTTCCGGCCGTGGATGATGGGGTCGACGATCCGCGCCGCCCCATCCACGATGTCGAGCGGCGGGTGGAACCGGTGCTCGACCCGCTTCGCCTCGGCCAGGTGAGCCGGGTCCTCGTCGCTGACCCAGCCGGTGTCCACGCTGTTCATGTGGATCCCATCAGCGTGGTACTCGGCTGCGGAGGTCCTGGTCATCATGTTGAGGGCGGCCTTGGCCATGTTGGTGTGGGGGTGCTTGGTGGTCTTGAACCGTCGGTAGAACTGGCCCTCCACGGCGCTGACGTTCACGATGTGCTTCTCCCGCCCCGGTGTGCGCAGCATCAGGGGCTTGAGCCGGGCGTTGAGCACGAACGGGGCGACGGCGTTCACCAGCTGCGTCTCGAGCAGCTCCACCGACGACACCTCTGCGAGCGTCAACCGCCACGAGTTCCGCCCCCGTAGGTCCACCTGCTGCAGGTCCTGGTCGAGCTGACCCTCGGGGAAGAGGTGGCCCGAGTCGCCGGCATCGTCGGGCAGCAGCGCCGCCTGCGAAAGGGCAGCGGGCGGAGCCACCCCGGGCAGCGTCCCGTCCGCCACTGCGGACAGGGCCGGCGAGGCGGACTCCAGGAGGTCCGGGGCCCGCAGGCCGTCGACGCCGCCGAGGAACCGGCGCGCCCGCTCTGGCATCCGGGGGAGCGCGTCGATCTCCAGGTCGAGCATGTGCCGGTAGAACTCCGGCGGGCGCCGCACCGTCTGGCAGGCGTTGTTCACGATGTGATCGAGGCGGGCGTAGCGATCGTCGATGTGCTGGCAGAAGGCCTCGACGCTGGGCGTGTGCCGAAGGTCGAGGCCGTACACCTCCAAGCGCCCCTCCCACTCGTAGGCGTCGGACTCGTCGGCATAGCGACAGGCCGCGTCCCGGGGGAACCGCGTGGTGACGATGAGGGAGGCGCCGGCCCTGAGCAGCTTGATCCCGGCCTGGTAGCCGATCTTCACCCGCCCGCCGGTGAGCAGCGCCACCTGTCCGGTGAGATCAGCCGTCTCCGTTCGCTTGGCGAAGTTGAAGGCTGCGCAGGCGGGACACAGCTGGTCGTAGAAGTGGTGGACCTCCAGGTACCGCTGCTTGCAGACGTAGCAGTGTCGATCCTCCCCGAGGGTGGGAGGTTGGGCATCGGTGACGTCCGATTGCTCGAAGACCTCGGGAACGAAGACGTTGGGGGTCACGAACACCGGCCGGGCCCGGAGCCGGCGGATCCCGGTGTCGGTCAGCACGGCCTCGTCCCGCTCCACCTTGTCCGCCCGTTCGCGTCGGCGGCGCGCCTTGGTCTGCTGCCGCCTGGCGTCGACGTCGGGTTCGAAGGCGTTCCCAGCCGCGTTGAGGAAGCGCCCCCGCTCGTCGGTGGTGAGCATGTCCAGGAACGACCGGTCGGCCGCGACCAGCTCGAGGAGCTCGGTCGCCGCCAACAGGCGGTCGGTCAGATCGGCGTCGTCACCCACACCTCAAGGATGGCCACCGCCTACAGATGGCGCACATCTCAGCCCGCGAGGAGGCCCGCACCTGTCCGTCAGGCGCTCTTCTTGGCCTTGGCGGTGCGCTTGCGAGGAGCCGCCTTCTTCTTGGCGCGAGCGCTCTTGGCCGACGCAACGCTCCTCTCCAGGGCCTCCATCAGGTCGAGCACGTTCGTCTCCTCCGCCGGCGCCTCCGCCTCGTCCACGACGTCCTTGCCGCTCTTCTTGCGCTCGATCCGGGTCCGCAGCTCCTCGGCATAGGTGTCGTGGTACTGCTCCGGCTTCCACTCGCCGGCCAGCGAGTCCACGATCTGGGTGGCCAGCTTCAAGGCCTTGGCGTCCGGCTTGGCCCGTCGGCTCGGCACGCCGTCGACGTCGGCCCTCGGCACGACCTCGTCGGCGAAGCGCATCGTCGACAGGGCCAGGGCGCTGTCGAGCGGTCGGATGGCGGACAGGTACTGCTTGTTGCGCATCACCACCGTGCCGATGGCGACCTTCTGCTTGTCCTCCATGGCGGCCAGGAGGAGCTGGTAGGCCTTCTGGCCGGCGTCGCCATCGGGACCCAGCCAGTAGGTGCGTTCGTAGTAGATGGGGTCGACGGCCGCGAGGTCCACGAAGTCGGTGACCTCGATGGCGCGCGTGGATTCGGGTCGCAGCTCAGCCAGCTCCTCCTTGTCGAAGGTGACGTACTTGCCCTGGCGCACCTCGAAGCCCATCTCGATGTCGTCGGCGTCCACCTCTTCACCGCTCTGGTCGGAGACCTTGCGGTTGCGGATGCGGGCCCCCGTCCCCTTCTCCAGCTGGTTGAAGTGCACGTCGTGGTCCCGCACCGCCGTGTAGGCCTTCACGGGCACGTTCACGAGGCCGAAGCTGATCGAACCGGTCCAGACGGGGCGAGCCATCCCCAGGCCCTACCCCCGATCGGTTTGGGCGACACGGGCGGCGGGAAGGGGCGGCTGGATGAGCGACCCCGAAGATCCGTCACCCGAGGACCCCACCCGCCCCTCCGAGGACGGGGAAGTTGGTGCCCTCGACGAGCACCCCGACGGGCACACCCCGGACGAGACGACGGACTCCACGGACGACTCGCTGCCGCCGGGCAGCTGAGCGAGCTCGAGGCACCCCTCGCCCGAGGGGTTCGAGTCGTCACCGATCGGGCAGGACTGGGGCCATGATCAGACGCATGTTCCGACAGGTCGGGTCCGTGGCCATGGCCACGTTCCTCTGGCAGCACCGTGGCTCTGTGATGCGCACGGCCGATCTGGCTCGTCGTCTCCCCCAGCTGGTCAGCACCGGCAAGTCCGGGGATGCCATGACCGAGGCCAAGGTGATCGTGGCGCTGGACGGCACGGTCCCCACCAGCACCGGTGTCCGGATCACGGGCATCGACGACGGCGCCGTCACCTTGCGAGGCGATGTGCCCCCCAGCTCGCTTGAGTCCGCCCGGCAGGCGGTGCTCTCGGTATCGGAGGTGCTCGACGTGCGCACGGATGCCACCGAGCAGCCGACCTTCGACGACTCCCTCGCGTCAGCCCGTCCGTGACGGCGGGAGCCGACAAGCCGAAGCCGGTGGAGAAGGCGGAAGCCTGGCTCGATGACAAGACGATGCCGGAGGGCAACCGTCCCAAGGGCCTCGAGGACACCGAGGGCGCTCCGTCCGTCGATGAGCTGCGCCGGGAGCAGCGCCGCGAGATCGAGAACGTGACCTTCGGCACCGAGGGGCAGACCCGTGGTGCCTTCTTCGGCGCGCTGGCCTTTGCCGCCGTCGGGCTGATCATCGGTGTGCTGGTCGGCTTGGTTCTGTTCGACGGCGATTCGCCTGGCCGCTTCGTGGTCCCGGTGGTCGTGACGCTCTTCGCCGGGGTCATGGGGTTCGTCTACTGGGGCGGCCGGACCCCGGAGCTCGAGAACGAGACCATGTCAGCCTCCGGGGAGCCGGGGAGCTCGTCCACCCCGCGCGACCCCCGTACCGACGACCGGGGTCGCTGACGGCGCCGGGTCCCGGCGGTCAGCGGCCGCCCACTGCCAACCGATCAGGAGCAGGGTGGTGGTGGCCAGGCCATCGCCGATGACCCACAGCAGCGCGGCGCCGAGGCGCTGATCGGCCAGGGCGGCCTCGGCGGGAAGATGGGGTTGGAGGTACGGCTGGCGGGCGCTGAGGAGCACCAGACCGAGCACCGTGTGCACTGGGAGGAGCAGGGCGGCGCTCAGCAACCGCAGAGGGTGAGCGTGCCGCCAGGCGGTGGGCTCCAGGCCGAGCACAGCCACCGCGAAGAGCGCTCCGGACAGCACGAGGTGGAGGTGCACGGCGCTGTGGACCAGCTCCGAGCGGCCTTCCCACCGGTACAGGGGTGTCAGCCAGAGCACCCACGGGCCGAGCGCGAAGAGGGCCAGCGCCACGAGCGGGTGGGCCAAGCGGGAGGGCACGCGAGCGTGAAGCGCCCAGCGGGCGGTGGACCGGGCCCGCCCGCCGGCGCGCACAGCCAGCGTGATCGGCCGACCGAGCACCATCGACCAGGGTCCGACCATGCCGACCAGCACGTGCTCGACGACCCGGCCGCTGAACCGGTCGGGCACCGGCCCGCTGGAGGCGGCCGCCAGGATGATCACCCCGATGGTGAAGGCCAGGCGGCGCGTCGCGGGCCATGTCACCCCTCGGGCGCGCAGCCGGCGCACCCCGACGTCGTAGGCGGCGAGGGCGGCGATGGCGAGGATGACGACACCGCCGAGTCGCACCCAGGCCACGCTCGACGCTACCCGTAGCATGCGCTCGTGAGCCGGTCCCGACTGCCGAGGGTCCCGCGTGGCTAACCGGCCGTCGGCGGCCACCACGCCGACGCGGCCTGGCGCGGTGCCGTCCCCCTTGGTCGTCGGCGTGGTCGTGTGGCTCACCTCGGAGGTGCTGTTCTTCGGGGCGCTCTTCGGTGCCTGGTTCTCGCTCCGGAGCGCCAACGCCGGCGTCTGGCCGCCCGAGGGAGCGGAGGTCGAGCGCCTCCTTCCGACCATCGGCACGGTCCTGCTCCTCAGCTCCAGCGCAACGGTGCAGCTCGCCGCCCGCGCCGCCCGCCCCGACCCTGACCTCGCGCGCCGATGGTTGATGGCCACGGTCGCCCTCGGCACGGTCTTCCTCGGGCTCCAGGCGCGGGAGTGGGCCACGCTGCCCTTCTCGGTCGACGACCACGCCTACGGCACCGCCTTCTTCGCCCTCACCGGGTTCCACGGCCTGCACGTGCTCGGGGGGTTGGCGGCCATGTCGGTGCTGGCCCGGCACCGTCCCGCGCACCACGACGCCGTCGAGGTGGTGTCGCTCTACTGGCACTTCGTCGACGGGGTGTGGCTGGTGCTGTTCGCCAGCGTGTACCTGGCCGGATGACGGCCCGCCGCGCCGCCCTGGTCCTGGTGCTGGTGGTGTTGGGTACGACCGCCCAGCTGTCGGCCAGCGGCTCGGCCGGCGGTCCTCCGACCGCGCTCGTGGCGGAGGGGGCCGACCTCTACGCAGTGGCCTGCACCTCCTGCCACGGGGCGGACGGCGAGGGTGTGGAGGGACGCGGCCCCAGCCTCGCGCAGGCCGGCGCCGCCTCGGCCGACTTCTACCTGTCGAGCGGCCGGATGCCGATGGACGACCCGCAGGGGCAGACGCAACGGAAGCCCCCGGCCTACGCCCCCGAGGAGATCGACGCCCTCGTCGCCTTCGTGGCGACCCTCGGCGAAGGCCCGGCCATCCCCGACACCGATCCGCAGGATGGCGACCTGCCCACCGGCCAGCAGCTGTACACCGCCAACTGCGCCGCCTGCCACAACTCGGCCGGATCCGGCGGCGCCCTCGGCCAATCGATCTACGCTCCGGCCGTCACCGACGCCACCCTCCTGCAGGTGGCGGAGGCGACCCGCATCGGCCCCGGGGCCATGCCGGCCTTCGGGCCCGGCACCCTGGACGACGAGGAGGTGGCCTCCATCCAGCGCTACGTCGGCTACCTGAAGGACCCGCGGGACCCCGGTGGCGCGCCCCTGGGCCGGCTCGGGCCGGTCCCCGAGGGGGCGGTAGCCTGGCTGGTCGGCGTCGGCAGCCTGCTCGTCGTCGCCCGATGGCTGGGAGCCCATCGCTGATGGAGCGCTCCGCCGCAGTCGCCCTCACGATCTCCACGCTGGCCGCCCTGGGCCTGGCCGCCGTGTACATCGCCGGCGGCCAGCCGCAGGCCGAGGGCGTCCTCCTCGCCCTGTGCCTCGGTGGGATCGGCGTGGCCCTGGGCCTGTGGGGCAAGGACATCGGCGGGAGCCACCGGGAGCCGGGCGCCGAGCCGGCCGTCGTGACCGCCGAGCGCCCGGAGCTGCCGTCGGACGCCGGCCCGCGCGCCGACGTGGCGGCCAGCCTCGACCGGGGCGGGCGCGCCCTGGGGCGCCACGACCGCCGCCGCTTCCTCGGCCGCTTCTTCGCCACCGCCGCCGGGGCGCTCGGCCTGGCCGCCCTCTTCCCGCTGCGCTCGCTCGGCCCCGCTCCGGGCGGCGCCCTCCGCCACACCGCCTGGCGGGAGGGCTCCCGCGCCACCGTGGACGGCCGGCCGGTGCGAGCGGCAGATCTGGCCGTGGGATCGGTGCTGACGGTGTTCCCCGGCGATGACACCAGCGAGGACTCGGCCACCGTCCTGATCCGGGTCGACCCCGACCGCCTCGACCTGCCCGCCGGACGGGAGGGCTGGGCGCCCGACGGGCTGGTGGCCTACTCCAAGATCTGCACCCACGTCGGCTGTCCGGTCGGTCTCTACCAGGAGACCACCAACGAGCTGCTGTGCCCGTGCCACCAGAGCACCTTCGACGTCTTGCGCGGCGCCCGGCCCGTGTCCGGTCCCGCCACCCGCTCCCTGCCCCAGCTGCCCATCACGATCGACGACGAGGGCTTCGTGGTGGCCCAGTCTGACTACGAGGAACCCATCGGCGCCGGGTTCTGGAACCGGGAGCGCCGGCCGTGAGGACGCCACGATGCTGATCCGGCCCGTCCTCCGATGGCTTGACGACCGGGTGGGCGGCGCCCCCTTCTTCAGCAAGGCCCTCAACCGGGTCTTCCCCGACCACTGGTCGTTCATGCTCGGCGAGATCGTCCTCTACTGCTTCATCGTGCTGGTCGCCACCGGCACCTACCTGGGCTTCTTCTTCGAGCCCTCCGGTCGGGAGGTCGTCTACGACGGCTCCTTCGCTCCCCTGCAGGGGGTGGAGATGTCGGCCGCCTACCGCTCCGCCCTCGACCTCAGCTTTGACGTGCGGGCCGGACTGGTGATGCGGCAGATCCACCACTGGGCTGCCCTCGTCTTCGTCGCCACCATGGTCGTGCACCTGGCGCGCGTGTTCCTCACCGGCGGGTACCGCAAGCCGCGCGACCTCAACTGGGTGGTGGGCGTCACCCTGCTCGTGCTGGCCATCGTCAACGGGTTCCTCGGCTACTCGCTCCTCGATGACCTGCTGAGCGGCACGGGCGTACGGGTGGCCAACGCCATCCTGCTGGCCGTGCCCTTCCTCGGCCCCGACCTCGCCTTCGGCCTCTTCGGGGGGGAGTTCCCCACCGAAGATCTGGTGCCGCGCTTCTACATCCTCCACGTGCTCGTGGTGCCGGCCATCATCGTCGGACTGCTCTCGGTGCACCTGGCCCTGGTGTGGCGGCAGAAGCACACCCAGTTCGCCGGCGAGGGCCGCACGGAGACGAACCTGGTCGGCGAGCGACTCTGGCCCGCCTACGCCATGAAGGCCGGCAGCCTCTTCTTCCTGACGGTGGCCATGCTGGCCGCCCTCGGAGGTCTGGCCCAGATCAACCCCATCTGGGCCTACGGGCCGTTTCGCTCCGGCCTCGCCACCACCGCCGTCACCTCGGCCTCGCAGCCCGACTGGTACATGGGCTGGCTCGACGGTGCCCTGCGCCTCATGCCGGCGTGGGAGCTCCGCACCGAGTGGTTCACCCTCCCCAACCCCTTCTTCGGTGGGGTGCTGGTGCCCTCGCTCTTCTTCGGGCTGCTCTACGCCTACCCGTTCCTCGAGGCCCGCTGGACCCACGACCGCCATCGCCACAACCTGCTCCAACGCCCGCGCGACAACCCGGGCCGCACCGGGATCGGCGCGGCGGTCGCGTCGTTCTACCTGGTGCTGTTCCTCGCCGGCAGCAACGACGTCCTGGCCGGCGTCTTCGAGGTCGCCCCCGAGAGCATCACCGCCCTGTTCCGCGTCCTGGTGATCGTCCTCCCGGCCGCCGCCTTCGCCCTCACGCGCCGCCTCTGCCGGGAGCTTCAGGCGAGCGGCCTCCGCCCCATCGCCGAACCCGGCGGCCCAAGACCTCAACCCGAGCCTGAGCCCGAGGACCCCCGGGGCGGAGTCAGGCGGTGACGACTTCGAGCTCGGTCACCCTCGCCAGCGCCTCGAAGTCGCGGTCGAGGTGGAGGACGGGCTCACCGAGCCGCACGGCCACCGCCGCGATCAAGCAGTCGACCATGTTGCGGACGGTCTGGCCCGTGGTCGGCCCGATTCCCTGGTCCGCGGCGCTTGTACGCTCAGGGGCGATGGACATCCCTGCTTCGGACGATGGGCTCACCGTGCTCGGCCAGAAGGTCCAGCACCCGATCGACCACCTCGAGTGCTTCGACGCCCCGGCCCACGTCAGCACCGTCCGGCTGACCACCCACGAGGTCATGTCGATCTGCCCGGTGACGGGGCAGCCCGACATCTCGTCGCTGGTGATCGACTACCAGCCGGACCGGAGCTGCATCGAGTCGAAGTCGCTGAAGCTGTACGTGTGGTCGTTCCGGGATCGTCACCTGTTCTGTGAGGCACTGGCGGCGGAGATCGCGGAGGAGGTGGTGCGGGCGGCCGATCCGCACGCCGTGACGGTGACCCTCACCCAGCAGCCCCGGGGCGGGATCGTGATCGAGGCGACGGCCGCCCGTCGCAAGGGGGCCTGATCCGGCCAGCTCAGGCGTCGGGACCTCGATAGGCGCACCCGGCGGTGCAGGTCTCCCGGACGCTGATCTGCGAGAGCAGCGGCAGGGTCGGGGCGAGGCGGTCCCAGATCCACTGGGCGATCACCTCGCTGGTGGGGTTCTCCAGGCCGGCGATCTCGTTGAGGTGGTGGTGGTCGAGCTCGGCGATGACCGGGCCGGCCGCGCGGCTGATGTCGGCGAAGTCCGCGACCCAGCCGGCGGTCGGGTCGACCTCACCCTCGAGGTGCACCGTCACCCGGAAGGAGTGACCGTGCAGCCGCGCGCACTTGTGGTCCGGCGCGACGTTGGGCAGGCGGTGCGCCGCCTCGAAGCTGAGCTCCTTGAAGATCTCCACTACGGGATCCCCAGGTACTTGTGCGTCTGCAGGCTGAGGCGCCAGCGCGGGTGGTGCAGGCAGTGGTCGACGGCGAGGGCGGTGTTGGCCTCGAGCTGCGGGCCGTCCATCGGCTGCAAGAAGAAGTGGTCGAAGGCGAGGTGCTCGACCTCCGCCGGGTCGAGGCCCACCTGGGGGAAGATCAGCTTCAGCTCGTCGCCCTCGCGGAGCAGGAGCTCGGCCCCGGCCTTGGGGCTGACGCAGATCCAGTCGATGCCGGGAGGGGGCGGGCAGGTGCCGTTGGTCTCGATGGCGATGCGGAACCCCTCGGCGTGGAGGGTGGCAACGAGGGCATCGTCGAGCTGGAGCAGCGGCTCGCCCCCGGTGCACACGACGAATCGGCGGCCGTCGGGCCCCGGCGCCCAGGCGGCCGCCACCGCGCCCGCCAGCTCGTGGGCGGAGGCGAACCGCCCACCGCCCGGTCCGTCGGTGCCCACGAAGTCGGTGTCGCAG
>Ga0183260_10004942_pt1 | contig 10542 bp, 7 predicted proteins | sample AntDrymUQ4972206_2_FD_129768 | JGI IMG/M metagenome (GOLD analysis project Ga0183260, IMG submission 129768) | Polar desert sand microbial communities from Dry Valleys, Antarctica - metaG UQ497 (22.06) (version 2) (version 2) | ecosystem: Environmental > Terrestrial > Soil > Desert | place...
CCTACCGGAGGCCCAGTACGCGCTCGCGCAGGCCACCGTCCACATCGCGTCGTCGCCGAAGTCCGATTCGGTGGGCCGGGCGTACGGCGCGGCGCTGGCCGACGTGATGGCCAAGGGCTCGCTACCGGTCCCGAACCATCTCCGCACCGCGGGCGACCGGCGAATGAAGGCGCACGGCATCGGCGTCGGGTATCGCTTCCCGCACGACTACGAGGGCGACGACATCGAGCAGCAGTACCTGCCGGACGAGCTTGTCGGTCGTCGCTACTACGTCCCCAACGACCAGGGCTACGAGGTGACCATCGCCGCGCGGATGGCGGCGCGCGACGAGGCGCGAAACGAGAAGCCTCGGCGGAAGCAGCGCGCCGACCCGCCGACGGCCGGGATGTCGGACGCGATGAAGCTCAGCATGGGGGAGCGGAAGAAGCTGGCTGAGACGCAGAAGCGCGACGCGAGCGACTGAGGACGCCGTTGGCCATCTCGAGGCTCCTTATCCTTCGTGAGGCCATTCCGGTAGTCTCATCGGCCGCGACGCGTCGGGTCGAATCGAGAGGGTCGGCGGGTAGTCGCGGTCGCTGATCGACCTCCGGCGCCGGTTTGCGACCGGCGCGCACCTGGGCGATGAGGGTTCGAGAATGGCAATCAAGCGGACGACTGACCTGCCGCCAGCCCCGGACGGCCCCGACCGACCCGTGGTCTAGCTCGGCTGTATCCGGGATACCACGAGGAGGCAACCGAGCTGTTCCAGGTAGCCTCTCGTGGGTTCTGGCAGAGGTGCGAACGAGTACGGTCGCCCGCTGCCGGCTCAGTTCGATCACGAGTTGGGAGAGCCGGCGCCATGCACGAGGCGCCAGCCTCCTCGGTTACAGTGACGGCGATGCCACCGCCCCTCCTCTCGGACGCGTTCGGCCATCACGTCTGGGCCACGATTCGCGTGCTGGATGCCTGCGCAGGTCTCGATAACGCACAGCTGTCGTCCGTCATGCCCGGCACGTACGGCTCGATCATCGACACGCTCCGCCATCTCGTGGGCGGGGACATCTTCTACCTCGATGTCCTGCGCGGCGGCGAGCCGGAGCGCTTCGACGAGCCGGGGAGCGACATCCCAACACTACGCGCCGTGATGGAGGCCCACGATCCCGAGTGGCAGCGCCTGGTCACCGGCGATCTCGACCCTACGACCGTCGTCATCGAACATGAGGACGCCGGCGAGACGCATGCGCCACTCGGGATTCGGCTCGCCCAGGCGCTTCACCACGGGACCGATCACCGCAGCCAAGTCTGCACCGCGCTCACGACCCTGGGCATCGTGCCGCCCGCGATCGAGGTGTGGGACTTCGCCCGCCAGGACGGCCGCATGTTCTCGATCGAAACGACCGGATCCTCCGAGGCGCCGTCGCGGCGCTGAACTCGGCGATGACCATCCCATGGTCATAAGGACGGCTCTGGGTCGATAGGGCGCTGCCGGATGGAACCCCGCGGCTCCATGCCGTCGGTCGTGGTCACCCGGTGAGCATTCGCGGCTCGTATGCCCGATACGGCGCGTGGACTATGGCCAGCCACTAGCGGCGCCGCCCCATTGCGGCCGCGGAGGCGCCCTTGAGCTCATGGCGTGATCACGACCCGGCCGATCGCGCGCCCGGACCGCGCGAGCTAGACCGCCACAGGCTCCTGGACATAGACGCGGAGGTGTTGCGCGGTCAGCGTGTCGGCATTCGCGACGAGGTCAGCCGGGGTCCCCTCGAACACGATCCGGCCGCCGTCGTGACCCGCGCCGGGGCCGAGGTCGATGATCCAGTCGGCGTGCGCCATCACCGCCTGGTGGTGCTCGATCACGATGACCGTCTTGCCGCCATCGACGAGCCGGTCGAGCATCGCGAGCATCCGGTCGACGTCGGCGAGGTGCATCCCGGTGGTCGGCTCGTCGAGCACGTAGATCGTCGCCTTCTCGGCCATGTGGATGGCGAGCTTGAGCCGCTGCCGCTCGCCACCCGACAGCGTGGTCAGCGGCTGGCCGAGCGTGATGTACCCGAGGCCCACGTCCACCAGCCGGTCGAGGATCGCCCGCGCCGGACCGGAGCGGAAGAACTCGCGCGCGTCGGCGACCGACATCGCGAGCACCTCGCTGATGTTCCGGTCCTGGTAGGTCAGGCGGAGCACCTCGGGCGTGAACCGCCTGCCCTCGCAGTCCTCGCAGACCGTGGCGACGCCGGCCATCATCGCGAGGTCGGTGTAGATCTGGCCGATCCCCTTGCACGTCGGGCAGGCGCCCTCCGAGTTCGCGCTGAACAGCGCCGGCTTCACGTTGTTGGCCTTGGCGAACAGCGTCCGGATGGGATCGAGCAGGCCGGTGTAGGTGGCGGGGTTCGACCGGCGCGACCCCCGGATCGGCGACTGGTCGACGATCGCGAGCCCATCGCTGCGCGGCAGCGAGCCGTGAATGAGCGAGCTCTTGCCCGAGCCGGCGACCCCGGTCACGACGGTGAGGACACCAAGCGGGATGTCGACCGACACGTGCTGCAGGTTGTTGCGCGTGGCGTCAACGATCTGGAGGTGGCCCCTGGCCGGACGGGCATCCGACCGCAACTGCGCCCGATGGTCGAGGTGCCGACCCGTCACCGTGCCCGACGCCCGCAGACCGGCCACGTCGCCCGTGTAGCAGATCCGACCGCCGTCGGACCCCGCGCCCGGGCCCAGGTCCACGACGAAGTCGGCGGTCTCGATGACCTCGGGCTTGTGTTCGACCACCAGCACCGTGTTGCCCTTGTCGCGGAGCTGGGCCAGCAGCCGGTTCATGCGGTCGATGTCGTGCGGGTGGAGGCCGGCCGTCGGCTCGTCGAAGACATAGCTGATGTCGGTCGGGCTCGAGCCGAGATGGCGGACCATCTTCACCCGCTGAGACTCGCCCCCCGACAGCGACGACGCCTCGCGATCGAGGCTGAGATAGCCGAGCCCGATCTCGACGAACGACTCCAGCGAGTCACGGAGATTGCCGACGAGCGGCGCGACCGACGGGTCCGTCAGCCCGCGCACGAACTCCGCGAGGTCGCTGATCTGCATCGAGACGCACTCGGCGATGTTCCGCCCATCGATCCGCGAGCCGAGCGCCGCCTGGTTGAGCCGCGAGCCGCCGCACGACGGACACGCGGTGAACGTCACGGCCCGGTCGACGAACGCCCGGATGTGCGGCTGCATCGCGTCGCGATCCTTGCTCAGGATCGACCGCTGGACCTTGAGCAGCAGACCCTCGTAGGGGATGTTGATGTTGCTGATCCTGAGCTTCGTCGGGGGCTTGCGGAGCAGCGCATCCCACTCGTCGGGCGTGTAGTCCTTGAGCTTCTTGTCGCCGTCGAGGAAGCCCGCCTGGGTGTACACCAGCACATACCAGGTCCCGGTCGTGTAGCCGGGCACCTGGATGGCGCCCTCGTTGAGCGACTTCTCGCGGTCAACCATCTCGTCGAGGTCGACGTCCGACTGTCGCCCGAGGCCCTCGCACTCGCGGCACATGCCCTCCGGCAGGTTGAAGCTGAACGCGCCCGAGCCGCCGACGTGCGGCTGGCCGAGCCGGCTGAACAGGATCCGCAGCAGCGTGTAGGCATCGGTCGCGGTTCCGACGGTCGAGCGCGAGTTCGCGCCCATCCGCTCCTGGTCGACGATGATCGCCGCGGTCAGGTTGCGCAGCTCGTCGGCGTCGGGTCGGCCGATGTTGGGCATGAACGACTGCAGGAACGCGGTGTACGTCTCGTTGATGAGCCGCTGCGACTCGGCGGCGATCGTCCCGAACACCAGCGACGACTTGCCCGAGCCGGACACGCCCGTGAAGACCGTCAGCCGGCGCTTCGGGATGTCCACCGAGACGTCACGCAGGTTGTTCTCGCGGGCGCCTCGGACCTCCATGACGTCGTGGCTGTCGGTCACGATCCCCTCCGTCGACTGGGCAGCCCGGGCAGACTACCGGCTATGAAGGTCAGACGGCTCCGGGCGGCGGAACTCATCGACGCCGACGTCCGCGCCCTGCGCTCGCTGTTCGACGCTGCCTGGCCGGACGGCGGGTTCGACGATATGGACTGGGAGCACGCGACGGGCGGCACCCACGTGGTCCTGGAGGAGGCGGGCCGGATCCTCTCGCACGCATCGGTCGTGCCGCGGCAGCTCGTCGCCGGCACGGCATCGGTGCATGCCGGTTATGTCGAGGCGGTGGCCACGCATCCGGACCATGCAGGCCGAGGCCACGGCTCGGCCGTGATGCGCAAGGTGAACGACATCATCCTGGCCGAGCACGAGCTGGGGGCGCTGAGCACGGGCCTCCACGCGTTCTACGAACGGCTCGGCTGGCTGCGCTGGCGCGGGCCGACCTGGGTCCGGACGGCAGATGGCCTCCTCCGCACCGCGGATGACGACGACGGCGTCATGGTGCTTGCGACGCCGTCGATGCCCGCGCCAGACCTCGACGGCCCGCTCAGCTGCGAGTGGCGAGCCGGAGACGTCTGGTGACCGAGGACGCCGCCGCCCGCGCCGACGCCCCCGAAACCTGGACCCGTCTCCTCCCCGCCCAGCTCCGCCCGATCGCCGCCCGTTTCTTCCCGCGGGGCGCGATTCTGCTCGCCGTCGTGACGTTCGGCAGCTACGTCATGGGCCTCGTCCGGGACGTGGTCCAGACGCGGACGTTCGGGGCCAGCGCGGAGCTGGACGCCTACCTCGCCGCGTTCGCGATCCCCGAGATCGCGCTTGGCGTCCTCGTGGCCAGCGGCCTGTCGGCCCCGTTCGTGCCGATCTTCCTCGCGCTCCGCCAGGACGATGAGCGGGCCGCGCGCGACTTCGCGGGCACCGTCCTCACGCTCGCGGTGCTGATCATTAGCGTGGCCACGCCGGTGCTGTTCGTCATCGCCCCGTACACCGTGGAGCTCACGGGCGCCGGCTTCACGCCCGCCCAGCGTTCGCTGTACACGGACCTCTTCCGCCTGATGCTCGTCACGCCCGTGCTGTTCGCACTGTCGGATGTGCTCGGCGAGGTGCTCGTCGCGGAGCGACGGTTCCTGGGCTACGCGCTCGCGCCGGTCCTCTACAACGGCGGGATCGTCCTCGGGATGGTGCTCTTGGGCGGCAGCCTCGGGATCCATGCCGGGGCGGTCGGCGCCATCCTGGGGGCCCTCCTCCACGTGGGCATCCGGCTGCTCTGGCTCCGGGGCAGCACGGTCCGCTTCCGGCCGGCGCTGCGCGTCCGGACCCTCGCGTTCCGGGAGTTCGTGCGGCTGATGATCCCGCGCATGGCCAGCCACCCGATCGACCCGCTCACCTTCACAGTGCTCGGATCGCTTGCGACGACCGTCGCGGTCGGTGGCCTGACGTCGCTCAGCCTCGCCCGCAACTTCCAGAGCGTGCCGGTCAGCGTGATCGCCGTGTCGTTTGCGCTGGCCGTCTTCCCCACCCTGTCGGCGGCCGCGGCGGCCGGCGACCGCGGGACGTTCACCCGGATCGTCGTGCGCAACACGATCACGATCGCGGTGCTCACCACGCTTGCCGCGGTCGTCCTTGCCGTGCTGGGGCGGTTCGTGATCGAGCTGTTCCTGCGCGGTGGCGCGTTCACCCAGGAGGCGGTCGACCGGACGAACCTGGTGCTGGTCGTGATGGCCCTTGCGATCCCGTTCGAGAGCCTCACCCACCTGCTCAGCCGGGCCATCTTCGCGACCCGCAACACGGTGCTCCAGGTGCTCGCATCGGTGGGCAGCTTCGCCGTGGTGTTCGGGGCGGCGCAGATCCTCACGCCGGCGCTGGGGATCGTGGGGATCCCGCTGGCGTTCGCGCTGGGGATGGCGGCGAAGGTGGCGCTGCTGGCGCTGGCGCTGGTCCCGAGGGTGCGCGGCATCCGGCCGGCGCCGGACCTCGCCGAGGCCGCCTGAGGGAGGTCAGCCGCGGGTCAGCGGGTCAGCGGGATCGTCGGTACCACCGCGATGAACTTGCCGTCGCGATCCGGGTAGTCACCCTCGGGGCGCTTCCACGCCAGGTAGTTGCGATCCATCTCGGCGGCGTCCTGGAACGCGCCGGGCGGATCCGAGGCGCCCCAGATGTTCGAGACCCACGGATACCAGGGATCCAGGATGTAGGCGCCCGTGACCGTGGCGTCGGGAAAGAGCGTCGGGTCGGCGTCGGCCCGGTAGCCGGACATGATCCACGTGTGGGCACCGCGCCAGGTCAGGAGGATGACCGGCGCGCCGGTCACCTTGATCGCCCGGGCTGAGTCGCGGAGTGCGTCGGCTCGGGTCTCGTAGGCCCGGATCTCGTAGCCCGGCACGCCGTACGCCTCGAGCGCGAGCGCCATCGCTGCCGGGCCCCAGTTGCCGTTGTGGCTGTCCTGCCAGCTTTCCCACTCGCGAACCCGGGTCGCGAGCCCCCGCTGGAAGGCGTCGTGGGTGGGTGCCTGACCGTGGATGGCCAGCATCATCTGCGTGCCCGCGACCGCGCACCAGTCCTTGTCTGCCTGGTGGCTGAATACGGCCTCGGGATCGGGCACCGAGTCGAAGTCGACCGCGACGCGGGGCGGGAGCGGCGTGGGCGTGGGTGCCGGTGTCGGCGTCGCCGCCGGGGCGGTCGGGCGCGGGCCCGTCGCGCGCGGCGTGGGTGCGGGCGTGGCGGTCGCGACGGCGACCGGCGGCAGCGTGACGGCGATCGTCGGCAGGGTCGATCGCTCCGGCACGGGCCCCGTGATCAGGCGGTCGATCCGGCGGATCAGCCCCTCGAACCGGTCGCCCGCGCCGAGCGCGTTGGTGGACACGGCCCCGAGCCCGGTCGCCACGACCACGACGGCGAGCACGAGCAGGAGCCGCCAGCGACGCGTCGCTCGACGGCTGGGATGGGGCTGGGGCAACACGAACCTCTGAGCAGCTTGCCGTCAAGGACGGCCGGGCGGGCGGCGCTGCGACGCGGCGCCCGTGGAGGCATCGTGCCACGTCCGGCAGTTATGACGCGAGAACGACCCGTTGGGCACGCGGCCGGAGCGTGCCCGGGACGGGCCGGATCCGGCGAGCAGGTTCGTCGCGCGGGTACCACGACCATTCGTGCCGCGAGCATGAGGCGCGGCGCTGGCCGCGCCCTCGAGCGAGCTTTGTGGCCGCGAACCCGGCGCCTCACCACGTCCATTCGTAACGGGCGCCACAGGCGGGGCCCGGGCCGGTCGCTCATGCGTGGAGCACGAACGACGGTGGTACGAACCCTCCGAGCCACCCCGACCCGAACGCGGGTTGGCGCGGCGCCGAGACTTCTGCGACCATCGAAGCGCCGTCACGCGCTCCAGCCCAGCACCCCAGGAGATTCCGTGGACCGCTTCGAGCCCAACCTGCGCATCCCCGGCCCCACCGCCCTGCCGCCCACGGTCCGCGAGGCCGGCGCGCGCCAGATGATCAACCACCGCGGCCCCGAGTTCGCGGCGATGCTCGCCCGGATCCTCGAGGGGATGAAGCCCTTCTTCGGCACGACCAGCGACATCGCCATGCTCTCGTGCGCGGGTTCGGGCGGGCTCGAGGCTGCCGTGGTCAACACACTCTCGCCCGGCGACCGGGTGCTGGGCGTCTCGATCGGCGCGTTCGGCGACCGGTTCGCCGAGGTCGCCTCCGCCTACGGGGCCGAGGTCGTCAAGCTCGACGTCGAGTGGGGCCGGGCGGCCGACCCGGCAGACGTCCGCGAGGCGCTGGCCGAGCAGGGCCCGTTCGGGGCGGTCCTGCTCACGCACAACGAGACCTCGACCGGCGTCATGAACCCCATCCCGGAGCTGGCCGCCGCGATCCGCGAGGCGAGCCCCGAGACCCTCATCCTCGTCGACAGCGTGTCGGCCCTCGGTGCCGTGCCGTTCGCGATGGACGACTGGGGGATCGACGTCGTGGTCACCGGCTCGCAGAAGGCCTGGATGTCCGCCCCGGGGCTGGCGATGGTGGCCGCGTCGGAGCGAGCGTGGGCCGCGATGGAGACGGCGCGCATGCCCCGCTTCTACCTCGACCTGCGCAAGCACCGCGACAGCCACGCGGATGGCGAGACGCCGTGGACGCCTGCCCTCGCGGTCGTCTACCAGGTCGACGAGGGGATCCGGTTGATGCAGGCCGAGGGTCCCCACGCGGTCTTCGCCCGGCACGAGGCCTGCGCCGCCGCGACCCGCGCCGGCCTCGAGGCGCTCGGGTTCGAGCTCTTCGCCGATCCGCGCTACGCGTCGCGCACCGTCACCTGCGTCAGACTCGCACCCGGCGTTGAGTGGAAGGCGCTCAACGGTGCCCTCAAGCAGCGCGGCATCGTGCTCGCCGGAGGCCAGGGCAAGCTGACCGGCCAGGTCTTCCGTGTCGGCCATCTCGGATCGGTGACCGTCGAGGAGATCCTCGGCACGATCGCCGGTCTCGAATCGGTTGCCATCGAACAGGGCCGCGACGTCGAGCCGGGTGCTGCCGTGGGCGCGGCGCAGGCGGCGGCCCTGGCATCGCGGGGAGTCGGTCGGGCCGCAGCCGCCACCGCATGAGGATCCTCGTCGCCGAGCCCCTCGCCCGGGAGGGCGTCGATCGCCTGCGCGCCCACCACGACGTCGACGAGCGTGCAGGGCTGTCGCGCGAGGAGCTGTGCGCCGAGATCGGCGCCTACGACGCGCTCGTCGTGCGCAGCCAGGTCCAGGTCGACGCGGCCCTGATCGGGGCGGCGACGCGGCTCGTCGTCGTGGGGCGGGCCGGGGTCGGCGTCGACAACGTCGATCTCGGTGCGGCAACCCGTGCCGGCATCACCGTCGTCAACGCGCCGACCGGCAACACGATCGCGGCCGCCGAGCACACGCTTGCCCTGCTGTTCGGGCTCGCCCGGCGGATCGCCGCCGCCGACGCATCGGTCCGGCGCGGCGAGTGGAAGCGCAGCCAGTTCACGGGCGTGGAGCTGCGCGGCAAGACCCTCGGCATCGTGGGCCTCGGCAAGATCGGCCAGGCGATCGCCGACCGGGCGCGCGCGCTGGAGATGACCGTGATCGGGTCCGATCCCTACATCACGACCGAGCAGGCGGCGCACCACGGCGTCGAGCTGACCGAGCTCGATGCGCTGCTCGCGCGCGCCGACGTCGTGACCGTCCACGTGCCGCTCACCCGGGCCACCCGCCGCCTGATCGGGGCCGAGGCGCTGGCGCGCATGAAGCCCGGGGCGCTGCTCCTCAACGTCGCGCGCGGCGGCGTGGTGGACGAGGCCGCGGTTGCCGAGGCGCTGCGCGACAGGCGGCTCGGGGGCGCCGCGGTGGACGTCTTCGAGCACGAGCCGCCGACGGGCTCGCCCCTGCTCGAGGCGCCCCGCACGCTGTTGACGCCCCATCTCGGCGCGTCCACCGAGGAGGCCCAGGTGCTGGTCGCCGAGGAGGTCGCCGACCAGGTGCTCGACGTGCTCGCCGGCCGTCCGGCCCGGTACGCGGTCAACGCGCCGCTGCTGACGCCCGAGACCGCCCAGGCCATCGCGCCGTACCTGCCGGTCGCGGAGACGCTTGGCCGCTTCTTCGCCCAGTTTGCCCGGGGCGCGACCAGCACGCTGACGCTCGAGATCGCGGGCGACGCGGCGGAGTTCGACGGATCCCCGCTTACCGCGGCCGTCCTGCGCGGGTTCCTGGGGGCGACCACCACCGAGCGGGTCAACCTCGTCAACGCCGCCTCGATCGCACGGGCCCGCGGGATCACGCTGGTCGAGCGCAAGACGCCCGATGCCGGCCAGTTCGCGGCGCTCCTGTCGCTGTCGGGCCAGTCGGGCGGCCGCACGACGACCGTCGCGGGCACGGTGGGCGCTGGCGGCCCCCGCCTGAGCCGGCTCGACGACTACTGGCTGGACATGGCACCCGCCGAGGTGATGCTGATCACGCGGCACCACGATCGGCCGGGGATGATCGGGCGGATCGGAACCCTGCTCGGTGAGGCCGACGTGAACATCAGCGCGATGCACGTGGCCCGGACGGCGCCACGCGAGGACGCGTTCATGATCCTCGCGCTCGACGACGACGTGGCCGAGACGGTCGAGACGTCGATCCGCCGGCTCGAGGGCATCATCGAGGTGTGGACCGTCCGCCTGGCGGGCGCGCACTGACCGTGCCTGCGGGGCTCGATGCGACGATCGTCCTGCTCCGGCACGGCGAGACCACCGCCATCGTCGAGGGCCGGTTCCAGGGTCAATCGGCGGTGCCGCTCTCCCCGCTGGGGCGGCAACAGGCGGACCGCGCGGCCGCCCGTCTCGCGACGCCCCACGACCCGCCCTCTCTCCCGGTACCCGTGGGTGCGCCGCTCGAGATCGTCCACTCACCGCTCGTCCGGACGACCCAGACCGCAGAGTCGGTGGCCGCCGCAGCGGGCGCAGCGTACGGCCAGCCGATCGCGCTGCGGGCCGACGAGGGGCTCCGCGAGATCGGCCAAGGCGAATGGGAGGGCCGCCTCGGGTCCGAGATCGCCCAGCGCTGGGGCGACGTGCTGAGCGCCTGGCGCCTCAGGCCGACGGAGGCGCACGCGCCGGGCGGCGAGGGCCTGGTCGAGGTGAGGGAGCGGGTGGCTCCGGCGC
>Ga0183260_10004943_pt1 | contig 10541 bp, 8 predicted proteins | sample AntDrymUQ4972206_2_FD_129768 | JGI IMG/M metagenome (GOLD analysis project Ga0183260, IMG submission 129768) | Polar desert sand microbial communities from Dry Valleys, Antarctica - metaG UQ497 (22.06) (version 2) (version 2) | ecosystem: Environmental > Terrestrial > Soil > Desert | place...
ACCGAATAGCCGCTTCCGTTGCCGAGATTGATAAATTCGCTCTTTCCGCCGCCGCGCAAATATGTCAGGGCGAGCAGATGCGCTTGGCTCAAATCCGAGATATGAATGTAATCTCTGACGGCTGTGCCGTCGGGTGTTGGATAATCGTCGCCGAAAATCGAAATGTCTTCGCGCTTTGCTTGCGCCGCAAACAAAACAAGCGGAATCAAATGCGTTTCGGGTTCGTGATGTTCGCCGTATTTCGCCGACGCGCCGCAAGCGTTGAAATATCTCAAAGCGACAAATTTCAAACCGTAAGCCGCATCGTAATCGGTCAAAGCGCGTTCGACCATAAATTTTGACCAACCGTAAGGATTTGTCGGAGATTGCGGATGCTGTTCTTCAATCGGGACATATTTCGGTTCGCCATAAGTTGCACAAGTCGAGGAAAAGACAAATTTTTTGACATTGTTTTTGATTAAAACATCGAGCAGACGAAGCGTTTGCACAAAATTATTTTCATAATAAATCTGCGGCTTTTCCACCGATTCGCCGACATACGCAAACGCCGAAAAGTGCATACAGGCTTCGATTTCGTGTTCGCCGATGATTTTTTCAACCAAATCTTTGTCGCCAATTTCGCCTTCATAAAAAGGAATACTTTCAGCAACCGCTTGCCGGTGTCCATAAACGAGATTATCCAAAACGACAACTTTTTCGCCTTGTTTGTGTAAATCTTCAACCGCGACACTGCCGATATAACCTGCGCCGCCGGTAACTAAAATTGCCATATTGGTTAGTTTAAATCTTTGCCCGATAAAAACAAAATCATAGCTTGAAGATAATAACCATTTATTTGTTTTTGAGTCATATCTAACATTTTATTCGTATTGAATTCAATCGGATTTACCCGCTTCAAAATTTATCGGCAAATCTCCAAAATCTCTTTAGTCTTTTTAATTGAAAACTTAGACAACGAGCTTTGAAACCTGAATTTTTTGGAATGTTTTTTGCGTAACAAGCACCAAGTTTATAAAAAAAATTAACAGGAGTTAGAAAAACGGTGAAACAGGAATATACGCATCAATCGCTCATTATTTTGTTAGATGGAAATGCGGCGGCGGATAACCGTTTTGTCAAACAATGGTTGAAGAACAGCCGATTTTTAACCGGCGAAGCAACCGATATTTTCCAAGCCCTCGAAGAAATTTCCGATTTTACCGTTTGCCGTTGTCCTGATGTGATTTTGCTTGAAGTAGATTCGCTGACGCATGATTTTCTTACCGTCAGAGAAATGGTGCAAACTTTATCGGCTTACAGTTGTCTGCCTATTTTTGCTCTGTCCAAATCGGGAAACATCGTCAATCACAAAGATTGTTTCGAGGGAAATCTGGCACAATTAAAGACACGGCTGGAAAAAATATTTCCGAAACTTACGCAGACGCAAATCGCGGCTTGAGGATTTAAGTTTCAAAACTTGAAATCTGAAACTTTTTATGTCCGAAACTTTTCTCAATCCGGTTTATCCGCACTCTTTTCCCGATCCGTTTATCTTAAAATTTCGCGGCGAATATTTTGCGTATTGCACTGACTTTTGGCACGACGGTAAAGTTTTCGGCGTTCTTCGTTCACGCGATTTGGTCAATTGGACTGAAATCGGCGGCGCGATGAAGCGGCTTGAAACGGATGCGCCGTTTTATTGGGCGCCGGAAGTTATTTATGCGGACGGCAAATTTTATTTGTATTATAGCGTCGGAAACGAAACTTTGATGGAGATTCGCGCCGCCGTTTCAAATCGTCCCGACGGCGATTTTGTTGATTCAGGACGGCGTTTGACGACGGAAGATTTTGCAATTGACGCGCACGTTTTTACGGATGAAACGGGAGCTCGTTATTTTTTCTACGCGACTGATTTTTTGACACATTCGCATATCGGCACGGGAATAGTGGTTGATAAAATGGTTGATTTTTTCACGCTTGCTGGCAATCCGCGACCCGTAACCCGCGCCAAATACGATTGGCAGATTTACGACCCGAATCGAAAAGAAAAAGGCGGAGTTCGCTGGCACACGATTGAAGGCGCGTTTGTCCTGAAGCGCAAAGGAATTTATTACGAAATGTTTAGCGGCGGAAATTGGCAAAATATAACTTACGGCGTAAGTTTTGCCGTAACCGACGATATTGAAAAAGCGGAAGAATGGCAGCAATTTTCGGACGGCGAAAAGGTTTTGCCGATTTTGCGGACAGTGTCTGATGTGGTTGTCGGACCTGGACATAACAGCGTCATTCGCGGACTGAACAACCGCGAACTTTTTTGCATTTATCACCGATGGACTGACGACAGCAGAGTTTTGGCGATTGACCGAATGGATTTTGTCGGCACGAGAATTTTTATCAACGGCGCAACTTTCGAGCCTCAAATCGCGCCGTTTCAGCCGACTTTGGCGGATTTTTTCGATGGCGAAAACTTGAACGAAAATTGGCAAAGCGTCGGTGAATGGAAAGTTGCAGGTGGCGAAGCGATTTCCGAAAATTCTGCGAGAAGCGAACTTGTCTGCAAAAAAGCGGCGGCGGGGTTTTTGTGTGAACTCAGTCTTCGCGCCCTCGAAGCGTCCGACGAATATAGTTCGTTCGGCTTTTGTCTGCGTGTTGAAGATGAAAAAACTTTTGAGTTTTTGATTTTTCCGAAAGCGCGACAAACGGTTATTTCCTGGTTTGAAGATAAAGCGTTTAAAAAGCAGATTTTTCAATTGCCCGACAATTTCAGCGCGTCGGACATTCATCTTTTACGCGTCGAAGTAGATGCGTTTAATGTCAAAATTTCAATTGATGAAACGCTTTTTAGTTTTGAAAAATTATTAGAAAAATCTGCGACACAAATCGCTCTCGTCGCCGAAAAAATGCAAGCCGCATTTTCAGGGTTTGCTTTAACCGCCGGTTTTGAAGATTTGTTCGATTGGACGGATGCGGAAATCGAAAAACACGGCTGGCAAAAATTGACAAACGAAGGCGTTTGCCGACTCGAAAATCAACAGCTTTTTTTGACCAGCCAAGACCAAACCGAAACGATTTTAACAAAAGGCGCGGCGCACGAAGATTTTGAATTTCTCTTCAATCTGCGGCTTATCGAAACTTTCGACGAGAGATTTGAATTCGGTATTTTGTTTTTGAATAATAAAACCGAGATTGTTTTCCGTTTAAAAATAGAGCGCGAATCAGACAAATTTTATTTTTCAACCGAAAACGCTTCTCACAAATTTGCGTTTCCAGCGAGTTTTGCACCCGAAAATTATCATCAGTTTCGCTTTCTTAAATTAAAAGAAAAAATTATCGCTCAATTGGAGGAAACGGTTTTAGGCGAAGTATTCTTACCGAAAAGCGATTTAAAAATCGGTCTGTTCAGCAGAAATTCAATCGTCGCGGTTGAGATGGCGCGGCTTACAATTTTGTAAAAGACATAAAAAGTTACATCCTGCTTTCAAAAATGCGCGTCATAAAAATCGGAAATAAAAGTTTTCAGGGTAAAAAACATTTCACCGTTTGATAAAAACAGATTTCAAACATAAACTTTCAGAGTCAATAAATCCAACCTTGATTTTCCAATTTAATCAACCGAATTTTAGCGAGAGAATTTCCTTTGATAAAAACTAATTTACTAACAGCCGAGGCTGAAAATTTTCTGTGGGCGGGCGGCATCGAAAATACATTTGTGCCGCAAGTAAGACCCGGACATCGGGCTTTGGACGAATACGAGTTGATGGGACATTACACGCATTGGCGCGAAGATTTGGCGTTAGCGCGTGATTTGCGGCTAAAGGCAATTCGGTGGGGCGTTCCGTGGCACAAAGTCGAGCCGCAGTCGAATAATTTTGACTGGAGTTGGACGGACAAAGTCATTCCGTATCTGGTTGAAGACCTAAAGGTTTTGCCGATAATCGATTTAATGCACTACGGTTGTCCGTTGTGGTTGGAAAGAGAATTTGCCAATAAAAATTATCCGCAGTTGGTAGCGCGTTACGCCGCCGAATTTGCTAAACGATATAAAGGTTTAATTTCTTGGTTTACGCCTTTGAACGAGCCGATTATCAATGCGCTGATGTGCGGAATGCGCGGGCTTTGGTCGCCGTATCTGAAAGCCGAACGCGGTTATATTCGGGTGATGATGCAGTTGGCAAAAGGCATTATTCGCACGGTTGAAGCGATTAAGGAAATTGACGCGGATTCGATTATGGTTCACGTCGAGGCGACAGGTTTGACGCGGACGATTCGGGAAGATTTAGCTTCGTTGGCGCGTGAAGAAAAACATCGCGGCTATCTTTGCTATGATTTGATTTCGGGCGGTTTGACTTCTGACCATTTGCTTTTTTCGTGGCTTATTCGCAATGGCGCGTCGCCCGATGATTTGAGCGAATTGCGAAGAAATAAAATCTCGCTCGATGTTTTGGGAATGAACTTCTATCCGCAATGGTCAACTAAACAACTTTATATTGACCGGCGCGGGCGCGTCGCTTTTCAGGAAACCGAACACGAAGGCAACGGTTTCGCCGAACTAATCATTGATTACTATGACCGTTATCGAGTCCCGATTATGATTACCGAAACGAGTGCCGTCGGCAGCGATGAAGTGCGCGAAAAATGGCTCGAATCTTCGGTTGCGATGGTAAAAAGATTGCGCGGCGAAGGCGTGCCGGTTATCGGCTACACTTGGTTTCCGCTTTTTACAATGGTTGATTGGCGGTATCGGTTTTCAACCGAACCGCTTGAAAATTTTTATCTGGAGTTAGGCTTATATCACTTAAATCGTCAAGCGACGGGCAAACGCTGGCTGGAAACGCCGATTGTCGGGCAAATGAAAAACTATATCCGGAATTCTCAAGAGATGGTCGGTAATTTAAGAAATTTTTCGGCAACGATTTGAAATAATGCAGAATTACTCAATTATGAGCGTGATTCTGCATTATTTATAGTTTTAACTTTCACCCGCTACAAAATTTTGTTGACGGTTTGCTGAAATTTCAAAGTTGTAAGTTTCTCCGTGATTCAAATAAACGATTTTGTCGGCTAATCCGGCTGATTCAGCGGCGCGTTTAAAATCTTCGAGCGGCGATTTGAAAACGTCATAATCGTTATAATGAATCGGAATTGTCGTTTGCGGGCGAACGATATTGATTATTTCAACGCCTTGTTCGTCGTCCATCGTCAGCATTACGCCTAAAATGCAAGTGCCGCCGAGATGAATTAGTGCCAAGTCAATGTTGGGAAACCGCTTGGGAATGTCTTTTAAGTCGTCGTGAATCAGCGTGTCGCCGGAAATATATAATTTCAGAAGAGAATCACCTTCATCGTTTTCAAAATCCAAAAGACTTCCCATTACGGGCGGAAGCGCAAAATCAATCATTCCAGGTCCGTGCTGACCGGGCAGAGAAGTTATCTGCACTTGTGCTTGTCCTTTTCCAATCGTTATCGAATCCCAAGTGTCGAGTGCTATTGCCGCCGTAAAGCCTTTGCTTTCCAATTCGCCCGTCGCGTGTTCGGTTGTAATAATCGGCAAATCTTTTTGTAGTTTTTCTTCGACGATTTGGTCAAAATGGTCGCCGTGATAATGCGACAAAACACATAAATCAATGGGCGGAAGTTCTTCCAATTCAATCGCCGGTTCGGTCAATCTCTCCGATGTCATACCGTAACCGAGATGAACGTGGTCGCCCGCGTGCAGAAAATTCGGGTCGGTCAAAATAGTAAAGCCGGCGAAACGAATAATAACGGTTGCCGTTCCGATAAAAAAGACCGAGCCGTTTTCAAAATCGGAAATCGAATTAGCATCGACAGCTAATTGCAGGTCTAAATTTTTTGGCATATTTCCTCCTTGCTTTAAGAGCATATTTAAAGAATTGGCACAAACGTAACGCCGTCGTCTGAGGCGGCTGTCAGGAGTGCGTCCCGCGCTCCTGTGTGATTTGTTTTGACTTTTATTGCACGCTATCAAATTGGCAACGGGAAGCGGGACGCTTCCCTGACAGCCGCCTCAGACGACGGCGTTACACCGTTTCAGACATGCTCTAACTGCTTTTCAAATTATTACTCAATATCTATTTCGCGTTGAACGGCGATGCCGCGAATTTTCATTACCAAATCATCGTCAATTGTTTCATCGCCGCCCAAAAAATCTTCAACTTCTTCAGACGGTCTGCCGAGTGCTAATGCCAAATCATCAACATCACCGTCAAAACCTTCGCGGCGTAAATTTTCCAACAACTCTAGCGCCTGTTCCTGAGTCGTGCCTTTATCGTCAACAAAATTCTCTGAATTATTCATATTTCTCCTTTTAAAAACTGGCAATCGCTTTTCCATTACCGTTTGTATTTGGCAAATGAATAGAAATTGCGGGTTGTTTAGCCGTTAATTGCGTGGCAATTTTACGTTTCATACCAGCGATTTTGCCATAGACGGTCAACGCCTGCGCGACGATTTGGTCCATGTTGTAGTATTTGTAAGTTGCTAATCGTCCAACAAAATGCACGTCGGGACGCGCATCGGCAAGTGCTTTATATTTGGTGTAAAGTTCGGCATTTTCCTTGCGCGGAATCGGATAATACGGGTCGCCCGTCGCTTGCGGAAATTCATAGACGACACTCGTTTTTTCGTGTTCCTGTCCGGTCAGATACTTAAATTCCGTGATGCGCGTATAAGCCTGTTCGTTTGGATAATTGACCACCGGCGCACTCTGAAATTGTTTCGTGTCGTGCGTTTCATGTTTGAATTCCAATGAACGATAGGGCAGTTTTCCGTAGCGATAACTAAAAAATGAATCAATCGGTCCGGTATAAATCATTTCCCGATACGCCAATTCGTCCGCGATTTCCCGATAATCGCAGTTAAGCATAATTTTGATATTCGGATGACTGAGCATTTTCTCGAACATTCGCGTGTAGCCGTGTTTCGGCATCGCTTGATAAACGTCGGTGAAATAGCGGTCGTCGCGGTTTGTTCGGGTCGGAACTCGCGCCGTTACCGAAGCATCGAGTTCCGAAGGGTCTAAATCCCATTGTTTGCGCGTGTAATTTTTAAAGAATTTTTCGTAAAGTTCGCGTCCGACTTTTGAAACGACGACATCTTCCGACGTTCTAATATTTTCACAAGGTTCGGCAACTTTGTTAAAAAAGTCCTCAACCTCGAACGCCGTCAACTGCAAGCCGTAAAGTTTATTTATCGTGTCGAGATTTATCGGCATCGGCACGAACATTCCGTCGACATTTGCAAGGACGCGGTGTTGATATTCGCGCCATTCGGTAAAACGAGTCAAATAATCGAAAACGTCTTTTGAATTGGTATGGAATATATGCGGACCGTATTTGTGAATCAAAACGCCGTCGTCGTTGTAAAAATCGTAAGCGTTTCCGCCGATGTGCGGACGCTTATCGCAAATCAAAACCTTTTTGTTCGAGCCGCTTGCCAATCTTTCCGCCAAGACACTGCCGGCGAAACCTGCTCCTACTATCAAATAATCAAACATCGTTTTATTTCCCCCCTGTTCGTTGTAAAACTAAAATATAATTAATAATCTAAACCGTTTGCGCCGTCGCTTTCGGCTGTTCGGCGATTGTTTCGTCAATCAACCGCATCATTTGTTCAAAAGTTTTATCCCAAGAATTATGTGATAAAAACTCGTCCGCTTTCTGCAATCTATCCGACTTATTTTCCGTCAAGCATTTTTCGCCCGCCGCAACAAATTCTTCCGCCGTCGCCGCAATATAAACCAAGTCTTTTTCGCCGTAAGGTCGGACGACATCGCGTATCGGCGTAGAAATCACGGGAAGTCCCGCCGCCAAGTATTCAGGCGTTTTCGTCGGACTGATAAAGCGCGTCGAGTCATTCATTGCAAACGGCATCATTGCCACGTCCCAACCAGCCAGATATTTCGGCAAATCTAGATAATCTTTGCCACCGAGATAATGAATATTAGAACGGCGCGGCAAATCTTCATCGGCGATTTTGACAACCGGACCGATCATCACGAATTGCCAATCGGGACGCAAATCTGCCATTTCTCCCAAAAGTTCGATGTCCATTCGCTCGTCAATTACGCCGCAAAACCCGAAACGCGGATAAGCGATTGGTTTTTGGTCTTCCGGTTCTTCGGAAATACTCCGCGCTTGTCGAAAATGCGCGGCATCAATGCTCGACGGAAACGCGAAAATTTGTGCGTGTTTGTCGCGTTTTGCTTCGTAGAGACTTTGTCCGCCGGTGAAAACGAAATCGGCTTTTTCGAACAGACGCTTTTCATTTTCAATCAATTCAGGCGGCGCAAATTTGAACGCCGAAAGTTCATCCATACAATCGAAAACTGTTGCCAAAGATTTCAAATGCGCGGCAAAATCCATTGCCATCGGCGTATAAAACCACAACACAAAATCGCCGACATTTTGCGAACTGATAAATCCGTCAAGCAGTTCGCGCTCGATTTCGGCAAGACGGCGGTTTTCGCGGTCAAAGTGCGAAATGCGCGGAACGACGACGAACAAATTATCTTCGCGTCGGCTGACATCAAGGCGCGTCGGTTCGTCGGAAAAAATCGGCTCTTCAAAAAAGAATACGTTCTTCTGCCGTGCAAAACGGCTTAAAAGATGTTGCGGTCTTTGATAGACAAAATCCCAACGCAGATGAGATAAACAAATCAGCGAATAAGAAATATCTTTGCCCGTCAGGTTTAATTCCATTGTTGACTCCTAAAAATTATTATGCGCCCGTTTAAAAGCAAATGGTATGCCAATTGCTATTTTGTGAAACTATTCTCTAAAAGGAGCGATAGTTACTTTATTTTATTAAAAGGTGTGCGGAGGCTGAAACTCGAAAAGTTTTGTATGGAAATAATACTCGAAAAGCGTTTGTCATACATTCATCAACCAAGTGCAGATTTTACAAATTCTATAAATTGGAACGAAAAACGCTTATTTCAAAGTTTTTTGATGGGCGGTTTTGAATGTTCGACACACCGCAGACGCGGCGGCAAACGGCTCGATTTAATTGCCGCAACGCACCACGACCAATTTGCTTTAGCTGATTACAAAAGAATGCGGGCAAGCGGGATGAAAACCGCCCGTGATGGTGTGCGTTGGCATTTAATCGAACGCACTCCATTTCGCTATGATTTTTCAAGTTTGCAAAATCAGATAAAAGCAGCGCGAAAAACCAGGATGCAAATTATCTGGGATTTGTTTCACTACGGTTATCCGGATGACTTGGATATTTTCAGCGCGGAATTTGTTGACAGATTCGCACATTTTTCAGCCGCAACCGTTAAATTTTTACTGAATGAAACCGACGGAACGCTGTTTATATGTCCGGTCAATGAAATTTCGTTTTTCTCTTGGATGGCTGGTCAAGTTGGCGGATTTTACCCGTTTGCTCGAAGGCGCGGGGCTGAATTAAAACGCCAACTCGTGCGAACGACTATTGGCGCGATTGACGCGATTCGTGCTGTTTCCGCCAAGGTACGTTTTATTCAAACCGACCCAGCGATTCACGTTACGACGGAAAATCCGCAGGCAGTTCGCCACGCCCGAAAATATCGGTTAGCCCAGTTTGAAGCGTTCGATATGCTATGCGGAAAGCGTGAACCCGAACTCGGCGGAAATCCCGAATATCTCGACATCATCGGTTTGAATTACTATTTTCACAACCAATGGTTTTATCCGAATCGCCGCAAAATTTATCGCGGACATCGGCTTTATCGTCCATTTCACGAAATTTTAAGCGAATTTTATGAGCGTTATCGCCGCCCGCTATTGATTGCCGAAACCGGTATCGAAGACGAGGAACGCCCTCGTTGGTTTCGCTATATCTGTGAACAAACCCGCATCGCGCAATCAAACGGCGTTCCGGTTGAAGGAATTTGTCTTTACCCGATTGTCAATCATCCAGGATGGGACGACGAACGGCATTGTCAAAACGGCTTGTGGTGTTACGCAAATGAAAACGGCGAACGCGAGATTTATCAACCGTTGGCGGATGAAATTGCTTGCCAAATGAAAAGTGAAAAAGTGAAAAGGTGAAAAGGCAAAAGTAAAAAATTTAGAATTAGACCTAATATCAAATCTATCAAGAATGAAAGTATTCTTTAGTTTTGTCTTTTTACTTTTTACTTGAAGAACTTTTCCGCCAAATCTAGATTTGATGACTGCGTAAAAAACTTTTCTTGATTGGCTTCGGCAATTTCAGTTGTTTCAGATTCGCTGATTTTTGCTTCGGGCAGAAAATGATTGAACAAATGGCGAATTTTTGCCGCGTTATTTTCTTTGACTGATTGGCGAAAGTTGCTCAAGATGTTGGCAACTTCATCGCTCGTATAAGTGGCGATTTTACCGATAAAGATTTTCGGATGACGAGTTTTTAGCAGATTTTCGCCCGTGATTTCCAATTCTTCAAAAAGTTTTTCGCCCTGCCCGATGCCGGTAAAAACGATGTCAATATCGGTGTAAGGTTCTAAACCCGAAAGCCGAATCATATCTTCCGCCAAATCCAAAATTTTGACTGGTTCGCCCATATCGAGAATAAAAATCTCG
>Ga0183260_10004944_pt1 | contig 10541 bp, 11 predicted proteins | sample AntDrymUQ4972206_2_FD_129768 | JGI IMG/M metagenome (GOLD analysis project Ga0183260, IMG submission 129768) | Polar desert sand microbial communities from Dry Valleys, Antarctica - metaG UQ497 (22.06) (version 2) (version 2) | ecosystem: Environmental > Terrestrial > Soil > Desert | place...
ATATGTACAACAGCTCAAACGGAACCGTGACCGGCCTTGTGTTCGGCACTAACGGAGACAAACCCGTAGCGGGCGACTATGACGGAGACGGCAGGACGGACGCCGCGGTATTCCGCCCGACGGACGGAGTGTGGTACATGATGCAGACAACCGCGGGCTTTTCGGCACAACGGTTCGGCACAAGCGAAGACCGCCCGACACCAAATGCATTCGTGCCATAGCGCAATCCAGCGGCATGGGCTAAAGATCATCTATTCGTGTTGTTTTGTGTGAATTCGTGGTTTCAGTCTTTATGTTTTAAGACTTAACCACGAAACAACACGAAAAGGCACGAAACGAAGGCACGAAACAGAAAATGGCGCGGTTCACTGAAACATATTTCATGTGAGGTGAAACAAAACAAAAATGAAAACAAAAAGGGAGCATTTCTGCTCCCTTTCTCATTAACAGCGATGCTCTTTACTTCAAAGAGGCGTACACTCCATGAACGTATATGCCCGGAACGCTCTATCTCGTTGCAACGCCGATCGGCAATCTTCAGGACATCTCATCGCGTGCGATCGAAACATTGAAGAGCGTCGATATTATCGCGTGCGAGGACACGAGGCACACGCGCAAGCTGCTCAATTTTTACGCGATCTCGGGCAAACTCGTCAGTTATCACGAACACAACGAAGCTGCGAGAAGCGTCGAATTGATTTATGATCTTCTCGCCGGCTCTTCGGTTGCTATTGTGTCGGACGCAGGAACGCCCGCAATAAACGATCCCGGATTTGTGATTGTGCAAAAAGCGATCGAATCGGGAATTGAAGTTGTTCCAATTCCCGGCGCCGCGGCTTTTGTCACGGCGATTATCGCCTCGGGCCTCGCGACCGATTCGATATTCTTCGGCGGCTTTCTGCCATCAAGGAAAGGCGAGCGGCGTAAGCGTCTGCAAGAAGTTGTCGCAATTCCGGCGACGCTCATCTTTTACGAATCGCCCAACCGTCTCGTTACATCGCTAACTGATTGTGTCGAGATTCTCGGTAATCGCAAAGCCGCTTACGCCCGCGAGCTGACCAAGCTGCACGAAGAATTTATACGCGGCGATCTGCAAAGTCTGGCCAGAAAAACCGGCGGCGTTCTGCCGAAAGGCGAGATAGTCCTGATGATCGACCGGCAACGAGACGCTGCTGTCGCCGAAAAGCCGCTCGCTATGTTCGTTGCTCGCGTCCGCGAGATCGAGGCCTTAGGCGCGGATCCAAAGGCTGCTCTCAAACAAGCTGCAAGGGAATTCCGCGTTTCAAAATCCGAAGCCTATCGCCGAGTCCAGGCGGAAAAGGATCTCGAAAAACATTGACAGAGTTTCGCCACGCGCGCACCTATCTGGAACAGCTCTACGATGCTACCTTTGTTTATCGTTTTGTAAGCTCAGGCGGCAGCTGCTTATCGACCTTTGGCCTCTCGCGAAGATCGGTCAATTCCCACAGTGTCATAAAAATCGTTCGCGTCACTTTTTCCATCTTGGTGTAATCGATCTTGTCCGCATGATCGCCGGGCTGATGATAATCCTCGTGGACGCCGTCAAACCAGAACGCGATCGGAATGCCGTTGACCGCGTAATTGAAATGGTCCGAGCGGAAGAAGAACCTTTCCTTGTCCGCCGGATCATCATACCGATAGTCGTACGTCATGTTGAGATAGGCCGAGTTGGTGCCCTTCGTGATCGCGCCGAGCGTCGAGCTCATCATCTCGGAACCGATAACATAGATCGCATTCTCGCCTGACAAATCCTTGTTTTTCGGATTAACATCGCCCGCCTTTTTACTGCGGCCTATCATGTCGATATTGAGGTGCGCGATGACTTGTTTTATATCGACAGTGGGAAACTTGTTAAAATATTCGCTGCCCCACAGGCCCTTTTCCTCGCCCGCGTGCCACACGAAAAGCACTGACCGCTTTGGCCTTATTTTGCTCTTCGCGAGAGCCTCGGCAATAGCAAGCACGGCGACCGTTCCCGATCCGTCATCGTCGGCACCGTTCCAGATCTTGTCCGGGCCTGGCGCGTTTTCGTTCACACCGACGTGGTCATAATGCGCGCCGATCGCCACCATTTCGTTTTTTAGAACCGGATCGCTTCCTTCCCAGATCGCCACAACATTTTGCGTCCATTTGGTTTCCGATTTTCCAGCCGTACTCAGCGTAACGGTTTTCTTTAACTGAAACGGCGCGGCAGACGTTTTGTCACCAGCCTCGCCTGCAAAGATCGCACTGCCGGCTTTTTCGGAAGCAATGATCACCGGAAAATCCCTCGCCGATGGATCCGCGGGCTCATCACGAAGCTTTACAGGAAACGTCGTACCGCGCGAAAAGAACTGACGCACCCGCGGCCACGCGCCCTGCATTTGCGTCGAAGCGATCAATATTACGCCGGCTGCACCGCTTTGGCGTGCGTAGGTAACAGGGTCCGCCCAATCGGTTCCCTTGATCCCCGTGAGATCGGCCTGTTTAGTACCGGCCGGCATCGCGGTCAAACTTGTCTGCCCCGGAAAACCCGTCGAGTGAAGTACGACGATCTTTCCTTTTACGTCCACGCCGCGGAACGCGTCGATGTTTTTTGACTTGATCATCCAGCCGTCAAGTCCAAACACAACTTCGCCCGTGGCCGTGCGATTGCCGCCCAGGCGAAATAGATCTTCGTTTATAGCGAATGTTTGCCCGGCTACCTGCAGCGAGTTGCCCGCACCATCGACCGACTCGGAACGGAGCTCAATCTTCTGAAAAAAAGTGCCGTTGTCACCCGCCGGTTTGAAGCCCCAGCGAGAAAGATTCATTTTTAGAAATTCGGCAGTGACGTCAAGGCCACGTGAGGGCGTGTCGCGGCCTTCCATTGCGTCGGACGCGACGAAGTAAAGATAGTCCCTGAGCTGTGCCGCCGTGACACCTTCGGCCATCCGCCGCTCGCCCGCCGTGATCTTAATGCTCTGTTGGCCTAATGCCGTGGCGGGCAAAACCAGCGATATAGTAAGTAAAATTACAAACAACTGTTTTCTCATCGTTTCTCCGAAAAATTGATAATCATTTCGTCCTTTTCGCGCACTCCGTTCGCTCACGATATTGACTCCGTGTCCTTCGAAATCACAGAAGGATAGGACACTATTTATTACGTATCAACCGTGTGTGCGGTTTCGATTTACGACCCGATCACCGCTATATTGTTCTTATTCGCGAGAGCGATACAGGCTTCACGATCGAAGATCAGTGTCTTGCCGGCCGTAATGGAAAGACATGTGGCACCGGCGGCGATCATTGACTCGATCGTCGGCACACCAATCACGGGCACGTCGAAACGCATATCCTGATCGGGTTTTGCCGTTTTCACTATAGTGAGTTTGCCTTTTGCCAACTCGCCGGCGCGACGGATCGTGGCGTCCGTTCCCTCCATGGCTTCGATCGCTACGCACGCTTTCGCGCGCACGACAATCGTCTGCCCGAGATCGAGCCGCGCGATCTCGCCCGCGATGTGAAGCCCGTATTCGATGTCGTCTAGCTCGGGCGTGTCCGGTTTCCGCTTTGTCAGGACGCCGGCCGGAACAAGCTGGTCCTGTATAAAAAATGTCGAATCGATAAGCTCGATTCCTTCTTTAGCCATCTCCTCGGCGACGCCGCCGATCAGCGCGTCGGTATTTCGCCGCGGCAGATTCCAGAGCATCTTGATCATCCGCGCATCCGGCAGCGAGCCCGAAAAGATCTGTACGTGCTTCACCTGCCCCGCCATGATCGCCTTGGTCACGCCGTGCTTCTTAAAATGCGCGATCATTTTACCGAGCTGCCCGATCCCAACCCACGCGACATTCGCAGCAACCGCGTCAATGTGTTTATCGGTCTCTTCCGTTATCGCCACAACCGCCAATTCCGCGCCGCTCTTGCGTGCGCCCTCGATCACGAGAAAAGGGAATTGGCCGTTACCGGCGATCAGGCCGTAGGTCATGGCGTAATTGTGAAAAGCTTGAGTTTTTCGCCGCCGCTCGGCATCTCGATAAGCCGATCGAACTCGAGGCCGAGCTTGGCGAGAAGTTTACCCGAGTTTTCGTTATCTTGTGTGGTGATGGCTGAGATATTCTTTAATCCGAGAGAGTCAAAACCGTATGACAAAACGGCTTTGGCCGATTCTAAAGCATAGCCTTGTTTGCCGAATTGCGGCAGAAACGCGAACCCGATGTCCGGGTTATCAAGCTCGTCGCGCTTTACGTAGCCGCAGGTGCCGATCGGCGTGCCGTTGTCCTTAAGCTCCACGATATAATGTCCGAAACCATTGTCGCGATAGCTTTTTCTGGCGACATTCTCAATAAATTGTTCGGCATCCTCTACGGTTCGCACACCTTTGTCACCGATGTATTTCAGATACGACGGTTCGTTCAGCAGGCCGTGAATAAACTCGGCATCTTCAATGACAATTTCACGAAGACGCAGGCGCTCGGTTTCAAGTATCGTCACGATTGCGCTTATTCGCTAAAAGGTGCGATCTCGCCCGGCTTGCGCAGCATTTTGTTGACTTCGTCGAGATGCAGCTCTTCGAGCAGTATCATCTCGCGGGCGTATTCTTCGAGCGAAACGCTACCCGTGCCCTCGGTCAAAGCAAGAAGCTCATAATACGCCTTGAGCGTTGATCCTTCCTGCTCAAGACTTTCGCGTAGAATGTCGCCGATGTCGTGCTTGTGCGTTTCGAGCAGCGGCCCGATCTTCAAACTAGGATGCCCGCCCAGCATCGTCACGAATTCACCAGCCTTATAGGCGTGCATCAAACTCTCGTCAGCATTCCCCTTCAGCCACGAAACGATCGGTATCCGGTTATATCCAAAAACCATCAGCGAATAATGTGTGTACCGCACAACACCCGCCAATTCCAATTCCATGATCTTATTCAAGACCTCGATCGCGCTCTGTTTTTCGCTATTTGTCATAAAGATATTCCGTCACATACCCAGATTGAAGACCGATTAAATTATTCACGGGCCCTAGTAACCAAAATCACATTCAGGAAACGGACTGTAGAAACGATTATCGACTGATGAACGATATGCCGCCGCGTTGGTTTGTAACTGACAGGGTCGCGCCGCCACTTCCAAATCGGCCGACGACTCTACGTCCGTCTCCCAAAAAACTCATATTGGTATTAGCAAACGAGCCTAGTGAAATGTTGCGGGTGGAAGGAGCGGTGGCGACCAGCCGAAACGACGAGCTGAAGGGAATTCGCAGGTTGATATTACCCCGAACCGAAGCGAAGCGGTAATTGCCGTCAGGCTGTATCTCGCCGTCGTAAAAAATATCGCCGATCCCGTTTTGCGCCGAAACGGCTGCGGCACCGATATTTGTCAGCGTAATATCACCCTCGCTCGAAATATGCGCGCGAACAAGCCCGCCGCGAATGTTAGTGACTATCAGGTTGCCCATCCTGGTTTCGATATCGACACTGGACGTATAGGGAATGCGGATCCTGAAATTGACGTTACCCACTTCGCCGCGGCCGTGGTTATCCTTGACGAGATTTATATTGATCGTGCCGCCGATAGTTTGCGGCGAGATTATCGCGGCAGGAGCTTCGAGATATGCCGACACATTTACCTCGGGCCGGTTCCAACCCTCAACCGTTACCGTACCGCTTCGGTTCAATAACTGCAGACGGACGTCGCTCGCCGCCGGGTAATTTTTGGAAAAGCTTCGCTGCGCGTTCGCCGGCGCAAAGAAAAAAACTACGCTCAAAATCAGCAGAAACGTAGCTTTCCCGAAATAAAAAAATTTAGAACTCAGTTTCAACTTAAAGATCATTACCAGAGCCAGCGGGCGAACTAAAGATCCGCGAACTCACGCAAAAGATTCATCTTGTCAGAAAGCGCAGAATCGAGCATCTCGCCCGACAGATCGTCCTGCGGATCGCGCTGGAGAATGTCTTGGTATTCGTTTACGGCCTGATCGATCTCGTGTAGGTTTCGATCAAAGGCATCACGGATCTTGCTTTCCCACTGCCCCTTGCGGAGCTGGACTCGACGGTTCCAATACTCTATCGCCAAAGACTGTTCTCTTAGTCGCCGCTCGCGTGCCTGTTGCGGCGTGTCGCTCAGGCCGACCTTGCTCAGGATCTTTTCGAATGTTGTCTGCGATGCGGCTGAGCGGGTTATAAAGTCATCAGCGCTGGGCTCAAAATAATTGCGAATTCCAACGATCGTAAGCAGCGAGCTCAAAATGGCAACGCAGGCGAGAGCCGCGAAGGTTTGCGAAAAGGAAAAGTTCCATCGACGGCCCGGCGGAACTGCGTCGGCCGGTTTTACCTCGCTCTCGATAATATTATTGATCCGGCACCAGAGAGCGCGTGAATTGGGCGGAAGCGCATCGCTCGGAATGTCGGTTCGGCACGAATCGACGATGGCCGCAAAGTCTTCGCAAACCTTTGCACATCCGGCGCAAACAGCCAAATGCTGCCGCACTACGGCCGACTTTGCTTCGTCCAATCCGCAATCCAGAAAATCACTTATTGTTGCTTGACACTCTTTGCAATTCATTGTCTAAAACCAGCGGGGCAGCGCATTCGAATCAAACGCTTGTGCGTTTTCGTTTCGACACGCTCTGCGATCTTTCACTTAATAGATTAGCCGCGAAATTAAAGGGTTGCCCTAGCAATCAAGTTTTTTGACCGTTTTGCTTGATCAAAAGCCCGCGCAGCTTTAGGCGAGCTTTGTGAAGCTGTGATTTCGAAGTGCCGACCGAGATGCTGAGAAGCCGGGCGACTTCTTCGTGTTCATAGCCCTCGACATCGTGCAGGATAAAAACATTGCGATAGCCTTTGGGCAGCTCGCCGATGGCATTCTTCAAAGCGATGCGGTCGACGACGGGCATTTTGTTCGGATTAGCGGTGCCCGAGACGGTCTGCTCGGGCATTTCGCCGTCGTTCGAGACCTTTTCGTTTTTTACGCTGCGGCGGCGAAAGTGCATCAGCACCTGGTTTACCGTTAGCCGATGCAGCCATGTCGAAAACGCCGAATCACCGCGAAAACTGCCGATCTTTCGAAAAAGCTGGATGAAAACTTCCTGCGTGAGGTCTTCGGCCTCGGTCTGGCTGCCGGTCATACGCAGCGCGAGGCTGTAGGTGCGGCGGTGGTAACGCTGGTAGATCACCTCGAACGCCGCAAGACTGCCGCCGGCGGCCCTTTGGCATAGGTTAAAATCGGCAAGCGATGGGTCGAGAACGTCCGGATCGGCAGGTGCGGCAGAGAGCCGTGCTTCGGCCGCGTGGGCATTTGCACCGGTACCATCCAGCACATCCTCAAGCCCGAATGCGATCTCCTGTTCGATCGTGGCCGCGGATGAATCCATAATCATTCCTGGAAAACTGCCTGATTTTGAATACTTGACGCTGCCTATGATGGTGTCCTCCGCGGCAAAGTTGCTTAGACCACGATTTTATGCCGAAACCAAAAAAAAACGAAAGCTATTTATTTTGATTCCGGTATGCCGATCCGCATCAGCTTTTCCCGTGGAGCGCCGTCGCGGAGGCGCCAGCGGAGCATGTAAGGGGCCTTTTGCAGCCAGCGGAAACATCTGTGCAGAAAAAACCTTTGTGCAACAAGAAAAAAGTCTTGTGCAAACAGAATCTAAGCCAGTGCGAACAGAATATAAGCTCGCGCCTACTGAAAGGATAGGATGAGAACGATTACCAAAACTGCTGCAAGCCATCCAGCGGCGAATGCTCCGATGAATGAAAGAATCCCTACAAACCCTTTAAGGCCACGTGTTGCAAACAAGTGGTAAGGAATAATGACAATCCACGCGACATAGAGAAAAAACCCTAAGTCCAGAGGCCAACTCACTTCCGTTCGTTTACTATCCTCCTTGAGCCACCACCAGAGAAGCCATGTAAGTGCAATTCGTGAAAGAAATTCGAAATCAGCGGGGAGCTCGATCTCGTATGCGGAATAGATGTTACCGACGAAATTGGTGATAAACGCGAATACTAATAGAACTTTAGTTGCGGGCGCAAGGTCAATGCGAGTAAGGAAACTCATATTGCCAGGTTCACGCGTCGGGCGGAGCTGCGAACGGGATGTCTTCGCTGAGGCGGACGATCTGCATTCCTTCGAAGACGTCGGTGCGGCAGGCCATGACGGCTTTTTCCTTGTCGCCGTTCTTTAACCAGACCTGGCAGTTGATGCATTCGCCGTTCCAGCAGAATTCGCCTTCCGAGATCGTCTGCATGTCCAGAAACTGCAGGCCGCGGAGGATCGAATTGTTTTCGGGCACGCTGTATGTCTTGCCGCAGACGTTTATCTCGATCAGGCGTTCGTACGGTTCGAAGATCTCGGGGTTATCCATTGTCACTTGTCAGTTTAACGCAAAACGTTAGAATGATTGTTGAGGAGAATGCACAATGTCGATTGTAATTTACGGAAAGCCCGGGTGCCCTTATTGCCAGAAGGCGAGGGATCACTACAAAGAAAACAATATCGAGTTTGTCGAATACGACGCGCAGAACGACAAACAGCGGCAAAAGGAAATGCTCGAATTCACGGGCGGCGATCTGGTCGTTCCGGCGATAGTCGAAAACGGCGCGTATGTCGGTTCGGGCTGGGGCGATCCGCCGCGCGGCTGAACGATCGTACCCGATTAGCCGGCAGTTTGCCGGCGACGAAAATGCGGAATGCGGATTGCGGAATGCGGAATTCCCGATATAGACTGTATTCGCTTTATTGAACGGAATTATAATGATTGTGGTTTGCTTTTTTGCATTCCGCAATTCGCATTCCGTGTTGCGCAATTTTTATGATTGGTTCGCAGATAAACCAATACAAAATTCAGGAAAAGATCGGCTCGGGCGGGCAGGGCACGGTCTACAAGGCTCTCGACACCAAGCTAAACCGCACGGTCGTCATCAAGGTCCTTCCGCCCGAACTCACGCAGAAAACAGCAAACTTCAAACGCTTCGAACGCGAGGCCCAGCTCTGCTCGCAGCTCGATCATCCAAATATCTGCACGATCTACGACTTTCACTCTGCCGACGGCGTTTTCTATATCGCCATGCAGTATGTCGAGGGTAAAAACGTGCGACAGCTCGTCTCGGGCCGGCCGCTCGAAATTCGCAGCGCGCTTTCCATAGCCGTGCAGGTAACCGACGCATTGGCCTATGCGCATTCGAAAAACATAATCCACCGCGACATCAAGGCCGGGAACATAATGGTCAGCGCGACCGGCCAGGCAAAGATTCTTGATTTCGGCCTCGCAAAACTTTTAGAGGACGAGCATGAAACGCAGAACCGCGGACTCGACAAGAATGAGATCACAGAGCTCGGAATTCCCTACGGAACCGCGACATACGCGGCACCGGAACAGGCTAAAGGCGAGCGAGCCGACGAACGTTCGGACATCTTTTCGACGGGCGTTCTGCTTTACGAAATGCTGACCGGCATTTGGGCGTTTCAGGGAAAGACGGTCGTCGATGTGCGACACCAGGTTTTATACGGCACGCCGAAACCGCTTGCTGATATGCGGCGCGACCCGCTGCCGCCGCGGCTTCAATCTATTATCGACAAAGCCTTGCAGAAAGAGCCTAAGAACAGATATCAGAAAATCTCGTTGATGCGCGACGATCTGCGTTCCGTTCTTCAGGAAATAGCCGGGGTGTCGGTGATATCGACCGATACGTATTCGCCCGCACACCTCGACGGCGGCGTGTTCCAGCGCGCGTTAAATTGGTTTACCGGCAAGTCGGTTCCCGAGACGACCTCGGCTTCGCGCACATCATCGCTTTCCAGCCCGCCGTCATTCATTACCGACGTGAATTTAACCGGCACGGGACAGGAAAAGAAAAGCGTCGCGATACTTCCGTTCAAAAATCTTGGCCAGGAGCCCGAGGCTAATTTCTACGAATTCGCGCTTGCCGACGCCGTGATCACCGAGCTCGCCCAGTTACGCTCGCTCATCGTCAGGCCGAGCTCCGTGATCGCAAAATACCACGGCAAGGATATCGATCCGCGAGAGGCGGGAAGTGAGCTGCGCGTAAACGCGGTGCTCTCGGCCGGTTTTCTGCGAGCCGGCGATAAACTGCGCGTCACGGCCCAGCTTTTGGACGTATCGACCGGCGACATACTTTGGAGCGACCGCATCGACGCCGAAGGCGGCGACATACTTTCGCTGCAGGACGGCATAGCGCAGCGCATTCTCGAAGGGCTGCGACTCGAACTGTCCGATCACGAACAGGGAAAACTTGGCCGTCGAATGACCGATAATCCGGAGGCGTGGGAAGAATACCTGCGCGGACGCGATAATTTCGGCCGTTTTATTTTTAGGACTATCTCGGTCGACGATTGCGACGCGGCCATTCACAATTTCAAAAAGGCTATTGAGCTTGATCCGCATTTTGCGCATGCATACAGCGGACTCGGAGCCTGCTACGCAAACCGTGTTTTCAAGGGTCTGGGCGAAGCCGAAGACTATACACACGCCGAGGCGGCGTTCAGCAGAGCGTTTTTCTATGACCAGAACGTCGTCGAAGCACGCGTATTGATGGTGAT
>Ga0183260_10004945_pt1 | contig 10540 bp, 6 predicted proteins | sample AntDrymUQ4972206_2_FD_129768 | JGI IMG/M metagenome (GOLD analysis project Ga0183260, IMG submission 129768) | Polar desert sand microbial communities from Dry Valleys, Antarctica - metaG UQ497 (22.06) (version 2) (version 2) | ecosystem: Environmental > Terrestrial > Soil > Desert | place...
GGATCTTCCTCGGCGACGGCGGCAGCATGCCGGTCGGCTTCGCGATCGCGGCGCTCGTGATGATCGGCGCGTCCTCCGCGGCGGCGGAGTGGCAGGCGCTGGCGCTGGGGCTGCTGCTCGTCGGCGTCCCGGCCCTGGACACCTGCCTGGTCATCGTCTCGCGGCGACGGCGCGGGATCTCGATCCTGACCGGCGGGCACGACCATCTCACGCATCGCACGCACGCGCGCCTGCGGACCGCGCACGCATCGGTCGCCGCGCTCGGCGCGGCACAGGCCCTGCTGGCGGTGCTCGCGCTCGTCGCGGTGCAGGGCGACGACAGGCTGCTCGTAGCGATGGTGGCGCTGTACGCCGTAGCGGTGGCGACGGTGATCGCCCTGCTCGACGTCCGGCCGCGGCCGGCGGCGGAGACCGCGGGCGCCGCGCCCGCGGCCGCGCCCGACGATCGGCCCGCAGCCGGGCAGCCCGTTCCCTCCGACGGCCGGCGGACGGTCCGGCCCGCGCTCCTCGCCATGTTCGGGAGCGCGCTCGGCCTCAGCCCGTTCGCCGGGGGCTTCTATGACACGTCGATCTGGGCGCCGGCGGGCCTGGGCCTGCTGATCGTGCTGACCGCGGCGCTGATCGCGAGCCCGCCCGGCCTGCCGCGGCGCGCGATCCTCGCGCCCGTCGCCATCGCGGCGCTGGCGCTGCTGGCACTGGCGTCGGGGCTGTGGACGGACTCGATCGAGCAGGCCGTCGTGGAGGGCAACAGGTGGCTGCTCTACGCGACCGTGCTGGCGCTGCTCGTCGTGCTGCTGCGCAGCGAGCGCGCTGCCGCGCTCGCGTTCGGCGCGTTCGCGGCGGGGGCGCTCGCCGTCGCCGGCTGGGTGATCGCCGGGCTGCTGCGCGGCGACGAGGCGCTGTTCCTCGGGGAGCGGCTGAACGAGCCGCTGGGCTACGTCAACGGGCAGGCGAGCTTCTTCGTGCTCGCGTTCTGGCCCTTCCTCGCGCTCGCCGAGCGCCGCCGCGACGCGCCCGCCGCGACGCCGCTCGCCGGCCTCGGCCTGGCGGGCGCGACGCTCTTCGCCGGGCTCGCCGTGCTCGGGCAGTCGCGCGGCGCCGTGCTCGCCGCCGCGCTGTCGCTCGCGCTCGTCGTCGCGCTGCTGCCAGGTCGCCTGCGCCGCCTCGTCGCGCTGCTCGTCGGCGCGGCCTGCCTGGCGCCCGCGATGCCCCGGCTGCTCGACGTCTACAGCGGCGCCATGAGCGCCGGCGAGCTGCGCGGCGCCGCGGGCGCGCTGCTGCTCGCCGCCGCGGCGGCGGGCGCGATCTGGGCGGCGCTGGTGGCGTTCGAGCGGCGCGCCGAGGCGTCCGGCCTGCGCCTGCGGCGCGCCGTCGCGGTCGGGCTCGCGGCGCTGGCCTGCGGCGGCGCCGCGGCGGGGGTCGCGTCCGCCGATCGCCTCGGCGGCTTCCTCGATCGCCAGTACACCGCGTTCGTCACGCTCGGCGGCCCGCCGGGGGAGACGAGCGCGTCGCGGCTGGCGACCGGCGCCGGCAACCGCTACGACTACTGGCGCATCGCGCTCGACGCGTGGCGGGCGCACCCGCTCGCGGGCGTCGGCGCCGGCGGCTATGACACACCGTACTTCGCCCGTCGGTCGACCTCGGAGGACATCCGCCAGCCCCACAGCCTGCCGCTGCAGGTGCTCGCCGAGCTGGGGATCGCCGGCGGCCTGCTGCTTGCGGGCGCGCTCGCGCTGATCGCCGCCGGCGCGTGGCGGCGGATCCGCGCCGGAGGTCGGGCGCCGCTTGTCGTGGCGGGACTGGGCGTCGCGACGGCGTGGCTCGTGCATACGAGCGTGGACTGGATGCACATGCTGCCGGGCGTGACCGGGGTGGCGCTGCTCGGGGCGGCGGTGCTGCTGGCGTCCCCGGGCCCGCCCGGCCGGCTCCAGCCCGCGGCCGAACCCGGGGCCGCGGCGACCCCATGGCGGCGGTGGACGCGGCCGGCGCCGGCGGTCGCCGTCGGCGTCGCGATCACGATCGCCGCCGTCAGCCTCAGCCGCCAGGCGCTCTCGGAGCGCTACGTCGAGCGCGCGCAGTCCGCGCTGGCCGGCGATCCGCAGCGCGCGATCGCCGAGGCCAACCGCGCGCTGCGCCTCGATCGCGAGGCGATCGCCGCGTACTACGCCAAGGCCGCGGCGCTGGCCCGCTTCGGCGCGGGCGACGCGGCGCGTGCCGTCCTGCTCGACGCGACGCGCCGCGAGCCGCAGAACTTCGTGACCTGGGCGCTGCTCGGCGACCTGTCGGTTCGCCAAGGCGACCTGCGTGCCGCGCGAGCCGACTATGGTCAGGCCCATCGCCTGAACCCGCGTGACCCGAGCCTCGCGCGGCTCGCCGCCGATCCGCGCGCCGGCGCCGGCCGCCTGGGAACCGGATAGCCGTGCTCATGAACCGTCTCGTGCTCACATGCCTCTGCGCCCTCGCGCTGACCGCGCCCGCGCAGGCCCAGAGCCCGCAGGTCGATCCCGACACGCCCGCGGGCTCGGAGTACCAGCTGCCGGTCGACCGCGCGCGTGAGCAGGCGCGCGAGCGGACCGGCGCAGCGGGCGCCGCCAGCGAGCGCAAGCGCCCCGGCGCGGCGCCGCTGTTCGGCTCGGGCGTGGAGGCGAGAGCGCAGGAGCGCGAGCAGCCGCGGGCGGGCGGCGCGAAGGCCGACCGCGATCGCGATCGCGATCGCGATCGCGATCGCGCCCGTTCCGCCGACGTCGAGCCGCGCCTGGGCAGGAGCACGCCCGAGGTGCGCGCACAGGCGCCGGCGCCCGACGACGGCGGCAGCGGAGTCGTGGCGGTCGGCGGCGCCGCCCTCGGCGTGCTGCTGGTCGGCGGGCTCGCGGGGCTGGTGTGGCGGCGCAGGTCTGTGCGACCCTGACCGCATGCGAGCGCTCGTCACCGGCGGCGCCGGCTTCGCCGGTGCACATCCGGCCGCGCCGACCCGCGAACAGCGCGCAGCATCCGCCCTGCCGATCGCGTGACCGCGCCCCACGGCGACCGGGTCCGCGTGGCGCAGGTCATCGCGCGCCTGAACATCGGCGGATCGGCGATCCAGGCGATCACGCTCACCCAGCGGCTGGGGTCGCTGGGCTACGAGGCGCTGCTGATCCGCGGCAGCGAGGAGCCCTACGAAGGCTCGCTCGACGATCTCGCCGAGGAGCTCGGCGTGCGCCCGCTGCGGATCGCGCGCATGCGCCGCGAGGTGGGCGTGCGCGACCTCGCCGCGTTCGTCCGGCTCGTGCGCGAGCTGCGCCGCTTTCGGCCCGACGTCGTGCACACGCACGCCGCCAAGGCGGGCACGCTCGGCCGCCTCGCCGCGCTCGTGCCCGGCCGCGGGCGCCCGTGCGTCACGGTGCACACGTTCCACGGCCATTCGCTGACGGGCTACTTCTCGCCCCGCCGGGCGGCGCTCTTCCTGCGGATCGAGCGCCGCCTCGCGCAGCGCACGACGCGGCTGATCGCGGTTTCCGACGAGGTCCGCGACGAGCTCGTCGCGCTCGGCGTGGCACCCGCCGAGCGCTTCGAGGTCATCCCGGTCGGGCTCGATCTGAGCCGCTTCACCGTCGCCGACGCCGAGCGCGCCCGGCGCGGGTTGCAGCTGCGGGCGGCCCTGGGGATCCCGCCCGAGGCGCGCGTCGTGACGCTCGTCGCGCGGCTCGTCCCGATCAAGCGCGTCGACCGCTTCCTCGCGGTCGCCCAGCGGCTCGCCGGCGAGCTCGACGACGTCTGGTTCCTGGTCGCCGGAGACGGCGAGCTGCGCGACCGGCTGCGCGCGCTGCCGCAACCGGCGCGCACCGTCTGGGCGGGCTTCCAGCGCGATGTCGCGGCGGTCTGCTTCGCCAGCGACGTCGTCGTGCTGACGTCGGACAACGAGGGCACGCCGGTGAGCCTCATCGAGGCGCAGGCCGCGGGCGTGCCGGTCGTCAGCACCCGGGTGGGCGGAGCGGCGGCCGTGGTCGCGCCGGGCTCGGGGGCGCTCGCCCCCGCCGACGACGTGGAGGGCTTCGCGCGCGCCGTGCGCGACGTGCTCGAGCGCGGGTCGCCCGCGGCCGACCCACGGGCTCACGTCCTGACGAGGTTCTCGCTGGACCGGCTCGTGGCCGACGTCGACGAGCTGTACCGCCGGCTGCTCGCATAGCGATGAGCGCGGCGTCGCGCCGGCTGGCCACGTGGGGCCAGCCGTCATGCTGCCAGGCGCCGTGACGACCGCGATCGCGACAGCCGCACAGGGACCGCAGGGCCCGAGCTATCGCGTCAGGCTCATGATCCCCGCCCCCGAGCTGCGGCGCCACGGCGTCTCGCTCGTTTCGCTGCCGCTGCTGTCCGTCGAGCAGGCCGAGATCCTCCACAGCGGATCGCCGGCGGCCCGCGCACGGGTGGTGATCGACGCCCGCCGGCGCTTGCGGCGCAGCCTGCGCCCGCTCGGGGACGTCGACTCGGTGGTGATCCAGCGGCAGGTCGATCCGCTGCCGGGACGCCGGCTCGAACGCACGGTGACCCGCGGTCGCGCGCTGATCCTCGACGTCGACGACGCCACCTGGCTGCCCGAGCCGAGCGGTCATCCGCTGACCCGGCTGCGGCGAAACGCCAGCAAGCTGCGGTGGCTCGCCGGCCGGGCGGAGCACGTGATCGCGGGCAACGACCACCTCGCCGAGTGGCTCGCGCCGCACGCCCGCACCGTCAGCGTCGTGCCGTCGCTCGTGGACACCGAGCGCGTCGCGACCAGGCAGCATGCCGACAGCGCCACGGTCGTCCTCGGCTGGATCGGCTCGCCCTCGACGGCGCGCTACCTCGACGGCATCGCCGCGGCGCTGACGGCGTTCGCCGCCGGCCGGCGCGAGGGCAGCGTGACGCTGATCGTCGTCGGCGGACCGGCGCCCGCGGTTCGCGGCGTCCACGTCGAGGCGTGGCCGTGGAGCGAGGCGCAGGAGGCCCGAGCGCTCGCGACGATGGACATCGGCCTGATGCCGCTGCCCGACAACGCCTGGACGCGCGGCAAGTGCGCCTACAAGGCGCTGCAGTACATGGCCGCGGGCGTCCCCGTCGTCGCCGACGACGTGGGGGTGACGGGCCGCGTGGTCGGCGACGAGTCGGGCGGGCTGCTCGCGGCCTCGCCGGCGGACTGGCAGCACGCGCTCGGACGGCTGGCCGACAGCGCCGCCCTGCGAGCTCGCCTCGGCGCCGCGGGCCGCGCCCGCGTCGAGGCCGAGTTCTCCGTGCAAGCGTGGGGCGCGCGTCTGGCGGCGATCATCGCGGGCGCCGCGTAGGGCCGGCCTGCCTCAGCGCTCGCGTGCCCCGGAGCCGAACGTCGCGCCGCCGGCCTCCTCGCTGCGGTGGACCTCGTAGACGCGGCCGTTGGCACCGCGGATGCGCAGGACCACGTCGTGTGGCCGTGTGAAGACGGCGATCACGCCTGGCGGAGGCAACGGGTCGGTGTACGCGCTCAGCCCGCGAAACGAGACCTCGGGCCGGTTGACGCCCAGGCGGGTCGCGAGCGGGTGCGGCCCGGGATAGCGCCCGTTGCGCGTGTAGACGTAGCGCGCTTTGGCGAGAGCGTCGCGCAGCTCGGCCATCGGGCTGCGCTCGGGGGTCGTCGGGGTCCGCGTCAGCGCGACGTACGCGAGCCCGGCGGCGGCGGTGAGCGCCACCGACGCCAGCGCGGCGGCAAGCCGTGCGCGAGCCCCGACCCACGCCAGCGCCTGTCGGGCCAGTCCCGGTTGCAGGAAGGCCGCCATGAGCGGCCCGAGGAGCAGGTACTCCCAGGTGAGGCTGACGTAGAGCACGTTCGACAGCGGGCTGTAGGCGATGACGTACAGGAGGATCGCCGCCGTCCACAGGCGCAGGAACGACGCCCTGGCGAGGAGCCCCAGGCGGGCCCGCGTAGCGACGAAGGCGACGAGCAACGGCGCCAGCAACACGCCCGGCCATCTGAAGTCCAGCCAGAAGACCCCGAGCCAGCTGTAGTTGCTGAAGGTCTCGAACGGGATCGGATAGAAGACGCCGGTTTCGACGGGCACGGTGTCGATCAGCCCGGCGCGGCGCGCCGTCTTCACGGCCGGCAGCATCGTCATCTGTCCTGCCGTCAACGGCGCCAGGCCGTCCTCGGTCAGCTGCCCGAACGTCGGGATGTTCGCCGTCAGGTACAGGTAGGGAATGGCGACCGCGTTCAACACCGGCCACGTCACGTGCGCGGCGACGTCGGGCTGGTCGTCGAGCGCGCTGCCGTAGCGGTTGCCGATCGCGGTCAACCCGACAGCCGCGATCGCCACGCCCACGGCGAACACGATCGTCACGCGCCGCCATGGGCCCCGCCACGGCCAGAGCAGGTGAACGGTGGCGGCCAGCGCCAAGGCGGCCGCCATGAGGTTGCGGTCCGCGGTGAAGACGAACGGGATCAGCGAAGCCCAGCCGAACAGCGCGAGCGCGCGCCACCTGCCGCCGAACGCGCGCATGCGCAGCCCGATGGTCCAGAGGACGAACGCGATCTGGTTGCAGTACGTCAGCAGCTTCCAGAGGCCGTAGGTCGTCTGGAACTCGACCGATTCGCGCTTTACGTCGCGCACGACGGCGGGGGCGTCGAACACGGCCCGCCAGCCGGCCGCGCGATCGACCGCGTACACGAACGCCGCGAAGCCGATGAGCCCGAGCACCACGGCGCCAAGCCAGAGCAGCCGCAACCGGTGCGCGTCGATCGTCGCGCCCAGGGAGCGCACCTGCTCGTCGCTCGGCGGCGGCCTGGGTTGCGCTCGGCGCGAGGCGAGCAGACACCCGGCGGCGGTCGCGGCAATCGAGCCGTCGATGGCCAGCCAGGCCGTGATCGGCGTCGGCGCGTAGTGCAGCACGGGCACGGCGAACAACAACAGCGCGCCGCCCCACACCACCATGAACACGCTCAGGACGTCGACGGGCGTGGCCAGCCGTCGTTGCGAGCGTCGCACGCCGACGACGGCGGTCGCGAGCAGCATCGCGGCGATCAACGCCGCAGCGATCCGCTCGAGCGACATCGTCAGTCAGCGCGCCGCACGAGACGAAAGCGAACCTCGTAGCACGGCACGAGGTAGCAGAGGTTCTCCTCGTAGAACTCCTGCGACCACCGCGTGAGGTTCACAAGCATCCCGACCACGCGCTTGAACACATAACGGCCGTAGAACGGCGGTTCTGACTTGAAGCCGAGCTTCGCCGATCGTAGGCCGAAGCGCTCATCGCGCACGTACGCCGGAACCTGACGCCGGTAGATGCCGTCCTGCGCCAGGTAGGAGAACGAGTACAGGCCGAACGCCGTCTCGTGCGTGGGGTCGGAATAGCAGTACGGGTTCGAGAAATGTGGGACCACGATCACGAGCTCGGCGCCCGCGCGCAAAGTCCGTGCGAGCTCATCGATCAACCCCGGCACGTCGTCCACGTGCTCAAGGAAGTGGCTGCAGTACGCACCGCCCAGGACACCGTCTGGGATCTGCGCGAGCACGTCGCGGATGTCTCCGACGATGTCAACGCCGGGGTACTCGATCCGGTCGACGCCGACATGACCGCTGTCGATCTTCCGCGGGCCGCAGCCGATGTCGAGCTTGCGGTCGGTGACGGACATCGCTCACACGACCGCGGCCTCAGCCCGCTGCCAGCTCACCACGTCAGCCAGGATCCCGTCCAGCGACCGCCTCGGGACCCAGCCCGCCGCCGCATGGATCTTCCCGATGTCCGGACAACGCCGCGGCATGTCCTCGAAGCCCTCCTCGTACCCCTCCTCATAGGGCACGAGCACGATCTCCGAGTCCGAGTCCGTCAGCCGCCACACGCGCTCGGCGAGCGCCAGGATCGAGATCTCCTCCTGCGAGCCGACGTTGAACACCTCGCCGTAGGCCGCGCGCTCGAGCAGCATGAGCTCGACGAGCGCGCGCACCACGTCCTCGACGTGGCAGAAGCAGCGTGTCTGCGTGCCGTCGCCGAACACCGTGAGCGGCCGGCCGGCGAGCGCCTGGGTGACGAACTTCGGCACGACCATCCCGTAGCGCCCGGTCTGCCGCGGGCCGACGGTGTTGAACAGCCGCGCCACCACGACCGGCAGCCCGCGCTCCTTCCAGTACGCGAGCCCGAGGTACTCGTCGATCGCCTTCGAGCAGGCGTAGGACCAGCGTCCGGTCGTCGTCGGGCCCATGACGAGGTCGCCGTCCTCGCGGAACGGAAAGGCCGTGGACTTGCCGTACACCTCGCTCGTCGAGGCGATGAAGACCGGCTTGCGCTGCTTGCTCGCCTGCGCGAGCACGACCTCCGTGCAGTGCACGTTGGTCTCGATCGTGCGCACGGGGCTCTGGACGATGAGGTCGACGCCGACCGCGGCGGCGAGGTGGTAGACGATGTCGGCTTCGTCGACGAGCTCGGCGACGACCGACGCGCTCGCGCAGGTCTCGATCGTGGAGCTGAAACGGGACTCGATGCTCAGATGCCAGACGTTGTCGATCGAGCCGGTCGACAGGTCGTCGAGGATGTGGACTCGGTGGCCGCGGGCGAGCAGGTCTTCGGCGAGATGGGAGCCGATGAAGCCCGCCCCGCCGGTGATGAGAAACCGCAATGCCTGGCCCTTTCCTGGTGTGCGCGCTTCCGACGCGCGCACGGTGGCGTCCGTGGGTTGGGTACCGTCGCATACCACCGCTTTGCGCACAAACGGCGGCCGCCATGGCACCCGCGGGCGTGGCGCCCGTGTCATCGGGCGCCCGCGTACCCGCGCTGCGGCCCGCCGATCCGCCGCCACCGGCCCGGCCTTGACGAGTACCGGGCAAGATCTACTACACTCAGACATAGATTTCTTAGGCATCAAAGAAGGAGACCGCTCCCCTATGGGCAAGACCATCGGCATCGACCTGGGCACCACCAACTCCTGCATGGCCGTGCTGGAAGGTGGCGAGCCCACCGTCATCGAGAACTCCGAGGGCGGTCGCACGACCCCCTCCGTCGTCGCCTTCGCGCAGTCCGGCGAGCGCCTCGTCGGCACCGTCGCCAAGCGCCAGGCGGTGACCAACCCGCAGAACACGATCTTCTCCATCAAGCGCTTCATGGGCCGCAAGGAGGCCGAGGTGCGCGAGGAGGAGTCGATCGTCCCCTACAAGGTCGTCGCCGGCCCCGGCGGCGATGCGCGCGTCGACGCGGGCGGAAAGCAGTTCAGCCCGCCGGAGATCAGCGCGATGATCCTCCAGAAGCTCAAGGCCGACGCCGAGGCCTACCTCGGCGACGCCGTCGACGGCGCCGTCATCACCGTGCCGGCGTACTTCAACGACGACCAGCGCCAGGCGACCAAGGACGCCGGCAAGGTCGCCGGCCTGGACGTCAAGCGCATCATCAACGAGCCGACCGCGGCCTCGCTGGCCTACGGCCTCGACAAGGAAACCGACCAGACGATCCTCGTCTTCGACCTCGGCGGCGGCACGTTCGACGTGTCCGTGCTGGAGATCGGCGACGGCGTCTTCGAGGTCAAGTCGACCGCCGGCGACAACCACCTCGGCGGCGACAACTTCGACAAGGCGCTCGTCGACTGGCTCGCCAGCGAGTTCAAGAAGGGCCAGGGCATCGACCTCAAGAACGACCCGATGGCCCTGCAGCGCCTCTACGAGGCCGCCGAGAAGGCGAAGATCGAGCTGTCGACCGCGCAGGAGTCGCAGATCAACCTGCCGTTCATCACGGCCGACCAGTCCGGTCCGAAGCACCTCGACGTCCGTCTCACCCGCGCGAAGCTCAACGAGCTGACGGCCGACCTGCTGCAGCGCGTCGTCGCCCCGGTGCGCCAGGCGCTCGACGACGCCAAGGAGAAGGGCGCCGCGAAGATCGACCACGTCGTGATGGTCGGCGGCATGACGCGCATGCCCGCGGTGCAGGAGAAGGTCAAGGAGCTCACGGGCAAGGAGCCGCACCGCGGCGTCAACCCCGACGAGGTCGTCGCCATCGGCGCCGCGATCCAGGCCGGCGTGCTCGCCGGCGACGTCAAGGACGTCCTGTTGCTCGACGTGACCCCGCTGACGCTCGGCATCGAGACCAAGGGCGGCGTCATGACGAAGCTCATCGAGCGCAACACGACGATCCCGACCCGCAAGGGCGAGGTCTTCTCGACGGCGGAGGACAACCAGCCGTCGGTCGAGATCCACGTCCTGCAGGGCGAGCGCGAGATGGCGCAGTACAACAAGTCGCTGGGCAAGTTCCAGCTGACCGGCATCCCGCCGGCGCCGCGCGGCATCCCGCAGATCGAGGTCGCGTTCGACATCGACGCCAACGGCATCCTCAACGTGTCGGCGAAGGACCTCGGCACGGGCAAGGAGCAGAAGATCGAGATCAAGTCGGGCTCTGGCCTGTCCGACGACGAGATCAAGCGGATGGTCTCCGACGCCGAGGCGCACGCCGACGACGACAAGCGCCTGCGCGAGCTCGCCGAGGCGCGCAACGCCGCCGAGAACGCCGCCTACCAGGCCGAGCGCCAGCTCAAGGACCTCGAGGAGAACATCGACGAGTCCTCCAAGACCGAGATCGA
>Ga0183260_10004948_pt1 | contig 10533 bp, 6 predicted proteins | sample AntDrymUQ4972206_2_FD_129768 | JGI IMG/M metagenome (GOLD analysis project Ga0183260, IMG submission 129768) | Polar desert sand microbial communities from Dry Valleys, Antarctica - metaG UQ497 (22.06) (version 2) (version 2) | ecosystem: Environmental > Terrestrial > Soil > Desert | place...
GCCGCTGTTCGTCAACGAGGGCGAACGCGTCAAGGTGCACACCGAGACCCGCGAGTTCGCCGGCCGGGCGTGACGCGCCGTTCGTTCACGAGTGGATTGAAGGTTGCTTTGGCACCGACTCTGGCACAGGAAGCGACCATCGGATCTCCGCCCCTGACGGCAGCGAGCGCGTCAAGGGCCACGGAGGCGTGGTTCACGCCGTATGATGCGGGGCATGCTCCACGCTGTCGTCATGCTCGCCGCCCTGTCCTTCGCACACACCACGGGCCGCACGCAAGTCGCCGTCGCCACCCCACCACCGGCCCGCGACCCGGCACAGCGCATCGTGCTGGTCACCGGGTCCACTGACGGCCTCGGTCGCGAGGTGGCCCGACGCCTGGCTGCCGAGGGCGCCCACGTCATCGTGCACGGCCGCAACGCCGAGCGCGGCAAGGCCCTGGTCGACGAGATCGCGACCGGCGGCAAGGGATCGGCACGCTTCTACGCGGCAGACTTCGCGTCGCTGGCCGCGGTCCGGCAGTTCGCCGACGGAGTCCTGCGCGACTACGATCGGCTCGACCTGCTGGTCAACAACGCCGGCGTGGTCTTACGGCAGGGGCGAGAGGTCAGCACCGACGGGCACGAGCTGCACTTCGCGGTCAACTACCTCTCGGGCTACCTGCTCACATACAAGGTCCTGCCGCTGCTCGAACGTGGCCGCTCACCGCGCATCGTCAACGTCTCGTCGTTGAGCGCGGCACCGATCGACTTCGCCGACGTGATGATCACCCGCGACTACTCGATGAATCGCGGCTACGGACAGAGCAAGCTGGCGCAGGTGATGTTCACCATCGACCTTGCCCAGGAGCTGAAAGGCAAGGGCATCGTCGTGCAGGCGCTGCACCCCGCCACGTACATGAACACCACCATGATCACGTCAGCCGGCCTCACGCCGCGCAGCACGGTCGAGGAAGGCACCGCCGCCGTGATGCACGCCATTGCGACCGATGCACCGAGCGGCACCTTTTTCAACGGCCAGGAGATCGGCACGCCGCATGCGCAGTCGGCCGACGCCGAGGCCCGCGCCAAGCTGCGCGCCGTGAGTCGTCAGCTGACTGGCGTGCAGTAGGCGCTCGAACGTGGAGCAGGTGCGCGAGACCGCACGGCGATCGCGCGCCCCGTAGGCCTACTTCACCGTGACTTGCACTGCCGCGGAGCGAGTGCTGGCCCCACCATTGTCGACGGCGACCGCAGTCAGCGAATACGTCCCTCGAGCCGGCGGCCGCCATGTGGCGCTGTATGGAGCGACGTCAGCAGTATGAATCAGCGCAGTGCCGGCAAAAAAGTCCACCCGCACGACCGAGCCGTCGGTGTCGCTGGCAGCGGCGCTCAGGCGCTGAAACTTGCCGAACTTGACCGTCGTTGCGGCCGATGGTGACTCCATTGTCACGACCGGTGGGCGATTCACGGTGGTCGTCGTGGCTGGACTCACCTGCAAGCTCATTGTCTGGCGACTGAGGGCCGCAGGGACCTGCGCATCCGTCACCTGCACGGTGACCGTGAACGTACCAGAGCCTGCAGGGATGCCCGAGATGACGCCGCTGGAACTGCCAATCGTGAGGCCACCCGGGAGTGGTTCTGCCGTAACCCACTGATACGGTGCCACGCCGCCTTCCGCCGCAAGCGGCACGCTGTAGGACTCGCCCTGGGTCGCGGCGGGAAGCGTCGTCGTCACGACCTGCAGCTGCGGGACGACAGACGCAGCTGCCTCATACGCGCCGATATCGAGGCGTCCGTCTTGTGGCCGCTGCTCGCTCCCGAGGTGAGTGACGTATTGCGCCAGGGGCAATGCGTTCGCAGACAGCGCGGGGCTGAGCGGTCCTCCGGCGTTCCAGCATGGTGAGGTGGGCGTGATGCGGTAGTCCAGGCTACCCGCCTGGAAACACGGCGTGTCGCTCTCGACGTTCGGCGACAGCATGCTGATGCTGCCGGCAAGGGTACCAAAACTGCCGACCCAGCCTGGAGTGAGCCAGTTCGAGCCAAGGGAAAGGGCGCCGTCGGAATCCAGCAGTGACAACATGCTCCCCGCTCGAGACAGGTAGATGATGTTGTTTCGCACGTCCGCTCGCTCAGCAGCCGATGACAGCCGCAGCAGGGTGGTGCGGTCAGTGCGGTGAGAGATGAAGGTGTTCTGATACATGTACAGCACACCGGCGCGGTAGCGGTCTGCCGCGCCGCTGTCGCCACCGTAGTGCACCATCTGCTGATTCCCCGCGCCAGCCGGCTCGATCAGGATGTTGCCGTAGGCCAGGGTCGTCCTGTACCCGGCATCAGCTCGAACTGCCGCAGGCGCGTCCACCAGATCCAATTGGCGATTGCCACCGTCGATCCAGTTGTACCGCACCACCAGGCCTGCGGAGCGGTCCTTGAGGTTGCTGCCGCCAGCACCCGACGCCAGTGGCCCCAGCCGGTTGAACTGGAAGACGACGTTCACCCCCGACGTGTAGCTGTTGTGTTCGTAGGCGCTCCCCAGGTTGCCGTTGCCGTGGAGGTACGAGCGTTCGACCAACACGTTCCTGGACGCGACGCTGTCGTCGGATCCGATGAACAGGCCGTTCCCGCTGCCCGTGAGCACGCAATTACGGATGACCAGGTGCTCGACCTTTTCGACGTAGATCGCGGCTGCGTTGGCCGTGTATTGGCGCGTCGTGCCGTCACTGGCGAGGAAACTGAGCCCCTGTCGTGCGTTGCGGAACTCCAGACCATCGACGACGAGGTGCTGAGGCATGGTGTCGGCCGGCACGCTGGCGCCGCCGATCTTGAGAAGCCCGCGTTCCTGGTTCCAGTAGCGGAGCTGAGTCCGAGTGGTGGCATTGCTCCCGTCGATGACCGGCCGCTCCCCCGCCGGCCCCGGGACACCGCGGATCACGATTGGCGCACTCGCGGTTCCTTGCCGCGCGAGTACCCACTTCTCGGCATATGGCGTACTGCGCCAATGGATGAGCACGTGATCGCCAGGAACGAGCGTTTCCCACGGCACCGCACCGATCGACGTGTAACCACGGCCAGGGCCGACCTCGTAGACGGCCGCCTCGGACCCCGCCGGCGTGAGCGTCAGCATCGACGCGAGCGAAAAAGCGGCGAACAGCGGGCCGCGACGCCCAGCATTTCTGCAGGCTCGAACCGGAGCCTCAGCTGAGGTTGAACTATCAAGTCGAGGACTCGTGGGCCGCCGCAGTGCGGGCGGCCTGGTCGTACAAAAGTGCATGTGGGCGTTCTCCAAAAGGGCGCTGGCAGGAGGCCAGCCGCCACTTTCGTCAGTGCAGGAGACGCGCCACGTTACAGACGTTTGTTTTTTAGTCAGGCTCCGGAGGGGCCCACGCGCATACCGTCGGAATACCGACGCGGTAGTTACACGGTTACTCGACTCTAAATGATGGGCTCGGACTGGCTGCAGCAGTCTAGGCGCCGACCAGCCGATACATCGTGTCGCGCTCGAGGGGCTGGCGCCCGGCTCGCTCCACCAGGTGGCGGATCTGCGCGGTGGTCATGATCTCGGGCGTGTCCGATCCGGCCATGTGGTAGATACGCTCTTCCTGCACCGTGCCGTCGAGGTCGTCGGCGCCGAACCACAGCGCCGCCTGCGCCACCGACACCCCGGTGGCGATCCAGAACGCCTTGATGTGATCGACGTTGTCGAGCATCAGGCGCGACACGGCAATGGTCCGCAGCGTGTCGGCCGCCGTCGGTGCCGGCAGCTTGCGCATCTGGTTGTTGTCGGGGTGAAAAGCGAGCGGGATGAACGCCTGGAACCCGCCGGTCTCGTCCTGCAGCGCCCGCACCCGCAGCATGTGATCGACGCGCTCGTCGAGCCGCTCGATGTGCCCGTACAGCATCGTCACGTTGGTCTTCATGCCGAGGCCGTGCGCCAGCTGGTGAATCGACAGGTAGCGGTCGGCGTCGGCCTTGTCGTGGGCGATCTTGCGACGGACCCGCTCGGCGAAGATCTCGGCGCCCCCGCCGGGCAGCGATGCCAGGCCGGCGGCCATCAGCTCGCGCAGCACCTGCCCGTCGGTCATGCCGTAGAGGTCGGCGAAGAACGCGATTTCGACGGCGGTGAACGCCTTCAGCGTGATGTCCGGCCGGATCCGCTTGAAGCCGCGCAACAGATCCGTGTAGTAGCTGAACGGCAGATGCGGGTGCAGGCCGTTGACGATGTGCACCTCAGTGAGAGGCTGGTCACCACGTTGGCGGACTTTGTCCCAGGCCTGCTCCAGCGACATCGTGTAGGCGCCCGGTTGCCCTTCCTGCAGTCGCGCGAACGAGCAGAACAGGCACGACGCCTGGCAGACGTTGGTGACCTCGAGCCGGAGGTTGTGGTTGTAGAAGGCGCGATCGCCGTGACGGCGTTCGCGTTCGCGATTGGCGAGCCAGCCGATCAGCAGGCTGTCGTCATGCTCGAACAGGCGCAGGCCGTCCTCGGCCAACAGGCGCTGGCCGGCGTCGAGCTTGTCTGCGAGGTCGAGCAACCCGGCTGCGCGCAGGCGGGTGCGCATGGTCAGCCGATCAGGCGATACCCCACACCTGGACGCGGAGGGTGCGGGAGCGGGGGCCGTCCAGCTCGCCCATCAGGATGCGCTGCCACTGGCCGAGCACCACGTCGCCGCCGCTGATCTGCAACGTCAGGCTGTGCCCGAGCAGCAGCGCCCGCAGGTGGCTGTCGGCGTTCATGCGGTCGCAATCGCTGTGGTCTGGGTCGTTGTGCTGCCAGCTCTCGTCGCGCGCGACCATCTTCTCGAGGAAGCGCTTGATGTCGGCCAGCAGCGCGACCTGGAACTCGTTGATGAAGACCGTGCACGTGGTGTGCATCGACCACAGGCTGACGATGCCCTCGCGAACGTTGAGGCCTCGCACGAGCTCCATGATGCGTTCGGTCAAATCAACCACGTCGACGCGCTCGTCAGTTTCGATGACGAACGTTTCGCCGTGAATCTTCAACCCCGCGGCTGAAACGGTCGTCACCTCCGCGACTGGCGACTCGCGGACGGTCACCGTGGAACTCTTGCTCATGCGCTCCTCGTTGACGGCATAGGGGGTCCGAACACGCTGGAGCGGCCGGACGCACGAAACGGAAATGTTATGCCGAAGTACCCAATGGCCGCAACTGATGGGCCGGATTCCCTTGTGCCGCCCCCTTGGGTTTCGGACGCGACGGCACGGGCCGCCGGTCCGTCAGCGCATGCGTCCGGCGAGTGGCGATCGCTCAGCGCGGCGATGGTCCGCGCACCTGCAGCCACAGGCCCGCGGACCAGGCCCGGTAGGTGCGGGCGCTGGTCCAGCGGCTCTCGGCGGCCAGCGACAAGGGGCCGCCGACCGGCACCAGCACGCCGGCGCTGCCCAGCGCGTACGGCACTCCATCGGTGTCGATCCCGGCCCCAAGCCGCCCGCGCACCGCAAAGCGCCCATCGCGTACCGATGCACCCGGCCCGAGCCAGCGGGTCACCCCGGTATCGAGGTCGAACCGGCCGAACGCGGACGGCGAGAAGTACCCGGCTGCCCGACGGTCGAAACCGAGCACAAAAGCCGACCCGCGCACGTCCCACTGCTGCGCGCCGCGGAAGACCTGGCGGGCCACCGCGAGGTCGAGTTGCTGCCGCGTGTTGCCGTCGCTGATCCGGCCCTCCTGCACGCCCGCCTCGGCCTCCCAGTTGCTGCGACCGAGCAGCCGGGTGCGCACCCCGGCGTTGGTGGCCTGCAGCCCCGCCGCCACGGTCACGCCGTTCTCCCAGAAGGGTCGGCGCGACACGGCCAGCTCCAGTCCGACCGTCTGGCCGATTCGGCCGGCAAGCAGCGCCGCGTACGACGCCGCGGTCGACGCCGAGCCGACGCGGGTGCCGCCAGCGACCATCTCGGCGGACCAGCCCGGGGCTAGCGCCGCCTGCACGCCGAGCTGCGCCTGCGTGAATGACGACAACACCTGGCCGGTGTCGAGCGTGCCGCTGCCCCAGCGACCGGTGGCCCGCAGGCGACCGCTCGCGGTCACCGCCGCGTCGCCGCTGAGCACCGATTCGCGCCGGCCGATCAGCCGTTGCTGCCGGACGCCCTCGGCGCTGTCGGCCTCGATCCGTGCCGCACCGTGCGCCGCCTGGCGCGCCTCGAAGGCGCCGATCGAGTGCTGCACGGTCGCCGGAAGACCCGGCCAGCGCGACAGGTCGGCATAGGCCGCACGCGCACCCTCGACATCGCCATCCTGCTCGAGCGCAGTGGCGAGATCGGCCATCGCGTCGAGCGTACCGGGCTCGACGACGCGCCAGGCGCGCGCCGCCGTCACGGCGTCGTGCCAGGCATGACGCAGCAGCGCGGCCTTGGTCCTCGCTTCGGCTCGCACCCCCGGCGTCGTGGTCAGCGCCTGCAGCCGTGCGTAAGCTGACGCTGCCGCGTCGACGTCTTGTCGCCAGGTCAGCAGGCGCGCGTAATCGCGCCAGGCGCGGACATCGCCCGGCACCTCGGCCAGGTAGGCGGCGTAGAGCGGCACCGCCGCGGCATGTGCGCCGCTCCAGGCCGTCACCTGCGCGTCGATCAACCGCACCGATGCATCGCCCGGCACGAGCAGGCGCAGCCGATCGACCGCCTCGCGCGCCATCGTCCAGCGCCCCGAACCGACGCCGAGCTGCGCCTGCACACGGGCGGTGCGAATCTGCCAGCCATCGGGCAGCGCGCGCAGCCAGCCATCCACCAGCGTCACCACATCGTCGGACAACAGGGCGGCGCCGGACGTGGCGTCGGCCAGCAGGTACACGGCATCGGGCGACACGCCGAGCGCGCCCCGGGCGCGATCGAGCTCGCTACGCAGCGAGGCGTCGGCACGCGCGGCGAGCACGGCGATGCGGACCCGCCAGGCCTGTGCCGCCACACCCAGATCGCGTCCCGCGCCGACGATCGCCACATCGGCGTCGGCGAGGCGGGCGCGCACGTCGAGCCGCTCGGGCAGGTGGGCCACGGCGTCGGCAAGGATGCGCAGCCGCTCGCTCTGGTCGTCGGTCGTGTCGGCCAGCGCCAGCCAGGCATCGGCGCGACTGGTCACGGTGGCCAGACGTGCCAGCACCGGCCGCGACTCCCCCACCCGGCCGAGCGCGGTCAGCGCCTGGGCGCGCTGAATCTGCAGCTGAACAGGCTCGCTCTCCGCATCGCCGATCAGGTCCACGATGTCCCGGTGGCGCTCGAGTCCGCGCAGCGCCTGCGCAGCGACGTGGCGGAGGTCGTCCGCGGCCAGGCGCGCGTCAGGCTGCCCGAGGGCCAACGGAAGCCGGGCGAGGGCGCGCTCCCAGGCACCGGTGGCGACGTCGTGCGCGGCGAGCAGGACCGACGCCGGCGTGCGATGCGAGTCGTCACGCACGAGCGCGTCGAGGGCGTTGTGCTGCGCGTCGCTCAGCACGCCGTCACGGCCAACTGCAAGACGTGCGTCGGCCAGAACCTGCTCGGCGGGCGTCAGCCAGGCCGACGCCGCGGTGTTCGCGCCGGCGAGGCTCTGCCAGCGGCCAGCTGCAGTCGCGGTGCTGACGCGAAGCCGCGCCCACGCCTCGCGCGTGGCATCGTCGGCAGTCGCGACGTCGACCGTGTCCATCAGGCCCCACGCGCCGGTCGCGTCGCCGCGTGCGACGCGAAGCTCGATGTCCAGCCGTTGGGCCCGAGCCGGCCAACGACGACGAACGGCCTGCAGGTCCGCGGCGGCGGCGGCATCGTCACCCGCAGCGGCGGCCCAACGCGCCCGGCGCGCCAGCAGCTCCACGTCGCTGTCCACCAGCGCGGCACGAGCCCTGGCCTCTTGCAGAGCGGCGCGCGGACCACTCGACGCCGCGCGAGCGTCGAGCCACAACAGCAGGTGCCCGGGCACGACCAGCGCGCCGCGCACCGGCTCGAGCCAGGCCAGCACCTCCGACGAGCGGCCGGCGCGCGCAGCCATCGATGCACGGATCGCCCGGGCGTCGACGTCGCGTGTCGATCCAATCGCGTGATCCGCGAGACGGCGCGCCGCCACCCCGTCACCGGCAGCCAGCGCAATCGAGGCATAGCCGGCCTGCACCGCGGCGTCGGCGTCGAATGGCGCGCTCAGTTGCTGCACCAGCGACCACGCGTCGCGGGATCGGCCGCGCGCGTGCCAGGCCCAGGCCAGCACTCCCGCCACCTGGCTGGCGTGCGGACCGCGCGGTGCGGCGACCAGCGGCGACGCCATCACATCGACGTCGTGCCACGCCTCACGGGCGGCGTATGCGCGAGCCAGCAGCACGCGTGTGGTGTCGTCGAGGGTCGACGAGGTAGCCAGCGGCGCCAGCCACTGTTCCGCCTCCCCCGCGCGGTGCCGGTCGAGCAGCACACCGGCCACGCGCTTGGCGACACCGGCGTAGCCCGCACAGCCTGCGGGGAGCGACGGCACCAGGTCGGCGAGCAGCCCGTCGTCGCCGGTGGCGATCGCGAGTGCGGCCCGGCGCGTCGCGCACGGGTCGACCAGATGCGGATGCGCCTGCAGCACGGTCCGGAGTGCGTGCGTGTCGCGGGCTCGCCCCAGCAGGCCGGCCAACGCCCAGGTGTCGTCCGCAGTGGCGAGCTGCCGGCGATGCAAGGTCTCCAAGAGCTGGCGGGCCCGGGCCGGATCGTCCGCCTGCAGCGAGAGGTCGGCGGCACGCCGCAGATGCGCCGCGCGTGCCTGGCCGTGCAACAGCGGCGCGAGCCGGATCATGCCGCGACGCGGATCACCGGAGTCGGCCCAGGCTTCCACCGCGAGCATGCGCATCGCGTCGTCAGTCGGGAAGCGTTCAGAAAAGCGATCGAGTTCGGCCGCCCGCTCGGCGCGCGAGCTCATCGCTACCGCGAGACGCAGGCGCGACGCCTGCCAGGCGGGTTCAGTGGCCATCGCGGTCGACGGCACCTTCTGCCAGGCGGTCAATGCGGCGCGCGTCTCGCCAGCGCGTTCGAGGTCGAGCGCGGCGGCGGCACGGGTCCGCGACCAGTCGCCGAGGCCTGGCACCGCCCCTTCGGCCGCATCGAGCGCGGCTACCACCTCGCGCGGATCGCCAGTCGCTTCTGCCAGTGCCACCCATTGCCGGTACACGTCTGGGGACGCGACGCCGTCGCGGGCCAGCGACGCGGCCAGGGTCCGGGCCCGCGCGCGGCCGGCACGCGCGACAAGCCAGAAGTGCCCCTCGCGCTGAGGCACGCCGAGCGGGCGCAGGCGCTCGCTCTCGACAAAGCGCGCGGCGGCGTCGGACCACTGGCCGCGGTCGCGAGCGACCCGACCCAGGCCGAGCAGTGCCTCGGCACGCTGGTCCACGTTCAGTGACTGCGCCGAAGCTACGGCCCCGGTGGCGGCCACCAGCAGCAGGCAGGTACGGAGCGCGGGGCGCAGCAGGTTCGCGGTCATTCCGCCGCCTTCAGCAGGTCGGCGTAGACGCGCTCGGCGTGGTCGAACTGTTGCGCCCTGCGGAGCGCATCGGCGTATCGGAGCAGCACGTCCGGATCCTCTTCATGGCGGGCCGCCAGGCGCGCAAACGCTCGCAGTTGCAGACCGCGCACCTCGTCGCGATCGGTCGCGGCGATCAAGGCTTCCAGATGGCGACGCGACAGCCGCGGCCGCTGCAACGCGGCCTCCGCGGTGTCGCGGGTCAGAGCGCTGACCTCCGGCGTGCGGGCGTGCACGTCGAGCCACAACAGGTCGCGGTTCAGGTAACGGAAGGCCAGCAGTTCGAGGGCGACCGACAGGATGAAGACCAGCAGCAGGCGACGCGGCATCACGCCACCGCCCGGGTGCGATCCACGACGTGCGCGTCAGCGGCGGTACCGGTGAAGCGCAACCCGATGGCCCAGGCGCCAGCGGCGCGGCCTTGGTCCTGAATGGCGCGGAGCCTGACGACCTCGGCGGTCTGCCGATGCCCCCCCGAGGCGGTGTGTATTTCGACGACGGCCTCCGAACCGAGCGGCAGTGGCAGAGCCGACACCACCGAGACCCCGGAGGCGCTCAGATCGCGCGACGTCACCAGCTGCGTGGTCCGTCCCCGCGCCTGCAGACGCACCGGAACGCGTACAAAACGCCGCACCGCGCGCGGTGCGACCCGGCGCTGCAACTGGAGCCACAGCTGTTGCGCAAGCAGGGCCGGCAGCGATGGACGACGCAGGCCGTGCAGAAGTTCAGGCACCACGGTGTCGAAGATCGCGTCGCTGATGGCGTCCATCTGCTGGCGCGACGGATCGACGAAGCGCACACCGAGCGGCGACCAGCCATCGGGCTGGGTCGGGTGCGCCGTGATCACCTCGACGTCCAGGCTCACGACGCCCGCCGGTAGGTGCAGGTCGAGCCGGCGACAGGCTCCGACCGGTAGCGGCGCCGGCCATAGCAGACGGCAGCCACCCTCGCTGACGTCGACGGTGATGCCGGGTCTGGTCGCGTCGCTGGCGCCGTGCCCGGTCACGGCAAAGGAGGCCCGGAAGCGCGAGTTGTCGCGCTTCTGCGATGGGCGCACGGCCAGCCGGATCACGCCGACGACCAGCGCCATGTTGTAC
>Ga0183260_10004949_pt1 | contig 10532 bp, 10 predicted proteins | sample AntDrymUQ4972206_2_FD_129768 | JGI IMG/M metagenome (GOLD analysis project Ga0183260, IMG submission 129768) | Polar desert sand microbial communities from Dry Valleys, Antarctica - metaG UQ497 (22.06) (version 2) (version 2) | ecosystem: Environmental > Terrestrial > Soil > Desert | place...
CGACGGATATTACGAAATTTCGCGGCGTGCTTTTTTGGTGGTTTTTATTTTCGTGTTTCGTGTTGTTTCATGGTTACCTCTTAAAAGTGTAAAACCGAAACCACGAATTAATACGAAACGGCACTAATGTTCTTTAGAATTAGCGATAGCAATGACTAACGCTCGGAACATTCACATCGGCTGTCAGAGTTGGGGCTATGATGACTGGATCACGCCGATCGGCGGCGATACCGTTTTTTACCCGAGCGGAACGCGGCACGACCAGATGTTGGAGCTTTATTCGCGCGTCTTTTCAACGATCGAGGTCGATTCGACCGTTTACGGCGTGCCGGCCGAAACGACGATGGACAAATGGTATGAGCAAACGCCGGCCGGTTTTACATTCAGTTTAAAAATGCCGCGCGAGGTGACGCACGAGCGCTTCCTTGACGAAACGACGGCGCCGATCGTCGATGAATTCATCGAACGCGTCTCGATATTGAAAGAAAAACTCGGTGTCATCCTCATCCAGCTTCCTGCGTCGTTTGAGGCCGTGCGCGACAACGCGCAAAGCGTGCGCCGGTTCATTTCACGGCTGCCGCGGGGTTTTCGCTTTGCGATGGAGTTTCGCCACGCGGGCTGGTTCAACGACTGGACATACGATGAACTGGGCGAAGCCGGCGTAACGCTTGCCCTTGTGGAAGGAAAATGGGTGCAGCGGGAGTTGATGTTTGCGTCGCTGGTAAAGCTTGCTCCCCGGTTCGAATACCTTCGCTTTATGGGCGAACGCGACCTAGATAAATTTGATCGTGTCTGTCGCGAACGTGATGAAACCCTCGAGCATTGGTCAAAGGTCATTCATAAACTCGAAGCGAAAGACGTTTATATCTACGTCGACAACTATTTCGAAGGCCACGCACCCGCGACGGTTAACAAGCTTAACGCGTTGCTGGGATTAAAAAAAGCCGAGCCTGAATTGCTGGAAGATCAGCCGTCGCTCTTCTAAACGGTAATATTCGTATGAACCATACTTTTTTCCAAACGGCGAATTAGCTGGCCCGTTTGCTTCATTCATGATGATTCGTTTTGAATTTGTGGTTCAGTTTTTTTGCTGTGTTAAATAGTAACCACATAAACACTTTCAGAATATCAAACCTTTTTAGTTCTTTATCGTAATAATATGTAGATTATTATTGGCCGCGGTAAGCAGCATTTTTTTGGATTTTTAAACTGGTTTTTAACAAATGGCAATTTCAAAAACAGCAAAGATACTTTTGGCGGTGGGCGGGGTGCTTTTCGCATTATTTATTGTGGCGGTCATCGCCATCGCTGTGGCGATCAGCCGGGCCGGACAGCCCGACGTGCCGGAGAACAGCGTGCTTGTACTGAGCGTTACCGGTGATCTGCCCGACTTTGCACCCGAAGACGAACTTACAAAGGCTTTCGGCTTCGGGCCGGCGCAATCCTTTACATCGCTTTTGACGCAGCTTCGCAAAGCGAAAGTCGATAAACGGATCGGCGCGGTGATGCTCGATATCAATTTTCCCGGCATAGGCTGGGGGAAGGCCGATGAGCTGCGCGATGCGATCGCCGATTTCCGCGCTTCCGGCAAGCCGGCATACGCTTATATGGAACTCGGCATGAATCGCGAATATTACATCGCTACGGCCGCCGATAAAATTTTTGTGCCGCCGCCGGGCGATCTGTATATCAACGGCTTTGCGGCCGAAGCGATGTTTTACAAGGGCTCGCTCGACAAGCTCGGTATCGAGGCCGACGTTATACAAATCGGGCCGAAATACAAGAACGCGCCCGACCAATACACAAAAAAGGAAATGGGCGAAGGCCAGCGCGAAGTGATCAACGCCGTGCTTGACGAATACTACGGCCGGTTTACAAACGCCATCGGCGAGTCGCGTAAAAAATCGCCGACGGATGTTATGGCGATCATTGATAACGCGCCGTATCACGCGAGCCAGGCAAAGGAACATGGCCTGATCGACGAAGCATTTTACAAAGAACAGGTGCACGACGACCTGAAAAACCGCCTCGGTTATAAAGCTGACGAAACGCTGCGGACGATTCGCGGCGGCGAGTATCGCGAGGTGCCGTCCGATACGCTCGGGTTGAACGACGGCGAGCGCGTTGCGATAATTTACGCGTCCGGTGCTATCAATTCCGGAAAGTCGAGCGACGGGACGTTTGGCGGGCAGATGGTCGGATCCGACACGGTCGTTCAGGCGGTCAACGATGCCGCCGCCGACACCACGATCAAGGCGATCGTGCTGCGCGTAGATTCGCCCGGCGGCTCGGCGCTTGCGTCCGACGTAATGTGGTATGCGCTCGAGAATGCAAAAGCAAAAAAACCGGTCGTCGTTTCGATGTCTGATGTCGCCGCGTCGGGCGGCTATTATATCGCCTGCAACGCAAACAAGATCGTGGCCGAACCGACCACCATCACTGGCTCGATCGGTGTGTTTCTCGGCAAACCCGTCGTCAAGGGAATGTACGACTGGCTTGGCATCACTAACGAATACATTATGCGCGGCAAGAACGCGGGTATTTTTCGCGAGACCGAGAAATGGACGCCCGAGGAACGCGCCAAGATGGAAGAGCAGGCAAACGGTATCTATTTCGACAGCTTTGTCCCAAAGGTCGCAAAGGGCCGCGGCAGGACGGACGAGTATATAAACTCAATCTCCCAGGGCCGCGTCTGGACCGGCACGCAGGCGAAAGCTAACGGCTTGATCGATGAATTCGGTGGGATGGAAAAAGCGATCGAGATCGCAAAACAGCTTGCCAATCTGCCTGCCGATAAAGACATTCGTCGCGTTATCATGCCCGAGCCGAAACCGTTTTTCGAACGCATCTTCGGCGAAGACGACTCAACCCAAACAAAGGAACAGGCCGCGCAAAAAGCCCTGGCCGATTCCCTGCCCGCCGACATCCGCCGCGGGCTGCGTTATGCCGAATTATTCGACCGGATGAAACGCGGCGAAGTGATGGCGATGCTGCCGTTTGAATTGGAGATAAAATAGAAAAACGTCAGTGATGAATTTGATCTGATATTGCCACTGGCAGCGATTTGAAATCGCTTCCACTGCCATAAGTTTTGTGGTTCAGTTTATCTATGAGACCTTCGTGTTCGGCGAGCATTTCGTCGGGCGGCAGGTCTTTTTTGTTTTCATAGCAGGCGTGTGCGATGCACGGCAGCGGCTTGGCGGTCGAATGAACGAGGCAGCCGGTTCCTTTTTCAAACAGCGGACATGCGTAGGTGTTCTCGGAATTTTCGCGTAGATCAAATTTGTCGATCGTCCGGTCGATGCGGGTTTGAACTTTAAACCGCAGGTCGGCATCGAGTGTCGATAACGAAAGTTGTATCGCTTTGGCTTCGAGACGCGAGATACGAACATTTACAAAATGTTCATCGAGGCAGCAAGCGCCCGGCGTTTCGCAGGTCGCGCAGCTTTTCGCACGGTGTTCGAAATTCGATCTGATGCGCGAAGCAAAATCGGATCTTAAACGTTCGAGCTTCGTGAGAGCGCGAGTCTCTGATATTAGTTTCATGTCGAAAAATAGGCTTGAATCTCCGTTGCCATCGCTCGCAGTAATCGCTTGCCGTGATACAATTTCAGCATTCAAGATATTACAACGAGTCGGAGGATTATGCTTAAAGAAGGCGATATTGCACCCGAATTTTCTTCAAAGGACCAAAACGGCAATCCCGTAAAGCTTTCGGATCATAAAGGCAAAAAGGTCGTGTTGTATTTTTATCCCAAGGACGATACGCCCGGCTGCACCAAAGAAGCCTGCTCGTTCCGCGACGCCGATGATGTTTATAACGCAAAAGGCATAAAGGTTTTTGGCGTATCGACCGATGACGAAAAGTCGCATCAAAAATTCATTTCGAAATTTCAGTTGCCGTTCGATCTGCTGGCCGATACGGACAAAAGCATCGTCGAAAGCTACGGCGTGTGGGAAGAAAAAAGCATGTACGGCAAAAAGTATATGGGCACGAATCGAAAGACGTTTTTGATCGGCGAAGATGGCAGGATCGCGAAGATATTTGATAAAGTTAATGTCGATGGACATGCTGACGAGGTCTTGGAGGCCTTTGGCGAGAAGTAAATTTTCACGGAAGAATCTGATGTATAAAATTTTATTTACTAGTTTGATAGGCGTCGCGATTTTTGCCGCTGGGTGTACGGACGCGGCGGCTCCGCGGGTGGTTGTGAATAATACGGCAACGCCGGCAATGCCGGCTGCCACAAAAACCGTAGATGAGCACGGCCACGAGGATGACGCTCCGCGAATCGTGCTCGCCGAAGCGAAAAAGGAATTTGACACCGGCAACGCCGTATTCATCGACACGCGTTCGTCCGATACGTTCAAACATGAACACGTCAAAGGCGCGATCAACATCACGAACACCGATGTAGCATCTAAAGCCGATACCATCCCAAAAGGCAAAAAGATAATCGCCTACTGTTCCTGACCGAACGAACAGACCAGTGCCAGTTTGGTATCTGAACTAAAAAAGAAAGGGATCGGAAACGCATTCGCTCTGGTCGGCGGAACCAAAGCCTGGAAAGACGCCGGCTATCCGATGGAAAAGAGCCAGTAAAAAGTAGGGCAGGCTGTTAGCCTGCCTTGAAATATAACAAAGTAAGGCAGGCTGTTAGCCTGCCCTTTGACTAAATACCGGTTGAACAGAGGCGACGACGGACAGGCTAACAGCCTGTCCTACAGTCGGACGATCTTTGCATTGCTGCCGTCCCTTGTCTCGGCGGACAGGGCATTTCTGGTATCTACGATCAGCCCCGCCAGTTCGCAGATGCGTTTATAATCAATGCCCGAATGTTCCGTGCAGATCACAACACAGTCGGAGGCGCGGATGATCTCGTCGGAGAGATCGTTGTTGTAGAGAGGCTCCGCATCACCGATGGTGTATGCGTGGTCGAAGGTGACCTTGGCGACGAACGGATCGTGATACATCACATCGGCGCCGCGAGCACGCAGCAGGTCGATGATCGACAGAGCGGGCGACTCTCGCATGTCGTCGATGTCTTTTTTATAAGCCACGCCAAGGATTAATACTTTCGAACCGTTAACAGCTTTTTTGACGTCGTTGAGCGCGGTCGAAACGAGCTTGACGACATACGCCGGCATGCCGGAATTCACCTGTTCCGCCAAGCTTATGAACTGCGAATCAAACCCGTGCTGCCGCGCCTTCCACGAAAGATAATGCGGGTCGAGCGGGATGCAGTGTCCGCCGATTCCAGGGCCGGGATAAAACGCCATAAAGCCGAACGGCTTTGTCGCCGCGGCCCGAACGACTTCCCATGAGTCGATGCCGAGAGCGTTGCAGACCTTGGCCATTTCGTTCGCCATGCCGATGTTTATTGCACGAAACGTGTTTTCCCAAAGCTTACAGGCCTCGGCCACACGCGCCGACGACACAGCGTGGACCTGCTCGACGATCTCGCCGTAAAGCAAGGCCGCAATCTCGGTCGAGTCCTTTGAAACTCCGCCGACTACTTTTGGAATGTTGTGTGTTTGAAACTGCGGATTGCCCGGGTCGACGCGTTCGGGCGAAAAGGCGAGCAGAAAATCTTCGTCAAGCTTAAAGCCTTTCTCTTCGAACATCGGCAGGAGCAATTCGTCCGTCGTGCCCGGATAGGTCGTCGATTCCAGAATTATCAACTGGCCGCGGCGCATGTATTTCCGTATCTCTTCGCCGGCCGCGATTATGTAGGACATGTCCGGGTCCTTGGTCTTGCGAAGCGGTGTCGGGACGCAGATGATGATGACATCGCAATCCTTTAGACGGCTGAAGTCGGTCGTGGCGGTCAGCTTGCCGCCGTCCACACATTTCCGTAAATTTGCGTCCGGAACATCGACGATGTACGAGCGTCCGGCGTTGACGTCGGCTGCCTTTTTCTCGTCGACTTCAAAGCCGACGCCGGTATAGCCTTTCAGCCCGAATTCGACTATAAGCGGCAAGCCGACGTAGCCCAGCCCGACCACGCCGACACGCGCGGTTTTTGCTTCGATTAACTGTCTGAGGTCTCGTTTAATCATAGAGTAATATGGGCGATCAAGGGATTTGATTCTGCGAAAAGTATGATTGTGATAAACGAATAATACTCATTATTGCGAAACTTTTACGTTAGGGTATCGAACAGTCATAGTCAAGAATTAGAGCATTAGGACAGCCGTTATTATGTTAGAATCTCCGTGTTTCCGCCCCGGCGTGAAAGCTCTCCGTCCGTTTCCGCCTCGCCTATGAGTTTCGAGATCCATTCCGCAAATCCGGTTGTCAAGGCCATCATTGAGGGTGCGGCGCCCAGGCCGGCACAGGTGGCTGCGGCGCGGGGAATATTGCCGCTTCCCGAAAACGAGATGCTTGAGGTGCTGGTGGCATTTGCGACATCAGCGGATAATGAGCTGGCCGAGCACGCTGCAGCGACGTTGAGAGCGCATAATCCATCGATGCTTGCGGAATCGGCCAGATCGAGCGAAACGGCACCTTTCGTTTTGCAGTATTTGGCGTCCGACGCTAATCAGCCCCGGGCCGTCCACCAGTCCGTCATCACAAACGTCAACACGCCGCCCGACGCATTACTCAAATTAGCGCGACACACCGCAGATGCCGAACTGCTTGAACTGATCGCTTTTAACCAGCAGCTTTTGATCCAGGCGCCCGTCCTGATCGAAGCGATCATGTCCAATCCGGCGAGCACACCGGAAACAGAAAGGCGGGCCGCCGAAACAAAGCGCGAATTTTTTGAGAAGGAACGCGGCGTCCAGCAGATCGCCGACGAGTTGCGTGCGCAAGGAAAAGAGGCGGCGGCCCAGTTCATTGAAAATGCGGATTTTGCCGAAAATCTCGACGATTTGGGAATGGATCTCGACGATGCCGCTTTTCTCGCGTCGATGATCGAGGTACCGGACGGAGAAACCGACGACGCCTGGCTCGCGCTCGAATATCTCGAGGAACTGTACGAAGAAAGCGACGCGGAGCGCCGGATGATCGCCGACAAGATACTCGGAGAGATGCGACTTGAAGACACCGATGAGGCGAACGAGCGCATTTCCATCATCAACCGCATAATGAAGATGGGTATGAAAGACCGGGTAAAACTTGCGATGAAGGGCGACCGCGAATCGCGAAATATTCTGATCCGCGATCCGAACCGCATTGTTGCCCAGGCCGTGGTCGCAAACCCTCGAATTACGGAACAAGAGGTCGAAGAGATCGCGGCGCTGCGGGCGGTCACCGAGGATATTCTGCGTCAGATTGCATCCAACCGGCAGTGGGCGCGAAGCTATAGCATCGTGCACAATCTCGCCAGGAATCCACGGACACCGATCGCAAATGTGATAAATATTTTGTCGCGTCTGCAGCTTCGCGATCTCGCGGCACTTTCGAAAAATCGGAACGTATCCGACGCGGTTCGGCGACAGGCGTTGCGGCTTTCGACAGCCCGCAAAGGTAGCTAAGACTAAAGAAAGCCTTTTGTCCGGCCCGTTTTTATATAAGTTCCGGCCATGTCGGCAAACGTATGGCTAGCGGCGCCGCTCCACATTCCAATAAAGATCAACAAAAGCATATCGCCTGCGCCGTATAGTGTGGAAAGCCGACCCAAACCACTCCATGCTCCGACGAGGTCGGCCATATGAGGAGCAGGCGTTGCGAAAATTATTGCCGATAAATATGAGGCGGCAATGAGGACCGCGGACACGATTCCCATAAAATATACGACTCGGAAAAGCGTGCTGAATATCAGTCCGTGCGTCCAACGCGAGCGATGTTTAAAGAACGAGCGGTAAGGAAACCAGAGAAAACGAAAAAACCGCCAACGCGAATATTGTCTTGATATCGTGTCGAGATCGGGGCCGAACATCAGGCCTCCAAAAAGAAAAGCTATCGCCACGATGGCTGCGGCCGCAAAGCTTCCCGTAAAATAAAATCCCGCCGCCGCTGCCGGAACGGTTAGAATAAATGTAATCGCGTCGTGCGTGTTTCCGCCGGGCATAATAGGTGAAAAAGGCAGTCAAAGTTTAGCCTCGGGGCCCGCAATTCACAACCCCAGTTTCCATCGTTCTCCGGCCTCGATAAGCCTATTGTCCCTTTATTTGCTACACGCAACGTGCAGAAGCCCCGCACGAAGTAAGGGCGTATAGTCAGCCAACGAGTACGCCCTTACTTCGTGCGGGCTTGCAAAAGAGATGAGTCAATTTTTTCAACAGCTACGAACATCGCTCGAGATGATCAAGTTCGAGCATACGCTGTTTGCGCTGCCGTTCGCATTTTTAGGCGCGATAATGGCGGCCGAAGGAATGCCGGGCTGGCGACAGATCGTGTGGATAACTGTCGCAATGGTCGGCGCTCGTTCGGCGGCGATGACGTTTAATCGGATCGTCGATCGCGACATCGACGCGCAAAATCCGCGCACGTCGGAACGTGAATTGCCGAGTGGAAAACTTTCGGTCAGGTTCGCGTGGATGTTTCTTATCGTTTCAATTGTGGTTTTTTTGCTCGCCTCGTATTCGCTCAACTTCCTGACCTTCGTTCTGTCGCCGATCGCACTGATCAGCGTACTCGGTTATTCGTACGCAAAAAGATTCACGCTGCTTTCGCACATCCTTCTCGGTTGGGCACTGGCGATCTCGCCGACGGCCGCGTGGATCGCCGTGCGCGGGACGATCGACTCCGAAGTGCCGCTGCTGCTGTCATTGCTAGTGCTGATGTGGACGGCCGGTTTCGACGTGATGTATGCGTGTCAGGATCACGAATTCGACATAAAAGCTGGGCTTCGTTCGATACCGGCGAGGTTCGGGATCGCGCGTTCGCTATGGATAGCGCGGCTATTTCACTCGCAGGCGTTTGTCGTTTTGCTCCTGCTGTACCTGGTGACCGATCTGGGTTCGCTTGCGATGACAGGCGTGATCGCCGTCGGTGCCCTGCTCTTATACCAACACACGCTCGTACGGCCAAACGATTTGTCGCGGATGAACGCAGCGTTTTTTACAACCAACGCTTTTGTCAGCGTGATTTTGTTTTTGACGTTTGGCGGCGCTGTTTTTCTGTCGAAACCTTAATTATAAGGTCGTTGGAATTTTCAAATCCGTCCCAATTTTTTTATTCAGCTTCTCGATAAAATACGCGGACAATAGCGGAGACTCTTCCTCTATATTCTGGTGCACAAAAAAGTAAAACTCCGAGAGTCCCTGCTTTTTCCAAACGGCAATCCGATCGATCCAATCGTCCAGCCGCGTGTAATCGGATTCATGGTTCGCGCCTACATATCTTATAAAAGCGGCCGGCGTAGTCAATCGCATGTGCAAAAGATCGCGTCGCCCGGCCGTATCGACCAAAACATTAGCGATCTTGTTGCTCTCGAGCAATTCGTATAAATCCGCCGAAACTTCCGAGTCGTTATACCAATCCGTTTTTCTGAACTCGATCGCCAACGGAATATCGTATTGCCAATTTTTTACAAATGCTTTTACGCGATCGAAATCTTTCGGAGCGAAATTGTTGTGCATCTGCAAAAACGGCACGCCCAATTTGTCTTGCAAATGCGAGGCATTGTTAACAAACTCGTCAACCTTTTTTTCGGTGTCCTTTAACCTTCCGAAATGAGAAATGTCCTGTCCGATCTTTGGGAAAAATTTGAATTCATCCGGCGTGTTATCTCGCCACTTTTCAAACGTCGAGAACGGAAACAGCCGATAAAACGTGGCGTTTAACTCGATGCAATTAAACTGTGTTGAGTAGTAACCAAGTTCATCCTTCGTCCCTTTCGGATAAAAATTCGTAAGATCCGCCTTGTTCCATTTCGCGCAGCCCACATAGGCTTTGAAGTCCTTCGATTTCGATTTTCCCAGAAGCCGCTTGGTATCAAGATGATCCTCAGGAAGCGTGAAATCTATCTCTTCGGGATTGTCTACTTGTCCGAATTTCATAGTATGTTTAGTCGGTCTGCCTTTTTTGCTAGAATCGTAGCATAAGCCTATGCAGTTTTCATTTGATCCAAATCTTAGAGACATTGCCGAAAAGGTCGAGGATGGCGAACGTCTGACTTTTGTTGAGGGAATGTCGCTGTTCGCGACCGTCGATCTGAATGCGCTCGGCAAACTGGCGGATTTTGTGCGGCGCAAAAAGCACGGGCGCACCACGTATTACAACGTAAACCGCCATTTCAACCACACACACATCTGCGTCGCCGACTGTAAATTCTGCGGATTTTACAAACGTGCGAGAGAGGAAGGTGCGTATACGCATTCGATCACGGACGCGATAGAGATCGCCCGCACCGCTGTGAATGAAGGTGCGACCGAGCTTCATATCGTCGGCGGGCTGAACAGCAAATTGCCGTTCGAATATTACACCGACCTTTTCTCGTCCCTCAAACGTGAATTCCCAAAGCTCCATCTGAAAGCCCTGACGATGGTCGAGCTCGATTTTATGGCGCGGTTTTACAAGATGTCGGATGAGGATGTGATCGAAAAGCTGCACGCGGCTGGAATGGATTCGTGTCCGGGCG
>Ga0183260_10004950_pt1 | contig 10531 bp, 7 predicted proteins | sample AntDrymUQ4972206_2_FD_129768 | JGI IMG/M metagenome (GOLD analysis project Ga0183260, IMG submission 129768) | Polar desert sand microbial communities from Dry Valleys, Antarctica - metaG UQ497 (22.06) (version 2) (version 2) | ecosystem: Environmental > Terrestrial > Soil > Desert | place...
CAATGTTGAGGCCCAGGCCGAGCCCCGGAGCGGTATCCACCGCCTCCGGCGCGCGGTAGGACGGCTCGAAGATCCGCGGCAGCGCCTCCTTCGAGATCCCGATGCCCTGATCCTGCACGGCCAGGACCGCGTTGCCGTTCTCGGTGCTGATCGAGATCGTGACGGCGCCGCCGTCGGGTGAGTACTTGATGGCATTGTTGACGAGGTTCTCGACGACCCGTTGCAGCCGGTCCGCGTCGGCCATCAGCATCACGGGCGCCTCGGGCCCTGCGAGCACAACGGGATGACGGTCCGAGAATCGGTCCAGCATCTCGACCACCGGTGCGACCATGTCTCGGAGATCGCGAGGCGCGAGGTTCAGCGCCAGGCCGCCGCGCTCGAGCGCCTGAACGTCGGCGAGCATTCGAACCAGCGAGGTCGCCCGGCTGGCAGCCCTCTCGAGGCGCGCGAGCAGCCTGGGCATGTCCCCGCCCGAACTGACGTGGGCGTACTTTGCCATCTGCAGGGTCCCGCTCAGGACCGACAGCGGTGTCGCAAGGTCGTGCGAGATGGTGGCAATCAGTCGATCTCGCTGCTCGCGCGCGCGACACTCGCGCGTTGCCGCAGCCTCGGCGCGGGCCCGCTCCGACCGCGCCGTGGCGACGAGGCTTCCAACAAGGACCGCGACGCCGGCAAACAGCGCGAGATCGATCACATCGCGGAGACCGGAGACCGTGGGCGAACCGAGCGGGGCCCTGAAGAGCACGTCGTCGGATACGACGGCGACGATTGCCGCAAGCGCCGCAGCTCGCACGCCCCACGGCACCGCAATGGCCACGACAATGAGGACGATCAGATGCTCGAAGACGAAGGCGGGCAGCCGCGCCGCCGCGACCATGAGAGTGACGCCGATCGGCAGACAGACCGCCGCGATGTACCCGGCGGTCGCGGAGTGCTGGAGAGCCGTCGCCAACGCCTTGAGGCGGTCCATCGCCAGATCGTACCAGCGGGGACCGAGACGCGTCAGCAGTAATCGAAACCCGCCAGGCAGCATCGCGCCTGAAGGGCGGGCCCTAAGGCGGGCCGAACGTCAGGCGGGCAGCGTCGCCGAAGCGGCAGCACTCTACCATTTTCCATTTTCCATCTACCATCGCGCGTGAGCGCGTCAGCGCGTTAGCGCGAAGCGCGCTTCGCGGTCTTGGCCGCGTCAAATGAGCGCGCGAGCGCCTCGAAGCGCGGCGTAGGTCCCTTCCACGCGAGGTCGTCGATCGACTCGAAGACCGGGATCTCGGTGCGCAGAGTCGCCAGGTCTCTGAACAGAAGGGCGCGGTCGCGCTCTCGGCCGAGTGTGGACGCGAGGGTGGCGGCGTTGTGGGCGTTCACCTTCCACTCCTTCGCGTCCGCGGGAATGGACTCGATGTGGCCGAACCTGGCGAGGACGGCTGCGCTCGACTTCGCTCCCCACCCCGGCAAGCCGGGATAGCCGTCCGCGGTATCGCCCACCAGCGCCAGGTAATCGGGGATCGATGCCGGCGGCACGCCGAACTTCTTGATGACGGCCGCTTCGTCCATCTCCACATTTGTACGGCGAATCAACTGGACGACTCGGGCGCCGCGGACGCACTGCGCGAGATCCTTGTCGGGCGTGCAGATCAGTACCTTCTCCACCCGGGGATCCTGCTCGGCCTTCGCGGCCGCCGCGGCCAGCGCATCGTCGGCCTCGTACTCGACCATCGGCCAGAGCGTGACACCGAGCGCGGCAACGGCGTCCTCGAGGAGCGCGAACTGCGAAAGCAGATCGGGATCGATACCGGCGCCGGTCTTATACCCACGCCACATCCTGTTTCGAAAGGATTCGATAACGTGGTCGGTCGCAACCCCAACGTGAGTCGCGCCACCGCGATTGATCATCCCGAGGATGGAGGCGACCACTCCGCGGACGGCGCCGACTTCGCGGCCCTCGGCGTCTCGTGCCGAGGGGACCCCGAAGAAGTGCCGGAACAGTTCGTAGGTACCGTCGATGAGATGAATTTGCAAGACGGCTGATTATCCCGCCAGTTGCCTCATGGACGTGCCGTCTCAGTCGACGCGCGTGCCGGAGAGACTGCTACCAGGCGGCGCCCCCGCCAGTGCTGCAGGCGCGCATGAGACCGATCAGGATCAGCGAGAGAACGATCGAGACCAGGATTGATCCAAGACACCCCAGCCGATTGGAGAAGAACACGAACATCAGTCGAGGCCGCGCGCAGGACGGAGGAACAGCCGCGATGCAGCGAGGAACGTGTCCATGCGGCAGGGCTTCGTGAGGATGGCATCAGCAACGCACCCGTCCGCGCGCATCGCGTCGGGCGCACCGGTGACCGCGATGATCGGAACGGGTTCGGTGTCGGGATCGTCGCGCAGCCGCCGGCATAGCTCGGCGCCGGTAATATCCGGCAGCCGGTAATCCACGACGATCAGATCCGGCGAGAGCGCCTTTGCCAGCCGCGCTGCCTCGACGCCCCGATTGACCCCGAGCACACGGATCCCGATCGACTTCAATGCCTCGGCAAATGCCTCGCAGTTGTCGACATCGTCCTCGACGACGAGCGCGAACGGCTTCAGTTCGGCAGCGGCAACCGGCAACTGGTCCGACTCGAGCAGCAGGCGCAGATATTCGGCCTCGTTGCAGGCGGCCTCGTTGGTCGCGGCGGCTTTACGGAGAAAAGCCACCCCTTGCATATTCCTGAGCTCGACGTCGAAGCCGAATGATGCCGGCACGACGACACAGACGACGCCGGCGTGCTGCCAGACTGGCTTCGACGATTCATCGAGTGATGCCATGAGCCTCGGTCCTTGTATGCCGCAGTGACGGCGTGTCAGTGCTTTGTACCCGCGTGATACGGTTCAGACCTCTAATGCTGCGCGTTACCCGGTCCGAGGCAATATGGGTACCGCGCCTCAAATGCTGGCTGATCTTGTTAGGATATGGGCCTCTACCGTGTGTCTCACGACAGCGCCGTGACCGCCCCCAACGAGTCGTCGTCTGCCGCGGATGCAGAACAGCTCCGTCGAGTGTCTCGACGGTATGACGCGCTTTCCCACGCACACGGGAGCGTCGTGTGGGTGGTGGATCCGTCGCTCCACTCGGTCGGACAGAGCAAAGGATGGGAGCGGTACACAGGTCAATCGGGTGAGACCTACGCCGAGCTCGGCTGGATCGCAGCGGTCCACCCCGATGACCGCGAGCGCCTGCAGGTGGAGAGTGCTCGCGCGGTCGCGACGGAGGAGCCGCTCGTGATCGAGTTCCGAGTCCGCCGCGCCGACGGCGCCTACCGTCGCAACCTGATTCGTGCCCTGCCGGTCCGCGACGGCGGCCGTGTGATCGAGTGGATCGGCACCGCGACCGACGTCGAGGACTCGCGCCAGGCCGCTGACGAGCAGCGCGACATCCGCGCGCGCCTGCTCGCCCTCACCAATGGCGCCGACGCGCTGCTCGCGGCGCGAAGTCTTGCGGCGACGTATGCGGCGGCCGTCGAGCTTGCCCGCGAAGTACTCCCCGGCGACGGCTATGGGATCTGGATGCTCGCGCCCGCAGCGCGCGAGTGGCGGATGGTGTCGTCCCGGGGCGTCAGCGCGCAGTTTGCGGCCGAACGGCTGGTCGGTGATCACGTGACCTTTGCGCAGCCGATCGGCGTGGAAGACGTCGATGCGTCAGCCATGGTTGAAGCCCGCCGCGCCGCCTACGCCTCGGAAGGCATCCGTTCCCTGCTGACCATGCCGCTGTCGATTGGTGGTGAACGGCGCTCGACGCTGGTCGTCTATCACCGCACCTCGCACGTGACGACCGAAACGGAACTGCGGGTCGGTGTCGCGCTCGGCCATCTCGTCGCGGCAGCCATCTGGAATGCCGAAACCTACGAGGCGCTCGAGCGATCGAGCCAGGCGGCTGACCGCCACGCGTCACAGATGGCCTTCCTAGCGGAAGCGTCCGCGCGCCTCGGCTCACTCGATTACGAAACGACCTTGCGTGAGGTCGCACAGCTTGCGGTGCCGCGGTTCACTGACTGGTGCGCCATCGACATGGTCCAGCCGGACGAGCGAGTCGAACGCCTGGTGATCGCGCACGTCGATCCCGCGAAGATCGAACTCGCGAAAACATTGGAGGAGAAGTATCCGTCGCCTCAGGACGCGACCACCGGGATGCCGGAGGTGCTGCGGACCGGCCGGCCCATCCACTATCCCGTCATCACCGACGAAATGCTGGTGGCAGGTGCACGCGACGACGAGCACCTGCGCATTCTGCGCGAGATCGGCATGCACTCCGTCGCCATCGTCCCGCTGACCGCGCGTGGACGGACCCTTGGCGCCCTCAGCTTCGTGAGCGCCCGCGCTGACCGTCCGCTGACCGCGCAGGACGTCGTCGTGCTGACTGAGATCGGACGTCGCGCCGGGATCGCGGTCGACAACGCGCGCCTGTACCGGGATGCGGAACTCGCCAACACCGCGAAGGACGAGTTCCTGGCCCTGCTGTCGCACGAGCTGCGGACGCCACTGAACGCGATCATGGGGTGGACGCACATGCTGCGTGGCGGATTGCCGTCCGACATGGCCGCCCATGCAGTCGAAGTGATCGGCCGCAATGCCCGGAGCCAGAAGCAGCTGGTCGAGGACCTGCTCGACGTCGCTCGAATCGCCGGCGGCCAACTCGATCTCCACCGCACGCGCGTCGACCTGTGTGACATCGCGCGCGTCGGCGTCGATTCGACACTGCCGATGGCACAGTCGAAAGGAATCACCCTGTCGTGTGAGGCGCCGGGCGAGCCGCTTTTCGTCAACGCCGACACGAATCGTCTGCAGCAGTTGATCGCCAACCTGCTGTCGAATGGGGTGAAGTTCACGGAGAAGGGTGGCCGCGTGACTGTCCGTGTGCGTCGCACCCGCGACAGCGCAGAGCTGTCGGTCGAAGACACCGGCGCCGGGATCCCGTCCGAATTCCTGCCCAACGTGTTCGACCGCTTCCGCCAGGGCGACACGTCATTGACCCGCGTCTATGGCGGGCTCGGGCTGGGTCTCTGGGTGGTCAAGCAGATTGCCGAAGCGCACGGTGCGCAGGTGCGTGCCGAGAGTGCCGGCCCCGGCCACGGCGCGACGCTGACCGTCACCTGGCCCCTTACTGATGCGCGGATGAAAGCGGGCCGCCTAGATTTCGGGACCACCTCTTGAACTGAGGACTTCGCGGATCACCGCCTGCGGACGCTGGTTGACGGTGAGGAACATCCGCCCAAGGTACTCGCCGATCAAGCCGAGCATCACCAGCTGCGTCCCCGAGAAGATCAGCACGCTCGACATTACCCAGCCCCAGCCGTACGCGGGACCGCGCTGCTGGAACCACAGCACGACGACAACGATGAAGAGCAGCAACCCACCGAACGCGGTGAGGAGCCCGACGAGCATCGCGACCCGGAGCGGCAGGATCGAGAAGTTCAACCAGGCACTGAGCCACAGGCGGATCAATCGTCGCAGGGTGTAGCCGCTGGTACCGGCGGTCCGCGCATCGTGCCGGACCGTCAGCGATCCGATCCGCTGCGTGACCTGGAGCAGCAAGCCGTCCAGATACGGATAGGGACCGGCGTAATTGGCGACCTGCCGGGTGACAAAGCCGCTCACACACCTGAAGCTCGAAAGATAAAAGCCGGACGGCTTATCGAGCGCCCAGTCGGTCATCTTGTTGGTCAGGCGGCTGCCGAGATTCCGCCATACCGAGTGCTGCTTGACCTCGTAATGCCCGAACACGACATCCAGCCGGCTTGCGACCGCATGGCGCCACAGGCGCACCGCTTCCGCCGGTGGATTCTGCCCATCATCGTCGAGATTCACGACGTGGGTGCCGGTGGCGTGGCGCCATCCGGTCAGAACGGCGTTGTGTTCGCCGAAGTTGCGCGCGTGCTCCACGAAGGTGATCGGCACGCGGGCCGAGCGGACCAGTTCGCGGCAGACCTCCGCGGTCGCGTCCGCACTGCCATCGTTGACGAGGACGATCTCATGGCCGCCCTCGATCGCCAGGTTCTCGATTTCGCGAACCAGCGGTGCGATGGTTGCCGCGCTGTTGTACAGGGGAATGACGAAGGTGAGCGCGGGGGCCACGTGCGAAAGTCTAATACAAAGACCCGCGACTCTCAGAGCCGTGCCAGAGCCACGCGGCACCCCGAACGCCGCTGCTGTCGCCGTGCGCCGCCTGCACCAGCCTGGTGCGGGGCGCGTCCCCTCCGAACAGCCGGAGCAAAGGCGGCACATTCCGATAGAGTCGCGCCACGTTCGACACGCCGCCACCAAGGACAATGACGTCGGGGTCGAGGACGTGGATGATGGAGGTCAGCGCGCGGGCGAGGCGGTCTTCGTAGCGCTCGAGCGATACCTCGGCAAGTGGGTCCCGACCGGTTTCGAGCCGGCGCACAATCTCGGTCGCGTCGAGCCGATCACCACCACGGGCCACGTAGTCATGCGCGAGACCGGGGCCCGAGAGGAAGGTCTCGATACAACCGGTCCGGCCGCAGTAGCAGGTACGGCCTGGCCATTCGTCATCACGCGGCCAGGGCAGTGGATTGTGCCCCCACTCGCCGGCCACCGCGTTCGGGCCTGTGAGTACGCGCTGGTGAACGGCAATGCCACCGCCGCAGCCAGTGCCGAGGATGACGCCGAATACGACATCCGCGCCGGCCGCCGCCCCGTCGGTCGCCTCGGAGAGGGTGAAGCAGTTCGCATCGTTCGCGAGCCGCACCGGCCGCCCAAGCGCCGCCTCGACGTCCTCGGCGAGCGCTTCCCCATTCAGCCAGGTCGAGTTCGCATTCTTTACCCGGCCGGTCGCACGCGAGAGGGTGCCGGGAATCCCGACGCCGACGGAGGCCTCCTCGGCGAGATCCGACTCGAGATCGCGGACCACTGAAGCTATCGCATCAATCGTCCGCCGGTAGTCGTCTTGCGGCGAGGCGATCCGCACGCGCCGCAACTCGCGTCCTGTCGCGTCGAGCGAGATGCCCTCGATCTTCGTTCCGCCCAGATCTATGCCAATCCGATACACGGATTCCACGGAACACTCCTTACACGGACGCCACGGAAAACCCCACACGGATTACGCAAACAAGCGGACAGGACATTCACGAGGAAACCTGCCGTTTGGAGCGTCTGTGAAAGGAGCGCACTCTCAGCGTCAGCCGTCGGCACTCTCAGCGTCAGCCGTCGGCACTCCCAGCGTCAGCCGTCCGCACTCTCAGCGTCAGCCGTCGGCACTCTCAGCGGCAGCAGTTCCGCACCCTCAGCCAAAGGCGCCAATGTCACTTCTCGGGCACCAGCGTCACCACGGTGTGCCGATCGGTCGGGAAGTACTTACCGAATGCCGCTTTCAGACTCGCTGCGGTGACGGCGGCGATGCGTGCCTCGCGGCCGAGCACGTGCGCGACCGGATCGTGGCCCAGGAGGTTTGCGGCCTCGAGGCGGCTGATCCAGTAGCCGTTCTGCTTCATGCCGGTCTCGTGCTCCCGCCGCGCGCTCTCCTTGGCGCGGTTGACGAGATCCTCGCTCGGACCTTCCTTCTTCATCCGCTCGATCTCCTGCATGACGCGGCCGGACATCCTCTCCAGATTCTGTGGCGCCGCCGTGAAGCTGACCGAGATATGGCCGCCGCCGCGCTGTTGCGGTTCCTGCGAGAAGCCGACTCCGACGGTGTAGGTCTCACCCAACTCCTCGCGGAGGATGTCCCGCAGCGCGAGTTCGAGCACGTCTGCCGCCGACGCCACCTGCGTGATCTCGCTTGGTTCCTGCGGTGGATCGGCGAAGAAGGACATCACCGTCGTGACCTTCGGTTCACGCCCCTTCTGAACAGTGACTGTCTCCACGGCCGCCGGGAACTTCAGTCCGACGTCGGTGGCCTTACTCGTGCGGGTGCCGGTGGACGGCAGCGAGCCGACGTAGCGCGCGACCAGCGGTAGCGCCTCGTCCAGCTTGAACGCGCCGACCATCAGGAACGTGAAGTCGGCCGCATTCGAGAACCGCTCCTTGTAGAGCCGCACCATGGCGTCGCGATCCAGCTTCGCCAGCCGCTCGCGCGTCACCGGCTCGGCCGTGTAGTTGTTCCCGGTATTGACCTGGCCGACCTTCTCCCCGAAGAGAAGTCCCGGGTTCTGCTCGCGATTGGCATAGAGCGCATCGAGCTGCTTCAGGATGTTCGCGAACGCCTCGTCGTCATTTCCAGGCCTGGTGAAACTCAGATGGAGCAGCTGAAGGCCGGTCTCCAGATCGCCCGGACGCGCCGAACCGCTGATCTGGTGCGTCGAGAGTGCAATCGCTGCGTTCGCACGGGCGAGCTTGCCGGCGAGGAGCTTCTGCAGGTCAACAGCACTGTGTCCACCGATGCCCGACACCTGCACCAGCGCGGGCGCCAGGAGCGCTTCAACGAACTTGTCCTTCGGGGCGAGTGACGCGCCGCCGGCAGCCGCCATCGTATAGAGGATCTCGTCGTTCTGGAAATCCGTCGGTTTCAGCCACGCCTCGATGCCGTTTGCGAAGCGAACGACGGTGACACCCAGCTGCGGGATCTCGCGTCGATCCTTGATCGCCGCCGGTTCGGGCGGCGTCTCCATCAGCGCACCGGCGCTGGCGGCGTCGCTCCACGCCGTCACCGCGACGGCGTCCGCCTTGGTGATCGTGTCGCGCAGCTGCGCTTCCGTCGGAACCGCGCCCCCTTCTTTCTTTGGCGCCGTCGCAATCACCACGCGCGCCGTGTCGGCGAAGAGCTCCTTCGCGACGCTGCCGACTTCCGCGGCGGTGATGCTCGGGATCAGCGTCTGCGCGAGGCGATACTCGTATGCGATCCCAGGCGCGGGCTCGCCCTGCAGGAAGTGGCTGACGTACTCCTGGGCGTACGCTTCGCTTTCGGTCTTGTCGCGCTCATTGTAGGCGCGCTCGTAGGAGGCCAGCCACCACTTCTTGGCGCGGTCCAGTTCAGCGGGCCCGAACCCGAACTGCTGGACGCGGTTGGTTTCGATCTCGAGTGCCGACAGCCCTTCGGCGATCTTCCCTTCCTGAACCCCCGCCGCCAGCGCAAAGCCGATGATCGACGGACTCAGGGCCTGTTCGTAGGCTCCGGCACCGAGGAAGCGGGCGTCCTTTTTCCGCGAGAGCTCATCGAAGCGCTCGTTCAACATCTGGTAGACCGCCTGCTCGGCGAGGCTGCGTCGATAGTCACTGACGGTCACCTCGGAGCCACGCTTGCGTTTGCGCAGAACAGAAACCGATGACTGGGTCGCCTCCGGATCCGTCGCCACCGCGACGAGTAAATCGCTGTGAAGTGGGACGTCGTAGGACCGCACCGGTGCCGGCGTTGCTGGTTTCTGCATGGCGCCGAACATCGTCTTCACCTGCGCCTCGATCGCTGCCGGATCGATGTCACCGACGATCACGAGTGCCATCCGATCGGGTCGATACCAGCGGGTGTAGAACTCCTGCAGCGTCGCGGGCGTGAACGCCTTGAGGACGTCCGGCTTCCCGATCGGCAGCCGCTCGGCGTACTTCGAGCCGTGGTACAGCACCGGGATCTGCTGGTCGCGCAGTCGCGTCCCCGCCCCGAGTCCGCCGCGCCACTCTTCGACGACGACGCCACGCTCCTTGTCGATTTCCTTCGGATCCAGTGTGAGATTGCTGCCGACGTCGGCGAGTGCCTGCAGGCCACGCCCGACGATCCCCTCCTTGTCAGTGGGAACCTGGAACTGGTAGACCGTCTCATCGAACGCGGTATAGGCGTTCACGTGCGGCCCCATGCGCGCTCCCGATGATTCGAGCGTCTTGATCAACTCGCCGGGCTTGAAGTTCTTGCTCCCGTTGAACGCCATGTGTTCGAGGAAGTGCGCCAGCCCCTGCTGCTGCTCGGTCTCGTCGACCGAACCAGCTTTCACCGCGAGCTGCAGCATCACTCGCTTCTCAGGACGCGTGTTCTTCCTGATGTAGTACGTCAACCCATTCGGGAGCGTGCCCAGCGTCACCGCCGCATCAAAGGGCAGCCGATCGCCCGGCGCGAAAGCCGGCTTCTCGGGCGCGGCCTGCCCGGCCAGCGCCGTGAACGGTGTGACGAACGGCGCGACGAGGATGGTAAGCACGCCGGCGAGAACGCGGCGGCGATGGGAGCGATTCAACATGGCGCCCACTCTACCGCAGAAGACACGTGCGACGTGCTACGTGGTGGCTGAAGCGATGAGTTGTTCGACGTCCGTGAGCGAGGGGACGCCGTCGATGGCGCCGAGGCGGGTGCAGCTGATGGCGGCGGCGGCGTTGGCGAAGCGCAGCGCTTCAGGGGTGCGCCAGCCGCGCAGGAGCGCGCAGATCAATCCGCCGCGGAAGACGTCGCCGGCGCCGGTCGTATCCACCGCGGTGACCGGGAACCCGGGGGAGCGGACGATCTCGTCCCCGTCGAGCGCCACTGCGCCGCCTGCGCCGCACGTCACGATCAAGAGTCCATCGTGCGTCTTTCGGATCCGCCGCAGCGCCTGCTCGATGTCCGGTACGCCAGTCAATCCGGCGG
>Ga0183260_10004951_pt1 | contig 10530 bp, 9 predicted proteins | sample AntDrymUQ4972206_2_FD_129768 | JGI IMG/M metagenome (GOLD analysis project Ga0183260, IMG submission 129768) | Polar desert sand microbial communities from Dry Valleys, Antarctica - metaG UQ497 (22.06) (version 2) (version 2) | ecosystem: Environmental > Terrestrial > Soil > Desert | place...
CGAGCACCTGGCCGGCATGCAGGCCCAGAACCCGAGCGCCCCCTACATCGGCCTGTGGTCACGCCTGGTCGGCTTCGGTGTCGCCGACCTGGAGAACGCCCTGGTGTCGCGGTCGGTGGTGAAGACCACAGTGATGCGGGGCACCCTTCACCTGGTGGCCGCCAGCCGGCTGGCTGCCTTCCGGCAGGCCACTGGCAGCGGTTACTACGACGGCACCCTTCGCCTGTTGGACGGCCTCGGCGTCGATCTCGACGCCATCCGGGATCGGGTCGCCGCCCAGGTCGAGGAGCGGTCGCGGTCGCGCACCGAGGTGTTCCGGCTGGTGGCCGAGCAGGTGCCCGAGCCCCACCCCGCCTGGCTCACCGACCGGCCCAGCGCCGTGGCCGCCCTGTCGGTCACCACCGACCTGGTCAACGCCGCCGGTGACGCCCTGTTCGGCACCGTCGGCAAGAGCCGCTACGAGGTCCTGCGCACGCCGCCGGCCGACCCGGCCGCCGCCGCCCGCCAGGTGGCCTCGGACTACCTGGCCGCCTACGGACCAGCCACCCCGGCCGACCTGGCCTCGTGGTCGGGCCGGCCGGCCCGCGACTTCGCCCAGGCGCTGGCCGGGCTCGACCTGGTGCGCTTCCGGGCCGAGGACGGCCGGACCCTGGTCGACCTGGCGGACAGCCCCCAGCCCGACGCTGACACGCCGGCGCCCGTCCGATTCCTGCCCGTGTGGGACAGCCTGCTGCTGGCCCACGCCCGCCGGGAGCGGATCCTGACCGACGACCACCGCAGGCTGGTGATCGCCAAGAACGGCGACGTCGCCCCCACCTTCCTGGTCGACGGCTTCGTTGCCGGCACCTGGAGCGTGGCCCCCCGGGCCGCGCCCGCCGGGATGACCCTCCGGTCGCTCGTGCGCCTCACGGCCCCGCAGAAGCGAGCCGTCGCCGCCGAGGGCCGCCTCCTCCTGGCCTGGGTGCGCGCCGACGGGGGCGGGGCCCCCGTCACCTGGGCCTAAGTCACCCTGTCGCAGGGCGGTCCCCGGGGGGCAGGGTGAAGCGAGCCACGGCCTCGACGTGACTGGTGTGGGGGAACAGGTCGAGGACCCGCACCCGCTCCAGGATGTAGCCCCGGGAGATGAGGAGGCGGGCATCACGGCCCAGGGCGGCGGGGTCGCAGCTGACCAGCACCAGGGTGGGGGCGCCGGCGGCGGCCAGGGCGTCGGCGGCCTCGGGCCCGAGGCCGGTGCGGGCCGGGTCGGCCACGATGGCGGCCGGCTCCTCGTCGGTCGTCCAGGCGGTCACGTCGCCCTCCAGCACCTCGGCGTCGAAGCCCTTCAGGTTGTGGAGGGCGTCCTCGACTGCGGTCCGGCCCGACTCGACCAGCTCGAGGCGGATCCCGGGGTGGCGCTCGGCCAGGACGGCGCCGACCACGCCGACCCCGGCGTAGGCGTCGACCAGCAGGCCGCCGTCGTCGAGGTCGCGGCCCAGGGCGTTGTCGACGGCGTCGACGAGCAGCTCGGCGGCGGCCGGCCCCGACTGGAAGAACGACCGGGCCGAAACCCGGAACCGACGGCCGTGGACCACCTCGGTGATGGCCCCGTTGCGGTGCCCGAGGGCATGGGAGGGGATCACCTTGGCCCCGGCCGGCACCTTGGCCCCGGCGCCCACCCGGGGGGCGGGGATGCACACCACGTGCCCGGTGGCCAGCGAGGCCCGGATCAGCACCTCCTTGGCACCCGGGAACCGGCCCTCGGCCAGCACCTGCTGCACGGCGGGGGCGGCGATGACACACCCGGGCACGGCGACGTGGTCGTGCCCGCCCCGCCGGCGCAGCCCGGGCACCCCGGCCGGGTCGACCGTGGCCCGCACCGTCGTGCGGTAGCCGTCGGCCGACACACCGTGGACCGCCTCGAGCACGGGCGGCTCGGGGATCCGGCCGATGCGGCGCAGGGCGTCGACAACGATGGCCCGCTTGACCTCGCGCTGGCCGGCCACCTCCGCGTGCTGCAGGTCGCAGCCCCCGCATCCGGCGAAGAAGTGGGCGCAGGGCGGCACCGTGCGGTGCGGCGAGGCGTCGAGCACCTCGACAGCGTCGGCCCGCAGGAAGTCGGCCTTTGTCGCCACCACCTCGGCCACCACCCGCTCCCCGGGCAGCGCCCCGCCTACGAACACCACCCGCCCGTCCTCGGCCCGAGCCAGCGCGTCGCCGCCCGCGGCCACCCCTGTGGCGGTGAGGGTGAGTCGATCGCCTGGCACCATAGGGCGCACGACGCTACAAGGGAGCCACGAGGCTCTGACGGGGGAAGAAGATCAGTACGCGTGGCTGCCAGGTAACGCAGAATCCCACGTTCGTCTCCCTGGATCTCGACCAGCGGCCGGGGCGCTGCGCCGAAGGGCTGCTCGGTGTAGGCGATGATCAAGACAGGACGCCAACGAAAGCCTCTGCCTCGACCCGTGAGGTGGGAACTCTCCAGATGGCACCCGTCCGCACGCAGCCGGCCCCGGCTTCGTTGAGGGCTCTCGACTCAGGCCAGGTTGTTGATCGCCTGTGCCCACAAGACGAACTTGTTGGTGGCGAGGTCGCCCACCGTTACGATGCCCAGGGCGCTCTTGAGCTTCTCGGCATCGGCATCCGAGACGCCTTCGAGGGCCGAGACCGGAGCCTTTGCTATCTCCGAGAACTCCTTCTGCTCGAACGCCTTGTCGAGGAATTTGGCGATGTCAGCCATATCAGCTCCTTGGTTGGGACTGCGCACCCTGCGGTCCTCGCGCTGGCGCAACGGGACCGGTGGGCATGCCTCCGTGGATCGAGGCGAGACCATACCCGAGGTCGAGGGTGCGGCAGGCCTCATTGCTGACGGTGAGTTGAACTCCTCGATCGCCGGCTCGACTGCTGCGGGGTCACGGGGGCGAGGTGGTCAGCGCCGAAGCGGCCCGCCGCCTGGCCTGTGACGCCGAGATCAGCCGGGTGCTGACCGACGCCGACGGTGAGATCCTCGACCTGCCTTGGAGAGGCGATCCGATGATGGCTGTTCTGGAAGATCTCCTCTGCGCCGCGCCAGCCTGAGATTGGCAACCGCGGATCGTGTCAGCCCTCACCCCCCAAAGGTGCATCTACCCGCTGCGCCGCTGCTCTCCCGCCTCGGTGCTTGCCTCCCCTATGTCACGGCCGACCATCCCGGGTTCGCCGAGCCCCCAGGTGATCACCCGGCGGGGGTGGATGCGGATCATCTCGGAGCTGGCGTAGGCCGATGCCGGCGCCTGGTCGACCAGGGCCTCGGCGTGGCCGCGGATCTCGACCCCTCGGACGGTCCAGGGGTTGCGGGAGACCAGGTCGTCGACGACCAGGGCGACGGCGCCGTTGTCGGCGACGTTGCGGAACTTGCGGGAGGCGCCGAGCGCCCGGCCGGTGACCTCGATGGTCCCGGTGGCGTCGTCGTAGCGGAAGCCGACGGGGCTGTTCTGCAGCGACCCGTCAGGTCGGCGGGTGGCCAGTCGCCCCAGCGGCTGGGTGGCGAGGTAGGCCCGTTCGGGCTCGGTCAGCGTCATCGCCCCATCAATCAACTTCAACTTCAGTTGAGGTCAAGCCGAGGTTCTGCCGGCTACGACGGGGAGGCCGGCTCGTCCGAGTCGTCCTCCTCGTTGTCGGGGCCGGCCGGGCCCAGGCTGGTCTGCTGATGCGGTGGGTCGTCCAGGGCGGCGTCGTCCAGACGCTTCTTCTTCTTGGCCTTCTTGCGGGCGGCGCCGTTGGCGTCGAGGATCCGCTCGAGCGAGCGCTCCAGGTCCTCGGCGGTGGCCACGTCGGCCAGGGCGATGCGGATCGAGGCCAGCTCGCGAGCCAGGTACTCGGTGTCCTGCTGGGTGCGCCGGGCATCGTCGCGGTCGCGCTCGAGGGCCTCCCGATCCCGGTCCTCCTGACGGTTCTGGGCCAGGAGGATCAGCGGGGCGGCGTAGGACGCCTGCATCGACAGCGCCAGGGTGAGCAGCACGTAGGGGTACTTGTCGAAGTTGAAGACCAGCTCGGTGAAGAGGATCCAGACGACGATGACGAACGTCTGGATGATCAGGAACTTGGCCGTCCCGAGGTAGCGGGCGATGCCCTCGGCAAAGCGGCCGAAGCTGTCAGGCGACAAGCGGGGCGGCGAGATCCGGCGGGCCTCGCCGGCGGCCGGGGTGGCCAGGCGCTGGGCCGGGTCGCGACGGGGCACCTGGAGGCCTCCTGCGAGCGGAGCCGGCCGTCATCGCCGCCGCCACCCCACGGGGAGGATCCGGTCGAGCACGTCGTCGACGGTGACGGCGCCGAGAAGCCGCCCGGCCCGGTCGACCACGGGGAGGGCCAGACCGTCGTAGGCGGCGAGGCGGCGGGCCACCTCGCCCTCGGGGGTCTCGGGGGCCACCGGCTCGGGGGCTTCGTCGTCGAGCACCCGGCCGATCGGCTCGCCCGGCGGCACCCGCAGGAGGCGTTGGAAGCCGACCATGCCGAGGTAGCGGCCGGTGGGCGCCTCGGTCGGCGGCTCGGTGACGAAGACGTTGCAGGCCAGGACCTGGGCCAGGTCGAAGGCCCGCAGCCGGGCCAGCGCCTCGCCCACGGTGATGTCGGGGCGCAGGATGAGCGGCTCGGGGTTCATGAGGCCGCCGGCCGAGCGGGAGTCATAGGACAGGAGGCGCCGGAGGTCGTCGGCCTGCTCCTCGTCGTCCATGGCCTCCAGCACCTCCTCCCGGTCGCCCTCGGCCATCTCGGCCAGCAGGTCGGCGGCGTCGTCGGCCTCCATCTCGCCCAGGACGATGGCCACCCGCTCGACCCCGAGGTCCTGGATGAGCCGCACCTGCTCGTCCTCGGGCAGCTCCTCCAGCAGGTCGGCCAGCTCGGGGTCCTCCATGGCCTCGGCCAGCACGCGGCGCTGGGCCAGCGGCAGGCGCGCCACCCGGGCCGCCACCTCGGAGGGGTGGAGGTCGCGCAGCGCCGCCACCTGGCGGTCGACCTGGCGGCCGGTGTCGAACAGGTCGGGCATCTCCTTCCACGTCACCGTGCGCCCCACCCGCCGCCGCCGCAGCACCCCGGGCGCCACCAGGGCCACGTCCTGCACCTGCCAGGCCCGGGTGCCGAGGGGGGTCGGGATGATCGACAGGTCGCCCACCACCTCACCCTCGATCTCCCGGCCGATGATGTCGGCGCGGGCCAGCAGCTCGCCGTCGCGCTGGTGGAACACCCGGTGGTCGACGCTGCCCTGCACCAGGCGTACGCCGCCGGCGTCGATCTCGGCCACCTTGTTGCCGTTCACGAAGATGCGGCGGCGCCCGGGCGTGCCCACCACGAAGCCGATGACCGGCGGGGGGTCGCCCGGCGTCGAGGGGACGATGACCACGTCCTCGACCCGCCCGATGACCACGCCGTCGCCGTCGAGCAGCGACAGGCGCTGCAGGCGGCTGAGGTACGCCGTCGTGGTCGGGTGGGTGGCGGTCACGCCGTGGAGCATGCCACCCGGGCGGGGGACGTCGGGTCCCCCCGACGGCGGCGATTCCTCCGTACCCTTCAGGTCAATCCTTCAGGTCGGTACCTTCGCGACCGATCTGAGCTGGAGGAGTGGAGGGGTTGCCCATGAGCGTGGTCGAGGCGGAGCGGGTCGACGGAAGGGATCGGCGGCGTTGGCAGCGGGCCCGGGTGCGGCTTCCGCTGCGCCTCATCGACACCGACGGCGACTTCCGGGTGCTCGTCGGCGAGACGGTCGACCTCAGCGTCGGTGGGGTGAGGGTCCTTGTCGACGGCCCCCTGACCGGCGCCCTGCGGGCCACCGTCCAGCTCGAGCTCGCCGAGGGCCCGGCCCTGCTGTGCGAGGCCCGGGTGGCCGGCGGCGGCGCCGTGGAGGCGGGCTGGGAGTACCGCCTCAGCTTCGCCGACCTGGAGGTCGAGGAGGAAGAAGCCCTCGAGCAGGTCGTCCTCCGGGCTAGCTGATCCGCCAGTCGCCCGGCAGGGTGGCCTGCGCTCCGGGGGTGCCGGCCCGGTGCTCGAGGTGGTCAAGGCCCGACAGAACGGCCCAGGCGAGGTGGACCAGGAGGCGGGCGGCGGCCGGCTCGCTCGACTCCTTGGGTCGGAACCGGTCGAGCGGGCCCGCCTTGGGGAAGGCGACGACGGCGACGGGATCGTCGGCCGCCAGTCCGGCAAGGACCTTGGCCTCGCCCACCGCGGTGGCGAAGCCGCCGAGCACGTCGACCAGGCCCTGCTCGGCCGCGTCGGCGCCGGTCCAGACCCGGCCCCGGGCGGCGGCGTCCACCGCTTCAGCCGATAGGCCTCGGCCCTCGGCCACCCGGGCAGAGAACGTGGCGTAGACCTTGTCGAGCGAGGCGTCAAGCTTCGTCCGTTGCGCCTGGGTGAACGGGGCCTGGGTGCCGTACATGTCGGCGTTCGGGTTCGACTGCAGCACCTCGGTGGCCAGCCGCAGCCGGCGGCGCAGGCCGGCGGTGACGAACTTGCCGCTGAACACCCCGATCGAGCCGGTGATGGTGCCGGGCAGCGCCACGATGCGGTCGGCGCCCATGGCCACGTAGTAGCCGCCGCTGGCCGCCACCGAGCCCATGGAGGCGACGACGGGGCGGCCGGCGGCCCGGGCCACCGACGCCTCGCGCCAGATCGCCTCCGATGCCCCGACCGCTCCCCCGGGGCTGTCGACCCGCAGCACGATCGCCTTCACCTTCGGGTCGGCGACGGCGTCGCGGATCGCCGCGGTGGCGGTGTCGGAGCCGGTGCCGGGTCCCGGCGGCAGCCCCGGCTTGACGCCGTTGCGGCCGGGGGCGATGGCGCCGCTGACCTGGATCACGGCCACCCGGGGCAGCTTCTTCAGGTTCTTCGGCCGGGCCCGCCTGGCGAAGCGGGCCAGGTAGAGCAGGGGCGCCTCGGCGCCCCTGGCCTCGGCGTACACCTCGTCACGGAAGGCGAGGGCGTCGACCAGGCCGGCCGCCACCGCCTCCTCGGCCTCGAAGGGGCCCTGGTCGGCCAGCGCCCGCACCTGGGTGGGAGTCAGGCCCCGGCCTTCGGCGATGCCGGCCACCAGCTGCTCGAGCTGGCTGTCGAGGAGGCGCTCGGTGGCCTCCCGGTGCGGGTCGGTGAAGCCGGTCTCGGTGAAGACGTTGACGGCGTTCTTGTACTCGTAGCGCTGGGCGAAGTCGGGTTCCAAGCCGATCCACGGCAGGGTCTCGCCGAGGAAGCTGGCCGTGGCCGAGACGCCGACCAGGCCCACGGTACCCGCCGGCTGCAGCAGGATTCGGTCGAAGGCCGAGGCCAGGTAGAGCGACCCGTTGCCTGGGAACGCCTCGGCCCAGGCGGTGGCCCGCTTGCCTGCGGCCCGGAAGGCCAGGACGGCGTCGCGCAGCTCCTGCAGGACGGCGAGGGGGACCAGGGTGGGCTGGACCCGGGCCAGCAGACCGCTGATTCGGTCGTCTCGGCTGGCCCGGTCCAGCGCGGCCACGGTCTGGCGGAGGGTGAGGGGCTTCTGGAACCCGGCCGCAGCCAGCTGCAGCGGCGACTGGCTGAGGGTCTCGGGCGGCGGCGTGGCCCAGTCGACCTCGAGGACGGTGCCGGGGAGCACCCCCTTGTTCTGGGCCAGCTCGAGCTGGTGGCGCAGCTGCTCGGCCGCAGGGGCCATCAGGAGCCGATCCGGTCGATGCGGGCGGCCAGATCGTGATCGCGGTCGGTCACCACGTTCCCCTCGCTGTGGGTGCTGAGCCGGAGCGTGACGACGTTCCAGCGGATGTCGATGTCGGGGTGGTGGTTGGCCGCTTCGGCGAGAACCCCCACCTCGTTCACGAACGCCAGCGCGGCGGCGAAGTCCGCGAAGCGGAAGTCCCTGTGCAGCGCGCCGTCTTCTTCGTTCCAGCCGGCCATCATCGCGTCGTGCCCTCCGTCTCGAACTCGCAGGCCATGGCGGTCTCCCTCGTTGGCGGGCGAGGGTGCTCGGCCGTGCCCCGGAGGCGAACCTAGTGCGGGACGTGCTGGTCAGCGTCCTCACCGTCGTCGTCCTCGGGTGGGTCGGCTCGAACCTGGTGGTCGGAGCCCACAGGGCGGTCCGCAGGCGGTCGCACACCGCCGTCCTGCTTCGGGGCCTGCGGCCCCGCCACCTCTGGCCGGCCCCGCTCGTCCTGGTGGCGGTACTCGCGGTGTTCGGCCTGGCGTGGCTGGTGCCGCCCCTGCGCTTCGGCTGGTGGTCGCTGCTCGGCGGCGAGGGCAATGTGGTGTTCGGCACGACCGAGCAGACCCAGGGGACCCTGCTGGAGGTGCTCGTCCCCGTGGTGTTCGTCCTGCTCCTCCTCCCGGCCCTGCCCCTGCTGGTCGAGGCCGAGGAGCGGCGCTTCCGCCTCGGCGCCGAGGGGTGGACGAACCGCCGCCGGGCTGGGCGCGGCCTGCAGTTCGGCCTCCTCCACCTGGTCGTCGGCATCCCGATCGCCGCCGCAGTGGCCATCACCGTCGCCGGCTGGTGGTTCACCTGGGTCTACCTCCGGGCGTTCGGCAGCACCGGGTCCCGCTCCGAGGCGCTGGCAGAGTCAACCCGGTCCCACCTCGGCTACGACCTGGTGATCATCGGCCTCGTCGCCGCTTCGGTGGTCCTCCCGAGCTGCGGCGCCACCAGCTCCTCCGACCTGCGGGTTTCCAGTCCCGACCTGACCGACGGCGCCCCGCTGGACGACCGCTTCACCTGCACCGGTGACAACCAGGCGCCGACCCTGCGGTGGTCGGGCGGCCCCCGGTCGGTCCAGGGCTGGGCGGTGGTGGCCGAGGATCCCGAGGCCCCGGTGGGCACCTTCACCCACTGGCTGGTCACCGGGCTCGGGCCGGCCACCCGGGCGGTGGGGCCACGGCTTCCCGAGGCGGCGGTGGCCGGCATCACCTCGGCCGGGCAGGCCGGCTACGTCGGTCCCTGCCCCCCGACCGGCGAGGAGCACCGCATCCGCTACCGGGTGCACGCCCTGCGCCAGCCGCTGACGCTCGACCCGGACACCCCACTGCAGGACGCCCGGCGCCGCATCGAGGACCTTTCCCTGGACGCCGCCGAGCTCGAGGTCACCGCCCGCACGACCTGACGCAGGGGGTTTCCCCCATGGACTCCAGGCGCACCGAGGGTGAGGATCAGGCGATGACCCCTCACCACGGGTGCGAGGTATGACGCCACCCTCGGGCTGCGCCACCACCACGGGCGGCAGGGGGCGGCGTTGAACCTCGGCGGGTCAGACCGGCTCGCCGTAGGCGGGGCAGTCGGGGTGCTCGCAAACGAACCCCTCCCCCGTCTCCGACGGCAGCGCCGTCACTCCGCAGGCAGCGCAGATCGGCGCCCGGCCCTCGGTGTCGTCGCCCTCCTCCATCCGTTCCGACCGGTCACTCACGGCCGGCACCGGGCCTGTGCAGCATGCCGATCCTCAGGGCCCATAACCTGAACCTAAGCACCTTCTGACGTCGAGCCCGGTCGAGGGGAACGCGGCTACGGCTCAATCGTCGCCTGTGGCGCCGCTCGCCTCGAGTCGCCGTCCACCGTCGTTGCCGTTGGGGGCGCAACCGGCTTATCTGGGGGGTCAGGGCCGGGTGCGGGCGAGGCTGAGGGCTTCGCCAGCGGCAGCGATGGACCGTACTGGCCGTTGTTCTCGAAGCTGACGTCGATCGCCTCGTAGGCCTTGTGGCGCTGGGACCTGGCGTACAAGGCGTACGCGGCGCGGTCGCCCTCGGTGAGGTTCACCCGCTCACTGAAGGGGGTGAGGAGGGCGCGAGGATGAAGCTGCTCGGTCCGCACCACGTTGATCTCTGCGCACAGGATGAAGGAGGCGGAGGCGATGTAGAGCCACGCTACGAGCCCGAGCACGAGGGCGAAGATCCCGTTCGTGGTGTTGGCATCCTCGATGACCAGTCGGATGTAGACGGCACCGCCGGCCTGGAGGAGCTGCCAGACGAGCGCAGCGGCAATGGCGCCGGGCACGGCTTCCCGCAGGCTCACGACCCGCGTGGTCGCCATGCGCATCACCAGGCTGAACGTCATCGCGTTCAGGGTGATCGCCAGCAGCACGAAGGCCAGCTTGGCCAGCACGCTGAGGCCCCAGCCGAACGACCCGACGCGGTTGCTAACGGCGGACAGGGCTGTCGTGCCGGCGAAGGCGAGCCCGACCGTGGCGAGGAGCCGAGCCCCCCGGACACGTATCTGGATCGGGTTCGGCCGCTGGTTGCGCGGCACCGCCCATGCGATGTTCATGGCGTTCTGGACGGCCAGCGACACGCCGAGCGCCCCGTAGACGGCCGCTACCGTACCGACGACGATTGCCCCCGCACTCCCTCGCAAGCCCTCCGGGCGGCCGATCTGCTCGCCAATCACCGGGAACTGCCGCAGCGCAGAGGTGAGGATCCGCTCCTGCAGCTCCGGGTTGCCGCGGAGCACGAACCCAAGGACCGACGACGAGATCAGGAGCAGCGGGAAGATCGACAGGAAGGCGTAGTGGGTGACGAGCACGCCGAGGTACACGCCCTGGTCGTCGAAGAACTTGTAGATCACCGCGACGGGAAATCCCAGCC
>Ga0183260_10004952_pt1 | contig 10530 bp, 10 predicted proteins | sample AntDrymUQ4972206_2_FD_129768 | JGI IMG/M metagenome (GOLD analysis project Ga0183260, IMG submission 129768) | Polar desert sand microbial communities from Dry Valleys, Antarctica - metaG UQ497 (22.06) (version 2) (version 2) | ecosystem: Environmental > Terrestrial > Soil > Desert | place...
AAGTCAAGCTGCGCCAGATGCTCGGCCACCAGAAACCGCTGGTGTGCCCCGAAGCGACCGGTCAGCGCCCGTTCCAGTTGCGGCAGCTTCTCGCGCAGGCGACCCTCGGTCAAGTCGGATACTCCTGCCGGGTCGGCCGTGCCTGCCTGGTCCGAGACCAAGACGTTGAGCATAGCGCGCGCTGACTTGCCGGTTACGTCCGTGGCCACCGAGGTCAGCTTGATGTTCGCTCCTTCCAGCGTCTTCTGCAGCCGCTGGACCTCCCGCGTGCGCTCCCGCACTTTGGCCGTCCGGTAGCGGGTCAGCTCGCGGAGTTCCCGCTGCGGTTGGTCCGGGACGAAGCTGCCCCGCACCAAGCCGTGGCGCAGCAACTCGGCCAGCCACTCGGCGTCCTTCACGTCGGTCTTGCGACCGGGGACCTGCTTGACGTGCTGCGCGTTGACCAGCAGCAAGTCGAAGCTGCCTTCCAGCACGTTCCACACCGGCTTCCAGTAGACGCCGGTGCTCTCCAGCACCACATGGGTGCAGCCCGCCACCGCCAGCCAGTCAGAGAGCGCCAGCAGGTCCTCCGTCATCGTCCCGAACGTCCGCACCTCCTTGTGCGGCCGTCCCTTCGCCCCCTTCACGCCCGGCGGGCCGGGCGTGAGTACGCACGCTACCAGGGGCTTCCCCACTGGGGACTAACGTCTGCTTGTGGACATCCAGTCCACAACACCGCTCATGCATGATGTCCATGTCCGTCGCCTCCTTCGACGTCAACACGGGTACCTGCCGTCTGTCGGCAGCCACCTCCACGACGACGGGCGGGCGGGACGTCGCGCTCTTGCAGAATCTAGTCTGCGTGCTTCCCCTCGAGGGCCATCACTAGGACCCCAGGGGAGCCACACTCCGTGGTGCCTCGGCGACGTCCAGGCCACACTACACCGCGGGCTCGCGGCACCAAGTCGACCCGGCCTTCGACGACTCCGACCGTCGGTGGCACAGCATAGCCGATGGCACGCCCCGTTTTCATGCCTCCGTGGCGCCCCCAAGGGCATGGGACACTAACTTGAAACTGTCTCTGACGCAACACGCGCAGCGCGTTGCGTCAAATCTAAATGTGACTGAAGGGGCATCGTTGCGTCATAACCCGGTGTGACTGAACGTGTTCGTTATCGTCGTCTCGTGCGTCCGGTCAGCCGGCCCGCTGGAGCCCGGTTCCTTCGTTTTCCAGCGCGAGCAGCTCGTTTGAACGTTTCTGCAGGCGTCCCAACTGCTCGACGGCGGTGGCCAATTGGCGCCGCAGCTCAACTGGTCCATAGGCGGCATACGTGCCGGCCAGGGCCTGCTGCTGCGCTGCGTCGAGCACGCCGCTGGCCAGCAGGCGCCGGTAGGGCGTCTGCGCCGCGTCGTACGTCTTGCGCGTCTTGCCGGTTCGCTCGTCGCGCTCCTTCGCGATGGGTTTGAGCGACGGCTGCCAGAAGTCCCCAGTGGGGAAACCCCTGGTCCACACGCGGAGGAGGTCGTACACCCGGTTGAGCTGCGCGAGCGCCCCCTCGCTCTCGTACCGCCCGTAGCCCACCAGGCGCCGCACGACCAACCAGTTTTTCTGTTCGACGTGCGCCTGGTCGTTCTTCCACTAGGGACGGCTGCGGGTAAACGTGATCTGTTCCTGGGTGCAGTAGCGCACCAGATGGGCGTTGAGGAACTCGCTCCCATTGTCGGAGTCGAGTCCGAGCAATGGCATCGGCAGCCGCACACGGATCTTTTCCAGACCAGCGAACACTGAGCGCTGGCTCTTGCGTCCTGGGACGAAGTCCCAGACCCCGACGCACTCGGTTCACCCGGTTGCGACGTCGGTCGCGTTCAGCGTATTGAGATAAAAGCCTTCGGTCATGGTGCCACAGTGCGCCACCAGGTCGATCTCCTCGAAGCCAGGGCGCTGGTCCTCCCACGGGGTGTACGTCTGGATGAGCACCTGGCTCTTGAGCAGCGTCCCAGGCTTGGTCGTGCCCACCCCGTGCCAGTTCTTCGAGTCGCGCTGGAGCCGGAAGAGGCGCAGCCGCCGGTCGATGGTGCGCGCGCTCATCGCCAGCAGCGCCGCCCGGTCCGCGGCCGTCAGGCGCAGGGCGCCCTCGGTCTCCAATGCCGGCACCAGTTCAGGCAGAAAGGGTGCCAGTCGCGTTCCGCACAGCCAGTTGCTCGTCTCCGCAGCTACCCGCAGCGCTCCGACCACGACCGACGATACACCCGTAGCCGGCCCGGAGGGCGCCCACCAGCCCGGCCACTCACGCCGCCCCACCGCCGCGCCACGGCCATCGGCTCCTGCGCCGCCACCAGCGGTGCGAGCTGCCGGTCGGGAAAGCGCCCGTGCCGCAGCACGCGCACGGCGTGCCGGCGGTGGGAGCCCGTCACCGTGACCACTTCGTCTAACAGCCTGCCCTTCTCTCGCTTCGTCGCTTTCAGGTACCGCCGCTGCATCCGCGCCATGTACTCCTGCTTGCTCTGTCGTTGCACCCCCATGCTCCTCTCCGCTCCTTCGACGGAAAGTCACATGAGGTATGGCGCAACGTATCTCTCTACGCTCACAGTAGTTTTGGCGCAATGCGCTGCGTTGACGTAGCCGGCGGCCGGTGCTATTGTGGCGCTGTAGCGCCCCACGGAGGACACCAGTTGACTCATCCAGCAAATGTGGCCACACGGCGTGGCGTATTCCGGGATCTCGCAGCTCTGAGTGTGCTGGGCATGGCCGGCACGTTGGCGGCGTGCGGGCAGCCGGCCGTGGGACCCGGGACAGCGGCGCAGAGCAAAGCCTGCGGGCAGCCGCTCGAGGTGTACCAACCGTGGGCGGAGACGAACGCGGCCCGAGCGGGGCTGGACAAGGCCATCGCGGATTTCGTGGCGACGCACCCGCAGTGCAAGCTGAACGTCGTCTCGGTGGTGCCGTGGACCACGGAGAAGCTCACTGCGTCGCTGGCCGGCGGCGCGCCGCCACCGCTGACCATGCTGGCGCCCACATCGGTGACCACCTGGGCGCCCCAGGGCCTGCTCGACCCGGTGGACGATCTCTTCAAGCGCGACAAGCTGGGCAGCGGCGACTTCTTCCCGCCGGTCTGGGAGACGATGGGCTGGGGTGGCAAGGTGTGGCACGTGCCGGTGCAGGTGGATCCCAACTTCCCTTTCTTCTGGAACAAGACCACGCTGCGCGAAGTAGGTGTCAACCCGGATAAGGCACCGCAGACCTTTGACGAGATCGACCAGGCCGCGCAGAAGATCAATAAGGAGTCCGGCGGCCAGTGGGAGCGCCTGGCCTTCGTGCCCTGGCAGTGATACGGCACCGGCAACGCGCTCACCGCCGTGGCCTACATGAACGGCGGCACCTTCTTTGACAAGGACAAGAAGAAGGTCACCTACAACCACCCGCAGATCGTGAAGGGCGCCGAATGGATGGCGGGCTGGGCGCAGCGGCTGGGCCGCCAGCGCGCCAACGATATGTTCACCGGTACCAGCCTGGTGGCGCTGATGGCCGGCGGGAAGATCGCCTACAGCCCGCTGGTCAGCATCAATGTGCTGCCCATCAAGCAGCAGAACCCCAACGTGGAGCTGGGCTTCGGGCCGCTGCCGGGCGGTACCGCCGCGCAGGCGGGAGTGGTCTGGACCGGCGGCTGGCACATCGCCGCCGTGCCGGGCAGCAAGCGCAAAGACGATGCCTGGGAGTTCATGCGCTGGATCGGCGCCAGCGCGGAAGGGACCACCGCGGTGGCCACACAGATGGGTGGCCTGCCCGGCCTGGCCAAGTCACCCGGCCTGGACGTGCTGGCCAAGGACCAGGCCATGGCGGCGCACGTAGAAGCCATCAAGCGCGCCAAGCTGCTGCCGCCCAGCTTCTACACCGGCGTCTCGGTTGACCTGGTCCCGCTCGAAGATGCCCTGGACGGCAAGCGCACCGTCAAATCCGCACTGGACGAGATCACCGAAAAGGCGCAGCAGCGCTTTGACGAGCTGCAGGCGCAGCAGGCACAGAAGAAGTAAGGTCGCTAGAACACTCCTGGCGGCTCCTGCGCGCGCTCAAGGTTGTCAGCAGCGCAGGGCTTGTAGGGCGCGTCCTACGCAGGCAGCCCGACCGCGCTGCTGACAACATAGCACAGATTTGATAAGCCGTGGCCGAAGGTCGGTGTGCACTCCACGGGGTCCTTGTCCAGTACAGTCTGCACAGCGGCCCGGATGCCGTTGGCGACTTTGAGCACCGGATCTCGCCGCGCTCCATATGGTTGTATATGGCCTCCATAGCGGTGTCCACCTCCTCGCCGCGGAAGCTGGCCACGCCGGAGTCGGGCTCGACGACCTCCATGAGGGGGCGCAGCTTCTTGTAAGTGGGCCACTGGTCGGTGATGCGCGGGTCGGTCCACACATCGGCGCGCGATGGGGCCTTTGAACCCGTGCCCAGGCCCTGGACGTTCATCTCCTTGCCGGCGATCCAAGTGAGGAACTGGAACGACTCGTCAGCAACCTTGGTAGACGGCGTCACGCCGAAGACGTACTCGTTGAGCATGCTGCGCCGGCGCTCGCCCTTCTTTACGGGGGGGTGAGCGCGAAAGCAAGCTCGACGTCTTTGTTGCGGCTGACCCAGCCCTGAATGGCAACGGGCCAGACGTCGCAGGCCAGTACCTTGGCCTCGCGCGCCACGGCACTCACGATGTTGATGGTGCCGTCACGCGGGCTGGGCGACGCTTTCCACGCATTGGTCAGGTTGTAGAGGAAGGTGAGCGGCTGGACGAATGCCTGGCACGCGTCGAAGAAGGTGGCTTTCTTGCCGTCCTTGTCAACCGGCTCGACGCCCCACTGGCGCAGGTACGGTCCGCTCCGGAAGGGGTCGCCTCTGGCCTGGCCGCGGAAGTAGCCATACGTGTCGCCGGTGATGCCCCGCTTGGCCCACTCGCCCAGCTGGGACTCATGAACGGAAACCCGGGCGCACCGGGATGGCTTGCGGCGGGCGCGCGCCGCGCTCATGTACCCGTGGCGGTGGACACCTCTGCCACGTACAACTGGCGCGTTCCTTCATGTGCGGAGTCAAAGCAGACCTGTTGCCCGTCGCGGCTCCAGCGCGGGTGGAGATCCACGCGGCAGTCGTGTGGCAGATGCGGGGGCGCGTAGAAGTGGCCCAGGTCGGTACGGTGGCGCGCCGCCGTGTCGTAGAGATAGAGCGTACGCTTCTGCTCGGCATCGGGGTAGGTGTCGTTCACGATCCAGCGCCGCGCCCCCTCCGGCGAGTAACTGCAGTGCCCATCCTTCGGCATCGCCACCGGGTCAACACGCGCCGCCTCACCGGTCGGGTCATGAAGCACGTAGAACGCATCCTCTCCACCGCGCCGAGCCCAGGCCAGCACGTGCGACCGGTCGCGCCAGTCGTAGTGCGAGACGCGCCCTTCGTCCGCGAGCACCGCCAGTCCGGATCCATCGGGTGACGCCGTGCCCAGCCGCGTCGTGCCGGGGCCTGTATTCTCCGCCGTTTTCCATCGGTGCAGGAAGGCGAAGCGCGTCCCGTCCGGGTTCCACTGCAGGTGATTGAAGCGGTGGACGGCACCGGCCATAGAGGACTGGCGGTTCGTCTGCGCCAGTTGCGCCGTGGAGAGGATCAGCCGGTGCTCCGCCGTGTCCAGGTCCATCCACCAGATGCCGTCGTCCTCCGGCTCCGCTACATCACGCCACGGGTCATCCACCCCGGCGTAGCCATAGCCGGGTCGCTGATGGTGCAGACGCGCGAAGTTCAGCGTCACTGCCTGGCGCCCGTCGGGGGACAGGCCGTAGACCGGCAGTGGTAGGCGCCGCACCTCTCTCCCGGTCAACGCATCGGCCACCACCGCCACAAAGCGGTCGCCGTCGCGGTCGTTGTAGATCACTTGGTGCCGTGCCGGATCGTCCTCGTCCGGCTGCGGGGAGAAGGCGAGCGGGGCACTCAGCCAGTGCAGCATGCAGCCCTGCTGCCAGTTCCAGGCCCGTGTCTCGGCAAAAGGCGTGAAGCGGTTACCCTCTTGTACATCTACCACGCCCAGCACCGCCGCATCCTCGGCCGCTGGCGCGCGCTCGAAGAATGCAGAGCGCAAGGCCAGCACATAGCGGCCGGTGCTATCCCAGGGACACTTGTCGTAGTAGCCGGCCGTGTGATGCGTCCCGGCGGTACCGCCGGTGATGGCCCGGACGTGAATGCCGGATGTGGATACGGATGCGGCTGCAGGTGTGCCGAGGCCGCTCATCTACTTCTTGAATGGCGTCAGCAATGGGTTGACCTGGCGTACGATCTCAGCAGTAGCATCCTTCGCGCTCTTCTCGCCGGCGTACACCGGCTTCAGCTCGTCGCCGATAATCTTGCGCATCTCCGTCCATGCCGGCGAGATCGGTAGGGCACGCGAGTACTCGAGCGCGTCCAGGTACAGGCGGCTGTTCGCCGGCAGCTGGCCCGGATCGAGAATCTTGACGTATTCCTCCTGCAGTGACTTGAGCGCAGGGGTGCGTCCGTTCCTGACGATGCGCTCCCTCTCCGCCTCCGGGCCACCAAAGTACTTCGCAAACTCCCACGCCTCCGGCACATTCTTGCTGTCCTTGAACAACGTCGTGGCGCCGGTGAACAGCGTGGAACCGGCCTGCTTCTGCACCCACAGCGGCGCGATGTCCCACTCAAATCCGAGCGTCTTGCGCCAGCTCTGCACGTTGTTCGGATGCGCGAGCGCGAAGGCCACCATGCCGTCTTTCCAGGGGTCCTGGTTGAGGGGCGGCGCTATCTTGTGGCGGTGGATCAGGTCCACTGAAAACTGGATGGCCTCGTAGGCCGCCGGCTGAGTGAGCAGGCACTCGGTGCGGTCTTTGTTCAGGATCTCGGCGCCATTCTGGTAGACGTAGTTCGGCCAGTCGCCGTCCCAATCCCGCACCGCGACGCCCCAGCTCCCCCCGCCGCCGGCCACCACGCGCCGGCTACTCTCCAGCAGCGCGTCCCAGCTCCACTTCTTTTCCGCCACGTACTGTGGCGGTAGCTTGGCACCGACCTTCTGGAGCAGTGACTTGTTATAGGCGATAGGCACGCCCACCGCGTCGGTGGGCCAGCCAAAGAGGGCACCACGCCACGTGTTCTCGTCGAGCGTCCCCGGCCAGAATGACTCCTTCCTGGCCAGCGGATCCCTGTCGCGTTTCACCAGCCCGTTCAAGTCTACCGTCTGCCCCTGATGCACGAAGCCAATCACGCGGCGCGAGGCCTGGTAGCAGCAGTCGGGTGGCGTGCCTCCGGCGAGCATCGCGGTAATCTTGGAGGGATACTCGTCCCACGAGATCGGCTCCACCGCCATCTTGATCTTCGGGTACTTTGCGGTGAACGCTGCGGCGATGCCCTCATACGTGGGGATCTCGCTGACGTCGTTGTGCATGACATAGCGCAACGCGACCTCACGCCTGCCGGGACGGGGCAGCTCGTCTGCGCCATCGCTGCTACCCGAGGCGCCACAAGCGCCGAGGAACGCCGCGCCGGCCAGACTGCCGGCGCCTCTCGCCAGTGCGCGCCGGCTGATCGCGGCGCGGTCGGGGGCGGTCTGGTTGGTCGAGTGTCTCCGCTGCATGATGCGTTCTCCTTCGACAGCCGTGTGGCTCTAGCGATATGGCTGACCCAGCGCCGAGTACCTGGTACCCGCTGCACGATCTCCCGCCAGGATACAACAAAGGCCATCGCCTCACCACACGTGGACCCTTCCGTCGGTGTGGTGCAACCTGCTGCAACATCCGCAGGCGACCTCTGTCCGAAGGGTCGAAGTGTCAATGAAGGAGCCGAGCCCGGAGGTCGTAGGAGCTAACGGTGCTCGGACTATCCGGACGCGGACGTTTTCCACTCGCGCTGGAGGAACGCCACCGACGGCTCTCCCTCCGTGGGGAAGTCGCGCCAGGTATTTTCGGCGGCGATGCGTCCGGTGTAGCCAATCCGGCGCAGCGTACCGAAGAAGCCACGATACTCGTACTCGCCGGTGCCGGGTGCGAAGCGACCCGTATCGGCGACGTGGATGTGCGCCAGCAGGTCGGCGACCGGCTCCAGCGCGTTGAACGGCTCGTCTTCCAGCACCATGTGGTAGAGATCGGCCATCAGGCGTACCGCCGGGTGCCCCACCGTACGCACAATCTCGGCGCCCTCGGCCACCGACGTGACGAAGTTGGTCTCCTTGCGGTTGAGTGGCTCTAGCACCAGCGTGATGCCGTGCCCGGCCGCTGTTTCACCCGCGTGCCGCAGCACCTGCACGAACTGGTCCCGCGCTCGCTCGCGCGCGTAGTCCTGGGCGATGGTGCGCCCCCGTCCACCCGAGAAGACGGCCAGTCGCCCCCCGATCGCGGCCACGCGCGCCAGCGCCGTCTCCACGTAGCGCTGCACCGCCAGCGCGTCCAGGTCGTCGCCCACCAGCCGCAGCTGTCCCGGCAGGAAGCGGTGGAAGCTTTCCGCCTGCATCCCCGCGGCCGCCAGCTGCTCCTTGACGGCGGCGCACCCGGCCGGGTCGTCGAGCACGCCCAACTGCCCAAACGGCAGCTCCAAGAAATCCCAGCCCTGCTTCGCCGCCAGCGCCGCGTCCGCCGGCGGCCGGCACGCCCCAAACCGCACTCCTTCTGCCATGCTCCCTCCCTTTGCTCCTCGAATGTGATTCGCTCTCGCTCACGTGCCGTGAGTCACGGCACCGTAACTCAAGGCTCTTTGGTAAGCAGCGCGTTCACCGGTCCCTCGATCTTGTCCAGCAGCGTACGGGGCGTCAGCTCACCGGCGAACGTGCGCTGGATCTCCGGCTCGACCAGCGCCTCGATCTCGCTCCACACCACCGCCTTGGGGCGCACGTGCGTGATCCGGGGCAGTACCTGGTAGAAGACTTTCATCCGCTCCGGGTCGGCGGCGAGCGCACGCGGGTCGGCGATGGCGCCTTTATGGGTGGTCACCGCCGCCAATGTCTCGACGTACTGGAGGATGTTCTCCTTGGTATTGAGCCACTGCAGGAACGCCCACGCCGGGTCCTTCTTCTGGCTCGGCTTGCCAACCCCCCACGACCATCCGGCGAGCTGGTGGACGGGGAAGCTCTGCTGCGTTGGCAGTGGCGCCACCGCGTAGTCGAGCGACGGCGCGCGCTGCTTGATTGTGCCGACGTTGCCATTGGTCAGCACTTGCATCGCCACCGTGCCCTGCGTGAAGTCTGGCCCGGCCCTGGTCGTGGACGAGCGGTCGGTGTTGTAGAGGTCGTGGTGCAGCTGAAGCGCGGCCAGCGCCGGCGGCTCGCCCAGCGTGAGCCGGTATGGCTTCTTGAGGTTGCCGTACTCGTCCTCTCCGATCACGCGACCGCCGTTGTTGTAGACGAAGTTCTCCACGTAGAGCAGCCGGTTGTTGCCCAGGAACCCGGCCACCGCAACTGTGCCGTCAGCCTCACGCTTGCTCGTGCGTCGCGCCGCCTCGCGGAACTCTGCGAAGGTCTTGGGCGGCTTGCTGGGGTCCAGCCCGGCCTGCGCAAAGAGCGTGCGGTTGTAGTAGAGGCCGTGCACCACCGTCTCATACGGATAGACGTAGGAGACTCCCTTGTACGTGCCGTAGCGCTGTCCGCCGTCGGTGAAATTGGCCTTGAGGTCGCGGCTGACGCGGTCGGGCGCCGGGTCAAGCAGGCCGATGGTGGCGAACTCGGGTAGCCACGGTCCGTCGCTGATGAACACGTCCGGCCCTGTCCCGCCCGCGAACGCGGTGATTAGGCCCTGGCGCATCTCCTGCAGCCCGGACGGCAGCGAGACGGTCTCCACCGTCACCGGAGTCGCGACCTCCTTGTACGTGGTGATGTACTTGTCCAGCACCGGCTGCTCGGCGGCGCTCGACCGCCTGCCGAAGAGCAGCTTCACGGGCGGTGTACTCTGCGCCGGTGCCCCACCGCCCGGCTGCCCGCACGCCGCCAGCGCCGCCGCCAGCACTCCTGCGCCAACGCGCCCCACCACTCTCCGCCGAGAAGCTATCTGCTGCATTGTTCTCCCTCGCTCTCCTACCTTGATGTAGTTCCTGGTGCAGCAGTTGCTGGCCGCTGCCCATTAGCGCTTGCCCATTGGCCCGTGCCTATTGGCCCCTCGCTACAGTTCCACGGGCGTCCCACGCTCGTACGACTCCCGCGCTGCGAACACCAGGCGGACGGTATCCAGGTTGTCGCGGCCGCTGCTGGCGGGCGGACGACCCTGGTCGATTGCGTCGAGCAGGTCGCACATCACGTGGCCGAATGCGTCGGTTTGCCAGGCGCCTGCCAGGCGGGGGCGCAGCGCGGCACCGCCCATGTCGCGGTGGAAACACTCCACCCACGCCGCTCCCCGGCCGCCGGTGAAGTACTCGCAGCCCCGCACGCTCCCCTCGCTGCCGGCCACATGCAGGTCCCACGGTGCATCGGTGTTCAGGTGCCCGGCGCAGTCGTCCCACACCGCGCCCTGCGCGCCAACGCCGTAGTCGAGCGTGATGTTGATGAACCGCTGGTCCGGATCCTTCGGTTCGGTGAGCAGCGCGTAGAGCCGGCGCGGCTC
>Ga0183260_10004956_pt1 | contig 10526 bp, 14 predicted proteins | sample AntDrymUQ4972206_2_FD_129768 | JGI IMG/M metagenome (GOLD analysis project Ga0183260, IMG submission 129768) | Polar desert sand microbial communities from Dry Valleys, Antarctica - metaG UQ497 (22.06) (version 2) (version 2) | ecosystem: Environmental > Terrestrial > Soil > Desert | place...
ACTTCGTCGATTACATCGATGACGACCGCTGGGTCTGGAGCAGCTACTTCCCCGGATGACGCGACGGTGCGCACGTCCGGGTCTGTGGCTTGGGTGGTGGCAGCGGGAGCTAGTGTTCCAAGCAGGGCCAGCAGTGCGAGCAAGATGAGCGGACCCTTCACGATGGATAGTTTGCAGGCAATCGCCCCGTTTGTCACGGACACATGGCCGTTGTGCCGGGCGGCTTGGTTTAGGATTCGGTTCCCGAAGTACCGAAACAGTTGGAGGCTCATATCCCTGGGGTAGGCGACAAGATCGAAGTGCTGGGGCACGGTTTCGTGCGTCTGGATGCAGCCGAGGCGACCGATCTTTCGGTGGTTAACGGCGCCCGGGTCTCATTCCTTCAGATGCGTGACGAGATGGATAGTAAGGACGAGGGCCTCATCCGTTTCTTGATGCGCGAGCGTCACGCCTCGCCATTCGAGCACAACTTGTTCCGATTCCACATCCGTTGTCCCATAGCTGTTGCGAGGGAATGGATGCGTCATCGGTGGAGCAGCTTCAACGAGCACTCGCTCAGGTACTCGGAGGCGATCGACGACTTCTACGTTCCAGCAACCGAGCAGGTGAGAACGCAGGTGGGCAAGCCAGGCGCTTACCGCTTCGAGCCGGTTGAGGTCGACACTGCCCTCGAGGTGCAGGACCAGATGAGCAAGCACTACCAGGAGGCCTGGAACCTCTATCAGGGGCTGCTGGAGAAAGGCGTAGCTCGTGAGCTGGCCCGCTTCATCCTGCCGGTCGGATTATTCACAGAGTTCTACTGGAGCGTGAACGCAAGGGCTCTCATGAATTTCATCTCCCTCCGCAATGACGATGCGGCCATGTGGGAGATCCGCCAGTACGGGGCGGCCGTCGAGGAGTTCCTGGCAGATGCGATGCCATCGACGCACAAGGCCTTCGTCGAGTTCGGCCGGGTAGCGCCCTAGTGGACTTTGAGTTCGACAAGGTTCTGATCTTCTGTCCCCACCCCGATGACGGGGAGTTCCTGGCAGGGGGAGCCATGGCCAGGTGGGCATCGGAAGGAAAACAGGTCGTTCTCTGCGTTGTCACCAATGGAGCGGCTGGCTCTAACGATCCTGACGTGAAGCGCGACTGGTTGATCGAGACCAGAAGGAAGGAACAGCGCGAAGCGGCTTCGATAACTGGGATAAAGGACGTGGTCTTCCTTGGCCATGAAGATGGGTTCATAGAAGACTCACACGAGCTACGTCGAGACATGATCAGAGAGATCCGCCGGTACAAGCCCGATGTCGTCGTAGGGATGGACCCGACCACCTTCTACTTCGCTCAAAGGTACGTGAACCACCCGGACCACAGGAAAGTGGGCGAGGCGTTCGTCGCGGCAGTCAACCCCGGGGCGACAACAGTGCCCCTTTACCGAGACGAGTTGTACGACAAGGGATTCGGCCCCCACCAGGTGAAGGCATGCCTGCTTGGATTCACCAACAACGCTGACTACTACGTAGACATCACAGATTTCGTCGATACCAAGGTGAAGGCGATCATGGCTCACGTGTCTCAGATGGGGGAGTTCAACGAGCGTATCGACACCCTCATCAAGGAGACGGGCGCCATGTACGCAGCGGCCTCTGGTGAAGGATGGCAGTACGCCGAGGGGTTCAAGGCATTCTTCTTCCAAAGGGAGGCAGCAGTGCCAGTGGACGAGGACCAGGGCAAGCAAGACGGTCGTTAGGTGCCCCGACGCAACCGCAAGAGCGACGAGCCCCCCGCGACCAGACGCCGACAGCTTGCCAGGAACCAACCCACATCGGCAGAGGAGATCTCGGATCGCCTGCTGGGGGACGAGGCGCTGCTCGAGGGTTTCGTTGTGAAGGGCTCTATCGCTGATTCCAAGCGCTATCTGTGCCCCTGGTGCAATGGCTGGATCGAGCCGGGTGTACGCCACGTCGTCGCCTACCCGAGCGACCGACTGGATGAGCGTAGGCACTATCACCGAGGGTGCTGGCAGCGTCGAGCAGCGTCTGAACGCTAACTCGTTCCTGGGAGGGTGAATACTCCCGAATAACCAGGAATATCACCTATTGTGGCTAAAGAAACCACGCTGAGCGTCCGACAAAGGTATGGAGTGACTAGCCCGACTAGTTGCCAGGCTCGGCCGCAACACGAACCGAAAGGGGGACCGTCCGAAGGCCGCAGCAAGGGGAGCGATGATTCCGGCATCTAAAACGGTCGCCTCGATGCCGGAGGAGCTAGTGGCGAGACCGACCCGCCCAGCGCCAACAAGCGCCATGGACGGGAAGCAGGTATGAAGCGCATCACAGCTTTGGTTGTATCGGTAGTAATGGCCCTGGCCTCGATGGTGGCTCCGGCGTTTGCGGAGGCTTCTGACAACGCCGGGAAGGGCATGAACCGCGAGGGAACTGAAGGTCAGAAGCTTCACGGCAATGACCCAGGGCAGGACCAAGGATCACCGAAGAACACCGCCGACCCCGATTGCGCAGGCAACCGGACGGCGGATCCGCAGGCGACGAACAAGGGCGATTGCGGAGCCGGGGCAGCCGACAAGCCCGGTGGAAGCGGCGGATTCAACAGTGACAAGGACTGGAACAACGGGTGCGGTAACGACACCGACCGTGAGGACGACAGCAACGGATGGTGTGGACGCAAGCCTCGACGGACGCCCCCGGCAGTTGGAGGCACGAGCGGAGGCACGACTCCTGTAGTTGGAGGCACGAGCGGAGGCACGACTCCCGTAGTTGGAGGCACGAGCGGAGGCACGACTCCCGTAGTTACTTCGGGTGGCGGATCTTCAAGCGTGTTGGGGACATTCGGTGTCGCAGGTGGCCCCGTGAGGGTTCTCGGAGTGTCGTTTGTAAGGGGCAGAGTGGCTTCAGCGGGCGGCCCGAAGGCGACTCAAGTGCTTGGTACGAAGTTGGTCAGGGGAGCACCTCTGGCTCGCACAGGCACCTCGTCGACCATGCTCTTGCTCGTAGCGGCAGTGCTTCTAGTAGTGGGCGGTATGGCGGTAAGGCTTGGCCGGAGGCAGTCCCTCCTTCTAGGCTAGATCCCACCATGCGAAGAAGGACCGGGACAAACCGGTCCTTCTTCGCGTCTCGGTCTTTTGGGGTTATTTCGTTTGGAGTAGACGCTTGATGGGAAAGAAATACCACTGTGAGTGACTAGATGTTGTGCAGTTGGGGGTACTGGAGGTAGGGACCATGAAGAGATGTTTGGCAGTGTTTGCAGCCGTTACAACTGCTCTTTTCCTCTCCGTTATCCCGGCTGTAGCCGGTGGCGGCAACTCCGGCACCAAGGGCAAGTCAGAGTCCAACCCCGATGGGGGCGGAGTGGACAAGCCGTATCCCGCAGCCGGTCAGCCTGCCAAGAGTCAAGGCCCCTCATACCACGACGGTAACAACGGGTGCGGGCAGGACAAGCGCTCAGGTGAGGCGAGAGAGACGGGAACGCGGCACAAGGGGTATGACGACAACAACGGCTGGTGCGGCAAGCCTAAAGCCAAGGGCGCCTCAGGCGGTTCCGGCGGTTCCGGCGGTAATGGCGGTAACTCCGGTAACTCAGGCGGAAATGGCGGTTCCGGCGGTAACTCTGGTAACTCAGGCGGTAATGGCGGTTCCGGCGGTAACTCCGGTAACTCAGGCGGTAATGGCGGTTCCGGCGGTAACTCCGGTAACTCCGGTAACTCCGGTGGCTCAGGCGGAGCGGTTGGTGCAGTAGGTGGATCCAGCGGTGACGTTGCTGGATCTGGCGGAGCCACAGTTGGGGGCGTTGGGGCTCAGGGTGGCCCGGTGAGGGTTCTCGGAGTGTCATTCGTAAGGGGCAGCGTGGCTTCAGCGGGCGGCCCGAAGGCGACTCAAGTGCTTGGGACGAAGTTGGTCAGGGGCGCACCTCTGGCTCGCACAGGCACCTCGTCGACCATGCTCTTGCTCCTAGCGGCAGTGCTTCTAGTAGTGGGCGGTATGGTGGTAAGGCTTGGCCGGAGGCAGTCCTCCTTCTAGGCTCGATCCCACGACACGAAGAAGGACCGGGACAAACCCGGTCCTTCTTCGTGTCCTCGGTCACTTCGGGATATTTCCTTTCGATTTCGCGCTAGGTAGTAGTTTGGTCGGGTGAACGACCTGATCATTGAACCCGGCGAGATCGCAACCATCACCATCGACCGACCCGAGAAGCGAAATGCCCTGACGGTTTCCACCACACAGCAGATCGCTGAAGCAGTTGAGGCATGCGCGGCTTCCAGCAGAGTGATCGTCCTCACGGGGGCCGGCGAGGGTTTCAGCGCTGGCGGCGATTTCAACGATCTGGTTTCGTTGTCGCAGGTGGACCCGGAGATCGCTGCTGAAAGGCTCTACTCAGGTTTTCAGGCGATGATCAGATCGATCAGGGCTGCATCGGTCCCCGTCATCGCAGCGATCAATGGCCATGCGATGGGTGCCGGGATGGACCTGGCCCTGGCCTGCGATCTAAGGGTCGCCGAACGAGGCGCGAAGCTCGGACAGGTTTGGGTGAAGGTCGGCATCATCCCGGGGACCGGAGGGGCGTTCTGGACGACACTTCTTGCTGGAGCAACCCGCGCTTCCGAGATGCTTCTCACCGGCAAGACGATCGATGCGGAGACTGCGCACGAGTGGGGCCTTGTGAACGAGGTCGTCGACGATGGCCAAGCTCTGGCAAGGGCGACCGAGCTGGCTTCCGAGATCGTGAAGAACCCGCCGGGTGCGGTTGCCGCCAACAAGCGTGCTCTCGACGAGGTGTTGAAGCCAGGCTATGAGGCTGCCCTCGACTATGCCAAGAAGACCCAGCCATCTAGGTTCGCCAGCGAGGAATTCCGAGAGATCGCCCGGGCCCGCGCCAAGAAGTGAATCCCCGCTTCAGCTCAGTCGGAGTCCTGGTTCGCCGAGGGTCTCGTTCTTTTCTTCTCGATCATCCTTCCGGTCGTCTTTAGCCCCACGTCGATCAGCTTGAACGCTGGCGCTGTCACCGAAAGGATCATAAGGAAGGCCCCCACCGCAAGCAGGGTCTGGCCCTGCCCGGTCGAAGACAGTCTGCTCCAGCCCAGGAAGAACAGAGCAAGACCAAGGAGGGCTGCTCCGGCGATCGCGCCGATACCGAAGACCAGTGCCCTCGGAGCCGGTGTGCTGAGGCCCTTGCGTCTCCGCTCGAGGATGAGTCGTCCAGCCAGAACGCTGTATGCAGCCAGGGCAAGGACCGGCAGTGTGGTCCAACCAGGAAGAAGCTTCATGACGGCCAGCAGCAGCAGTGCGGCTAGAACGCCTAGCGGCATGTAGACGAGCCACAGCCAGCGCATGAAAAGCGCTTCTGGCGCAGGCCGTCGCCTATTCCCCTCCCTCTGCGACATGTCTTAGAGCCTAGCGTCCCTCATGGCCCTACGACCAGGGCCCGAAGCTGTTCGAGGTCCCTTTGGAAGATCTTTCGCATCATCGGGGCGACGATGAAGATGCCGAGCCTTCCGAATATCCCCCATGGGGCGATCAACGTCTCGGTCCATTCGAGCCGCGTTCCATGAGTGTCTCGTTGGCACCTTAGAAGTCCGGTGCCCTTCACCCACCCGAGGTGCGAGATCTCGAGCATCGTCGGCGGGTCCCAGCCTGTGACGACGATCGCGTCGCGAGTCTTGATTCCCGCTATGCGGATGGTGGCCTCGGCCATGACGCCCAGGCCCTCCGTGTGCTTCGACGTCACCTTGAAGTCGCTAGCTTCGAGCATCCACTTGTCGAGGTTGTCCCAGTCGACCAACCAGGGCCACACGCTTTCCGCGGGGGCCGGGATGTCGACTTGCATCTGAAGGACCACTGGACTCATCTGGTAATCATCACATCCCGCTTAGAGTTGTCCGATGTCGCTTCAGATCTATGAACACCTCGTGGTCGGGGCTCTTCAGTGCAACTGCTACCTGGTGGGCGATCCACAAACCCTCGATGCGATCGTCATCGATCCCGGCGACGATCCGCTCGACATCCTGGCGGCAGCGGCGAAGCACTCCCTTCAGATCAAGGCCATCGTCGCTACGCATGCGCACTTCGATCACGTTCTCGGCGCGGCGCTGCTACGAGCGCGAACCGGTGCTCCCTTCCACCTCCACGAAGGCGACATAACTCTCCTTCACTGGATGGGCCGGAGCATGGAGTACTTCCTTGGCATCGAAGGGCCAGAGGCGCCCGAGGTCGACCACAAACTGGGTGACGGCGATCAGCTGAGCGCTGGGTCGGTCGCGTTAGAGGTACTTCACACCCCCGGCCATTCGCCCGGAAGCATCAGCCTTTATTCGGCCGATGAGATGGTCTTTTCGGGCGACACACTGTTCGCCGAGTCGATCGGAAGAACCGACCTTCCGGGCGGCGATCAGCAGCAGGAGTTGGATTCGATAACCCAGCGTCTGTTTCCATTGGGGGACCTGCCTGTCTATCCAGGTCACGGGCCCTCAACGACCATCGGGCACGAGAAGCTCTACAACCCTTTCCTTACCGGCCGGTAGCGACTAACCGGCAGCCATGGCGACATCATCGGCGTGCGCCGGACAGATGGGCCGATGAGGACACCACGAACACATGTAGCTGGGCCGGGGCCTGAAGTCTCCGGTATCTAGCGCTCGGTCGATGGCCTTTCCTATCGCGGCCATCTGCCGCTCGAAGGCCTCGAGCATCTGCTCGGTGGGGACGAGCGTCAGCACTTCGGGTTCTCTTAGGTGCATCAGCCTCAGCTTCGCTGGCATCTTCCCGAACGCGCGCCAGCACACCAGTGCGTAGAACTTGAGGCCGAAGAAGGAGCCGAGGGCATACGTTTCATTGGGAGATCGCCCCGTCTTGTAATCCGACAGCACCCAGGCTCCATCTGCGTCGACTTCGACCCTGTCGATGATGCCGCGCAGTAGAAGGTTGTCGCTTTGATGCTCTACCCACCACTCGAGTTCATGAGTGCTGATCGATGACGGGTCTTCGATACGGAAGTAGTTGTGCAGCAGATGGTCGGCTTCGCCGAGCCAAACGGTTTCCTGATCGGCATCGAGAACAAGGCCCGCTTCGGTCATCTCGGTCTTGAGATCGGCCCAGGTGTTCTTAAGGATCTGCTGTGAGCGCTCGAATGTCCGCTGGTCGGGCTCTTCGCCGAGCAGAGTCTCGAGGACCGAATGAACCAGAGTCCCTCTGGCGCTAGCCGGATCTTCTGGCTCTGGAAGTCGGTCTATGACGCGGAACTTGAACAGCTGAGGGCAGGCCTTGAAATCGGAGGTCCGCGATGGTGAAAGCGGGATCAGGGTGTCGATGTCCATGACACTGATGCTAGAGGGCACCCCTGACATCCTGCGGCAATCGCGCTAGAACAGGCTGGTCTGGCCCGGTCCTATCCCCGCTCGACTGCGCCGCCGTCCCAGCCGCCCCTCGAACCGCTTTGGGCCATCAGACGGTCTATCGGCTTCCCAGATGGCAGGGTCGGCCAGCAAGGACAGTTGGATAGGCAATGGCTCTGCGTCGGCGAGCACGCTCTGCTGGGGGCCAAAGGTCAACTGCCCGGGGATCACGTCGGGAGCGGTATGAGGCATCTCCTCGTCGATGAGTGCCATCAGTGGGGGCTGTACGGGCCGTGGCAGGCCTGGGATCGACGGCTGGGTGGCCCCGGCTAGGCCCTCGAGGGCGGTCTGCTCGGCGCACTCCGGTTCAGCTTCAGTCGTCATCCTCTCGGCGCTTGGCACTTGGATCACCTCTCATAGGACTTTTCTAAGGGACGGGAAGTGTAGGCCAAGGCTGGCCTCAAGGAGCGGATCTGGTCTCAGGACTTGAGTGGGTCAACCCGTTTCAAGATGGGATATGGATTGGTGGCTGGGCCCGCAGGCACATGGGTTTCGAAATGAAGGTGAGGCGGAGTGCCTCGGGCGTTGCCCGTGTTTCCGACGAAGCCAACCGCGTCGCCCTTCTTCACCCTTGTTCCGGTTGTGATCCCGGGTGCGAACCCCGACAGGTGCGCGTAGTAGTAGGTCCAGTTATCCCCGGGGGACCGAAGCCATAGCTTGATCCCCCCAAGCGTTGCAGTGCCGGCGTTCTCGATCACCCCATCTACGACAGCAAGTACGGGCGTTCCCGAGAGCGCGAATATGTCCGTTCCTTCATGGCGATGGTAGTAGCGAGTTCCTTCCATGCGCGGCGCCCCCCAGGTGTCAATGTACGAGTAGGGGGCTTTCACGGGGAAAGCGAAACCAGACTTGCGCTTGTCCAATTCAACCCTCACCACCTCGTATTCCTGAGCAAGGGCCTTGAGCGATCTATTCACCTGCTTCTGCTGGGATCGAAGTTGTTCGATGAGAACCTGTTGCTGCTGTTTCTGCTGTTCAAGGTCCGCACGGCCTTTGATGGCATCGGCCCTCAGGTCGCGCACGCGTCCAAGGCTCTCTCCGTCTCTCCTGGTGATCGCTTTGATAAGAGTGAACGCGCTTGTGAATTCTCTGAACGTCTGCGCGTCGAGCAATGCGTTCACGATCCCGATGCGTTCAGAGCGATAGACGGAAGCTGCGCGCTTGTCCACTCCCGCTTGCGCGGCCCTCAGCTCGGCATCGAGGGCTGCTTGCTTGATGGTCGCGACGTTAACTTGCCCAGCGAGGACGGTCAGTCGATCGGTCGCTTCTTCGAAGGTTCTCACGACCGCGTCCAGGTCGGCTTGGGCAGCGCGCACCTTATTGAGCGAGCCCTGAACCTGGGCCGTCAGCCGCGCCATCTCTTCTGCGGATGGCAGTTGAGGGGGCATGGGCTCAGCCTGAGCGGCGGGGGCCGTTGCCATCACGAAAGCCAGTGAAAGGGCTATCAACCGGGGAAGTCTCATGTGACTAGTGAGTCTTATGTTGCTGGATAAGTCAAATGTTTACTGATGAGGCTCCTCGGTGCTAGTCCTTGTGCCGATCGGCCAGGATGGCTTCTCTTCGTGCGAGGCGGGCCTGCCGCCTCAGCTTGGCTTCACGCATCCGGCGCTTCTCGATATCTGTCTCAGCCACCAGCGCAGGAACCTTCCTTTTGTCCCTCGTCCCCGGCTCCAGGGCAACGAAGACCAGATACGCCGTCGAGGTGTGGGCCTTTTCTCCCGTCAGTACATCCTCGGTCTCTACCCTCACGCCTACCTCCATCGATGTCGTGCCTACATCGTTGACCGAGGCGCTGCAGGTAACCAAGTCTCCGAGGTTGACCGGTTCGATGAAGCTCATCTCGTCGATGGCTGCCGTTACAACGGCCCCCCCTGAGTGCTTGATCGCAGCCAGGCCGGCCGCCGAGTCGACCATCCTCATGATCACTCCACCATGCACGTAGTTCAGCAGGTTGGCCTCCTGAACCCCCATCGATTGCGAGAGAACTATCTGCGATTCCTTCACCGTCCGCGGTTGCATGACCATCCTTTGTTCGTGTCTGTGCCTGCAACGTTACTACCGTTCGAATATCAACCTTGTAGTTAATCGGAAATCCCGAGTCCTCGTCGATGGCGAACCCATAATCGCGTTCCTTTTGGAAGTTTGGGGGCATAAAGATTGGCAGTTCTGGCCAACAGCAGCGCTACAACTGAGGAGTCCCTCTATGAGGCGATGCTGGTCTCTCAAGGCGGCATCATGCTCCTCGTTCGTCTCAATGCCGACCTCGTCCAGCGACCTGTCCCCTGGCTCCAGTCGATCAGACAGATCGGTACCGTGCCCGAGCCGGCGACGCTTTTCGAGAAGGGTTCACGCCTGAGGGTGACCTACGAATGGCTGGAGCTTAAGTTCGGCAGGGCCAATGCCATCAGGGCGGTCGAGGACACCGCCGCCGAGCTGCTCGAGCTTCTGGCCCAATAGAATCGCGGCTTCGTCTTTCATGCGAAGGAGCTGCCATGTCTACCGCTACAACCGGAGCCGAAGAGGTTCTTTGGGACCTAAGTGACACGTTCTCGCGGTTAGATGACCCCAAGCTTCAGGCGGACCTCGATTCCGCCCTCGAAAGAGCCAAGGCGTTCAATCAGCGCTATCACGGGAAAGTGTCCGATCTAGATGCGCGGGCCTTGCTGGACGCGGTGGTCGAGTTCGAACAGATATTCATCCTCATCGAAAGAGCCGGCGAGTACGCGTACATGTTGTTCTCTACCGATACAGCCGATCCAGCGCGCGGGGCGCTCTTGCAAAAGATCGGCGAGAGAAGGGCTGTCATCGAAACGGAGACCTTGTTCTTCTCCATCGAATGGCTTGCCGTTGACGATGACTCCGCCGAGAGACTGCTTGCCGCTCCCGAACTCGAGGGCTACCGCCACTTCTTGGATGCCCTCCGCCTTAACCGTCCATATATGTTGTCGGAGGCCGAAGAGAAGATCTTCACCGAGAAGAAACTGACTGGGGCCGCCGCGTGGTCTCGTTACTTCACCGAAGTCTCATCCGCCAGAAGGGTGAGGATCGACGGCGAAGAGATCGCGTTCGAGGAGGCCTTCGCCAAACTGCAGCAGCCGGATCGAGACGTAAGACGGTCGACCGCTGACGCGATAAGCGAGGC
>Ga0183260_10004957_pt1 | contig 10524 bp, 10 predicted proteins | sample AntDrymUQ4972206_2_FD_129768 | JGI IMG/M metagenome (GOLD analysis project Ga0183260, IMG submission 129768) | Polar desert sand microbial communities from Dry Valleys, Antarctica - metaG UQ497 (22.06) (version 2) (version 2) | ecosystem: Environmental > Terrestrial > Soil > Desert | place...
GGAGCGATCGGCACGACCGGTTCGGGAGGGATCACCGTCGCCGTCCTCAACACCACCTCGGCCGGTGGCATCGGCGGACGCGTTTCCCGGGAGATCGTCGACAGCGGGTATCTGGCGGGGGGCGTCCAGACTTTTGTTCGTGAGGCCGACCAGAGCGTGGTGATGTACCAGCCCGGCGGCAAGCGCGCCGCGAAGCGGATCGCCAAGCAGCTCGAGATCGGCGCCGTCCAGCAGGTCGATCAGCAGGTTGAGGAAGCCGTGCCGGACGCGGACGTCGTAGTGATCCTGGGCCAGGACCGCGTTGGAGCGTGAGCTCGAGCCCCGGCGCGAGGGCCGACTTGGCCCCGCGCTGCTGGTCTGCCTGCTGATCGGAGCCCTCGCCGCGGCAGCGCTGGTCTACAGGGCGCGAACGCCGGACCTCGCTTTGGAGCTCGTCGAGGTCAAGCCCTGCCTGGACCGCGGGGCGAGCACCGCGATCGACTTCTTCGTGCGCTTCGACGAGCCCGACGCCACGGTGCAGATGGTCGCGGCGGGTCAGGTTCCGGTCCGTACCCTGGACGCTGGCGTAAAGCTCGCTTCGGAGGAGCTCGTGAGCTACGAGTGGGATGGCCTCGACGACGAAGGCAACCCCGTGCCGGCCGGCCGGTACCGCCTGCGCGTCATCCTGCCGGGCCAGGAGCGTGACATGGTCTATCCGACCAAGCTCACCGTAACCCCGCCGCGCGGCCGGCGAGCGAGCGCCTGCGACTCCAGCGGAGACGACGCTTGAGCGCTGAGCCCCCCCAGGTGATCGTGGCCCTGATCGCCTGCGGGGCTGCCGGCGCCGGGCTCTGCCTGCGGGCGACGGGGCCTCGCTACGTTGCGATCGGCGCCGGGCTGCTGGCAGCCCTCGCCCTCGTCGCCGGCCAGGTCTGGGACCAGCCCCGCTTTGAGGACCTGCGCTCGCAGCCCGCGGTCTTGGTGCTCGCGGCGATCCTGGCCGTAACCGCGCTTGGGGCGACCGCGGCAACTTTCGTGCGAAACCCGGCCTTCTTCGCCATTGCAGCGTTCGCCGTGATCGCGCTGCGGCTGCCGGTGCAGGTCGGCTCGGAAACCAACTTCCTGCTCGTCCCCCTTTATGGGGTGATCGCCGGCGGCTGGCTGCGCGGGATCTGGCTGGTGTCGCGTAAACGCGGGGAGGAGCTTCAGCAGCGGAGCTCGCCGCAGCGCGATGGTCCTGCCACGGTGCGGTGGCTGTGCTACGCGCTGGCGGCTTCGCTCGTCGTCTACGCGCTTGGAATGGCCTGGACCGAGGACGTCGACAACGCGATCACCATCGTCGCGTTCTTCCTGACCCCGTTTGCTGCGCTCTTGGCGATGCTGCGGGATTTGAGCTGGCACCGCAAGCTGGTCGGCCAGGTGCTCCTGGCGACAGTGCTCGTCGCGCTGGCGTTTTCCGCGCTGGCCTTCGTCCAGTACGCGACCCGCGAGCTGACCTTCAACAAGGACCTCCAGGACGCCAACCAGCTCCACCTCTACTTCCGGGTCAACTCCGTATTCCGTGACCCGAACGTGCTGGGGCGGACGCTGGTTTTCGCCGTCGTAGCGCTGGGCGCCTGGATCGCGTGGCGCCGCCCCGCCCTCCAAGCCATGGCGGGTGCGCTCGCCGCCGCCGTGATCCTGATCGCGCTCTCGCTCACCTACTCGCAGACGAGCTTTGCCGCTCTGGCGCCAGCCCTTGGCCTGATCGTCTGGCTTCGGTTCGGTCGATACGGACTCGCCGGGGTGGTTGCGCTCCTGGCCGTGGGCCTCGCCGCGATCGCCCTGATCGAGGTGCCCACCGACACCGCCGTTGACAGGGATCGCGACGACCTTGCCGAGATCTCCAGCGGCCGCACGAGCTTGATCTCCGGAGGGATCGACTTGTTCCGTTACGAGCCCGTGATCGGGCAAGGCTCGGGCGGCTTCGCGATTTCGTTCAGGCGCAAGGTCGAGGAGATCGAACGACCCATCTCGCACAACGAGCCCGTTACCGTGGCCGCGGAGCAGGGCCTCTTAGGCCTCGTGCCGTACGGCGCGGTCCTGCTGCTCTCCGGGCTCGTCATGTTTCGCCCGTGGCCGGCGGGCGACCCGGCGCGCGCGGGCGTCGCGGCCTGCTTTGTCGCGCTGGTCATCCACTCGCTTGGCTACGCGGGGTTCGCCATCGACCCGGCAACCTGGGCGCTCTTGGGGCTTGGCATGGTGTTGCGGGAGTGAGGGCTTAGATGTTCGTGCACCTGCGCCGGCTCGCGACCACGGGCGCCGCCTACACGGCTTCCAGCGTCCTATCGAAGCTGATCGCCGTCGTCCTGCTGCCGATCTACACGGCCTATCTGACCCCCGACGACTACGGCGCCGCCGAGGTGATGATCGCGTCGCTCGTGGCCGCTTCGATCATCGTGCGGTTCGGCGTGATCGAGGCGATCCTGCGCTTCTACTACCTGACGGACGAACACCCCGAGGCGGTCGTCAAGACCGGGTTCGCGTCCCTGTTTTGGACGACCACGGCGGCGGCTCTGCTCGCGCTTCCGTTCGCCGAGCCACTGTCCGAGCTGCTCTTGGATGGCCGCTCCGACGCGGGCCTCATGCGCCTGACGATCCTGGGCCTTTGGCAGCTGACCCTGTGGGAATACGCGCTTACCCTGATGCGGTTGGACGAGCGGGCGCGGGCGTATTTCGTGTTCACGATCGCCGCGGTGCTCGTGACCATCCCGATCACGCTGGCGCTGGTCGTCGCCACGGATCTCGGCGCATCGGCGATCCTTCTCGGCAGCTTTGGCACCGGCACCCTGTTCCTCATCGGGCGCCTCTGGGTGGAGCGGCGGCGCTTGGGCTTCACGGTGGATGGCGGGCTTCTGCGCCGCATGGTCCGCTTCGGCCTGCCGACGATGCCGGCGGAGCTGACCCTTTACTCGCTGAGCTTCATCGATCGCATCATCATCGTCCGGGTGATCGGGGGCAAGGAGGGGCTCGCAGCCGCCGGGCTCTACGCGATCGCGGTCAAGTTCGCCAACGGCATGCAGGTGTTGGTGCGCGGCTTTCACTTGGCGTGGCCGCCGCTCGCGTACTCGATCACCGACGACGACGAGGCGCGAGGCGCCTATTCCCTGATCGTCACGTGGTTCGTCGCTATCTGCACCTTCGCCGTGGTTGGCCTCTGGCTGCTTGCGCCCTGGCTGGTGCGCCTGTTGACCGACGATCAGTACTTCGCCGCGCACGAGGCGGTCGGGCCGCTTGCGGCAGGCACCGCTCTTTACGCGCTCTATCTGGTGCTGGTGGTGATCCTCGGCCGCACCGGCCGCACGGAGCTCTCGTTCCCCGCAACCCTCGTGGCGGTGGTGGTAAACATCGGCCTCAACCTGCTGCTGGTGCCGGATCACGGCATCATCGGCGCCGGCGTCGCGCTGCTCGCGTCGTACGCGGTGGTGGTGGTCCTGATGCACCAGATCGTGCGGCGGCTCTTCTTCGTCCCCTATGAGTGGGCGCGCTTGGCCCTGGCGGTCGGCTGGGGGGCGCTGCTGATTGCCGTGGGCGAGGTCGTTCTCCCCCAGGAGGGTGCCGCCGGGCTCGCCGGCGTCCTCGCGCTTGTCGCCGCCTATCCGGCAGGGTTGTTGCTGACGGGCTTTCTGACCGATGAGGAGCGCGAGCGCCTGGGAGCGCTGTTCGCCAACGCGCGCGCCGGAGCTCGCGGCGACGAGCGCCTCGACACGATCGACCAGGCCCAGCGCGACTCCGATCGGGGCGGCGTCTAAAGCGCCGGATCAGTCCCGCGGAGCCAGCTGGCACTCGTAAGCGCCGCCGATCCGCTCGAAGCCCAGCGGCTCGTATAGAGCCTTGGCCAGGTCCGGGTCGGCGAACAGGTAGACGGCGCGGGCACTCAGGCGAAGCGCCGCCGCCGTGGCCCCCAGCACCGCGGCGGTCGCCAGGCCCTTGCGACGGCCACTTCGAAGGGTGGCCACGTCCTCGATCACGGCGATATCGCCACGCAGGTACATGTCGGCGATCGCCAAGGGCGTCTTGCCCTCGCAGCCGGCGTAGGTGAGCCTGGCCGCCGCGCGGGCGCGCAGCTCGTCGTAGCGGTCGAACTGCGCGATCGAGTCCGGAGGGAGGCCCTGCTCGACCCCAAGCCTCCCCTTGAGGCGGCGCATCGCGGCTCCCTCGAGGCGCTTGGCGGAGTGGGGGACCTGCCGTGGCGGCACACGGCAAACCATCAGCGTCTGCTCGTTCAACTTCCACCCGGATTTCGCCAGCGACCAGGCCAGCTCGCGCCCCTCCTCTGACTGGGCGATGTAAACCTCGCGGTGGCGAAGTTCCGGGTACCAGGCCTCGGGCATCGGGGCCAGCTCCAGTACCCGCTCCAGGGAGGGCGGCTCGCCGTCGGGCTCGATCTGGACCCGGCTCGCGTCCCAGACCATCGGCAGTTCCGGGTTCGCGCAAACGAAGCCCGACCGCGTCCGCTCGAAACGGGTCGAAGCTGCCCTGTGCATCAGGCGCTCGAGCTCGAACGCCGCCATCACCTCGGCTGACGCCGCGCTCAACCGGCCCCTCCAGCGGGGTCGCTCGCTGCGTCCAGGCGGGCGTTGTATGCCGCCGCTGCCTCGCGGACGCCTTCTCCTCGCGGACGCAGGGCCAGGCGGGCGTGCATCCAGTAGCGCCCGGCGTCAACTCCGGGCTTAGCGAGCGCAGCAGCTGCCCGGACCGCGTAGCTCCACGCCGTCAATGCGCGCACTGCCCCCGCCGCGGCGGGGGAGTGGTGCTTTCGCATGTACCGGTCGCGGTTGCGGTGAAAGTCAACGGCGCGCCTGGCGCCGCCAACCGCGTCCGTCGTCAGCTGCTCGTGGTGGATCGCCTCAGCTTCCGGGACGTAGAGGATCTTCCGCCCAGCATCGCCAAGGCGTTTACAGAAGTCGGTCTCGTCGGAGTAGACGAAGAACTCGGGATCCAGGTACCCGACGGCTTCCGCGGCCTCACGGCGGACCAGCATCGCCGCCGATTGCACCCATCCGACGGGCCTGCCCTTCCCGCCGCTCTGGGTCACGAAGACCCGGTGCAGGAAAAGCGCCTGTGCCAGCGCGGTGTTGACTCCGGGAAGGCGCCACGCGCAGGCGGAGCGGCTGCCGTCAGGCGCCAGAAGCTGGGCGCCCGCGGCGGCGGCCTGCGGATCGGCGCGCAGGGCGGCAACCAACGCCTCCACGCAGGTCGGCAGGACCTCCGAGTCCTCGTTCAGGAGCAGCGCGAACTCGCCCTGGGCGCTACGAAGCAGGGTGGAGTCGTTCTCGGCCTTGCCGAGCCGGCGGGCGTTCTGGACAAGCTGGAACGGCAGCCCGAAGCCGCCATCGGCGTCGGCGAGCTCCTGCACCGCAGCTGCGGAACCGTCGTCCGAGGCGTTGTCGAGGACCAGCACTTCCGCGTCCAAACCGGCGGGCAGGGTGGCCTTGATCGACCGCAGGCAGCGCAGCAGGTGCTCGCGTCCGTTGGTGTTGACGATGCAAAGGGAGACGTCCACGGGGGAGAATCGTCGTTGATGCGCGTCCAAATCGTCGATCCGTCCGCCCAGACGCCACCGTTCGACCACGCTCTGTGCGCGGCTCTGGCTCGCCACGGGGCCCATGTCGAGCTGCTCACCAGCGGCTTCGTCCACGGCGCGGTGCCGGATCCGGTTGGCTACGAGGTCGATGATTCCGTCTACCCACGTTCCTCCCGGCTGAGGAGCGGCAGCGCTGCGCGGCGCGCCACCGGCTTGGCAGAGCACCTCCCGGCCATGCTGCGTCACCGACGCCGGGCGGATGCGTTCGACGTCGTCAACTATCAATGGTTGACGTTGCCGGCGCTCGACGCGTGGCTGCTGCCGGCGCGGCCGGTCAAGGTGTGGACGACGCACGGCTTCCTGCGTGCCGCGGAGGGCGGCGGCACCGCCGGGCCGCGCCGGGCGCTGGAGCGGATGGATGCGGTGATCGCGCTCTCCGGGTTCGGCGCCCGCCGCCTCAAGGAGGAAGCAGGAGTCGAGGCGGAGCGGATCGAGGTGATTCCCCACGGCGCCTTCGATCACCTGGCGAAGCTGCCGCAGAGGCCGCTGCCGGCCGAGCTCGAAGGCGCCCATGGGCCGGTGATCCTCTGCTTCGGCTTGATCCGTCCATACAAAGGCGTCGACGTCCTGCTGCGGGCATTTGCGGACTTGGGCCCCGGCCCCGAGCTCTGGATCGTTGGCCGCCCGCTTGGGGTGGACCTGGCCGAGCTGGAGCGCCTGGCGGCAAGGGCGCCGGGCCGGGTTCGCATGCTGACCCGCTACACCCCGGACGCCGACGTCCCCGCCATCTTCCGCGCCGCCGAGCTCGTCGTGCTCCCCTACCGCGACGCCGAGCAGTCGGGGGTCCTGGCGACGGCGCTCGCGTTCGGCAAGGCGATCGTCGCCAGTGATGTCGGCGGCTTCGGCGAGGTGGCCGCAGTCACGAGCGACCGGCGGCCGACGATCGCGCTCGTCCCACCCGGCGACGAAGAAGAGCTGGCGGCGGCGCTCACTCGCCTGCTGGCCGACACGGGTGAAAGGAAGCGGCTCGAAACGGCGGCAGCGGCGGCAGCGGCGGGCCCGTATTCGTGGGATCGCGTCGCCCTGAAGACCCTGGCCCTCTATGAACGCCTTGGCTCCCGGTAATCATCTAGGGCAATGCTCGCCATCGAGATCACCTTCTGGGCCTGCCTGGCGCTCATCGTCCACTCGCATGTGACCTATCCGCTGTCGCTCGCCCTCCTGACGCGCCTGCGGCCCCCGCGGCCCCCGGCCCCCGCTGCCGCAGCGAAAACGCCGGTCGTCTCCCTGGTCATCGCCGCTCATGACGAGGGGGCGGTGATCGCCGACCGGGTGCGAAACGCGCTGGCTTCCGGCTACCCGCGCGAGCGCCTCGAGGTGATCGTCACCTCGGACGGGTCCAGCGACCAGACCGTGGCGCTCGCTCGCGACGCCGGAGCCGACCGCGTGCTTGACCTCTCCCGCCGCGGCAAGGTCGAGGCCCAAAACGCAGCCGTCGAGGTTGCGCGCGGCGAGATCCTGGCCTTCTCCGACGCCAACTCGTTTTGGGAGCCCGACGCCCTCGGATGGCTGGTCTTGGCCCTCGCGGACCCGGCAGTCGGCTATGTGTGCGGGCAGGTCCGCTTCACGGGAGCCGACGGCGCCAACCAGGAGGGCGTCTACTGGCGCTACGAGATGGCGGTTCGGGCGCTGGAGTCCGACCTGGCCGGCGTCACCGCCGGCAACGGGGCGATCTACGCCACCCGGCGCTCCTCCTACGTCGTCATGCCTTCCGACCGCGGTCACGACCTGTGCCTGCCCTACCTGACCGTCCGCAGCGGCAAGCGGGCGGTCTACGAGCCGCGGGCGCAGGCGCGTGAGCTCCTGGCTCCGACGATGAGCGGCGAGTGGGAGCGCAAGCGGCGGATGATGAACCGCACCTGGGGCGTGCTCCTCCACGACCGGATGTTGCGCCCTCGCGGCTATGGGCCGGCCTATGCGTACGAGATGTTCTCCCACCGCGCGCTTCGCTACGCGTCGCCGTTCCTGCACCTGATCGCGCTGGGGGCCAACGTGGCCCTGCTCGGCGAGGGCGTCGCCTACGCCGTCACCCTGGCCCTGCAGGTCGCGCTGCTGGCCGCCGCAGCGCTCGCACGCGTAATCCCGGTGGCGCCGTTTCGGCTTGCCGCCTATTACATATCGGTCACGGCGTCGATCGCAGCGGGCCTCGCCGATCGCATCCGTCGCGGCCCGGCGACGACTTGGGAGCCGGTGGAGGGAACGCGATGAGCGTCGAGGAGCCAGCCACCGTCGCCCCGCGCCCCGGCCTGCCCCGCGCCGCTGACCTGCTACTGGCGACCGCCGGCCTGATCCTGGCCGCCCCGGTCCTGCTGGTGGCCGCGATCGCGATCAAGCTCGACTCCCGCGGCCCCGTGCTCTTTCGGCAGGCCAGGGTCGGCCAGGGCGGGGCGGCGTTCGAGATCCTGAAGCTCCGGACGATGGCCGACGGCGTCCCCCTCGGCGGCATCTGGGATCCGCTTGAGGAGGACGACGCGCGGGTCACCCGGGTGGGGTCTTTCCTGCGGCGCTTCAGCCTGGACGAGCTGCCGAACCTGTTCAACGTCATCCATGGCGAGATGGCGATCGTGGGCCCGCGGCCCACGATTCCCGAGCAGGTCGCCGAGTACACCCCTGCCCAGTACCGGCGCCTGGAGGTGAAGCCGGGCCTGACGGGCTGGGCCCAGGTCAACGGGCGCGCAGCGCTGCCCTGGGGCGAGCGGATCGAGCTGGACGTTCACTACGTCGACAACCGGACCCCCGGAATGGACCTCCGCATCCTCGCCCGCACGATGCGCCTGCTGGCTACCGGCCGCGGTTTGTACGAAGCATGAGCGCCCGCCTGCTGACCACGGCGGACTCGGCCGAGTGGGAGCGGGCGCTCCCCGCCTCCCGCAGCGCCTTCGGCAGCCTGGGGTTCGCTCGCGCGCAGGAACGGATGGGTCTCGCGAACCCTCGGCTGCTGGTTGCAATGATTGGCGAAGCCGCCGTGGCCTACCCGCTTTCGTTGCGCTCCCTGGACGACCTGCCGTTCGCTGCCGCAGCTTCGAGCCGCTGGGACTCGGCGTCGCCCCCGTTCACGGGGCCGATCGCGTCGGGTGGAGACTTGAGCCGCCCTGAACGGCTTAATCCTTCACTTGGCGCGCTGGCGGAGCAGGTCGCCGCCGTTCTCAGCGAGGAAGGCGTCGTCTCCGAGTTCGCCCACCTTCATCCGTGGAGCTCGGCCCCGGACGTCGTGGGCGGCGGCGAGGCGGACCGGGAGGTCGTCTGGGTCGATGCGACCCTCGATCCCGAGGAACTGTGGCGCAGCTCCTACTCGAAGGCCTGTCGCAAGAACGTTCGGCGCTCCGAGCGGGAGGGGGTAGGCGTGCGCGCCGCCGAGGGGCCCGATGACATCGCCGAGTTCCACAGGATCTACGAGCAGACGATGGTTCGAAGCAAGGCGCAGGCGTCGTACTTCCTCGATCTCGGCTACTTTGAGGCCATCCACGAGGAGATGCCGGACGCGGCCCGTTTCGCCCTCGCCGAGGTCGACGGCAAGGTGATCGCGGCCACGCTCTACATGCATGACGCCGACGACGTCTATTCGTACCTTGGCGGCGCCGACCACGCGTTCCAGGAGCTGCGCCCCACCAACGCCGTCGTCCACGCGACGATCGCCTGGGCTCGGGAGGAAGGCAAGCGGCGCCTGATCCTGGGCGGCGGCTACCGGCCCGGCGACGGCATCTTCCGGTTCAAGGCGAGCTTCTCGCCGAAGCGGGTGACCCTCCGGTTGGCCCGCCGGGTTCTCCGCCCGGACGACTACGAGGCGCTTGTCGAGGCGTGGGCGAGGCACCACGGCGGCGCCAGCCCGACCGGATTCTTCCCGGCGTACAGGGACGGGCGTGACTGACCAGCGCGAGTTCTTCCGCTCGAGGGAGCTGGACTACTGGGCGCGGGCGGACGGCCTCAAGGACGAGGAGGCGGCCCTGATCGACCGGTGGCTCGACCCTTCCCTGCCCACCCTCGATGCCGGAACCGGTGGCGGGCGCATCCCGCGGGCGCTGGCGGAGAGCGGCTTCCAGCGGCTGACGGGGTTCGACTTCACGCCGGAGCTCATCGCGGCGGCGCGGTCGATGCCGGGCGCAGAGGGAATCACCTTCGACGTGGCCGACGCCACCGCGCTGCACTACGAGAACGACGCTTTCGCTCAGGCCACCTACCTGCAGCAGGTCATCTGCACGATCGACGACGCGGATGGCCGCGACGCGGCGCTCGCCGAGGCGGCAAGAGTGCTGGAGCCCGGCGGCACCGCGATCTTCAGCTTCGTCTGCTGGGAGTCGCGGCAGGCCTCCAGGGCTCAGCGGGCTTACGTCGCCTACCTGGCTGTCTGGCGCCGCGCAAAGCGCGATCCGCGTCCGCTTCAGTCGATGCCGCGGCTGCGCCTCTCGGGACGGGCGGACCCCGGCGCCTTTCGCGACCGCGGGCCCTTCAACTGGTGGTACCGGGCCCGTGAGGCACAGGCGGCCCTGAAAGCCGCCGGGTTCGACGTTGCGGCGATCGGCTTCGGAGGGGACGCCGCGCGTGGGGCCCTGTCGGCTTCGGCCGCCGAAGCCCTGGATCGCGGGGCACGCGGGACCCTCTACGCCGTCTGCCGCAAGCGAGCCTGAGGGCTAGATGAGTGATTCCACGACATCACGCCTGCGGATGACGCCTGGACACGCTTCGCCGGATCGCGACCGCGCTCCTCACGCGTGCCAACCGGCACGCGTTTCGTCCCCCGGCCACGCCCGGCTCGGTGCCAGGCGCCCCCACAGGCATGAGCCCGTGGAATCAATCATCTAGGCCAACGGCCCGACGGTCGGCGGCACGTCCGGCCGCGGGTCCGGTGGCGTCGGTGGCCGCTCGTCGGCATTGACCGCGGTTCCGGTCGGAGCCGCGGGTGGCAGTCCGATTCGCACGAC
>Ga0183260_10004958_pt1 | contig 10524 bp, 8 predicted proteins | sample AntDrymUQ4972206_2_FD_129768 | JGI IMG/M metagenome (GOLD analysis project Ga0183260, IMG submission 129768) | Polar desert sand microbial communities from Dry Valleys, Antarctica - metaG UQ497 (22.06) (version 2) (version 2) | ecosystem: Environmental > Terrestrial > Soil > Desert | place...
GACATGTGGGTGGACCCCCCGGAGGATCCCCGCGAGACCGGCGTGCAACCCGTTGGAGAGAAGGAGACCCTGTGGGACTATCTGCGCCGCTACCGACTGACCTTGGAAATGAAGTGCGCGGAACTCGACGCGACACAGCTCGCACAGCGGTCCGTACCGCCGTCGACGATGTCGTTACTCGGTCTGGTGCGGCACCTCGCAAAGGTCGAGCACCATTGGTTCCAGCGTGTGCTGCAAGGCCATGACCTCCCCCGGCTCTATCGGTCAGAGACCGATCGTGACCACGACTTCAACGGTGCGGTTGCCGACCCAGCCGTCGTGGAGGAGGCTTGGTCGACCTGGCGCCGCGAGGTTGCGGCCGCGAACGCATGGCTGACCGGCGAGGTTGCGATGGACGCCGAGGTGCCACTTGCCGGCGACACCGCGTCCGTGCGCGACATCCTCGTGCACATGGTGGAGGAGTACGCCCGCCACGTCGGGCACGCCGACCTGCTGCGCGAGTGCATCGACGGCCGCACCGGCCAGTGACTTCGGGCTCGCGAAACGGGCCTGGTCCGGTCGCTCTGACGATGACTCGACACAGCCGTCCCATCTGCAGACTTCCTACTGCGCGCTGCCGATCACGTCGCCGGGGGGTCGTCCGCCGATTCTCCGTCGGCCTGCACGTCGCGATCCCGTTCGGCCTGTTCCTCATCGATGCGCTTCTTGATCCGGCCGAGGCCCGGAACGGATGCGAGCATCTCGTTGAGCTCCCGCGAGACGTCGACGAGGTCGCGAAGGTCAGGTGACACGCTGCTCAGACTCTCCAGCACCGGCACGATGTCGGTCTCCATCTTCAACGCCAGCAGCGGCAGGTGGTCGATGAGTGTTACAAGCGCGTCGACCTCCGACGGATCCGTAGTCTCCGCAAGCCTCTCCAACGTCGGCTGGAGCGCGACTAACGACGGCTCAGTCGAGTCCATCAGTCGCGCCAACCGTTCCATCAAAGGGACACTCCGGCTGACCAGTTCCTCAACCTTCGTAACCACCTCCGTGGTCTGCCCTAAGGCCTCGTTTGCTGCGGCGCGGGTCTCGTCCATGCGCGCCATGAGCGCGTCGGCCTTGGCGAGCAGTGCAGCCGCCTCGTCGAGGAGTGCGCTGACGCGAGGCGCGGCCGCGACGAGCAGTGCCACGGCCTCCGATCCACGTTCAAGCAGATGGACAACGTCTCGCGGGCCAGGGACCGGCAGTCTCATCCGGTCACGGTAGCCCAGCGGGGCTGGCGTCGTCGCACGATAAAGCCAGGTCACGCATCTCTTCGAGGTTCCAAGAGTGCATGACCTGGCTCCATCACGGTTCAGGGACGACGTCGGTCATGTGGCTCGCTGACCGACAATCAGGGCCTGCCACTGAGCCCTGCGCCACCCGATCAGTTACTGAGACGGAATTCGGGTCAGTGGCAGCGGAAGAACTGGTTCACGGTGCCGTCGGGCCGCTCGTTGAAGTGGTCGACAAAGTGAACCTTGAACGTGGACCCGTCGGAGCCGGTGCCGCGGATGTTGAACGTGAAGGTCCCGTTCGCTGTCTTCTTGTTCTGGTTGAAGCCTGCCCAGATCGTGAACTTTCCGCTGTACGAGGGCGCGTTTGCGTTGTTCAATGGCTCCGCAACAAAGCGGCCCGTCGAGGTGAAGGTGAAATGAACGCGACCATCGGTGAACTCGGTTACGTGCTCAACTGCGTTGGCGGTCGTGGTGATCGTGTACCGGGGCCCCGCACCACCGCACACCGGCAGACGATCGACGAAGGTTTCTACCACCTTGTGCTGGTGCCGGGTCTCCGTGGTAGGAGAGGCCAGCGCGGACGGGGACGTGCCGACGAACAGCACAGCGACACTCGTCAGAACAAGAGAGATACGGCGCAACATTTTGCCTCCTCGGCAGGTCAAATGGTTCTGAGCCTGACATTACTCAGAAAGCGACAACCCGCAATAAGCCGGTAGTGGTAAGTGAATTACGGCCGGTAACGGCCTAGTACTGGCAACTTCGACAAATGGTTACGCGGCCTCGGCGACGGGGAGGGCCAGCAGCCGCTGGCCGACTCTCCCAAAGGCCTCGGTTCTACCCCGTGCCTTCCAGAGACATGCCGGGTTCAGTGGTGGTGAGAGCCGCCCCGCGAGCCGCCCCGGACGAGGAAAATGCCGGACATACCGAAATCGGCGTGGAACTGCACGTGGCAGTGGTACATCCACATACCTAGCCCTACGTCCTCACCGGCGATCACCTGGAAGCCGAACGAGTCGGCCGGCCCCACCGTCTTGGTATCGAGTACCGGTATCTCTGAGTCCGGGGAGGCCAGGTTGCCTGTCCGGGTATCAGCCCAGCGGTGCCCGTGCAGATGAAATGTGTGATGGGAGTTGCCGTGGCCGATGACCACGAATTCCACGCGTTCGCCGAGCCGGGCAACGAACGTCGGGGTGTGGGGTGCCATCCGACCGTTGATGGTCATGTCCTGCATGACCACGACGTACGGCCGCCGGGCAGGCAGCAGGTCACCTTTGCGCCTGACTATGAGGGCTGCGTACAGCCCTGCCGCTATGCCCTCGGTCCCGTGCTCTCCACCCATGCAGTGGTCGTGGTAGTGCCAGTAGCCGGCTGAGCCGGGCTTGATCGATCCACCACGACGTCGCGACATGCTGTGAGCTCGCCAGACGTACCGCCGTCGCTCACCCGGCAAGACGCAGCCGTCGTTCATCGGAGTGCCATCGCTGTCCACGTCGTAGTCAACGCCGTGGACATGAATGCTGACCCTGCGGTCGGTGGAGTTCACCAGCGTCACTTCCAGCTGTTCACCTTCGTACATCTCCAAAGTGGGACCGGGAATGGAGGCCCTGCCGGGCGCGAGACCGTAGCCATAGCCCTCGCCAACCGGCTCGGCGTACAACGTGATCTTCCGCCGGAGAAACTTGTCCTTGGCATCCATGCCCTCGGGAAATTCGCCTCTCGCCACCACGGGTCCGGCTCCGCTGGCGAGCAAGCCTCCAACAGCGGCAGCGGGGGCGGTCCCGAGGAGCAGCGATCTACGACTGACGCTTGGGTGGTGGGCTTCGACGTCGGTCACGTCAACCGACCGTGACAGAAAAGGCCGGGCTTGGGGCTGTGCCGGCCAACGAGCCGTGCTTCACCTTGGATCGGAAGGCGTAGGTTCCAGCGCTTCTGGCGACGTACGAAACCGACGTTGCCGTGGTGGTGGGTAACGAGGTCCAGCTGCTGCTGCCAGGAACCTTGACCTGCGGAGCGTATGCGTAGCCAGTAGGAGCCGCCGAAGATGCCACTTTGACGGTGAATTTGGTGTCGACGGGACCACTCGCCGGAGTCACGCTGACGCGCACCTTGACCTTCCCACTCATCCCCGCGTGGAAGTTGCAGTGATAGGCATAGGTCCCCGCGCCTGCCAAGGCCTTCGAGAACGAGCCTGTCGGCTGCAACGTGCTGTTCCAGCCGACAGCACCGGTGATGGTGCTGGTTGTCGTGTGTGAGAAGTTGCCCTGGTTGACCCATTTGACTGAGTCACCTTGCGCTCCACTCACTGCTGCCGGAGTAAACACGTTGTCGGTGACAACGACTGTGCGTGTCGTTGCCGCCTCAGCACCGACTGCACCCACCACGAGCAGAAGAACACCTGATGCCACGACCATGGACCGCATTCGAGCAACCACAGCGATTTCCTTTCCGGGAACCGACCTGGGAGGCCCGACACAACCGGGGCCTAACGGCTATGAAGCGCAGGCAGAATACCGCAGCCGGACCCGCCCACGGAAGTCCCAAGCTGGAATTGGCAGACCGCCCCGCATGCATCAGCGGTGCAGCGCCGCCTGCACCCCGCCGCGGAACCGCTGGTAGGCCGCCAGTTCAGCCTCGATGGGCTCGATAACGAACTGCTCGGTGACTTCGACTATGCCCGCCCGTAGTCGCCGGTCGGTGGCTGCCGCGCGGCGTCGCGCCGCGATACTCGACGCGAGCCGGGCGAGCACAGCCACGAGGATGCCGGCGATGATGCCACCGAGCAGCAGGAACGTCGGGGCCGGGAAGCCATACCAACGAGGGGTGTCCGGCTGCGGTAAGCGCAGATAACCCATGCCGGCGAGCGCGGCCAGCCAGACTCCACCGGCGACCGCAATCCCGAACAGCACCCATTGCAGGGTGCGGACCAGCCGCCACCACAGCGGCGTTCCGGCTGCGCCCAGGTCAGTCGTGCTGACGGCTTGATCCAGCGCGTCGCTGAGATCGTCGGAGCGGGAAAGCGAGGCCCGCCGTACAGCATCGACCCACGGCTTGGGCATGCCTTGAGTGGTGGCGTCGACGGCCCGGCGTACCTCGGTGTCGACCCGGGCGCGCTGCACCGGACTCGCCGTGGGCAGCGAGGAGCGGCCAATCGAGGCGACGGCGGGGTCGGTGCGCCGGTCCAGGTGGAGCCGGCGCAGCGGATCGGGGCGCAACTTGCCGAGCCAGCGCGTCACCGGCCACCCCGTGGCCTGGCGGGCACGGGAGTGCGCGGACTTTCGCACCGCGCGTACGACGACGGGCACCCCGGCCGCCTCCGCGAACGTGTCGACCAAGGTGCCCTGCGAGCCGCGTGCCACATCAGTCGTCTTGCCTTCGCCGGCCAGCGGAGCCAGCCGCCCTGCTGCGGCGGTGATGTCGGCGGCCAAGCGGTCGCGTGCCGCCTTCTTCGCCGCAACCCGGGCGGCCAGCGCTCGGCGCAACTCGGTCAGCCCGTCGCCGCGCGTTGCCGACGTCGCGAAGATCGGCACGGAGGACAGACCGTCTGCTGCGAGCAGCCGGGAGATGTCATCGAGGCAGGAATCCCGCTGGGTTGGTGTCAGCCGATCGACCTGGTTGAGTACGGCGAACATCACCTCGGCGTGCGATGCGAGCGGCCGCAGGAAGCGGTCGTGGATGGCCGCATCGGCATACTTTTGCGGGTCCAGCACCCAAACCAAGACGTCGACGAGGCGAACCAGCCGCTCGACCTCGAGATGATGGCTTACCTCGACCGAGTCGTGGTCAGGGAGGTCGAGCAGGACCAGCCCGCGCAGGTCGTGATCGGAGTCCGGTTCAGAGGTGTCGTTCAGGTTGGCGCGGGACACTCGGTTGCGCGGGGGGATGTCGAGCCAGTCCAAGAGGTCCTCGGCGTCATCTGGGCTCCATACACACGCGAGGGCGGAGGAAGTGGTCGGACGCCGAACGCCGACTGTGGCGATGTCGATGCCGCAGAGCGCATTGAAAAGCGAGGACTTCCCCGAGCCGGTCGCCCCGGCGACCCCCACCACCGTGTGCTCGGCCGAAAGGCGAAGGCGCTGACCCGCCCGAGCGGTGACCGCCCTGGTCTCAGCGAGCAGGGAGGGGTCGAGCCGGCCGTCGGCCGCCTCGACCGCCGAATCCAACCCCTCGAGCCGGATGCTCAGGTCAGCGCGGCGTCCGATGAGTCCGCGGACGCTGTCGACGATCGTGCTCACGCTCCGTCCGAAGCGATCCGAGCGTCTTCCACCGCGCGGGCGAGCCGACGCAGCTGGTCAGGCGCGGAAGGGTCGACGGGAAAACGGTCGAGGATCTCGAAGAACCGCTCGCACTCCCCTCCGAGCAGGTCGGCGACCCGCTTCTGCAGGTCGAGGCGCGCCTGCTCCGCAAGCCGACGTACCGCCTGATCACCGAAGACCGCCTCCAGGATCTTCTGGCCCACCACCGCGGTGCCTCCCGCTACACCCACCTCGGCGCCGATCAGGCCGCCGGTCTGCGCGAAGATGACGATCATCAACGCGACGCCGAGGCTGTTGACGCCGTAGGCGAGAACCCGCGCGGTCGTACGGCGCTCCGCTCCTTCGGTGCGGACCATGTCGAGCACGCCTTGCTGCCAGTCGCGAACGGCTCGCTGCACCTGTCCGCGGAACTCCCGCGACGCTCGGCCGAGATCGCGGTCAGCTATTCCCAGCAGCCGCTGCCCGGCATCGAGGGAGCGCCATGACGCGTCCGCGCGCTCGGCAGCCGATTCGGCGTGCTCGGTGATGAGTGCCTCCAGGCCGGACTCGACGGCCACCACGACGCGTTGGGCGGGCGCCGGCTGACCCCGCACCGCGCCGACGAGCCAGTCCCGGAACCGGCCGATGCGCTCCTCCAGACCCCGCAGGAGCTCTCCGGTGCCGACGAACTCCTGCCAACGAGCCAGCACCTCGCCACGCAGCATGCTGCCGTCCTGGGTCGCTGCAGCGATGTCCCGCGCTGCCTCGTCATAGGCACGGCCCGCGTCCGCGCGCAGCCGGCGCGCCGTCTCTGCCTGCGCGTCGGCGGCATCGGCGATGTCGTACGTCCGCTGACCGACCGCTCGCACGGCGCCGTCGAGGGTCTGGCGTACGACGGCCGAGCGGGCGGCGGAGTCCGCCGCCAAGGTGTGCAGCCACCGGCGGATGGGGTCGACGGTGGCAAGGGGGAGCAGGTCCGTGTCGCCAATGGGGGACTCGACGACGGTGAACAGCAGCGAGTCGCCGAGCCCACGGTCGGCGAGCATCTCGGTGAGATGGGCCGCTACATCTTCCGCTGCCTGCGGCGGCGTCCGGTCGAGTACCACCGCCACCGCCGCACTGCGCTCGGCAGCCGCCTTGAGAAACCCCCAGGGGACCTGGTCGGCGTAGCGCGTCGCCGACGTTACGAACAACCACAGATCAGCTGCGGCCAGCAGCTGTGATGCCAGCAGGCGGTTTTGCTCTTCCACCGAGTCGATGTCAGGAGCGTCCAGGATCGCCAGGCCGGACGGCAAAGCGTCAGTGGCGACGAGCTGAAGCGCCCGAGGGTCTGCGCTGGCGCGGGTGGTGCGAGCCAGTTCAGGCAGGATCCGCTGTCCGTCGAACCAGGGTGTGTCAGCCGGGTTGAACACCAGGACCGGTGAGCGTGTTGTGGGGCGCAGGACTCCGGGTTGGCTGACCAGCTGCCCGACAAGAGAGTTCACGAGCGTCGACTTGCCGGCTCCGGTGGAGCCGCCGACCACCGCAAGCAGAGGCGCATCGATCTGGATCAGCCGCGGTAGCACGTAATCGTCGAGCTGGGCGACCAGACCGTCACACACTCCGCGGGTTTCGCTCGCACCCGGCGTTTCCAGCGAAAGGGGCGTCGAGGCGAGTGCCGACCGCAGCTCCGTGAGTGTGCTCAACAAGTCATGCTGTGACACGACAGGCGTCCCGGACACGATCCTTCTCCACCCCTCGTCTGCAGCCGGTGGCCATCGCCAACGCGCTGTAGCGTGCATTCTCCCAGGTCGCGGCTTTGCTTACGAATGGCCATGGGCGTTGTGGCGATCTGGCCTACGCAACCAAGCTCTGGGATATCGGCGTCCGCTCCGCTGTCTACGCTCGTCTGCCGCCAGTCGGGTTACGGGGACAACCCTTGACAGGTTCGCGCCAGATTGGGTAACCCTCAGGAGAACGGTCCCCACAAGAGCAAGGAGGCTCGAGATGACTGCCCAGAGCAACGAGGAGTTCGGTGACATCACCGGCACCAAGGACAAGGACTACAACATCATCTGGTTCACCGAGGCGTGTTTGGACAATGCACTTCGTCTCGAGACCTACATCTCCGACGCAGAGCAGGCCGGCGACCAGGAGCTAGCCGACTTCTTCAAGAAGGCGCAGGCCGAGAGCAAGAAGGGGGCAACGGAGGGTAAGAAGCTGCTGGCTTCACGCCTCGGCCGGTAGAGCCCTTTGGCAGCCGAAATCACAGACGCCTCCCCGGACAACCGGGGAGGCGTCTCATCATGCCTGCAGGAATGCAGACACCACCTATCAGTAGTACGTCACGGTCGTGGTCCTGGTCGCTGCAACGCGGGTGATGTATCCGTTTTGGAAGTAGACGCGAGTACCCGTCTCAGTCGCAGTCGTGTCGGTGGTGGGCCACCCGAGCATTGAGCGGACCGCGCCCTCCTTGGCGTACGCCGCTCGAATCGCCCCGTGGACCTCGTGCGCTCCCAGCCCTTTCAGCCGGTAAATAGTGGCGTTGGTGAAGACCGTGCGCCGCCCTCCGGCAATCCAGCGCTCGCCGATGAAGGGAGAACCTACCCAGCCGCTCTCCCCGCCCAGCGACTGCCACTTGGCGCGGATGGCGGTAGGGGTCGACCCAATACGGTTGGCCACTCTCTCCCGGAGCGTGGGCAACCATTCGTACACTGTCGCGCCGGGGCAGCTCGTCTGCATGCTGTCTCGGTGACCGGCGATAACGTTGAAGGTCTTGGGCGCTCCGGTGGTCGACGAGTACAGCGCGGTCTGGCCTCGCGGGTCACGGTAGTGCGACCCCAACACCCAGCTCACGATGCTCACCAACGAGTCCTTCATGATCGCGGGAGGGGCTACGGCGTCGAAGTTTCCCATCAAGGAGATGCCGGAGGTGTTTGTGTTGTAGTCCCCTGAGTGCGCCCCCCGAATCGGCCGTCTCCAGCCCCCGTCCCTGCCCTCGAAGATTTGCCCATACCTGTCGACGAGGAAGTTGTACCCGATGTCGCACCAACCCCGGCCCTGGACGTGGTATGCGTAGATGCTCCTGACAATGGCGGGTGAGTCCGCGGCGGTGTAGCTGTTGCTACCGGCTGTGTGGTGCACAAACACGCCCTGGATGGTGGTGCCCCAGGGCGGGTCCCAGCACTCTCCTCGCAGAGACGGGTCTGCACCCCACTCTGCTCGGGAAATGACTGGCGGGGCGGTGACCAGGTTGGCCCCAGGTGTGGTGGCCGCGAGGACCGACGGATCTGTTGTGGTCTGCGAGGTCGAGGAGCCGGGGTGGATCAGCTGCACCTTGACGGCCTCGGGAGCACCGCCAGCGGAGGACACCCGAACCTCAACACCTCCAGCGTGGTCGACCCAGAGTGGGGAGGTGCCGTCTCTGGCGTCTGTCTCCTCACTCGGGGCTGGACCCTCGTCCAGGTCGATGTCCAGCTGCTCCCAGGCACTCCATGTCCTGCCGTGGCGGAAGCGGCCCTCCACCACGACTCCGGCAGGGGCAGTTCCTGATCTCCACGTCACGCCGATCATTCGGAACGTGGACGTAGCCCCGTCCCTCAATTGCGCCACGACAGCTCTGTCCTGGTCGCCTCGAGCTATCGACGAGACGGCTGGGACCGGTAGTGCCTGGATGGAGGGGGGCACGCGGTCGGTGGCTGGTGCCAGCAGTTTCGGTTGGCTCAACAGCGATGCTGCTGGGCTGGGCTGGGTCGGCGGGGCTGCTGGTGCCGATGCAGGTTGGATCAGGGCTGCGGACACGGTGAATGCAAGCAGTACGCCTGCCACTCGAGGTGCCCCTAGATGGCGTGAGATCGACACGTGCTCTCCTCTGCTCGGGTTGGTCACCTTGTCAATGCCGCATTGATGTCAAGGCGACCACCGGTGACCGTGATGCCGGACAGCGAGGCGGTTGGCACAGCGCTGTCGAGCAAGGCGCTCTTAATTGCGGCTGACGAAGCCTCAGGGTGGGCCGCTGCATAGAGCGCCACCGCACCGGCGACGTGCGGGGTTGCCATGGACGTGCCGCTGTAGAACGAGTAGCTGTCATATGCAGTCGTCGACGCGATGTCCTGCCCTGGGGCGCCGATGTCGACGCCGCTGAGGCCGTAGTTCGAGAACGTGGCCAGCGCACCCGTCCTGGTGATCGCAGCGACCGAAATCACATTGCGATTGCCGTACGTGGCGGGGTAGCTCGGGGTGGTGTCGTTGTCGTCACCGATGCCGTCGATGCCGCCGTTCCCTGCCGCGGCGACAAAGAGTATGCCGGCTCGGTTGGCGCGCTCGATCGCGTCACGCAGAGCTTGAGAGTAGCCGCCTCCACCCCATGAGTTGTTCGTGGCGACAACATTGACGCCATGGTTCACCTTGAGATCCGTGAAATAGTCGATGGCACGGACGGCATCGCTGGCCTTGCCACCGTCACTGGTGAGGAACTTGGCGCTGATCATCCGAACGTTCCAGTTCACGCCAACGACGCCGGCATCGTTGGCCCTGGCGCCGATCGTCCCCGCCACGTGTGTCCCGTGGTTGTCGGCGAGGCCGAGCATTCCTCCGTCGTACACCTTTTTGTCATTCCCGCTGAAGTCCCAGCCATGAACATCGTCGACGTAGCCGTTCTTGTCGTCGTCGACCCCGTTCGTTGTCTCGCCCGGGTTGCGTACCCGTCGGGACAGATCCGGGTGCGACACCTGGATGCCCTCGTCGATGACACCCACGTAGACCCTGGCGGACCCGGTCTGTCCCGCCGCCCACGCCGCGGCGGCGTTGCTGCCGAACCGGTTGGCCGGGTCGCTCCTCCTGCCGTACATCCCCCATAGCGATCCGTCGGTGAAATAGGGGTCGCTGCTCGTCGCTTGCTCGCGGTATATCCAGTTGGGCTCCACGTATGCCACGGCTGGATCAGCCGCGAGATGCTTGGCTTGTCCCCGGTTCATTGCCTCGGGCAACCGCAGCAGCTCAACCTGGCGCGCCTTACCAGCACCGGATGCAACCTGCTCGACAAGTCGGGC
>Ga0183260_10004959_pt1 | contig 10524 bp, 8 predicted proteins | sample AntDrymUQ4972206_2_FD_129768 | JGI IMG/M metagenome (GOLD analysis project Ga0183260, IMG submission 129768) | Polar desert sand microbial communities from Dry Valleys, Antarctica - metaG UQ497 (22.06) (version 2) (version 2) | ecosystem: Environmental > Terrestrial > Soil > Desert | place...
GAGGAGTCCCAGCGGCGACCAGCCCAGGGGGTCGAGCGGTGTGCGCAGATCGTGGTCGGAAAGTCCGGCGAGCTTGCGTGCCAGGGTTTGGCGGTACCAGTCGAGGTAACCGACCAAGAGCTCCTCGGGATCGGAAACCGCGACACCGGGGCCATCGAGCGGGGCGCCTTCTGGCCCGGATGTGGTCGACACGCACCGACTATGACACGCACATCCGGTGAGCCTTACGTCGATCGCGCTGGGACTTGCCCATTTCGGGGCGACACGCCGCCTTGTGAACGAAGGTGCATAAGTGTCAGCGGGTGGTCGGGTCAGCGGTGGCGGTGGTCCTGACGGGTCAGGCGTGGTCCGCGTCGCGGCTTGACGAGCGTCCGGTCGGCCTCGAGCAGCCTGATGACGCGTCCGCGGTGCGGTCGCCACGGCTCCAGGATCTGTAACATCTCCACGTCATCCACGGCATGACCGACGAACGTCCAGCCGACGGCGGCGGCCAGGTGGTAGTCGCCCACGGAGATGGCGTCGGCATCTCCGAGTGCGCGCTGTGCGACCTCGGCCGCCGTCCACGGGCCCACACCGGGCACCGCCCGCAGCCGACGTGTAGCGGCAGCCGGCTCGAGCCCGGCCGCGGCTTGGAGCTGACGCGCCAGCGACGCGCACCGTACCGCTGTCGCGGCGCGACCCGGGTCGACACCGGCTCGATGCCAGTCCCACGACGGGACCTTCCGCCAGGTGTGCGCCGCCGGCGGCACCCGCATCCCGTTCGGCGTCGGGCCTGGCGCCGGGTCCCCGTACTTGCGCACGAGGCGCCGCCAGGATGCGAACGCCTCCGCGCCGATCACCCGCTGCTCGAGCACCGCTGGCAGCAGCGACTCCAGCACCCGGGTCGTACGCGGGATGCGGAGCCCCGGATGCCGCTGCTGCGCCCTCGCCACCAACGGCAGCCGTGGGTCGAATCCGCTCTGGTCGTCGGCTGCTCCGAGCAGTTCTGGCAGCTGGGTGACGACCTCGCTAGCGCCGTCACCCCAGGCATCACAGCGCACCTCGCGCGGCCCGTGCTGCACGAGCCGGTACGCCGCGGCGCCCGACGCCATCTGGGTCGTGCGCCACACGGCGCCATCGCCGGAGACCTGGAAGCACGGGTCGTGCGGCCCGCGCCGCAGCAGGCCCAGCGTTCGGTGGACGTCAATCGCGAACGCGGGTCGCCACACGGTCGAGGCACATGGCCCCAGGCCCACCCGAGCGGTCACGCGCGCCCACCTCCTCAGCAGGCCCCCGCTGAGATCGACGCATCGGGGGCGACACGCCGTACCGAAGAGCGTAAACCGTCAATCTCAGCGGCGGAGGCGCTCGGGGGCGGAATAAGCCGGGGGTGGCGGCGTTGTCACCGCCATGGCACGTATCGCGATAGTCGGTGGCCACGGCAAGGTCGCCCAGCAGCTCATCGAGCAGCTCACCGCCCGGGGCGACTCCCCGGTGGCGCTCGTCCGCAAGCAGGAATACGAGGCCGAGCTCGTGGCGCTGGGCGCCGAGACTCAGCTCGTCGACATCGAGAGTGACGGCGAGGACGCCTTCGCGCGCGCGTTCGCGAGCGCCGATGCCGTCGTGTTCACTGCCGGCGGCGGTGCCGACGGCAACAAGGAGCGCAAGTGGACCGTCGACTACGCCGGTTCGGTAAAGTCCGCCGCAGGCGCCGTCCGCGCCGGCGTATCCCGGTTCGTGCAGGTCTCGGCGATAGCGGTCGACCAACCGCTTGCTGAGGACACGACGGAGGTCTGGCGTGCCTACGTCGAGGCGAAGCGGGACGCCGACGCCGCCCTGCGCGCCTCTGACCTGCGGTGGACCATCCTGCGACCCGGCGGGCTCACTGACGACGCCGGCACCGGTACGGTGACGCTCGGCGCCACCGTCGAGCGCGCGCAGATCCCGCGCGCAGACGTCGCCGCGCTGATCGTCGCCGTCCTGGCCGACGACCGCACGGCCGGACAGCAGTGGGAGGTCGTCGGCGGTGACCAGCCGATCGCCGAGGCGATCGACGCAGCCGTCACCTGAGCGCAGCCGACCCCCGCTCAGCGCGGCGCCATCCGGAGCGCGCCGTCCATCCGGATCGTCTCGCCGTTGAGGTAGTCGTGCTCGATGATCATCGTCACGAGCCGCGCGTACTCCGCCGGTGTGCCTAGACGAGGAGGAAACGGTACGCCGTCCGCGAGCGCCTGGCGGAACCCCTCGCTCACGCTCGACAGCATCGGCGTGTCGATGACTCCCGGCGCGATCGTGCAGACGCGGATGCCTTGGCTCGCGAGGTCACGTGCCGCGGCGAGCGTCAGGGAGACGACGCCGCCCTTGGACGCGGCGTACGCCGCTTGGCCCACCTGGCCGTCGTAGGCGGCGATCGAGGCGGTGTTGACAATCACGCCACGCTGACCTGACTCGTCCGGTACGGTGGCCGCCATCGCCGCGGCGCCGAGCGTCATGACATTGAAGGTGCCGCAGAGGTTGACCTGGACGACGCGGGCGAACACGTCGAGATCGTGCGGACCAGAGCGGCCGAGGATGCGCATCGAGGGCGCGATGCCGGCGCAGCTCACCACCGTGCGCAGCGGAACACCGCCGGCCACCGCCTGGTCCACGGCCCACTGCACCTGTGCGCCGTCGGTGACGTCAGCCGCGACGTAGGTCACGCCGTCGACGAGCGCGGCGTCATCGAGCGCCGACGGCAGATCGACGGCGTAGACCGCGCTCCCCGCCGCGGCGAGCGTCTCCGCTGTCGCGGCGCCGAGTCCGGAGGCGCCACCGGTGACGAGCGCGGCGGTGTGAGTGATCAGCATGCTGCTATCTTCGCTGACATCTGACAGCGCACGACCGCGAGGTGTAGACCTGTGCCATGGCATCTGGTCCTCTCGTTCTCGGCCCACTGCTCCGCTACGTCGACGCGACCTCTGCGGTCGTCTGGGTAGAGGTGGCCGCCCCGGCCATCGTCTCGGTCCACGCGGACGGCAGATCATGGACGTCGCCGACGTTCAGTGCCCACGAGCACCACTTCGCGATCGTCGACGTCGACGAATTGGAGCCCGGCTCGTCGCAGGAGTACACGGTCGCCGTCGACGGCGCGCCGGTGTGGCCGCCGACCGAGGGCGATGGTGCCGCGCTGCCGCCGAGCCGCATCCGTACCATCGACCCGGACCGGCCGTTGCACTTCGCGTTCGGCTCCTGCCGTACGAGCGTGCCCCACGATGCCGAGCACGACGACAGCCATGGCATCGACGTGCTGCGGGCTTTCGCGTTGCGGATGATGAGCACCGACGGCCAGGAGTCCTGGCCGGACTTCGTCCTGTTCCTCGGTGACCAGGTCTACGCGGACATCACGTCGGACACGATGCAGGAGTTCATCGCCGCGCGGCGCAGCCTCGACGAGCCGCCGGGCACCGAGCTCAAGGACTTCGAGGAGTACGCGTACCTGTACGAGCTCGCCTGGAGCGACCCGGCCAACCGGTGGCTGCTGTCGACGCTGCCGAGTTTGATGATCTTCGACGACCACGACATCCGTGACGACTGGAACACCTCGGCTGCGTGGCGTGAGGAGATGAACGCGACGTCGTGGTGGCACGGTCGCATCATGGGCGGCCTCGCGTCGTACTGGGTCTATCAGCATCTGGGCAACCTCTCGCCGGCCGAGCGCGCCGAGGACGAGCTGTGGCAGCTCGTGCTGGAACGCCGCGAGCGCGGCGAGGACGACATCACCGTCGCCGTGGACGAGCTCGCCGCGAGAGCCGACGCCAACCCGGACAGCTACCGCTGGAGCCACGCGCGGGACGTCAACGGTTGTCGGGTCATCGTCGTGGACTCCCGTGCCGCGCGGGTCCTGGAGCCGGGGGCTCGCAGGATCCTCGACCCGGTCGAGACACAGTGGTTGGACAGACAGCTTCGCGGCGGTGTGGAGCACGTCTTCATCGGGACATCGCTGCCGTACCTGTTGCCGATGGGTCTACACGAGGCGGAGGCGTGGAACGAGGCCGTCGCCGACGGTGCGTGGGGCAGTCGGGCGCGAGGTTTCGGCGAAAAGGTCCGTCAAGGGGTGGACCTCGAGCACTGGGCAGCCTTCCAGGACTCCTTCCGCGAGCTCGCCGCGACCGTCACCGACCTGGCCTCTGGGCGTCGAGGAGACGCACCCGCCACCGTGACGTTTCTGTCCGGCGACGTCCACAACTCCTATGTCGCCGAGGTCGACCGCGGTCCACGGGCGTACGGAGACACCCGCATCCTACAGGCGGTCTGCTCGCCGATCCGCAACCCGTTGCCGCGGGTGATCCGGATGGCGCAGTCGCTGACGTCTCGACGCGGACCGGTCGCGTTCACGCGGTGGCTGGCCCGCCGGGCTCAGGTGCCCGAACCCCCTTTCACCTGGTCACTGGTGCGCGGACCGTGGTTCGACAACATGCTCGCCACCGTCCGGGTGGACGGTCGCGAGCTCGTCCTGTCCTGGGAGGCTGCCGACCAGGATGAGGAGCGTTCGGGGCCGGTGTTGCGCGAGGTCGCGTGCTTCGAGGTCTGAGCCGCTGATCGGTCGACAAGCGGTGACGGGACCGCGCCCCGCTTGCCGGACGACGCGCCCGGGTCGGACCTCGATGTGCGAAATCGTCGGCGAACTGAGAGGCTCATCACCGGAGCGCACACCACCATGTGCGCCTGACCGCACAATGAGGGAGCATCAACATGGCAACAATACTTTGGATCCTGGCCGTCATCCTGGTGGTCGCGGGCATCGTCGCGATCGTCCGGAAGCAGCTCCTGTGGGGCGTCGTCCTGATCATCGTCGGACTGCTCGTCGGCCCCGGCGGCGTCAGCATCTTCGCATCGGGGAAGTAGCACATTCTCCCTCGGGGACTTTGCGCGAGAGGCTTGGACCGACACGGGCCGGGCTTCTCGCGCTCTTCGTTCACGATCAGCGTTGACGGCCCGGCGGCTACGCTCAGGACGTGAGCGGCGCCGGACGATACGCCCCGAGCCCGTCCGGCGACCTGCACCTGGGCAACCTGCGTACCGCACTGCTCGCGTGGCTGTTCGCACGGTCCACCGGTCGCGATGTCGTGCTGCGCGTGGAGGACCTGGACCGTGTACGCCCGGGCGCCGAACAACGCCAGCTAGCCGATCTCGCCGCCCTCGGCCTGGACTGGGACGGCCCGCTCGTACACCAGTCCGAGCGGCTGCAGGTCTACGCCGAGGCCGTTCGCCGGCTGGACACCGAAGGGCTCGTGTACGAGTGCTTCTGCAGCCGGCGTGAGATCCGCGAGGCTCCCTCCGCTCCGCACGCGCCGCCCGGGGCATATCCGGGCACCTGTCGCGATCTCCGCCCGGATCAGGTGGCGGCCAGGCGTAGGTCGCGGCCGCCGGCGTTGCGGCTGCGAGCCGGCGTCGACCACCTCACCGTCCACGACACTCTGCATGGCGACGTCACCGGCGACGTCGACGACCTGGTCCTCGTCCGCAACGACGGCGTGCCCGCCTACAACCTGGCCGTCGTCGTCGACGATGCCGCGTCCGGGATCGACCAGGTCGTGCGCGGCGGCGACCTGCTGAGCTCGGCGCCGCGACAGGCGTACCTCGCCACGGTCCTCGGGTTGAGCCCGCCGACGTACGTCCACGTGCCGCTGGCGGTGAACGCCGACGGTCAACGCCTGTCCAAGCGCGACGGCGCCGTCACCGTTGCCGACCTCGCTGCCCGCGGCGTGGGCGCGGACGAGGTCCGCGACCTGATCACCGCCTCGCTGGGCCTGCCCGCGCGCCCACCACGCGACCTGCTCGCGACGTTCGACCCTGCCGCGCTGCCCCGCGGGCCGTGGATCGTTGCCGGCTAGCCGCCGGCCGCGGGCTCGTCCAGGGCGCGCGCCATCCGGCGTACCCCCTCGGTGATGACCGCAGCGGACGCCGCGAAGTTGAGGCGTACGTGTCCCGCGCCTCCGGTGCCGAAGTCCGGACCCGCGATCATCGCCACCCGCCCGCGCTGCAGAAACGTCTCGGAAGGGTCGTCGCCGAGGTCCAACGCCGTGCAGTCGAGCCAGGCGAGGTAGGTCGCGCGCGGCACCTGGTAGCGGACCGCCGGGAGCTGCGCGGCAAGGAGGTCCGCGACCAGATCGCGGTTGAGCTCCAGGGCGGCAATCGTGTCGTCGAGCCAGGGCACACCCTCGCGCAGCGCCGCTGCATGCGCGATGACGGCGACGTGGCTCGCGCCGTGCCAGACGATCTCGGGCATCGTCTCCAAGGTGGCCGCTGCCTCGGCTCCTGCGACGGCGACGGCCGCTTTGAGGCCCGCGAGGTTCCACCCCTTCGAGGCCGACATCACCGCGTACGCGTTGTCGCTGCCCGGCACGGACAGGTACGGCACGTGTGTCGCGTCCCTGTGCACGAGTGGTGCGTGGATCTCGTCGACGACGACGGTGACGTCATGGCGCCGGGAGAGCTCGGCGACCGCAGCGAGCTCGGCCACCGTGTGCACGGTCCCGGTCGGGTTGTGCGGGTTGCACAGCAGAAGTGCTGCGGCTCGGCCCCCTGCGGTCGCCGCCACCATCGCCGCACTGATCGCATCCGGGTCGAGCCGGTGGTCCTCACCCAGCGGCGCCTCGACCACCCGTCGCCCCGCGTGCGCGATGAACGCGAAGAACGGCGGGTAGACCGGCGGGGTGACGATGACGCCGTCCCCCGGCCCCGTCACCAGCTGCAGAACCTCGGTGATCCCGATCATCACGTCGGGCACGAGCGCGGTGTGCTCCACCTCGAGCCGCCACCCCCACCGGTCGGCGGCGAACTCCGCCATCGCCTCGGCGTACGACCTTCCTGCCGGGTATCCGGTGTCCCCGCCCTCGAGCGCCGCACGTACCGCCGCGACCACGGGTTCGGCGGTGGGTACGTCCATCTCCGCGACCCACATCGGGAGCACGTCCGCGGGGTGCTCGCGCCACTTGAGGCTGCTGCGGCGGCGCAGGGAATCCAGGGTCAGTGACTCGAACGGGTTGCTCACGACAACATCCTCTCAACGCGGCGGCACGGCGTACATGGCATGCTCGACAACGGACGTGCCGCGACTCGCGCGGGGCCGTCGACACCATCGTCAGGGAGGTCAGCCGTGTCGGATCTGCAGGGTCGTGAGGCCAGCGTCGTCGAGGGCGTCAACAAGCAGCTGTTCATCGGTGGTTCGTGGCGCGACGCCGCAGCGGGCAAGACCCTGAAGGTCGAGGACCCCTCCACGGGACAGATGCTGTGCGCCGTCGCGGACGGGAGCGTCGCGGACGGCAAGGCGGCCCTGGACGCGGCGGTCGCGGCGCAGGAGTCGTGGGCGGCGACACCGCCGCGCGAACGCGGCGAGATCCTGCGCGGGGCGTTCGAGATCATCACCGAGCGTGCCGACGACCTGGCGCTGTTGATGACGCTGGAGATGGGCAAGCCGCTCAAGGAGTCGAAGGCCGAGATCGCGTACGCCTCGGAGTTCTTCCGCTGGTTCGCCGAGGAGGCCGTACGCATCTCCGGACGGTACTCGGTGGCGCCCAACGGTGCGACCCGGCTGCTGACGATGAAGCAGCCGGTCGGACCCTGCCTGATGATCACGCCGTGGAACTTCCCGATGGCCATGGGGACTCGCAAGATCGGTCCGGCGGTGGCCGCGGGCTGCACGATGGTCATCAAGCCGGCAGCGTTGACGCCGTTGTCGATGTTCGCGCTGACCGACATCTTGACCGAGGCGGGCCTGCCCGCCGGCGTGCTGAACGTCGTGACGACGAGCTCGACCGGCGAGGTGATGGAGCCGCTGATCCGTGACCCACGGTTGCGCAAGCTGACGTTCACGGGCTCCACGGAGGTCGGGCGCCGGCTCGCGGAGCAGTCCGCGGAGGGTCTGCTGCGGGTCTCGATGGAGCTGGGCGGCAATGCGCCGTTCCTGGTGTTCGGCGACGCCGACGTCGACAGGGCGGTGGACGGGGCGATGCTGGCCAAGATGCGCAACATCGGGGAGGCGTGCACCGCGGCCAACCGGTTCATCGTCCACGAGTCGGTCGCTGGGGAGTTTGCCGCGAAGCTCGCCGAGCGCATGGGCGGCATGAAGAGCGGGCGCGGGGTGGCCGAAGACGTCGAGGTCGGGCCGTTGGTGGAGGCAAAGCAGCGTGACAAGGTCGCCGAGCTCGTCGATGACGCTGTCGATGCCGGGGCGACGGTCTTGACCGGCGGCGAGCGGCCCAGCGGTGCGGGCTACTTCTACCCACCGACGGTCCTGACCGAGGTGCCCACCAGTGCGCGGGTGTTCTCCGAGGAGGTCTTCGGGCCGGTCGCGCCGATCTTCACCTTCTCCTCCGACGAGGAGGGGTTGGCGATGGCCAACGACACGGAGTTCGGGCTGGTCGCGTACGCGTACACGACCGACTTCAGCCGGGCGATCAAGGTCTCCGAAGGCCTGCAGACCGGCATGGTCGGCATCAACCAGGGGGTCGTGTCCAACCCCGCGGCCCCGTTCGGTGGCGTCAAGGCGTCGGGGTTCGGTCGCGAGGGCGGCGCAGAAGGCATCGAGGAGTACCTCGAGACCAAGTACGTCGGCCTCGCCCTCTGACGCCTGCGCATCGAGGGGCCAAGACCTGCGGATCGAGGGGCCAACACCTGCGGATCGTCAGAGGGGGACGCTGGCGGGCTGCGGGACAGGTTCGGTCGCCGTGGCACTGCCGAACTGCTCGAGGTACAGCCGGGCGTACAACCCGCCCTCGTCGAGCAGCTCCTCATGCGTCCCCTGCTCGACCACCGTTCCGTCCTCGACGCCGAATATGACGTCGGCGTCCTGGATGGTCGACAGCCGGTGCGCGATGGCGATGGTGGTACGCCCGGTGGTCGCTCGTTCGAGTGCCTCCTGGACCAGCCGCTCGGTCTCGGTGTCCAGCGCGGAGGTTGCCTCGTCGAGGATCAGCACCGGCGGGTCCATCAGCAGCACCCGTGCGATCGCGAGGCGCTGCTTCTCACCGCCGGACAACCGGTAGCCACGCTCGCCGGTCAGGGTGTCGTATCCCTCGGCGAAGCCCATGATCTGCTCGTGGATGTTGGCATCACGCGCCGCCTGTTCGATCTCGGCCTGCGTGGCGCCGGGCTTGGCGTAGGCGATGTTGTCGCGGATCGTGCCGTGGAAGAGGTACGGCTCCTGTGTGACAATCCCGACGCCGGTCGCGAGGGAGTCCCGGGTCAGGTCGCGCACGTCCAGGCCGTCGATCAGCACAGCACCGTCGCTCACGTCGTAGAAGCGGGGCACGAGGTACGTCATCGTCGTCTTGCCCGACCCGGACGGCCCGACGATGGCGGCGAGCTGGCCCGGACGTACCGAGAGCGACACGCCCTTCAGCGTCCACGTCGGGCTATCGCCCCCAGCGGCCTCGTCGTCAGGCGGTACGGGCTCGGTCGTCGGTCCCTGGTCCTCGGCGAAGCGGGTACGGCCCGCGGGTGCGCTCAACAGGCGGCGAGGCTCAGGGTAGGCGAACCACACGTCGCGAAGCTCCACCTCGCCGCGCATCGTGGCGCGGTCGAGCCGCTGTGCGCCTGGCCGCTCGGTGATGGCGGGCTCGAGGTCGAGGTACTCGAAGATGCGGCGGAACAGCGCGAGCGAGGTCTGCACGTCGAGCGAGACCCGCATCAGCTGCATCAGCGGCATCTGCAGCCGCGCCTGCAAGGTCGTGAACGCCACCAGCGTCCCGGCGGTCAGCGCGGCGCCGCCGGCGCCCCCTCCCAGCATCCTGCCGGCGACGAGGTAGATAAACGCGGGGGTGATCGCGAAGAAGGTCTGCATGATCGCGAAGAACGTACGACCGGTCATCGCCGCCTCGACCTGCAGGCGGGTCTGACGGTGGTTCTCCTCGCGGTAGCGGCGCACCTCCGAGTTCGCCCGGTTGAAGATCTTGGCGAGCAGGATCCCCGAGATCGACAACGCCTCCTCGGTGATCGCCGTCATCTCCGACAGCGACTCCTGGGTGCGGCGGGCGACCCGCTGGCGGCGGCGTCCGATGAAGACCTGGACAACGACGAAAAGCGGCATCAGGATCAGCGTCAGGATCGTGAGCTGCCACGACAGAACCACCATGGAGACGAAGGCCGCGACGACGGTGACGGCGTTCTGCAGGATCGACGTCGCGGTATCGGTCAGCACGGTGCGTACGCCGCTCACGTCGTTGGCCAGGCGGGACTGGATCGCGCCGGTCTTGGTCGCGGTGAAGAACGCGAGCTCCATCTTCTGCAGGTGCTCGAACAGGTCGCCGCGCAGGTCGGCCATCGCCGAGTTTCCCACCCGGCTGGTCAGGTAGTTCTGCGAGATGCCGATCAGGGCGGTGACCACGGGGATCGCGATCATCCCCGCCACGAGCCAGGCCAGCAGCCTGAGGTCCGGTGCTCCGCCGCCGAGCGGGAACAGCGCGTCGTCGAACACCGCCTTGGTCAAGAACGGCACCAAGGACATGAGCGCCGCGGCCGTCACCACCGCCAGCGCAACGAGCACCAGCTGTCCCTTGTACGGCC
>Ga0183260_10004961_pt1 | contig 10520 bp, 8 predicted proteins | sample AntDrymUQ4972206_2_FD_129768 | JGI IMG/M metagenome (GOLD analysis project Ga0183260, IMG submission 129768) | Polar desert sand microbial communities from Dry Valleys, Antarctica - metaG UQ497 (22.06) (version 2) (version 2) | ecosystem: Environmental > Terrestrial > Soil > Desert | place...
GCCTCGTCGGCGTCGCGCACCTTCATCACGCCCACCACCGGGCCGAAGCTCTCGTCCACCATCACCTTCATCGAGTGGTCGACCTCGGTGATCACGGTCGGCGGGTACCAGTCGCCGCCGCCCATGTCGAGGCGCTCGCCGCCGGTGCGGATCGTGGCGCCGCGCTCGCGCGCGTCGGCCACGTGGCTCTCGACGATCTCGGTCTGCGGCTTGAAGGTCATCGCGCCGACGTCCTTTCCGTACTCGGCGCCGTCGACGCCCTGCTGGAGCTTTGAGACCTCGGCGGTGAAGCGCTCGATGAACTCGTCGTAGACCGGCGCCTCGACGTAGAGGCGTTCCACGGACATGCAGACCTGCCCGGTGTTGGCGAATGAGCCCCACGTAGCCGCGTTGACCGCGCGCTCTACGTTCGCTCCTTCGAGGACGATCATCGGGTCCTTGCCGCCCAGCTCGGCGCTGACGGGCGTGAGCGTCTCGGCCGCCTGCTTCAGCACGAGCTTCGCGGTGCGGTCCGAGCCCGTGAACTGGACGAAGTCGACCTCGTCCACCAGCGCCGAGCCGGTCTCGCCCTTGCCCTGCACGACGTCGAGGATGTCGGGGCCGCCGATCTCGCTCTTCCAGGCCTCCACGATCTCGGCGACGCCCAGAGGCGTGATTTCGGAGGGCTTGATTACGACCGCGGCGCCGGCCTGAAGGGCCGGGATCGCGTCGCCGAGCGAGAGGATCAACGGGAAGTTCCAGGGGCTGATGACGCCGACGACGGGGAAGGGGCGGTACTGCACGCGCAGCTTCTTGGCGGCCATCAGGGGAGAGTGGGCGATCACCTTCTGCTCGCCGATCAGCTTGTCGGCCTTCTTGGCGTAGAAGTTGATGAGGTCGACGAGGTAGGGGGTCTCGGCGCCCGCCTCACCGCGGACCTTGCCGGACTCGGCCTGCATCGTGTCGGCGATCAGGTCGGAGTTGTCGAGCAGCCAGTCGCGAAGCTTGAAGAGCCACTCCGAGCGGCCCTTGTTGCCGAGCGCCTCCCAGGCGGGCTGGTTTGCCCGGACGCGCTCCACGGTCGCGGCGACCTGGTCGGGACCGTCGACCGGAAGCGAGGTGATGACGCTGCCGTCGGCCGGCTTGATGACGTCGAAGGCGGCGGTCGCAGCCCCCGAGCCGTTCTGCTGCTCGCGCTTGCTGCGGATGCCCAGTGCCATGTCGCTCCCTCGCTTATGTGGTTTATGCGGATGGTGTGTACGGATCGCCACCATACCCCTCTCAGGCACGAAACTGGCCGACCAGCCAGCAGGATCGACCTCTTTGAGAAAGTCCGCCGCCGTTTTTCCGACACCGGTCCAAGGGAAATGGGACCGCCCGTCCTTACCTTGCTGGCGTTCCATACAAAGCGACCGGAGGGACGATTCAATGACAAAGAAGCTGCTGTGGGCCTTGCCTGTGGGGGTATTTGCGATGCTCGCAGCCCCGCAGGTCGCCCTGGCGGACGTGATCGACGGCGAGAGCGGTGTCCTCACGGACAGCGCGGCGATCAACTCGATGTGGGTGATCGTCGCGGCCGTCCTGGTGATGTTCATGCAGGCCGGGTTCATGCTGCTGGAAATCGGCTTCTCGCGGGCGAAGAACGCGGGAACGGTGGTCGCGAAGGTCCTCACGAACTTCTCCATCGCCGCGCTCGGCTTCTGGGCCGTCGGCTTTGCGTTCGCGTTCGGAGGCGACTCGGCGAGCGGAAACGATCTGATCGGCAGCACCGGGTACTTCCTGCAGGACTTCGGAGACCCGCTTACGGCGTTCCCCGTGATGGGGTTCTCGGACGCGACCGTGGAGGCGAAGTACTTCTTCCAGTTCGTGTTCTGCGCCGTATCGCTGGCGATCGTCTGGGGCACGACCCTGGAGCGCATCAAGTACGGCGTCTACATCATCTACGGGATCATCTTCAGCACGCTGATCTACCCGATCGGCGCTCACTGGGTGTTCGGCGGTGGATGGCTGCAGTCGAACATCGGCATGCAGGACTTCGCCGGCTCGACGGCGGTCCACCTGATCGGTGCGACCGGCGGTCTTGCGGTGCTGTTGCTGTTGGGTGCTCGCAAGGGCAAGTACGGCGGTGACGGCAGGCCGCGTCCGATCCCGGGGCACTCGATGCCCCTGTTCGGCCTCGGTGTGTTCATCCTCTGGCTCGGCTGGTTCGGGTTCAACCCCGGTACCGCGCTGGGCGCTACGGATGGCCGCTTCGCCGAGATCGTCCTGGTGACGCAGTTGGCCTGCGCGGCAGGTGTGCTCACGGCGCTGATGACGAGCCGCATGAGGCAGAAGACGATCGACATCGGCATGGTCGGGAACGGCGCGATCGCTGCACTGGTCGCGATCACGGCTCCATCGGGCTACGTCGAGTACTGGGCGGCTCCGCTCATCGGCGGTGTCGCAGGCGTGGTGGTGTACGGGATCCTCGCGATCGACAAGGTGCTCGACGACCCGGTGGGTGCGCTTTCGGCGCACGGCCTGGCCGGTATCTGGGGCACACTGTCCTGCGGGATCTTCTCCTCACCGAGGTTGTCCGAGTACAACGCGTTCGGCGTCACGAACGGTGACGACGCGTTCACCGGCGGCTTCCTCTACGCCTCTGGCCTGCTCGGCAAGGGCTTCAACGAGGTCCCTGGAGCCGCGTTCAACCTGGAGGCGTTCGAGCAGCTGGGTGCCCAGGCACTCGGTGTGACCGCTGCGTTCGCATTCGTGTTCGCGGCGTCGTTCGCCACGTTCTTCGTGATCAAGAAGACCTTCGGTCTTCGCGTCACCGAGGGCGAGGAGGAGGCCGGGCTCGACATCTCAGAGCACGGCATGTACGGCTACCCGGAGCAGTTCATCCCCCAGGGTGAGTTCCCCGGTGCGGCCACGTCCCCGAGTGCTGCAGCGTCGGCCGGAGCAGCAGTCCGACCGGCTCGCAGCGAGACATAGGAAAGGGGTAGAGCCATATGAAGAAGATCGAGGCGTACATCCGCCACGAGGCGTTCGAGCCGATCAGGGCCGAGCTGCTCGACAAGGGCTTTCCGTCCCTGTCGATCAGCGAGGTCAAGGGCTCCGGTCGCCAGAAGGGCGTGGTGGAGACCTACCGAGGCTCGACCCTCACGGTCAACGTCCGGCCGAAGTTGAAGATCGAGGTCGTCGTCGAAGAGAAGGACAAGGGGCTCGTCGTGGAGACGATCCTCAAGCACGCCCGCACGGGCGATGTGGGCGACGGCAAGATCTTCGTCATCCCGGTGGAGGAGGCGATTCGCATCCGCACCGGCCAGGAGGGCGAGACCGTGCTGCAGTCCCACGAGGGCGACGAGGTCACCGCGTAGGCGCAGCTGAATCATCCGCGAGCGCGGAGCCGGGGGCGGCGATGCCCCCGGCTCTTGCGCATCGCGACCGAGTCGTTCCAAGGCTTTTCGAGAGGAGCCGGGTTGCGTGAGCTGAGCACCAAGATGCTCGAGGCCGTTCTCGAGGGAGAGGGCCTCGCCGGAGTGGCCGAGCTCGCAGCGGCCGAGGCCCAGGGCCCGGTCGCCATCGTGCTTCCCGCGCGCGGCCTCAGCGCCCGCGCCCCCGCCGGCGAGGAGCTGAACGGCCTCGCCGAGTACGCAAAGGCCCGGGTCGCCGACGCCGACGCCTCACCGCCGTACCCGATCGCGGGCGAGGAGCCCGTGATCGCCGGCGGCGAGACCGTTGGCGTCGTCGTGCTGCTGGCCGGGGAGGGAGACGAGCCCGACATCCCCATCGACCGCGACGAGGTGCTTCGCGCCGCCGCGCTGGCCGCGCTGGCCGAGGTCGCGGTCACCGACGCACGGGAGGAGGCCGAGCGCAAGCTGCGCGGCGGCCTGATCTCCGAGCTCCGGGCGGAGCCGATGCCGGCCTCTGAGGCGACCAGCAAGGCGGCGAAGCTGGGCTGCGACCTGAGCCGCGGCGCCATCACCCTCGTCGCCCAGATCGAGTCGACCCGCCCGAGCCACGCCTCGGCCCTGGTCGAGAGCGAGTTCGAGGGGTCGGTCGCGGAGCTGTCCGACGGGCGCCTGTATTCGATCCTGCCCGCGCGGGGCGGTGACGACGCCCCCGAGCGGACGCTCGAGATGGCGGGGCGGATCGTCGCGCGCCTGCGGGGCCACGGCCTCGCCGCGGTGTCCTCGTTCTACCCCGACCCCGCCGAGCTCCACCGAGCCTTCCGTGAGGCCGAGCTGGTTCTCGACGTGATCACTCGTGAGCCCCGCATCGCCGAGGCCCTCAAGGACGGCATCGCCGCAAGCGGCGTCTACCGCCTGCTCTTCCGCGCGCTGATATCGGATCCCCAGGAAGTCCGAAGCTTCTACGAGGACACCGTCGAGCCGGTCGTCCGCTACGACACGCAGTACCGCTCCGACCTGTTGGCCACGCTCGAGGAGTACCTGGCGAGCGACTGCAACATGAACGCGACCGCACGCGCCATCTACGCCCACCGCCACACGGTCGCCTACCGCCTCGACCGCGTCCGGGAGCTCACCGGCCTCGACCCCGCCGCTACCGAAGACCGCGAGCGCCTCGGCCTGGGCATCAAGGCCTACCGGATCCTGGCCCCGGCGCTGCCCAGGTAGCGGGCGCTAGAGCCCGGGGTAGTGGCGCACTGTGTACCCGCTCGGGTAAGCGTCGGCGGGATGCCAGCGGGGGCCCTCGCCGCTCGCGAGGCCCACCGTGTCCCAACGCAGGCCGGCGATCACGGCGTAGACGTGGCCCGGGTTCGCGTACACGGTCAGCCACTCGCCCTTGCCCGGCTTGCCCCAGCTCATGAGCTGGCCCGAGGTCGCGGGCGCGCCGAGGAGGCCGGCGCCGGCGAGTGCATAGCTGACGGCGCCTGAGCAGTCGTAGCCCTTCGAGCGGAACGAGGCGTGACCGCCGCCCCACACATACGGCTGGTCTGTCAGCTGGTTCGCCGCGCTGATCGCATCCTGGATCTGCTCCGGGGCCGTGAACGGGGCAATCGCGGAGTCACCGAGCAGCAGGCCTGCGTTCTCCTCCGGGATTCCCGCCGCGTGAGTCTGGGCCGTGTACTCCTCCCGCTCGGCAGCGGGCGTCGGCTTGTACCCGTTGTTCCCCGCAGATGCGGGGGGCATCGCCTCGGGACCGCCGATCGCCACCCCGCCCTTCTCCGCGGGCCGGGCCGGGGCCTTCGGCTGCGGCCGGGTGGTCTCGGCGGGCTCGGCCTCCCAGGGGAGTCCCGGCAGTTGCTCATCGGCGCTTGCCTCGGCGTCAGCCGTCCCGGTTCCCGCCGGCTCGGGCTCCGAACCCCCGAGGAGCATCCAGCCGCCGGCGAAGGCGAGAATCACGATCGCTGCGGCCGTCATGAGCCGAGTCGCGCTCAACCAATCCCTCCGTGGACGCCCTACTGCGAGCCGCCGCGCTCGCGCATCTCCTGCTCCTTGATCGTGCGCTCCGCGTAGGGGATCTTCTCCAGCCGGCCGGCCGGGATCGGTTCGCCGCTTTCGACCGAGAGGCCGTACGAGCCATTCTCGAGCCGTTGCTCGGCGCGCTCGATCGCCTCGAGCTCGGTTCGCAGGCTGACCGCGACGGCGTCGCCGACTTGCTCCTCTACGAGGGTCTCGGCACCGTCGTCGCCGCTCTGCTCGGTATCGAGCTCGGCGAGCTGGCTGGAGCGCTCGCGCCCGTGTTCGGCCAGCGCCGCCTCGACCCGAATTCGCTCGGCGCTGAGCAGCTCGCGCGCGCGGCCCGGGTCGACCTCCGAGGCTTTCTTGTCACCGTCCGGCATGGTCCAGACAGTAGCCGTCCCCCGTCGAGCCTAAGGCTCGATCTTCTTGCGGTCGGGGTCCAGCCGGTAGATCTTGCCCTCGTAGGTGAGGACGTAGATGCGGCCCTCGCGGTCCTCGGCGAACGAGGTGACGCCCGGGAGCTTGAAGCGGAAGCTGCGCTCCCGGCCGACCTTGTCGGGCCGGGGGGTGAAGGCGAAGAGGCGTTGGCTGCAGAAGTCCCCGAAGATGTAGCGGCCGATGACCTCGCGGCCCTGGATGCGCGAAAGCCGAGGGTCTCGGATGATGTAGCCGCCGACGATCGAGCAGCGCGGGTTGTGCGGATAGGAGTAGACGGGCTCGACCGTGCGCGAGCGCTTCACACCGCGCTTGAAGCGCACCGGCCCCTCGAACGCCGACCAGCCGAAGTTGGCCCCCCTCGCCTTCGCCAGCGGCAGGATGTTCACCTCCTCGTAGGCGGCGTCGCCGACGTCGCCGATCGTGAGCAGGTCGCCGCGCGGCCCGCGGTCGAACGAGAAGCGCCAGGGGTTGCGCAGGCCGTACGAGTAGATCTCATCGCGGCCGGGCCGCCCGACGAGCGGGTTGTCGGAGGGGATCGTGTAGGTGGTGGGCCGCGGTTCCTGTTTCTTGACCGGCTTGGCGGGCTTCGCCTTCTTGGCCTTCGGCTTGCCCTTCTTCGCCTTCGCCTTCTTCGGGGGTGGAGGCGCAGGCGGCGCCACGGCCGGGGGGGCGGGGTCGATCCGCAGGATCTTGCCGAGCAGCGAGCGCTTGTTCTGGCCGACGTTGAACGGGTCGGTGGAAGGCCCGCCGTCACCGCTGCCGATGTAGAGCTGCTTGTTCGGCCCGAACAGCAGCAGTCCTCCGTGATGCTTGGGGGTGGGCTGCGGGATGCGCAGCACCAGCCGCTCGCTCTTGCGGTCGGCCCGCAGCTCGTTGCCGGGGTCGCGGGCGAACTCGACGACCCTCAGCGCGTCGCGGTTGTCGGTGTAGGCGACGTAGAAGAGCCCGCTGGCGGCGTAGTCGGGCGGGAACGCGATCGAGAGCAGCCCCTGCTCGCCGCCCCTGCCGTCGTCCTTGACCGCCGGGCGGATGTCGAGGAACGGCTCGCGCTGGGTCCTGCCGTCGTCGAGCACCCGTACCCGGCCGGGACGCTCGACCACGAACATCGGCGAGTCGACACCTGGTGGCTGTGAGAGGTGGACCGGCTGCTCGAATCGGCCGACTTGGTGGAGGGTCAGGAACTTCGGCCCGAAGACGTCATCGCGGTCATCCCGCTGGCTCAATCCGACGATGGCGGCGACCCCAGCGAGGAGGGCAGCGAGCACGGTCTCGATCTGGCGGCGGGTGAAGATCGTCAGGAGGCTATTTCTTCTTCTCGGCGCCGCGGGCGACGAGCCGCGAGACGGCGCCGTTCAGCGAGATCGCGTAGAGCGATCCGTTGGGGCCCTCGCCGAACGAGCTGATCGACTCGACCTCGACCCCCAGCGGCCGATCCTTGCGGGCGCCGCCCAGCGTCGGCACGAAGCTGCGCAGCTTCCCGGAGCAGAAGTCGCCGTAGACGTAGCGCCCGCGCAGGGTCCGGAGCGAGCTGTCCCGGACGACGTAGCCCCCGATCACCGAGCAGAACTGGCCTCCCGTCGGGTAGACCTTGATCGGCCGGTCGTGGCGCGAAGGCCCGGGAGGGTTCCCGCCGGCGAAGACGCTGTTCCCCTCGAAGTCGTTCCAGCCGAAGTTTGCGCCGTTCAGGCTCGCGAGGGTCTCGTAGTTGATCTCCTCGAAGTTGTCCTGGCCCACGTCGCCGATGATGATGCGCGGCTGGCGCGCCGACACCGTGTCGAACGAGAAGCGGAACGGGTTGCGCAGTCCCAGCGCCACGATCGAGGTCGCGGCGGTGCCGCCCGGGTTCGGGTCGATGCGCAGGATCTTCCCGAGCTGGCTGTTCGGGTCCTGGGCGGAGTTGTCGGGGTCGCCACCTCCACCACCGTCGCCGGTCCCGGCGTACAGGCCCCCGTCGGGGCCGAACTGCAGCTGACCGCCGTTGTGATTCGACTCGCCGGGGTGGCCGACCGTCACCAGCCGCCGCGCGCTCGCGGGGTCGGCGCGCTTCGGCGCCGCGCGGCGGTATTCCTCGATGGCCAGGTCGCCGCCCTGGGTGACGTAGTAGACGTAGAAGAGGCCGCTCGACGCGTAGTCGTTCGGGAAGGCGACCGAGAGGAGCCCCTGCTCGCCGCCGAACTGGACCTGGCCGCGGATGTCGAGAAACGTGCTGCGCTTGCCGTTGGCGACCAGCACGATCCGCCCCGGCTGCTCGACGACGAATACGCCGTTGACGCCGGGTGCAGCATCGACGTAGACGGGGTTGTCGAAGCTGCCGATTCGGTTCAGCTTGACCCCGCCCCTGCCCGAGCCGGACTTGGCGGCGGCCTCGGAGGCGCTCCAGGCGCTGAGCGCGCCCGTCGCGAGCAACGCCGCAAGGGCGCAGAGGACGGCGAATGGGGCCGCAGCCGCTATTGAGACGCGAGCCCTCATTGCACGACCCTGAACACGGGGCCTTCGAGCGAAGTTGCGTAGATGCGGCCCTGGTTGTCCTCGGCGAAGGAGCTGAGGGAGGGGACATCGAGGCCGACGCTCTCGTCGCCCGAGGCCTTTCCGGGGCCGGGGACGAAGCTCCGCAGCTCGCCTTCGCAGAAGTCGCCGTAGAGGTAGCGGCCCTCGAGCGCCGGCAGGCCGGGGTCGCGGACGACGTAGCCGCCGGTGACCGAGCACCCGGATTCACGTCCGTAGGCGAAGACGGGCGGAACGTGATCGGCCGCCTCCTGATCTTCGTTGAAGCGCTCATCGCCCTCGAAGGCGGACCAGCCGAAGTTGGCGCCCGCGCCCTGGCCGGCAGGGACGTAGTCGATCTCTTCCAGTGAGCTCTGACCGACGTCGCCGATCACGAGCGCATCGGTCTCACGGTCGAAGCTGAATCGCCAGGGGTTCCGCAGCCCGTACGAATAGACCTCGGGCGCGCCCTGCCCCGCCAGCGGCGGAGCCCCCTCCGGGGTGTAGGGCCTGCCGCCGGCCTGGTGGGGGTCGATCCGCAGGATCTTGCCGAGCAGCGAGTCGAGGTCCTGGCCGTTTCGCTCGGGGTCGTCGGCGATGCCGCCGTCGCCGGTCCCGATGTAGAGGAGGTCGTCGGGCCCGAACATCAGGAGCCCCCCGTTGTGGTTCGAGGCGAAGTCGTCCATCTTCAGGACCTCGCGGCGGCTGGCGGGGTCGAACGATCCGTCCTCGGTAAGCGTGTACTCGACGACGTTCTGGTTCCCGTCGAGGTCGGTGTAGTAGGCGTAGACGAGGTTCGAGCCCTGCTCGGGGTCGAAGGCGATCGAGAGGAGGCCCTGCTCGCTCTCCGATGAGACCTCGCCGCCGATGTCGAGGGCGGTCGACGCCGAGCCGTCGGCGCCCACCCGCTGGACAGTGCCCTCCTTCTCGACGACGTAGAGGTCCTCGGAGCCGGGCTGCTGCGCGACGAAGACCGGCTGGTTGAAGTCGCCGACCTTCTCGAGGCGGAGCTTGCCGCCCGCATCTGTCGCGGTGTCCGTGTTCCCCGCCGCGTTCTCGGTCACGTCGGCCTGGGTGTCGGGCGCGTCGGACTCGTCGTCCCCGCACGCGGCAAGCCCGAAGCCGAGCGTCGCCGCGGCCACGATCCCTGCGACCCACTTCATCCCTGCGACTCTCGTCCCGCGCATCACGGAAACCTTAGAGGCCGCCGTTAAGCGTCCCGAAAGCCCCGCCGAGCGGGTTAGGGCGTCGACTGGCTCGGGTCGGCGCCCGAGCCCTCTTCGATCTGGGAGCCGCCGCCGAGCTCGGACTTCTGCTCGGTGTTGCCCGCCTGCCCGATGATGTCGCCGGGCTTGATGGGGACGACCTTGCCGTCGTCGTCGACGCGGGTCTGCGAGGGCTTGTCGGATATGACGACGACGAACTCGCCCTCGGGGACGCTTCCATCCTCGTTCACGGCGATCGCCTTGCCCTGGAGCCCGGCCGCGACGCGGTAGCGGACGGTGTAGTCGCCCGCCTGGACCGGGGTGACGCGCCAGACGAGGATCTTGGAGTCGTCCGGCTCGAGCGCGCCGAAGCTGAAGGTGTTGGTCTGGGCCGCCTCGGTGCCGCTGCCGCCGGTGATCTCGCCGGGCGGCGGGGTGTTCGCGAGGGCGTCCAGCTCGCGGGGGTAGCCCTGCTCGAGGATCCAGACGGGGCGCGATGGGATCGCGAGGCCCTTTTGCTGGGAGAGCACCGAGAAGGCGCCGGCGGCCTCGGGAAGCGTTTGGTCCTCTTCGGCGGTCTCGCCGCCGAGCTCGGCGTCGGCCTGGCTGGTGCCTTCCGAGTCCTCGGACTCCTCTGCGGCAGCCTGGTCGTCCAACTCCTCCTGTAGCGCCTGGTCGACCTCTTCGTCGAGCTGGCTCTCCGGGATGGCCTCGCCCTCGGTGTCGGTGGCCTCACCGCTCTCTTGCTTGGAGGCCTCGGCGTCGGCCTCGTCCACCAGGGGGACCGACTCCTCGGCCTGGGTGAACACGGTGACGGCGAGGTCGGGGATCGTCTCGTCGCCGACGTTGGTGACCTCGACGACGAGGTCGGAGGTCTCAGCCAGTCTCTGCGATGCCGGGAAGTCGGCGCTCGCGATCTCGACCGCGAACTCGCCCTCGACCTCGGCCTCGTCCTGGCGCTCCCCACCGCCGCAGGCCGCAAGGCCGACGGTGCAAAGCGCGACGA
>Ga0183260_10004962_pt1 | contig 10519 bp, 8 predicted proteins | sample AntDrymUQ4972206_2_FD_129768 | JGI IMG/M metagenome (GOLD analysis project Ga0183260, IMG submission 129768) | Polar desert sand microbial communities from Dry Valleys, Antarctica - metaG UQ497 (22.06) (version 2) (version 2) | ecosystem: Environmental > Terrestrial > Soil > Desert | place...
ACGCGCTCAGCGCACCGATCTGTCTGGCGACGCGCCGCTCGACCGAGCCGCAGCGCGGACACTGCAATCCATCAGGATGCAGATGTCTTTCGAGCCACTCAAGACTTGCGTGCTCGTCAAGCAATTCGTCAATGGGAAAGTCAATCATACATGGAGTTTAGCTTACACCCGCACTTAGGCGATTCATGAGCCACTTCTGCTTGACGAGGAACTCTTGCAACGTCCGGTTGGGTTCATCGGGCTTGTCCATCATCAGAAAGTGGCTCACACCTTCCATCATATGAAACTCCATATTCGGTGCGAGCGAGCGTAGATACCCTTCGGTGTTTGCCGCCCAGAAAGGCGATTTGGCGAGCACCGCCAAGACCGGAACCTTGATCGGGTCTGTCGCATAAATCTTCTCATCGCCCATCGCTGTCATCGCGCTCGTGGCGACGTGTTCAGGCGTTGCGAGCATCGCCGTGCGAATCTCAGTTTTGAGTTTTTCGTTTTTGACCGGCATCAGCATCCCGTCCACCATGCGAGGCGCGACCTGTTTGTAATTCGCGCGCCTCGCAGCCACGAATTGATCTGATTGTTCTTTCGGCATGAACGGGCGGAGCGCGCCGTCAACGATTACAAGGGCGAGAGTTTTTTCAGGATAAAGGCGGTAGAACTGCCACGCGACCGGCGTGCCCATGCTGTGACCGACGAGCACGGCGCGGTCAACCTTCGCGTCGCGCATCACGGCTTCAATCGAACGCGCGAAATAATCCATCGTGTAATCCGTCTGCGGCTTGTCGCTCTGCCCGTGACCGGGGAGGTCTAAGGCGATCACGCGCGTGCCGGGGAAGGTGTTCGTCTGACTGCGCCAAAACGTCGCGTCGCACGTCCAGCCGTGAATGAATATCAAAGCCTTTTTACCTTCGCCGCCCATCAGGTAGTGAACTTTCGTGTCGCCGAACTTGGCGAAGCGGCTCTTCAATTCGGCGCTCTGCGTCGCAACCGCCACGAGCAGCACGAGCAACACAGAGCCGAGTAACGCGCCGCCGCGACGGGCGTAACCTTTGAGTATCATGATGTTCTCCCTTATATAAAATCGATTCTCAACGCTTGCTCGTCGCGGCGGTCGCCCGCTGGTAGTTCGGGTACGCGGGCTTACGGGGTTGCGGCAGCGGGTTCTTGCGCATCTCCGCCAACACGACTTCAATTGCCTTTTCTAATTGTGGGTCGCGCCCTTGCCGCCATGCCGCCGGGTCGAGTTCGACTTCGATGTCGGGCGGGACACCTGCATTCTCCACGTCCCATGCGCCCTCGGTGTTGTAGAACGCGACGCGCGGCGCGGTGACTGTGCCGCCGTCAATCAAAGTCGGGTAATCGTAGATGCCGACGAGTCCGCCCCACGTGCGCTTGCCGACGAGCGTGCCGACTTTCGCTTTGCGGAAATACCACGGCAGGGCGTCGCCGCCCGACCCCGCATACTCGTCAATAATCATCGCCTTCGGTCCGTAGATGGAACCGACGGGCGTGGTGAAATCCGCGCCTTCGCGCGTCGCCCAGTAGTTCATCAACGGGCGGCGCATGTAGTCAACGATGTAATCGGCGGCAGTGCCTCCGCCATTGAAGCGTTCATCTATCACCGCGCCCTCTTTGTCTATCTGCGCGAAGTAGTAGCGATTGAAATTGGTGTAGCCCGCGCCCGAAGTGTTTGGCAGATAGACGTAGGCGACGCGGTTACCGGTCATCTGCGCGACCTTGCGGCGGTTGCCTTCAATCCATGCGAGGTTGCGCAAGCCCGCCTCCGATGCGACGGGGACGACTGTGACTTCGCGTGCGCCCGAGCCGTCTGCGTTCGGCGCGACTTTGAGGATCACGGACTTGTTCGCGGTGCCCTCGAAGAAGTTGTAGATGTTGTCCGTGGCTTTCAACTCGCGACCGTTGACGGCAATGATGTATTCGCCTTCGCGGACGTTGACGCCGGGTTGCGTTAAGGGCGCGCGAAGATTCGGATTCCAATTCTCGCCGTTGTAAATGCGCGCGAAGCGATAGCGGTTATTCTCGATGCGGTAGTCTGCGCCGAGCAATCCGCCGGTGACGCGTGGCACATCAGGCGAATCGCCGCCGCCCGCGTTGTGGTGCCCGACGCTCATGTTCCCCAAAGATTCCTGAAGGAGATAATTGAGGTCTGCACGGTGCGCGATCTGGTCGAGGTAAGGCGCGTAGCGCACTTCAGTCGCACGGATGTCGAGACCGTGATAATTCGGGTCGTAGAAGAAGTCGCGCTGAATGCGCCAAGCCTCTTTGTACATCTGTCGCCACTCTTCGCGCGGGTCAACTCTGACTTCCATCGTTGAGACGTTGACCGCGCCCTCGCCGGGTTTCAAAGGCTGCGTCGTCGAGACGATGAACCAGCGACCGCCCGCCGCGCCGGGTTGCGCGCCGGGCGCAGCCTGACCGCCGCTTTGTTGATAAAGCATCTTCTCGCCGTTCGCCGCGAGGTCGAAGGCGGTCACGCCCTCTAAAACTTTTTCGACTTTGCGCTTCGAGAGGTCGAAGCGATGAAGGATGAGACCGGGCGCATCGGGCATCGGCGCAGCTGGTGTTTCCATTAAGAAGAGTGTGCCGGTTTTACCCGCGTGCATTCCTGTGTAATTGCGCGCCGGGATCGGAAGCGCGAGCGTGCGTTGGTCTATGCCGTCGAAATCTATGCGCACCGGCGCGGGCTTTTTGTCGGCGGCGCGAGCGGCGGGTTTGGCATCCTGCGCGATAGCTGTAGGAGCAGGAACAAGTCCAGCATCTACAGATGATTCGTCATCAGTTTGATTTTGCGTTCCCTCGCCGAGCGGCATCGGAGGCGTCGGCGAGGGACCGGGGCGCGGCTCGCCTTTCTCTTCGGCGTTGTTGGCTTTCTGGTCTTCGAGAATCTTCTCTTCGTCGCTTTCCGGTGCGAGCGGCGACGGCGAATCTTTGCCGAGCACGACGACATAAACCGAGCGCGTCACTTGCCGCCCGAACGATGACATGTCGAGCCAACCGGAGGTCGGACCCGCGTTCGTGCTTGCGGTGAAATAGAGATGTTTGCCGTCTTTGTCGAACTGCGCATAGCGCGCGTCCGAGAGATTGTCAGTTACCTGTCGCGGCTTGTTTTCCTCGAGCGAATAAATGAAGACGGTGCCGAGGCGATTCTTCAACTGCTTCGTGTAGGTGATGAAGCGCGAATCGGGTGACCACGCAGGGTCCATGACGCGAAACGGATTGTCGTAAGTGTTCGTGTCAACTTTGACGGGCGCGGTGCCTTTCTCGGCATCCACGTACCAAAGATTAAGGCGCTTATCCGTGTAAGCGATTTTCTTACTGTCGGGCGACCAGACGGGCGAGTAAAAGTAGGACGGCGGCGAGCCTAAGTTGATCTTGCGCGCTTCGCCCATGCCGTTCTGTTGACGAAGATAAAGAGCATACTCACCCGATTCGTCTGAGAAGTAAGCGATGAGCTTGCCGTCAGGCGACCACGCCGGGTCGCGGTCGGCAGCGCCCGAAGTGTTCGTCAGATTTCGTATGTCGCCTTTCTCGGCGGGCGCAGTCAGGATTTCGCCGCGCGCCTCGAAAACAGCGCGCGCGCCCGAAGGTGAGATTGCGGCGTTGCGTACACCCGACGCGACGCGCACATAGCGCGGGCGCACGTTCGGCAGATCGCCCGCAACGCGCACTGCAAGCGGCTTCGTTATGCCGGAATCTAAATCGAGCGTATGGAGCGAGCCAAATTGCTCATAGACGATGGTGCCATCGCCTGCGGAAGCCGACTTGATGTCGAGTCCGTTGTTGCGAACGACTTGCACAATTTTTTTCGAGCGCGTGTCGTAGGAGTAGATCGTCACCGCGCCGCTGCGGTCTGAGAGGAAATAGATTTTGTCTTCAACCCACATCGGGTTGAAGTCGTTCGAGTTGTCGCGCGGCAGTTTCTCGACGGATGAATCGGCGAGGTTGGCGACGACGATGGGCGTCGTGCGTCCGCCGCGATAATGCTTCCACTGGTTGAAGGCGCGCAGAAGCGGCACGTAAGCGAGGCGCAAACCGTCCGGGGAATAAGAAGCTTCGGACGCTTGCGGCAGCGGAATCTCCACAGGAAAACTTCCGTCGAGCCGCATCGTGAAGAGGCGCGGCGCGAACGTCGCGCTTTCACGCTGTGAACGGAACAGCACTGCGCTTCCGTCGCGCGTCCAACCGGCGACCGTGTCAGCGCCGGGATGATACGTCAGACGCCGCGGCACGCCGCCCGCCGCCTCGACCGTATAGACATCAGTGTTGCCGTCGTATTCGCCGGTGAAGGCGATGAGACGACCGTCAGGAGAAAACACGGGGTCGGTCTCTAGCCCCACGCCGGTCGTCAAACGGCGCGCGTCGCCGCCCTCGCGATTCGTGATCCACAGGTCGCCCGCATAGACGAACGTGACCCAATCGCGGCTGATCGTCGGGTTGCGGAGCATGAGCGGCGCGGTGGAAGTTTGAGCGAAGGCGGACGCGCCCGCGCATAGGAGAAGCGATGTAAGGACAAGGGATATTCGTGTCATAACAACTCCGGGCTGATGGTGCGTGATGTGGCTAAGATAAGCGGTAGAAGGCTGCTCGCAAAATCGGCGTATTCGGGTAAATTACGGAATGGGGCAGCGCTAAGTTTCAATCGTAGCAAAAACGAATACTGACTGACGTGAGTTCGACGTAAGGAAGTGGAAAAGAGAACCCCAAGCGGTAAGATGTAGATGACCAAATCAACATCAGATGTGCCGCAAGGAGTTTTCCCAATGGATATTTTAAGGAATTTAATACTCAACCCTTCTTTGTCCCGACGCGCGCTTATCCGGTAAGATGCAAGGCGCTCTTCAAATACACTCAATAAGTTCGGAGGAATACACTCATGTCAGTCGCACGTGTCACAGAGATCAGTTCGACCTCGGAAAAAAGTTTCGAGGATGCGATGCAGACGGGAATCTCCCGCGCCGTCAAAACGCTGCGCAATGTCAAAAGCGCGTGGATCAAGGAGCAACAGGTGAAGATCGAGGGCGAAAAGGTCGTCTCTTATCAGGTCAACATGCTCATCACCTTTGTGCTTGACGAAACCACCCCCGTAGAATGAAGGGGGAAAGGGGAAATGGGTAAAGGGAAAAGGGAAGGGCCGTCAATCACGGACGGCTCTCCTTTTTCCTCTAACCAATTGCCGACTCCGCTACCGGCGGAAGAGGAAACGCTTTCGTGGGCGGAGGTCAACGAGACGCACCGCATCCGCAACGGCGTGTATCAACGCGGCGGGCGCTTGGTCTCGCTCCTGACTGACTTCGGGCGCATCAATCCGTGTTACCCGGACGAGGCGCAGCCGGACGGCGAGACGATTCACTACACCGGCGAAGGGCGGCGCGGCGACCAGCATCTATCGCCGGGCAACCGCGCGCTGCTCGCAGCAATCGAGAGCGGCCACAGTGTTCCGCTCTTCAACAAACTCGCGCCGGGGCGTTGGCAACTCGTCGGCTTCTGGCGCGTCACCAAAGCCTCTCACCGCTTCGACGAGAATGAAAACCGCATGCTCTGGCAATTCACACTGAAGAAGGCACGATGAGTGTTTTTCGATTGCACTGAACAACCATTATTGTTTAGAGGAGGGCTATGCCCTCCGTCTCAAGCAACGGAGGGCATAGCCCTCCTCTAAACGGTTAGTGATGTGATTAGAAGTGAGGCAGAAGCCCGCGCGTAAGCTATGGCGTCAATCGAAGAATGAAGGCGAAAGGATGAATGAAAATCAGAAGACAGGAGACAGAACACAGAATACAGACTAAACCACTATGCACTGAAAGTGCATAGGTTTCCGGCGATGACTGAAAGTCACGCCGCTTCTTGATTACAAGTTGCCGAAATCGAACGCCGCGCATCAGATTTCTGCGGAGTGCTTCGCAACTGAAAGTCTAGCGCTGAAAGCGCATAGTTTCGACTAACGCACTGGAACAATGAATGAGACCACGAGCCGCTTTTCTTCTGTCTCCTGTGTGCTGTCTTCTGTCTTCTGATCCATCCTTCATCCTTTATTCAATACGGATCAGAACTGAGCAAGCCGTTGTTGACGCTGACGGTGTAGTAGCCAATGGTCGGCCTGTTCCGCAGATCGAAAGTCCCGCCGGTCGCAATTTTCCAGATTTTGAAGTTGGAAAATGTAAGCGGCCTCCCGGCTTCGCAGACTTCGGGCGCGTGGTCGCCGAGAACGAAGTAAGCCGGCCCGTCGCCCATTACGCGCGCCAGACCATTCTTGTCCATAACCACTGACGTTTTCTCGTTGACCGCGAGGCCGAGCGCGCTCGCCGCGCGTCCGTCCCGGATTTGCCGCGCGACGAAAGCCATCGTGCGCCCCATCCGGTCGCGCGCCACGAAATGCGAATCGGTCACGACATCGTTTAAGTTCGCCCAGTTGAAGAAGTCGTAGGTGAATCTGATGTAGCGGTGGTAAGGATCGAGGAGCGCCTGACTCGAAGTGACGCTTCCAGTGCAGGCGTCGTAAGTGAACTCGCCCTGAATCGCAAGACCGGCACTTGTGCCGCCCGTCCCTCCGCCCCGCGCATACACCGACTCAACCGCCGTCTCGACTTTCGTGCCCCTGAAATTCTTCACGTAGTCGCACTGGTCGCCGCCCGCGAAGAAGACGACTTCGGCGTTGCGGACGGTCGTCTCGACGCTCGCGGTGTTCGCGTCGCGGCTACTGGTGATGACGAGCGTCTCGATTGAGTCCACGCCGTTCATCGCGTAGATATACTCGTTGTAACCGTCCGATCCCGAAGAGCGCAGCACGACGACATCCACCTTCGTGATGCAATTCGTGCAGCCGCGCACTTCGTCAATCATCCACTGAATCGCCGCGTCAACGTCCGTTCCGCCGCCGCCGAGGTCGTGCGCCGGGCCGGCGAGCGTCGGGGCCACATCGCCGGCGTTGCCGGTCACGTAGCGCGTCACTTTCGCCTCAACCGGCGCGGCGAAAAAGAGCGTCGTCACGAACAGCCAAAGGCCGAGCCTGAGCCGAGCAGTTCTTCTATAGTTGATCGTCATGGTGTCTCCTCGTGTGCCCGCTAATAATTTTGGAAGTTCATCTCTCAGTCCTTCCGCGCACTAATTTCCTCTCGCGGGAGCGGCGAGTATAATCGCCCTGATGCCTTCCGCGCGCAACCCTTATATGCGGGCGACATGGGCCGCAACACACTTGTCAACCGAGAATCGCGGCGAAAGAGATAAGGAGATGTCTCATGAGAAAAGCATTGGCTTCGCAAGCCCTTTCTTTGTTCCTCTTTTTCACGGCCGCCGCGCAAACAACACACAAAAGTCGCTACGAATTGGTCGGCCCGGTCAAGACCCTCGAAACGGGAAGTGTAGAGTACAAGTCGGGCGTTGAAGGCAAACGCATCCCTCACCAGAAAATCACCTTCAACGAACGGGGCGACTTCACCGAACTCATCGGCTACAGCCGCGAAGACGGTTCTGCGAGTTATAAACACGTCTACAAGTATGACGATCAGGGAAGGAACGTCGGGTATGAGGAGTACAGCGGCGTCCTCGACAAAACGCTCACCGTCCCCCGCCGGCACGTCTATACGCTGGATGAGAAAGGACGCCGCCGAGAGTACAAGGTTTACGAATCCGACGGCACGCTGGGCAGCAGGTTTGTTGACGTTTACGACGAGGTCGGAAATAAGATCGAAGAACAATTCTTCTACCACACCGGAGCGATGGGCGGGAAAACCGTGCGCGCCTACGACGACAGGGGCAATGAAATAAGAACGATTTATTATGACAAAGACAAAAACATCGCGTCGAGAAACGAGAGTGTCTATAACGCCGATGGTCGTCGCACGGAATGGATTCAGTACTACGGCGACACTTTAAGGTACAAGATATTCCACAAGTATGATGAGAAGGGGAGGGTCGTCGAGGCGGAGACGCTGGAGTTCAATGCCCCTCCTGATGTCTGGACGGATCACGCTCCCGTCCCCGGCAAAGTCGTGACAATCTTCGACGATGAGAAGCGGACGAGAGAGGTGGCGAGCTACGGCGTGGACGGCGCGCTGAAGGAGAGGACGGTGTACTCTTCCGATGACAAGGGAAATCAGGTCGGATTATCACAGTACAAAGCGGACGGCACGCTCAAAGAGACGGTTATTAGCTCCTACGACAAAGGGAAGCTCGTCGGGACGCTCAGCGGCACGGCACTCAACGAGTACGAATATGACTCCCACGGCAACTGGACAAAGAGGATTCACAAGATTCAGCCCGGAGGTTCGGGAAAGGCCATGGCGTGGAGCGCGGAATACAGAACAATCACCTACTACTGAAATCCGCCTTCGTGCCGAACCTCTGAGGAAGTTATTTCACCCGCCCGACTTAGTGAAAAGCCTTGGCGGCCCGATCTGAACTCCGATGTGATTATGAGAAACTCGCAAACTAGTGGTTTGCTTGTCACTCCCCGCCGGTGCTGCTAATCTTCTCTTCCCCTATAAACTTTGCTGAAAGGAATCGCTTTTCGGGATGAGAAAACTCTACACCACACTATCGCTCTTCATTCTGGCGCTCGCCTCACTCGCCGCTTCCGTGCCGGGACGAGTGAGCGCGGGCGAAAATTTTTCCGGCGTCGCCATCGGCGGAAAGGTCAACGACTTCAAGCTGCAGGATGTTGAAGGCAAAGAGCACACGCTCGCCAACTTGCGCGGAAAGCGCGGGACGGTGTTGATCTTCGTGTCGGTGGGGTGCCCGGTCTCGAACGCTTACGGCAAGCGGATGGAAAAGCTCGCCGAGGGATACAAGGCGCGCGGCGTTAACATCGTCGGCATTAACGCCAACCACACCGACACAATCGAGATGATCGGCGAGCACGCCGCCGGCTCCGGGCTGACGTTTCCGATTCTGAAGGACAAGGGCAACAGGGTGGCCGACCAACTCGGCGCGCTCGTGACGCCCGAAGCCTTCTTCCTCGACGCCGAGAATAAGCTCGTCTATCGCGGGCGCATTGACAATTCACGCGACGAATCATCAGTCGCCACCCACGACCTGCGCGAAGCGATTGACGCGACGCTCGCCGGCAAAACTGTGACGAAGACTGAAGCGCGCGCCTTCGGCTGCTCGATCAAGCGCGTCGCGTAAAATCTGAAAATGAAGCGAACCTTACTGCCGACGGTCTTTTCCATCGCCGTCCTTCTTTCTGCCGGAAACTATGGGGCATTGTCGCAATCATCGCCGCCACCACGTAAAAGCGCGGCGGTACGAAAGACCGTGCCGAAGAGCATCACGCGGACGAAAAAAGTAGCTCCCGCCGCGAAGAAGACGACAACATCTGCCGTGACAACGCCGGCGAAACCGGTGGCGGCGAAAGTGACGGTGCGCGTCGTTGACGACGTTGAGTTGGCAAAGCTTATCCGGCGCGACGCAAAACAGCCGCGCCCGCTGCTTGTCAATTTTTGGGCGACGTGGTGCGAGCCGTGCCGCGCGGAGTTTCCCGACCTCGTCCAAATTGACAATCAGTATCGCGCGCGCGGCCTCGATTTCTTCACCGTCTCGCTCGACGACATGGCGGAGTTGACGAAGAACGTCCCCCAATTCCTGCGCGAGGTGCGCGCCGAGCAAATCCCCGCCTATCTCCTCAACGCGATTGAACCCGAAGCAGCGATCACCGCGGTTGATAAAGAGTGGCGCGGCGAATTGCCCGCCACCTTTCTCTTCGACGGGCGCGGCCAACTCGTCTTCAAACACTCCGGGCGCGTCAAGCCCGACGAACTGAAAATAGCTATCGAAAAAGTGATGAGTGATAAGTGAAAGCCAGGAGACAGAATACAGAAAACAGAAGACAGAATGAGTGAGGCCGCGAGCCACTTTATCTTCTGTCTCCTGTGTGCTGTCTTCCCTCTTCTTATTCACCACTCATCACCCATCACCTATCACCTGTCACCGCCTTATGATTACTCCCGAAATCGTCGCCACGCATAACCTCACGCCCGAAGAGTTCGCGCACATCAAGAAGCTTCTGGGGCGCGAGCCGACGATGGTCGAACTCGGCGTCTTCTCGGTGATGTGGTCGGAGCACTGCTCGTATAAATCTTCGCGCGTTCATCTGAAGCGTTTGCCGACGACGGGCAAGCAGGTGATCGTGCCGCCGGGCGAGAATGCCGGCGTCGTGGATGTCGGCGACGGGTGGTGCGCCGCGTTCAAGGTCGAGTCGCACAATCATCCGTCGTTCATCGAGCCGTTTCAGGGCGCGGCGACGGGCGTCGGCGGCATCCTGCGCGACATCTTCACAATGGGCGCGCGCCCCGTCGCGGCGATGAACTCTCTGCGGTTCGGCTCGCTCGACCACGAACGACACGGGCGGCGCAACCGCGCTTTGCTCGCCGGCGTCGTCGCCGGAATCGCGCACTACGGTAATGCGTTCGGTGTCGCGACGGTCGGCGGCGAAGTCTCGTTCGACGACACATACAGCTTGAACCCGCTCGTCAATGCTTTTGCGCTCGGACTCGTGCGTCATGAT
>Ga0183260_10004965_pt1 | contig 10514 bp, 8 predicted proteins | sample AntDrymUQ4972206_2_FD_129768 | JGI IMG/M metagenome (GOLD analysis project Ga0183260, IMG submission 129768) | Polar desert sand microbial communities from Dry Valleys, Antarctica - metaG UQ497 (22.06) (version 2) (version 2) | ecosystem: Environmental > Terrestrial > Soil > Desert | place...
CTGCTGCCCCACGACTTGCATGTATTAAGCCTGCCGCTAGCGTTCATCCTGAGCCAGGATCAAACTCTCCATTGTAAATGATGTTTGATACTGACTATTTAAAATTCTCAAGGAGAAAATTAACGAGTCAATTTCGAATTTTATTCGCTTGACTTACCTAGTGTTTCATCCCGATAAATCGAGATAAAACGTTGCTGTTGTTTCCAAACTTTCAAAGAACTTTTGGCTTATTGCCACCCTTTTTTTAATTGGGAGTGCAAATGTAAGAGCCATTTATGATTATGGCCAAATTAATTTTCTGATTTTCAACTTTTTAACAAGAAAAAAATCGAATTAATTCGAACAAAAATTGCAAATGAAAAAGAACCAGGTTCCGTAAAATTTTTTAGCGGAAAGCAAAGATAAGAAACCTAATCAATTCTTACCAAAAGTTTTTAAGAAATTCTAAGGTTGTATCCCTCAATTTGCAAATAGTCCTTACACTGCTTTCTATCTGTTTTAGCATGCAAAACCTATGCTAATTAAATTACTTATAAATCTTTTAATCTATTGCTTTAAAAAATTTTGTGGAAATGTTACCGATGTAAGAAATAACCCTGTAGCAGGAATAGAATAGCCGCATTTCTTGTCAGACTGAAATAAGGAATGAAAACTTTCAAGGGGAATTTTTTTTCTGGCAAGCTGCAGCATTGTAGCAGTTAATAAACGAATCATGCCTCGTAAAAAACGATTAGCTTCTATATGATAAATCCATACATCTTTTTTAAATACCCATTCACTTTTATATATAGTGCATTCATAATTTTTAACCGCTGTATTCATTTTAGTAAAAGCATAAAAATTTTTATGATCTTTAATGTATTCAGCTGCTTCCTTCAATAAATTGAATTCAAGCTGATAAGGATAATAATATCCCGTTTCTAAATAAAATGGATTTTTAAAACGGTAAATGCGGTATTGATAATACCGACTCCTGGCATCAAACCTCGCATGCGCATTTTCCGGCATTTCATGAATACTCTTTGCTACAATATCTGGTGGAAGAATAGCATTCAGTTTATAAATAAACTGAGGATGTAATAACCGGTCAAAATCAAAATGAAAATAATTCTGTAATGCATGCACACCGGCATCTGTACGGGACGATCCGGTCATCTTCACCATAGATGCATTGAGTATATTAAATGCATTTTCGATTTCAACTTGTATTGTATTGGCGTTTGCCTGCCCCTGGAATCCACTGAAACGGGATCCTTTATATGCTACTTCAAGGAAATACCTGGACATAGTTTATTGTCTGACCAGGGCTTTGAAGCGTTTAAGATAATATTCATCTTTGATCTCTGATTGAAGTGCTGAGAAATTCTCATTGTCTGCTACATGATTGTATGCAGCATCAAAAAATTGATATTTGGAAGCATCAGTGAGAAAGAGTGTACTAAGATTCCTTATGTGATCTGTTGTAAAACATTTATTCCTGAAGATTTTTTTTGCCTCATCTATCATTCCTTCATCTTCATTTTCTCCGGCCATGTTTTTACGTAATTTTTTAAATTCATTTTCACTGGCAACAGAACGGCATGATGATGTTTTAATAACAGAACGCTCTTGTTTTACTATTTCCTGACCCGAAACTTCAATGTCGTTTGTGCGCTCAGTCTCAGATACAACATTTACGGACTCATCTTTTACAGGTTCCACTAACTTTTGCCTGTAAGAGGTTTGAGGATTAGGAATTAATAGGCGAATTGTATCTGTAAAGTCTTGGTCTGTATCAATAAATACTAAACCAAATCCTTCTGTTGTAGAACTTTCCGATTTTCTCTTCACCACAGACTTTCTGTATGATTCTACAGGCTCACTCTTTATTTCAGCAGGTTCTTTCGTAGTGTTTAGTACGGGTTGTTCTTTTATTACTTGTGTTACCATTGTGTCTGGCTTAGCAGCAACGATAACTGGTGGGTTTTCTTGCTTTACTTCATCAACAAGTGGTGTTGGCTTTTTAATAATTGTATCACTCTTAGGTTGACTTACTACATCTTCTTTTTCTTCCTGTATTACTGGTTCAGCCTTGACTTCGACAGGCGGTTCTTTTTTTGTTTCAGTTTTTAATTCTTTTTTGGTTACAGTAGTGAGTAGAGATTCATCTTTTGCTGCCTGAGATAATCGCCTTGAGAAAGAATCTGTTTTAATGGTAGTTTGTGCATTATCACTTTCGGGAACGAATCTTTTGTAAACATTCATAGTTTGTAAATCAAATAACCCAAGGTTACCCTCGAAATTTTTAATCAATAACCCTTTATCCTTGCCATCTACAGTTATTTTGAAAACGGATTCATTAGTTTCCCCTCCGGGAAAGCCAATGGATATAGCATAGGTAGAATCTATCAGATTGGAAAGTATAAGATAACCGGTTGAGGTGGAACTATGTATTTTATCTGACATTTTCGCAAAGAAGGGTGCACTGTTTTCTGATTGCAGATATATAAAATACACTCTTTGGGCTTGAGCCAAAAAAGCAATGCAGGAAACCAGGATTACAAAAATTATCTTTTTCATAGCTCTTCAAAATTACATGAAATTAAAAGATGTTTATTCCAACCATTTATCCCAATTTAGTAAAGACCTGTTAATAGTACCGTAAATTTGATCACTTAAAATTAATTTAATGAAAAGGTTTTTTCTCAGCACGTTTTTACTCTTGATCATTGTCTCTGCTCAAGCACAGAATGAAGATGCACAAACAGAGCCTTCGAAAGCTTACCGGGAAACGCCCGAACGTATTAACGACATGGTGCACACACGCCTTGATGCAAAATTTGATTATTCAAAATCACAACTCATCGGAAAAGTATGGCTTACTATGAAGCCCCATTTTTATCCAACAGATTCTTTGCGGCTCGATGCAAAAGGTATGGATATTAAAAACGTTTTTGTTGTAAAAGCAGGTAGAAATATACCATTGAAATTTACTTACGATGGAATGGAACTGGATATTGATCTCGATAAAAAATACAAAGGTGCTGAACCTTATATTATCTACATAGAATATGTAGCTAAGCCTGACGAATATACTGGTAAAGGCAGCGCAGCTATTACTGATGCTAAGGGATTATATTTTATAAACCCCCGTGGTGAAGAAAAAGAGAAACCCATTCAAATATGGACACAGGGTGAAACTGAAGCTACTTCGGTATATGTACCTGTTATTGACAAGCCGGCACAAAAAACCACACAGGAATTTTACCTCACAGTGCCTGCTAAATACGTTAGCTTAAGCAATGGTAAGTTAATGAGCCAAAAAGTAAATGGTGATGGCACCCGTACAGATTATTGGAAAATGGATTTGCCCCATGCACCCTATTTATTTTTCATAGGTGTAGGTGATTATGCAATTGTAAAGGACAGTTACAAGGGTAAGGAAGTGAGCTATTATGTAGAAAAAGAATATGCACCGGTTGCCCGGAAAATCTTTGGGAATACGCCTGAGATGATGAAATATTTTTCATCGCTTACCGGTGTAGATTATCCATGGGTAAAATATTCACAAATCGTAGGCCGGGATTACGTAAGCGGTGCCATGGAAAATACTACTGCAGTCATACACCAAGAAAGCGCTTATCAAAACGCCCGTGAACTAGTAGATGGAAACCATTGGGAAGAAACTATTGCTCATGAATTATTTCATCACTGGTTTGGCGATTATGTAACTGCAGAAAGCTGGAGTAATCTCACCATCAATGAATCCTTTGCGACAATTGGTTCACAGCTTTGGAATGAATATAAATATGGGAAAGATGCCGGTGATGCTGAACGCTTCAATGCTTCGCAGGGGTATATGTTCAGTGGCAGCGATAAAAAAGATTTAGTACGCTTTAATTATAATGATAAAGAAGATGTGTTTGATGCAGTGAGCTATAATAAAGGGGCCGCCATTTTACAAATGCTAAGAAATTTCGTGGGAGACAGTGCATTTTCGAAGTCGTTGAATAATTTTCTGGTTACCAATAAATTTAAAGCTGCAGAAGCCCACCAATTAAGATTGGCTTTCGAAGAAATAACAGGAAAAGACCTCAACTGGTTTTGGAATCAATGGTATTTCGGAAGCGGGCACCCAAACCTTGATATAACCTATAACTATGATGATGCTGCCAAACGAGTGCAGGTCGTGGTAAAACAAATTCATAAATCAGACAAAGTATTCAGACTTCCTGTGGCAATTGATGTATGGCATGGCAGCGAGAAAATGAGGCACAAAGTGTGGGTGGAAAATAAAACTGACACCTTTCAATTCGCTTCCATGACGAAACCTGATCTCATTAATTTCGATGGAGACAAAATAATACTGGCTCAAAAAACAGAAAACAAAACTTTAGACAATTATATACATCAATATAAATATGCAGGAAATTATGTTGATCGCAGAGAAGCCATTGATGCAGGTGCAAAAAAGCAAGAAGAGATAAAGGGAGTTGAAATCATGACTATGGCATTGAATGATAAGTTTTATAATCTGCGGAGTTATACGATTGGTAAATTAGACTTGCGCAGAGAAGGTATGAAAGCAGTAGCCGAGCCCATCCTTTTCGAGTTAGCCAAAAATGATCCTAAATCAAATGTAAGAGGTGCAGCTATTGGAAAGCTTGGCGATTACAAACAAGGTAAGTACTCCACTTTTTTTAAATCTGTATTAAATGATTCATCTTACACCATTTCGGGCAATGCTTTAGAAGCCTTAGGCAAAATAGATAGTGTAACTGCATTCAATGAAGCAAAGAGATTAAGCGCTATGCCTGCGAAAGGTCAATTGGGTAGTGCCATTACAAGATCAATGATTAAGTATGGTGATGAATCATCAGCGGATATGGTGCTGGGCAACTTTGAAAAAATGCCACTGAACCAGGCTAAGTTTGAAGCCTTGCAACCACTGTCTGAATTTTTAGCAAGAGTAAAATCTATTGAAAATTTCAAGAGAGGTGTAGATGCTATAGATGCTTTCCATATGCAAATTCCCGAAGCCTATCGAGGGCAGCTAACCCCGGTGGTAGAAGGGATGCTTAAGAATTTACAAAAAACAAAGGCAAATGCAGGCCAAAAAGAAATGGCAGCCTATATAGATGCCAAGTTGAATAAAAAAGGTTTCTAAAGAAGAAAGTAAAATAGTGAAAGCCGCTTTTTAAAGTGGCTTTTTTGGTTTGCCTAACCAGTTTTCTGTATATCGAATCCCATCCTGGCATGTGTAACTAATTATAAAATCCCTTATTATACAATCAGTTTAATTTTTGCCCTTCAATCAGAGATATACTTTTTAAATCCCGGGGCAAATGAAAAGTGTTACCGTGCCGGAAATCGAGGGATGTGTGTAGGTTTTGTGATACACACCAGACTATAAGCTAAATAAAGTAAAGGCACCGCTCATGCAATGCCTTTACTTTTAAAAATTCAATTTTTTAAAACCCCAAACCTATAGTAAATGCTCTTACAGGTCTGGAAAAATCCACAAGTTTTGTAGCTGCACCAGTACTGGTGTTGATGGTATAAATGGCTCTTGCACCACCCACATTGAAAATACCGTAAGCTTTGCCTGTAGTACTACCAATGTCAAATCCATTTACGCCATCTATATTGATACCTAATAAACCTGTTTCCACAAGTGTTCCATTATTAGGAGGGTTTTGCGTAAATAATTTATCAGTAGTATGATCAATTACGAACAAAACAGTTGTAGTGGCACCTGCAAAATTGTTTGTATATGCGGCGGCAGAACCATTCGGTGTTCCAGGGTTTAGAGCTCCATCAACAAAAGCTATCGTACCCAAATCCGGGTGAAGTCTTAGGTTTTGTCCATTATCACTTACCACTCTGATTCGGTCCACTGTTGGATTAAAATCAAAACCAAAATTGGCGCCAGTAAGTAATGTGGCAAATGGTGCCATCCCCACTGCAGTGACAGCACCTGACGAAGCATTCACTGTGTACAATCTGCTGGTGCTTCCCAATGCATATAGCTGCCCGTTGAGTGGCCGAAAATCAAGACCTACAACATTTTCCCCTGCCATTACACCTGTTATTGGTTTAGTAATGATATTAGGAGAAGAAGTAACAGTAGGGTCAAAGATCAAAAGGTTATTCATATCATCAACTGCATAAGCCACCGGAGTAGTGGGAATAGCAATGGCCGTAATAGGAGTTGAAGCATTAAAATTTCCTAACAGAGAAGCCTTACCTGAAGTGGTATCAATTTGATATATGTTGTTTTTATTATCTACGTTCATGACCGCTAATGCTACACTACCGCTTGGAGAAATATCAAAGCTGCTTTGACCACTGATAGTACCTACCCCTAAAGACCCCACTTCTACAAGGTTTCCATTATTGGGTGGATTTTGCCTATAGAGTTTTCCTGTTGTAGCGTCTAAATCGTATAATACTGTATTGGTTGACCCTGCTGTATTACCTGAATAAGCCACAGCAGAAACAGCTGCATTATTTACCCCATTGATGGGACCGTCGTTTGCAGCTATTCCACCTGTTTCAAGATTTAAGCGAAGATTTTGTCCTGTAGAAGTCACTAATCTAATTCGATCTACTGTTGGATTAAAATCAAAGCCCACAGTAGTACCACTGATAGCAGGCGTGAATGCTGCAGCCCCTACTACTCGTGCTGTTCCAGACGTTGTATTAATAATATAAAGTCTGCTATTATTGGATACTCCATATAATTCACCGGTAGCAGGTCTGAAGTCCATTGCCAGAATAGATTCACCGCTCGGAAGGCCTGTGATTGCCGTAGTTGACATGGGCGTTTCAACAGCATTCGCATTGAATTTCAATAATTGGTTGTTGCTGCTTAAGGCAAAAAAAGTGATATCAGGCTTTATGACCGGTGGAGTGAAAGGATCATCATCCTTACAACCGACAGTTATAATTATTAAAAATAAAAGAGAAAAAAATGTAAACTTCAATTGGTTAAATGAAAAAAATTGCCTGATCTTATGTTTTACTTATATACGATTATACAATCTTTTTTAGATGTTCTTTTATTACCAGCTTCCGCTGGCACCGCCGCCGCCGCCGCTTCCTCCACCAAATCCTCCAAAGCTACCTCCACCTCCACCTCCAAAGCCGCCACCAAATCCACCTCCACTTCCACTTCCACCAAAACTACCAGGAAAGAATACCGGACCACCAAAGCCACGATAACCTCGCCGGGAAATAAATCCGCCACCTCGACCGCCGCCACCAAACATGTTCATGATCACCATTAATAAAATAAAAAAGAAAATAATTTTGCCTAAACTGATCCCACCTCTTCCACTTTCTCTGTTGCGATAACCTGCAGGTGCTTGGTATTCACCTGCCGCAGCCCTGATGATAGAGTTCGTGCCTGCATCGAGTCCTCTATAATAATTTTCTTCACGAAAAGCGGGCAGTATGTCGTTTTCAATGATATTTTTAGCAGTAATATCCGGAACAGCTCCTTCCATTCCATAACCATTCTGAATGGTAAGATCTCTATCTGCAATAGCTGCCAATATCACTACTCCATTATCTTTTTCTTTGTTTCCCACACCCCAATCCCGGAGGATCTTCAGGCCTACGTCTTCTATTGCATAATCCTGTGTAGTACCAATGGTCACCACTACAATTTGGGTGGATGTACTATCGTCGTATGCAACTAATTTACGTTCTAAAGCCTGCTCCTGCTCGTCTGTGAGCACATCTGCAAAATCATTTACAAGGCGGGGCGTAGCAGGCCTGACAGGAACTACTTTATTAATACCTTGTGATATTGCCTGTAGAGAAAATAATAAACTGAAAATAAGGGCTAAACGCTTCATGTATTATTTGCCAAAAACCAAATCGTCAGGCAATTCGTTTTTATCTGTGTTTCTGTTGAATGGAAAATTTTCATGTAAAGCTTCACCGATATTAGTGACGACTTTGCATATGCCATCGCCTAAGTGTTGCTCTTTAAAATAAAGCAGCATTTTATTTACTTCCTCTTCCCAATATTTTTGACCAACTTTCTTATCAATGCCTTCGTCACCGAATACAGCAGCCTGTTTATCTTTTACCGCGACATATACCAATGTGGCATTTCGCTCTTCGGTTTTATCCATCAGGAGATCCACAAAGATCTCTTTGGCGCGGTCGATAGCATCCATATACCGGCAACGTGATTCTACATAAACCCGTATTTCGCCACTTGTTCTTTGCTCGGCTTCACGTATGGTCGCAATAATGCAGGCTTTTTCTTCTTCGGTGAAAAAACTTTTTTTCTTTTGCCAGGGAAAGATTTTCAAATAATATTAATTAGAAGTATCAAAATTTACAGATGGCTGCCTGGGCGCTTCACCAAAGTCTACTTTTGGAGTATTCTGAGAACCTGCATCCGCGGTGAATCCAGCCCTTTGTTTAAAGCCCATTATCCCTGCAAATACATTTGTTGGGAAGGCCCGGACTTTCGTATTGTACACCTGTATAGCATCATTAAAGTCATTTCTTGAATTTTTGATCCTATTCTCAGTGCCTTCTAATTGTGTTTGCAGATTACGAAATGCATCATTCGCTCTCAGGTTAGGATACTGCTCCACAGTGACTAAAAGCCTGCTCAGCGAACCAGTTAACTGACTTTGCGCCTGTTGATATTTTTGGATATTTTCGGGTGTCAGGTCATCGGGATTTACCTGCATACCGGTGGCTCTTGCCCTTGCATTGATTACATCATTCAATGTACCTCTTTCAAAATTAGCCTCACCTTTTACCGTGTTTACCAAATTTGGAATCAGGTCGGCACGGCGTTGATAGTCGCTCTGTACTTTATTCCAGGAATTTTTTACAGTCTCGTCCTGTTGTACCAAACTATTATAACTTCCGCATCCCCAAAAAAGAAGCAAAACAAGTAACCCGAGAATAATAAGCAGCGGCAGTGAACGTCTCATTTAATTTTTTGTTTTTGATTTGAATAAAATTAATGCTTTTGATGGCATGGCTATGACAAAGCAATTTCCATTCCATGCATGAGATTAGTAAAAATGATTGCCAATATGACGCAGGGTACCATAAATTGAAAGATCAATTTTCTATTGCTTGAATACCAGGAAGAGATTTCCCTTCAAAATATTCTAACAATGCACCACCTCCGGTTGATACGTAACTTACTTTATCTGCAAAGCCAAATTTATTGACCGCAGCTACACTATCTCCACCACCTACTAAAGAAAAAGCACCATTGGCAGTAGCATCTACCACCGCCTGCGCAATAGCTTTCGTACCATGCTGAAATTTATCCATTTCAAAAACACCCATGGGACCATTCCACAAAATGGTCTTAGAGTTATGAATAAACTTTGTAAAAGTTTCGCAGGCCAGTGCACCAATATCAAGTCCCATCCATCCGTCCGGTATATTATTACTGAGGGAAGAAGATACACAAGCATCAGCAGCAAATTTGTCAGCAATAATAGAATCTGAAGGAAGGTGAATACACACTCCTTTTGCTTCTGCCGATTTCAATAGTTCTTTTGCGGTATCCAAACGATCCTCTTCACATAATGAGTTACCGATTTTTCCTTCCATTGCTTTGAAAAAAGTGTAAGCCATTCCACCGCCAATAATAATATCGGTAGCTCTTTCCAAAAGATTTTCGATAATAAGTATTTTATCTGAAACCTTTGCTCCACCAATAATAGCGGTGAAAGGTTTTTGGCCTTCATGCAATACTTTATCTGCACTGGCGATCTCGCCTTCCATCACCAGTCCGAATAGTTTGTTGTCAGCGGGAAAGTATTCAGCAATAACGGCTGTGGATGAATGTGCACGATGCGCAGTTCCGAAGGCATCATTGACATAAACGTCTCCAAGCTTGGATAATTTTTCAGCAAAATCCTTATCGCCTTTTTCTTCTTCTTTATAAAAACGAAGATTTTCAAGGAGCAATACTTCACCGGGTTTTAAGGCCTCTGCTTTTTGTACGGCTTCTTGGCCAATGCTTTCCTTGGCAAATTGGACTTCGATACCTAAGAGCTTGTGCAGGTGTGCTACAATATGCTTTAAAGAATATTTTTCTTCAGGTCCGTTTTTCGGGCGACCAAAATGCGACATTAAAATAACAGACCCACCATCATGTAGTATTTTTTTGATTGTAGGGATTGCAGCAGTGATTCTTGTATCATCAGTAATATGATATTGATCATCAAGAGGAACATTAAAATCTACCCTAACGAGTGCTTTTTTACCAGTGAAATTATATTCAGAAAATGTTGTCATGATAAACTTTTTAGAAAAGCTTTCTGTAAAAAAGAAGCCATTGCCATTTTTGATGATGATATAGCTATGCCTAATAAATATAATAAAGCGCCAGTAGAAAATCTTCCCTCCAACCACAGAATATTCACTGCATCTAAATGATATTTTGCAGCGGGCAAATAATTATTTACTTATTCAGTTTAGCCATATGTTGAACGGTACGCACCAACTGCGATACATAACTCATTTCATTGTCGTACCAG
>Ga0183260_10004966_pt1 | contig 10513 bp, 8 predicted proteins | sample AntDrymUQ4972206_2_FD_129768 | JGI IMG/M metagenome (GOLD analysis project Ga0183260, IMG submission 129768) | Polar desert sand microbial communities from Dry Valleys, Antarctica - metaG UQ497 (22.06) (version 2) (version 2) | ecosystem: Environmental > Terrestrial > Soil > Desert | place...
GCACCCACTGCGGGGGCAGGTCTGGCTGCTCGACCTCGGTGAGCCCATCGGCCATGAGGCTGCGTTCAACAGACCAGCGCTGGTGATCTCCGACGACCCGGCGAACCGTCACGGTCTCGTGGTCGTCTGCCCGATCGGCACCGCTCGCCGCAACTACCCGACGCGGGTCGAGGTCGAGCCCGGGCGGTCTGGCCTGGATCAGACGAGCTACATCCAGTGCGAGCAGGTGCGCACGGTCAGCACGCGACGGCTCGTCCACCAGCTGGGCGCGATCGACCGCGGCTCGCTCGGTGAGGTCGAGCACGTGCTCAGGCTCCTGCTCCGGCTCTAGCCGACGCGTACGGTCGGGTGTATAGCCGCTGATCGTCTGGCGGCGGTGATAGCCCGGGCCGGGGACAGCCCGGAGGTGGTGCTGGAGGCCACATACGGCTGGTACTGGGCGGTGGACGCGCTGCGCGATCAGGGCGCCGTTGTGCATCTGGCGCACCCGCTGGGGGTGAAGGCGTTCCAGCACCGGCGGGTCAAGAACGACGAACGCGACGCCACCGACCTGGCTGACCTGCTCCGGATGGGACGGCTACCCGAGGCCTGGATCGCTCCGCCGGCGACCCGAAAGCTGCGTGAGCTGGTCCGGCACCGAGCGAAGTTGGTCGGGTTGCGCAGCCACTGCAAGGCTGAGGTGCACGCGGTGCTGGCCAAGTGCGGCATCCAGGTGCTGATGAGCGACCTGTTCGGGGTCAAGGGCACCGAACTGCTGGACCGGCTGGACCTGCCCGCGCCGTATGCGGCCAGGATCAGGTCACAGCGCCGGATCATGGAACTGCTCGACTTCGAGATCGACCACTTCGCTGGCCTGGTCCGCGGCCGGCTCGCCGCTGATCCTGGCTACGTGGCCGTGCAGACCATCCCCGGGATCGGCCCGACCCTCGGTGCGCTCTTGTCGCCGAGATCGGTGACGTCACCCGGTTCACTCGTCCCGAGCAGCTCACCTGCTGGGCCGGCCTGACCCCAAAGCACCACGAGTCCGACACCCACCTGCACCGTGGCCGGATCACCAAGCAGGGTTCCCGGCTGGTCCGGTGGGCTGTGGTCGTGTCAGTCCAGATCCTGCCCAAGACCACCAGGGTCGGCAGATCCGGGACCAGGTCGCGGCCCGCCGTGGCCGCAACATCGGCGTGGTCGCGGCTGCCCGCCGCCAGTTGGAGTACGTGTACTACGCGTTGCGCGACCCCCACGTCCGCGCACCGCTGCGCAGCAGGCGACCGAGGCATGACTGCCGGCGTTCGCTTTGAAACCTGGTCGGTCGCGGGTCGTGCAGGTCAAGACCCCCACCCGGCGTGGTCGCCCTTCTGATTGACCTCGACCGGCCAGTCGCACCGCGAACCCCCGTCATGCCGCCCAGCGCGGCGCAGGGATGACACGCAGCCACGGTCTGCGCACCACCGGGAACCCGGTCCTGACGAGCGCGACGACATCCATCACCAAGATCAACAAGGAGCACCAGACAGGAGCTTCTTCTCCGCCGCCCATAGCATGCGCCCGAGGAAGTCCGCCGCAGCGAGCTGTGTCGGCGAATGATGGCGGGGGCAGGCGACCGGCTGCCGGGGGCTCGACGACCTGCTCGCAGATCTCGAGGCCCTGCTGCAAGTGGCCCAGATTGACGGTCCGTACCTCATGGTCGGGGCATCCGGCGGTGGCTACCTCATGGCTGCGCTGGTCAACCCGGCGTCCAGCGAACGTGGCTGGTCTCGTCCTGGTCGAGACGCCGCAAGCCATCACGATCCTGCCCCCGAGGTCGCTGCCGAGATCAAGTGAGACACACGTGGAGCGCCGCGACTACTACGCCGTCGAGCAGCCGGGTGAGACGCCCGCGAGCAGATCGGCGACTTCCCGATGACGATCATCTCCAACGACTACGGACCGAGCTCCCCGCCCGGGGACGAGGCCACCAACGTTCCCGACCAACGCGGCTGGCTGGTCCTCAGCCCGAACTGGAAGCAGGTCGTGGTGACCAGTGGACACAGCGTGGCGGAGAACGAGCCCGACCTCGTGGTCGAGGAGATACTCGTGCTCGACGCTGCCCGCGCCCTGTGACCAACCACTGCGGCTGCAGTGGTTGATCACCGCCGTTCGGCAACCGCGCGAAACCCCTCGAGCCCCGGGCCCGACCCCGCTCACGGAGACGCGACCCGGCTCCGGCGCGGGGTCCGGACCGGTCAGTCCGGGTCGGACGGCCGGCCGAGGTAGTACTCGCCTGGCCAGGTGAGCATCCACGAGTTCGCGAGTCCCGTGAAGGCCTGCAGCGTCGCCGGGGACGAGTTGACTCGCGTCTCGCCGACCATGATGCCGCCCGGGTGGTCCCAGTAGACCAGCGCCTTCAACGCCGGGAACTGCTGCAGCTGCCTGAGCGTGTTGTTGAAGAACTCCGGCTTGTACCCCGGCATCCCGTCCTTCTCGTCGACCCCCCACTCGGCCAGCATGATGGGCTTGCCGGGGAAGTTGGCCGTCGCCCAGGTGTAGAAGCCGGGCCACGCACCCCCCGGGTAGTGCCGATTGACCAGGCCGGCAAAGTCGCTCAGAAAGATCGGCGGGTTGCCGAACGCGTACGGGTCCTCGGCGATCCAGTCGACCACATCATCGCCCGGGTAGAGCGACTCGAACCACGGTCGGTCCGGCCAGTGCGGGGCGCCCATGTAGTTCATGACCGTGACGACCGAGCCCGCCCCGTTTGCCCGGAGAACCTGCACGGTGTGGCGGAAGAAGTTCCTGAAGTCCGTCGCGGTCATGCCCGAGCTCCAGTCGGGGTTGACCTGTGGCTCCATCTCGGCGTGGAGCGAGAGGAAGAACGCCGTCGGGTGCACGGCCCGGATGTGGTTGGCGACGTTGCGCAGGTACGTGTCGGCGGCACCGTTCGCGACCGCCCGCCAGGTGATCGTCGGCCGCCAGTTGACGAAGATGATCCGTTCCCGTCCGGGCTCGTTGGCGCGCGCAACCATCTCCGCGCTCGGGAACATCCTGGACTGGCCGGTCGTGTAGTAGTGCGCGATGTCGACCGTGCGGTCGATGCGGTTCTCGAAGTTGATCATTGCCTGGTCGTACGACTCACCCGCCTGCGGGGCTGCGGCGACGCCGAGGAAGCGCCCGCAGGTGGGGACCAGCTTGGCCGTGACGGTGCACTCAGCGGCGCTGTCGGACGGGTCCGGGCCGGCGGAGGCTGGTTGGCCCAGGGTCAGGACGACGGCCAGCCCACCGATGACGGTGGCGGCATGGCGAAGACGCAGGAAACGATGCTGCACGAGGGGCTCCTTCGGGGTTCGCGGTCAGTCGGCTCCCCGAGAGCCAGGGACATTCCTAGCAGGCGACCCCCCTCACTGACGAATCGTGGGCGCTCCGGCGTCCCACCGGCCGCGGCGTCGACCCCTCGGCAAGCGACCTGGAGCTCCTCGAGCCGGGCGGCTGACGTGCTGCCGACACGCGGGACACCGTCCCGCCCACGTGGGTCAGTCCGGTTCGGACGGTCGACCAAGGTAGTGCTCGCCGGGCCGGGTGAGCTCCGGGGACGACGCCATCGCGCTGAACGCCTGGAGCGTCTCCGGGGCGGAGTTCACTCGCGTCTCGCCGGCGGGGAGGCCGCCGGGGTGGTCCCAGTACACAAGCGCCCGTATCGCCGGGAACTGCTCGAGCTGCTCGAGCGTGCTGGCGAAGAACGCCGGCTTGTATGCCGGCATCCCGACCTTCTCGTCGACACCCCACTCGGCCAGCATGATCGGCTTCCCGGGGAAGGTGGCCGTCGCCCACGTGTAGAAGCCCGGCCAGTCACCTGCCGGGTCGGGTCGGTCGACCAGGCCGGCGAAGTCGGTGAGCCACACCGGCGGCTTGCCGAATGCGTACGGGTCCTCGGCGACCCAGTCGACCACGTCGTCCCCCGGGTAGAGGGACTCGAACCACGGCTCGGCTGGCCAGTGCGGTGCGCCCATGTAGTTCATGACGGTGACGACCGACCGTGCGCCGTTGGCCCGAAGCACCTCCACGGTGTGGCGGAAGAAGTTCCGGAAGTCGACCGCCGTCATGCCGGAGGCCGGGGCAGGGTCGACCTCGGACTCCATCTCGGCGTGCAGCGAGAGGAAGAACGGCGTCGGGTGCACAGCCTCGATGTGCGCGGCGAGATCGCGCAGGAACGTGTCCGCGGCACCGCTAGCGACCGCCCGCCAGGTGATGGTCGGTCGCCAGTTGACGAACAGCAACCGCTCCCGCCCGGGCTCGTTGGCACGCGCGAGCATTCCCGGGGTCGGGAACATCTTGTCCTGCGCGGTCACGAAGTAGTGCGCGATGTCGACCGTCCGGTCGATCCGGTCCTCGAAGTTGATCATCGCCTGGTCGTATGACTCGCCGGCCTGGGGGGCGGCCGCGACGCCGAACCAGCGGCCGCACGTCGGGACCAGCCTGGCCGTCACAGTGCACGCATCGCTGTGGTCGGGCAAGGCGGACACCGGCTGGCCAGGAGCGGCGACCCCGACCGCCAGTACGCCGACGGCTGCGACGACTACGACAGCGACCGCGGCAAGGAGGGTGCGTGGGCGGGGACGTCGCACGTCGCTCCTTCCAGCGGTCTACCTCTGCGCCTCGGCTGCTGCCGAGCCACCACCCTTCTCGGCGGTCACCTCCTATCCTGCGTGACGGGCAGGCGTCCCGTCCGGCGTTCCGCGCCTCAGCACCGGACTGGCCTGACGATCAAGGTCCGTCACCGAAGTTCCACGAACCTCGGGACATCCTCGAGAACCGCTCACCACGGACGACTCACGAAAGATCCGGGCTAGCGTTGTCCCCTGCTCGCCGTAGTTCGCCCTGGCGCTGCAGTAGTGGTGCGACGGAAGGTCCAGGAACTGCATCTTCGCAGGTCAGCCCTCGTAGCTCAGGGGATAGAGCATCGGTTTCCTAAGCCGATCAAGCCCTCCCAGCCCACACCCGGAAAAGTGCCTCTGACCAGCGCAAACGTGTTCGCGGTGTTGCCCGTGGGCGACCGCCAGAGACCGCTGCTTATGGTGCAACAGTGGTGCAGCCAAGTCCTCGCGATCCGGCGGGATCAAGATCATCTCACCTGGTGCGGGTCATGATCATTTGACCAAATGCCAAGATCGGCCGTCGCATTCGTGGCGGACGTCCGGCGCGCCCGTCCAGCGCGCCCGGGGACGCTGTCGTCAACCATTCGGTGGCGTCTGCGCCCATCGGGCCCCGCCGGGGCCAGTCGTTCCGACTGAAAAGATCGGCATGAACATCACCGTGACTGCGGAGGGTACGACGCATGGCGCTTGATCTCGACTGTCCCAACTGCAGGACTGACGAGCATGTCGTGCTCATCGAGGCCATGACAGGGACGCAGCGGAAACTGCGCTGCGACAAGTGCGGGTACGAGTCGCTGCGCGGCGAGCCCGCGCCGATGCCAAAGATCGGCGCGGGACCGCGCAGCCCGTCGTCGCAGCGTTCCAGAGCGGCCTGGTTTAGCCCCGCCGATCCGGGGGGGCGGCTTGACACGAGCTGAGTTGGTACAGGTCGGAGTTCATCGCCTATGCCAGCGCGCGTTCGCGCTCAGATGTCGGTTCGAGGTCATCGACGATCTCGGGTACACCTACCGCTGTCCCACCCGCGATGTCGATGTTCGGCAGCAGGCGATCGAGCCAGCGCGGAAGCCACCAGTTGGCGTCGCCCAGAAGCTTCATCGTCGCCGGGACCAGCACCATGCGCACGATCGTGGCGTCGAGGAAGATGGCGGTCGCCAGGCCGAGGCCCATCATCTTGATGGCCGGGTCGCCACCCAGCACGAAGCCGAGGAACACCGAGATCATGATCAGAGCGGCCGAGGTGATCACCTTGGCTGTGCTGGCGATTCCCTTGATCACCGACGCCTCGTTGTCGCCCAACTCGAGGTACTCCTCTCGCACCCGGGACAGGAGGAACACCTCGTAGTCCATCGAGAGACCGAACAGGATTGCGAACATGAACATCGGGATGAAGGCGATGACGGGCACGGTCGACTCCAGGCCGATGAGGTCTGCACCCCACCCCCACTGGAACACCATCACCATCACGCCGTACGCCGCACCGATGCTGAGCAGGTTCATCAGCGCGGCCTTCAGTGGCACGACGATCGACCGGAACACGAAGGTGAGCAGGGCGAACGCCAGCAGCACCACGGCGCCGATGAACCAGGGCAGGCGCTGGCCGACCTTCTCCCCGAGGTCCGCCCAGTTCGCGGTCTGCCCACCGATGTGGGCCCGCGCCGAGGTCCCCTCCAGCACCGCCGGGAACACGTCGGCTCTGAGGCGCTTGATCGTGTCGAACGTCGCGTCGTCCTGCGGAGCGGTCGTCGGGATGACGAGAAGCGTTGCGACGCCGGCTTCGGCGTCGACCTGGGCGGTCGCGACGGAGGCGACACCGATGTCGGCTGCGATCGCGCCAGCAAGCGGGTCGATCACGGCCGGATCCGCGGAGATGTCGACGGCGACGACCAGCGGGCCGTTTATGCCGGGGCCGAAGCCCTCGGCGACGAGATCGTAGGCACGTCGTTCCGTACGGTTCTCAGGCAGGGAGCCCGAGTCGGGGAAGCCGAGACGTAGAGCCAGCACCGGCGCCGCCAGCGCAACCAGCAGGACAGTGACGCCGGCAACGTAGACCCACGCATGCCGGGACACGTGCCCGCCCCAGCGCATCCAGCCGCGACCGACCGTCCGGTTGGTTGCTCCGCGTCGGAGGCCGCGGCGATTGATCCGGTGCCCGGCAAGCCGGAGGAAGGCGGGCAGCAGGGTGACCGCGGCAGCGACCATGACGAGGACGATCAGCGAGATGGCGATGCCGCCAGCTGTGACGAAGGGGATCCCGGCGACGGTGAGGCCGAGGATCGCGACGACCACTGTGCCGCCGGCGAAGACCACCGCCTGGCCTGCGCTGGCGACTGCTCGGCCGATGGACTCCTCGACGGACACCCCGCGTGCCAGGAACTCGCGGTGTCGGCTGACGATGAAGAGGGCGTAGTCGATCCCGACGCCGAGGCCGACCATGCTGCCCATCACCGGTGCCCAGCTCGGGATCGCCACGACGTACGTGACAAGCGACAGCGAGCTGACGCCCAGCGCGATCCCGAACAGAGCCATCCCGATGGGCAAGCCCATCGCGACGATCGACCCGAACGCCACGAGCAGGATGACGCACGCCGCAAACAAGCCGATCATCTCGCCGACCCCGGTTGGCGTCTCCTCGAACGAGAAGAAGAGGTCGCCACCCATCTCGATCTGCAGCGGCGAGCCCTGCTGGGTCGCCGCGCCCACGGCCTTGAGGTTGTGCAGGTCGCCGACACCGAGCTCCTCGACCACCGGGTACTGGACCCGGATGAGGGCGACTCGGCCGTCGGTCGACACCGACCCGCTGGTCGTCGCCTCCTCCGGTCCGGCGGCCAACGCACCGGCCGGGTCGCTGGTGCCGAGCACCTTGGGCAGACTCGACACCGCGCTCTGCACTTCGGCCAGCGCGGCCCGCGCCTCACCTGAGTCGAAGAAGGTCACACCCTCAGCGCGTGGAGTCAGGACCACCTGCGCCGTGAGCCCAGCCGTGGATGACCGGGCTGTCTGTAGCAGGTCGACGGCTGCCTGAGAGTCGAGCCCTGGCACCTCGTACGACTCCTCGAGGTCTCGACCGACGGCGGCGGACGCTCCGATCACGACGATCGAGAGGACCAACCATGCCCCGATCACAGCCCACGGGCGGCGGGCAGCGAACCGGCCCAGTCGGTACAGCGCACGCGACATCGTTGCTCTCCTTGGCGATCCCATGTTCTCGGCAGGTTGCCGACGCTTGATCGTGAGCAATCCCGGCGACGGCTGCATCGGCCTGCGAGCCAGCGCCTCCCCGCCGGTCGGCCGATCTGCGCCTCGACCTTTCGGCCGACCCTCCCAGCGGTGCTGATCTCTACGCTGGCGTCGTGATCCGAAACGCCGTCCTGCTGCTGTGGTCCGAGGCGCGGGTCCCCAACCCACCGCGGCGCGTGCGGCGGGACTGGGCACTTGTCGGTGTGCTGGTGCCGACGGCGGTCCTCGAAGGCAGCCTCCGCGACGACGTGGTGTGGCGACCTGTAGCGCTCGCCCTTGCGATCGGGTTGGTGTTCACGCTTCTGTGGCGGCGTACGCACCCGTTCGTTGCAACCGCCATCGGGTTCGGTGCCGTTATCGCGGTGGACGTTGCTGCGCTCGTCAGTGCCGCGGGACTCGTGGAGCTCTACTCGAACGCGTGCCTCCTGCTGCTTCCGTACGCGCTCCTTCGCTGGGGGAGCGGCCGGGAGGCGGTCATCGGGCTCGCGATCACTCTCGTCGCCGGCGGCCTCGGCACCGCGGTCGACTACAACGGCGTGGTCCAAGCGGTGCTCGGGAGCTTCGTGCTGCTGTTCCCTGCGGCACTGGGGGCGTCGGTGCGCTATCGAGCGACCGCACGGGTGCGCGAGCTGGTTCAGATCAAGCTGCGCGAGCGCGAGCAGCTAGCGCGCGAGCTGCACGACACGGTGGCCCACCATGTCTCAGCCATCGCGATCCGCGCGCAGGCCGGGCGGGTCCTCGCGCCGTCGGACCCGGCGGCGGCCGTGAACGCCCTGGAAGTCATCGAGGAGGAGGCGTCGCGTGCGCTCGCCGAGATGCGGGTGATCGTTGCCGCACTGCGCGATGGGGAGGAGGCCGACCTCCGTCCGGAGCATGGTGTTGGCGACATCGAGCGACTCGCCCGTACGGCTGGAGACTCGCCCCGGTTGGAGGTCGAGCTGGCAGGTGACCTCGATCATCTCGGCCCGTCCGTCGGGGCGGCGATCTACCACCTCGCTCAGGAGTCGATCACCAACGCGAGGCGCCATGCCCGCAGGGCGACCCGCATCGAGGTAAAGGTGGTCGGCGACGACGACTGCGTCCGCCTCACCGTTCGCGACGACGGCGAGGCCGACCTGAACAGGCGCGGCTCGCTGGGCTACGGACTGGTCGGCATGACCGAGCGCGCCACCCTTCTCGGTGGCACCCTCGAAGCCGGACCCGCCCCCGACCGCGGCTGGCTGGTTGCCGCAGCCCTGCCTCGCGGTGCCTCGGTGCGCCGGTGAGCATCCGCGTGCTCGTCGCCGATGATCAGGAGCTTGTTCGTACCGGGCTCACGATGATCCTCAACGCCCAGGCCGGCATCGAGGTGGTCGGCCAGGCCGTCAACGGCCGCGAAGCCGTGGACCTCGCTCGCTCGCTGCGACCAGATGTGTGCCTGCTGGACATCCGGATGCCCAGCATGGACGGCATCGAGGCGACCCGGCTCCTTGCTGGACCCGACGTCGACCAACCGCTAGCGGTCATCGTGATCACCACGTTCGACCTGGACGAGTACGTGCACGGGGCGCTCAAAGCCGGAGCGCGCGGCTTCCTGCTCAAGGACGCGGGTCCTGAGCTCCTCGTTCAGGCGATTCACGCGGCCGCCGACGGGGACGCCCTCATCGCGCCGAGCGTCACCGTCCGACTGCTTGCCGCGTTCGCTGACAACCGCGCCGGGCGGCCGCCGGCCCAGCCCATCGCGGCGCTGACGAGCCGGGAGGAGGAGGTTCTCGTGACAGTGGCCCGGGGCCGCACGAACTCCGAGATCGGTGACGAGCTCCACATCAGCCTCAGCACCGTCAAAACCCACCTCGCCAGCCTCATGGGCAAGCTGGGCGCGCGGAACCGTGTCGAGATGGCCATGTGGGCGTACGAGACGAACCGCATGGAGCCTGACCGGCTCCGCTGGAATTCTCGATCGTGACGTGAGCTCAACGTGTCCTGCGTCAGCCTTTCTGGCACGGCCGAAAGTTGGCCTGACCGGGCGATGCGCGACCTGTACTACGGGCAGGTCGAGCCGCCATCATTCGGGACGGTCCCGGCACGCATCCACGAGAACGCAGCGCGCCTCAGATAGTCCTCGGCAGCGCGCGACCAAGTGGGGCGCTCGTGGTGCAGACGTGGCACGATCGTCCGCCGGGGAGCCAGAACCCCAGGTCAGCCCTCGTAGCTCAGGGGATAGAGCATCGGTTTCCTAAACCGTGTGTCGGCAGTTCGAATCTGCCCGGGGGCACCACTTGACCAGCGGAAACGTCGTTTCCGCTGGTCGGTTCAAGATCGTCCGTACTACGCCCGTACTACGGCAAGCGCCGCTCAGGACGTCGGCTCGCCCCGGTCCACGGCGGTCGAGCGACGGCGGGCCACGGGTGCTTGCAACTGCTAGCGCTCGGTGTGGCGCTGGCGTACCGTCGCGGCGCGTAGTTGATCTTGCAACTACCCGACCCGAAGGAGCCGTCATGGCCCACCACCCCGCTAACCCGCCCGCCCGCCACGCGATCGCCCGCTCGACCGGCGCGACCACCCTCGCCCGGAAGCTCGGCGAGGGCTGGACGATCGAGTGCCTGTCCCACGGCGTGACCACGACCGTGCCGGGCCGCGCCGCAGCGTGGCTCGCCGGTAGCCACCCGCAGGAC